>Ga0310811_10009348_pt1 | contig 12647 bp, 7 predicted proteins | sample YCmetagenome_FD_207642 | JGI IMG/M metagenome (GOLD analysis project Ga0310811, IMG submission 207642) | Soil microbial communities from experimental microcosm in Duke University, North Carolina, United States - YC | ecosystem: Engineered > Artificial ecosystem > Soil microcosm > Unclassified ... | reverse complement strand
GGCGGCCCCAGCGGCGCCACCAACATGCTCTTCAAGAAAAAAGACATGGGTATTTACGCAGCGGATGTTCCGTTAGAGTCTAAACCGGGCGAAGTGTTTGAATATTCGAGCGGTACCACCAACATTATTTCGCGCATCGTACGCGATAAAATAGGGGATGAAGATTACTACCGATTCCCTTACCGTGAATTATTTGGCAAAATTGGAATGAACAGCACCTTGCTCGAACCGGATGCCGGCGGAACGATCGTTGGCTCCTCCTACTCATTTGCCACCGCACGCGACTTCGCTCGATTTGGTTTGCTCTTTCTAAATGACGGTGTATGGCGCGGCGAACGAATCTTGCCGGAAGGTTGGGTGAAATTTTCATCCACGCCCGCGATCGGTGCCAAGCGAGGACAGTACGGCGCCCAATGGTGGACCAATGCCGGAGAAAAAGACAATCCAACCAATCGCCCCTATCCGGATGTTCCTACCGATAGTTTTAACGCCGATGGCTTCGAGGGGCAGTTCATTTTTGTGATCCCCTCAAAAAAGTTGGTGGTCGTGCGCCTCGGCCTGACGAAAACCGACTTTGACATGAACAAATTGGTATCCGATATCGTTGCAAGTTTGCCGCAATAAATTGATCCTCGTCTCGCCATTTTTCAACTCAGCAAGTATCGGGTTCATTTTTCGTTGTTCGGCAATCATCTTTGAACCGCGTAAACGAAATTAATTTTAACCGCTTTTAATTTTTTCAGTTATGGCATCTGCAACGTTGGAGCTCAATCAAACGAAATCCATTAGAATTGAATCGATCGACCTTTTGCGTGGGATTGTAATGATTATCATGGCGATCGATCACGTTCGCGATTATTTCCACGCCGACGCTTTCTTGTTCAATCCAACGGATCTTTCGCGTACGAGCACAGTTTTGTTCTTCACCCGATGGATCACGCATTTCTGCGCTCCCGTTTTTGTCTTCCTTGCCGGCACATCTGCCTACCTGGTTGGCATACGCAAAGGCAAAGCAGAACTCTCTGCTTTTCTTTTCAAGAGAGGAATTTGGTTGATCGTTCTTGAATTCACCGTCATCAACTTTTCGTGGTTTTTCAATGTTCATTTCTCCTTCATCGCGCTCACTGTCATCTGCGCATTGGCCATGGGAATGATCCTATTAAGTGTGGCGATTTATCTTCCGTTCAGGGCGATGGTTATCGTCGGACTGATTTTGGTGGCAGGTCATAACTTATTTGATGGTCTGCGGTTGCCCAATGAATCCAGCCTGGTAGAAATCTACTCTGTGTTATTTAGACCTTATGTTTTTCAACTTGGCCATTTTACTGTATTTACCGGTTATCCAATATTGCCCTGGGCGGGTGTGATGCTATTGGGGTATTGCTTTGGTTCACTATATACTCCTTCCGTCGATGCTGCTCAACGGAAGAAGATTCTAGTTCGCCTAGGAGTTGCCGCGATCGTGACATTTATCGTTGTGCGTTTCATCAATGCTTATGGTGATCCTTTTAGATGGGAGCCTCAATCGAGCGCCTTCTATACGTTCCTGTCTTTCATCAATGTGACAAAGTATCCTCCCTCACTATTTTATATTTTGGCAACGCTCGGGCCGGCCTTTCTTTTTCTAGCGTGGGCTGAAAAAATTAAGGGACGGATTTCCAGATATGTGGTCGCCTTAGGACGTGTGCCGATGTTTTTTTACATCGTTCACATTTATGCCATCCATTTACTTGCATTGATCGCGGCCCTCGCCACTGGTTTTACCTTATCAGACATGACGTTCACCACTTGGATCACCGATTCTCCAAACTTAAAAGGCTATGGGTTCAGCCTAGGCTTCGTCTATCTGGTATGGCTTGCCATCGTGCTTGGTTTGTACCCCCTTTGCCTGTGGTACGAGAGATACAAAACTGCCCACAAGGAAAAATGGTGGCTGTCCTATCTATAGAAGCGAAATAGTTACCCACATCAACCAATTATTTATCAACAGCCATTTCGAATCGGCCCGGCATTCGACGATTTTTTTGTGAACAACTCGGTTGGAAAGTTGTTGAGTACTTTCTCTGAAAATATTATGCTGGAATAATTCTCCAACATATCTTCATATCACTAATTCAGTCACTGGCAAAAAGATCAGTGCACCCGATAAACAAAAAGTCATTTTCTCCGGAAAATGACGCACAAAAAAGTCGGCGTGAACAGATTGCGCTTAAGGTAAGGGCCTTCGGGTAACTGCCGAGAGCTCGAAACCCAGACCAACCACCGCAAGGCGGTTGAGGCAAGTTTCAGTTTGCGATACGAGAGTTACTGTTTTTCAAAGGCCACGGCCGATGGCAAAACAAAACGGGAACTGCAAGCAATTGTAGTTCCCGTTTTAACTTTGCGGCAACTCCACAATAAAATTCGATCCATTCCCCTCCTCGCTTTCACACCATACTTTTCCCTGAAGGGCGTCCACATATTTTTTGACAATAGAAAGGCCAAGTCCCGTTGAATCTTCGCCTGCCGTAGGGCGAGCCGTGAGCTTCCGGTATTTGCCAAACAAATATTTCATGTCCTTCTGGCTGATCCCTTGCCCCTGATCGATGAACTCGATTCGCACAAAGGAGCTTCGGGGTAATAATTTTACAGTCACTTGCTTTCCGAGTGGAGAGTACTTTATCGCATTGGACATCAAGTTTTCAAGCACTTCAGATAGATAGCCCGGATCACTTTCTATGGAGGGAACTCCTTCTTTAAATCTCTTTACGATGGAAATATTTTTCTTTGCTGCCAGCCCGTCAAATCGACCCGTTATTTCTTCGAGAAGTTTGGCAACATCGATCTTCTCCAAATGGATGTCCATCGTTTTCGCTTCAACGGCGCTCACATCCAAAATTTTCGTCACCATCCGTTTCAAACGATTGGTGGATTGCTCAATCTTGGAAGTGTACGTCTGCTGCTCTGGGGGCTGGTCTTTTCCTGTAAGCTTCATGATTTCGAGCATGCCGCTGATTTGATTCAACGGACTTTTCAAATCATGTGCGACGATACCAATCAAATCGTTCTTTTCTTCATTGAGTTCCATCAGCGAAGCATTAATTGATTCTATTTTTTCTTTCTGCTTATTGATCTCCTCAAATTGTGCCTTAAGTTTTTGGTTGTCCTTTCGCTTGGTCATGTAACCAAAAGAAGCCAACGTGATTAACGCAACGAACAGAACCAGAATAAAACTCAACGATTGCTGCCGGATTCCAGCCCGGTCCAATTGCGATTGCTGTAACTCCAGTTTCGTGTTCTTGATATCGATTTCCTTCTCTCGTTCCTTTTCTTCCAATTCCTTTTTCTGAATCTCCGCATTCTGTAAATCCCGTTTTTGCTGGAGCAATAAAATCTCCTGCTCTTGTTTCTGTTTTTCGGTTTGACCTTGCTGCAACTGAAGTTGCTGCACTGCTCTCGCTTGGTCTGATTGTTCTTTTTGCAACGATAAATTCTGTACTTCTTTTTCTTTCAAAAGCAATTCTACTTTTTGCTTATCCCGTTCGGATTTTTCCATCTCGCTGCGAAGTTCCAGTGCCTTCATCTCGTGGTCGATCAAACTGAGCTTCGCCTCTCTCTCTGTCGTCTCGATCTGGTGTTCTTTCAATTTTTCCTTTTCTTGAGCTAACTGTTCCCGATATAGCAAGCTGTCCTTCAGCATGGAATAAGATTGATAGCTTTCCAATGACTTTTCGTGGTTCCCTTGCTTAGAATAAATTTCGCTTAGCCGTTTGTAATTTGCAGCGAGCGTACGTTTATTATCAGTTCCCGCCAATAATTTTATGGCCTGATTCGTATGGTCTTCGGCATCGGAAAAATTTCCTTGTGCCAAGTATAGAGATGCTAGATAATTGTGCATCACCGCTTTCTCGGGTGGTGTGCCTTTTTTCTCGAAGATTTGCAGTGCTTCATCGAAACTTTTAATTGAGTTTCTGCTGTCGCCTCTCATTTGATAGGTGTTCCCGATATTGATCAAATTGGAGACGATCGCATTATCGTTAGAGCCATTGGTGTTTCCCTTTCGATTCAATGCCAGGGCGGTCTGATAATTTTCCAACGCCTTGTCTAGGTTCTTCAGTTCTTTATAGTCGTTACCGATGACGTTCAAGGTGGCCGCAGTTTGTGTATTGTCATTCTGCTGCCTGTTCACCTCCAGTAATTGCAATCGATACTTCAAGGAGTTCTCGGTGTCGTCGGCTTGCGAATAGATGGTCGCAATTTTTTCAAGGATCCTTTTTGTCTGATCCAATTCATTTTTGTGCCGGTAATAATCCAGAAGTTCGAGGTAATTTTTTATGGACGAATCCCGTTGGTTCACACTGAGGCGCACTTCAGCAATACGTTCGAGTATATAATTGTAGTTTTCCCGAGACGTACCCTTGTGGTAGCGCAACGCCGATTCATAGTAGGGCAACGCCTTTTCTGCAACGCCCCACTCATGAAATAACTCACCCATCTTCTGATTCACGAAGGCCTCAGTTTCTCTGTCCTTTTGCTTACGGATTTCCGGCAGAGCCTGCAGGTAATTATTCAAGCTTTCTGGATAATTCGACAGCGCCTTCTGTGCTTGGGCGAGTGCAATCTGACTATTGATTGTTCCCCAGGTAAAATTGAGTCTGGAGGATTGGTTCAGGCCGTCCTTGGCAGAAAGGGCGGCTTGTGAATAGTTGTGTTGAACCAGTTGATCTCGTGATCGAAGAATAACTTTGGCGATCGAAACGCTGTCTGTTTTATTTGCCTGACCAAATCCGCCGTGAAAAACCAACCCCAAGAAAGACCACAATAACATCCTGACGACAGACCAAAATGATCCTACGCGATTAAAAGCCTCCTTGTTTCTTTCTATGGTCACACAGCCAATAGAAGTTTCAAATAAAAGTTAACGATAACTTCTCGTATTAGAATGGCCTAGCCCTTCAAAAATTTCTTCAATTCAGGATGTGCCTGAGAAGTGAGGAATTCCACCACCGTGAACTCGGCCAGCCCGTGAATATAAAACGGATCTTCTTTGTAGATCGACTCCACTTGATCTTGAGAATCGGCGAGTGCCAGAATGATGCCTCCCGTGCGGGGTACCTTACGGCCAGATGCCACAAATACGTTCTGCTTATAGTACTTGTTCAGAAATTTTACATGCTCGGTCATATGCGCATCAATTTTCTCGAGCGGCGCAATGTAATTCAAGTTGATGATGAACATACTGGGTTTAATCGTCAGGCATTCTTTCGCGTTTTTCTTACTTGCCATGTGGCACCGATCAAGAAAATCACGAAGCAAATACCTATTGCCACTTTAATGTTAGGGTCTTCTGGGCCAGAGGCAAGAGGGGCGTCGGCGGGCAACCTGCTTGCCGTTTCTGTGATCCCTGGTATGACGTGGAAAAGAAAAGTAAGAGAGTATCCGACAGTAACTACGTAAGGCGAATATTTCTTGAAAGCGCTGTTTTGTGCGGCAAAAATCGCTGCTAGAACAATCAAAGTGATCACACCAAGTGCGTGAGGTTTGCCAAACCCACCATGTTGAAAAATACCAAAGCCGGTCAGGCACGTGACCACCGTCGCGACAACATAAATTTTTCCGATCAAATTATCCCACGAAATTTTGCCATCGCGAATGAGCGCAATGGCTCCGGTAGCGACGGCAATCAAACTGATAGCTGTGTGAAATATGCCGAGCGGGGTGAGTCCGAACATAGAAATTGATTTTTAGGGACCCAAGCTAATCAAATTATTCGACGGTTCACGATTACATTATGCGCCGCCAACAATCGATTACCGCGGAAGCAAATGTGCCAAGACAACTACAGGATTAATTGGACGATGAGCTTTACTGCGGATGGCAAGTCTTAATGGGCTCTTAAATCTCTACCCGTTGGGGTGAAGTCGTCAACTTTTTGATGGCAGAGTAAAAATATTTTCTTTTCTTGCTGCGTTAACACGGGCATGAATACGGTTTCTCTTTCATCACTGATAAAATCCTCCTCGTATTGGTCGAAATTGGCCGGGATACGCTGGCCGCTGGTTTTGTCTCTGCTCATTTTTTGGCTGGCCGCTTTTTGGTTGAAAAACGAATATCAGAGTGACGACTCCAATCTTTGGTTGGTGATGAAATTGTTCTTGCTCTTTTTGCAATACGCCATCGTCGGCTTATTTGCCATCAGCCTGCTTACGGCGGTCATCACGTGGACCTATTTTTTGATCTTGCTCAGGAACAAAAAAATAACCCTGCAGGCAAAGTTCGGTGACGGCCAGAAGGCAGAAGCGGGTTGGGTACCCCTGTCGGTGATGATGACCGGGCCGGCTTTGCGACCGCTCTTGGGGACGATACAAGCACGATTGATTTTCGCTGGAAATAGAATATCAGAACGTATTATCCTAGACGCAAATGTTTTCCAACCAAAGGAATTATGGCGTCACTCCATCCGAGGCAGTGGTCAAACGCTGCTGCATGATCGCGGGATCTATGACGTGGAAAAAATATTGATCACTTTTTGTGACATGCTAGGATTGCTTTCCCTGCCCTGCCGTATCCCTTTCAGTCAACAACTTTATACGCTGCCACAACCTCTGACAGAAAAAAATGTAAAGGCGCAGCCACACAGCACAGAAGAGCAAAAATATCGCATTGAAGTACCCAAGCGCGTGGAAGGTGAATATGTGAACTACAAAGAATTTGAAACGGGAGACAACATTCAACGAATCGTCTGGAAGATTTATGCAAAGAGTGGTCAGCTCGTGGTTCGGATCCCGGAGATCAAAGACCCCTACGCGTCACACCTTTATTTGTATGTCAGTTTCTTTCATGGATTCCATCTGAACGAAGGAGTCTTTGAAACAGAGTTGCTCAACGTGTACAAAGACCTTGTAAGGAATTTGTTCGAGGCTGTTCAAAAGAATGGATATGATGTTCGAATTCCCCAAGATCAAGAAGTGCCAAAACTTTCTGGCTTGGGCGACCGAAAGATTGAGCTCTTTCAAATTACGGCCGCATCATGGCAAGACAAAAATGCACCGTCTTCGTATGTAAAACCGAATAAGGCCGCGTTTGTTTGCCTATCGTCACTTACGCCCGCAAATGAGGTCGAATTGATCGCGAAAAACCTGCCCTCCGCCGTCCCAATGGTGATTGTAAAACTTTCTACCGCAATTGCTTCGCCTTTTCATCTGAAAATTAAAGATATATTCTTCAAACCTGAGAAGAAACCATCGGACAGCCTACGGCAACCGTGGCTCTTTTCTTCATTAAGGAAAAACTTGGTCCATAATGAATCAGAAATTGAACGCGCACTTCGCAACAGAAGCAACTGCTGGCTCACGGATACGTTAGAACTTGACAATGATTAATTTTTTCAAACAAGGGCGATTTCAGCAACTACTCATCCGATGGGTATTGGTGGTAGTGCCTACTGTCGTGATCGGCTACATTACCCTCCGGTTTCTGAATTTCTCGTACACGTCGCTGAGGACAGGAATCATCAGTCAAACGGTTTACTTTTCGTTGGGACTGTTGTTGGCTTACTCGCTCTATTATTTTGGAGCACGATGGATCATTTCACTCTTTTTACTCTGGTTAGTTTATTTGCTTTTTGAAAGAATCATTAATCGACTGCCCGGGGAATTTGATGTGTTTTATGCCACTGCACGCTTTCAACTATACTCCACGTTATTTTTCATTGGTTGGGTTTTTGGCCTGTTGTTAGTACGCTTGCGATGGGCTTATCTCATTTTGTTTGCGTTGCTTGCCATCGTTACGCTGGCATCAACATCCGATACGGTTGACATCAGTCTCTCCTATATTTTGGTTCATCTGTTGCCTGTCGTGGTCTATGGGCTCTACCTGTTCTTTCTTTCGCCCTTGCTTACCGAACGAATCAATATCGATTTCAAGCGGACAAGAAAATTTGTGATTCGAGTGGTGTTATTTGTGCTGCTCGTACTGCTGGCGTTCGTTGCCACTGAAAGTTTGTTCAAAGGCGAATTAAAAGCAGTTGAAAAAGAACTTGCTGCACGAGGAGCAAAAGGAAAAGATGGCAAAGATGGAGGTGGCAAAAACAAGGACGACAATTACGACGATCGAAATGGTCTGATGGACAAAACGGACGACGGCTATCGATTGAAAGACACAATGCGTGTGAACTCAAAGATGAGTCAATCCGATAAGCTCATGTTTTGCAGCCGGCTAGACAACTACTTTCCCGATGGTCAACCTGCTCCTCTTTATTTTGTCTTCCATTATTTGACGCGCTACGATCGAGTGAAGGAAAGTTTTACACGCGACATCAATGTTCCGTCGTTGGATGAGATCGAGGTAGATCCGGCCAAGATTCCGATGTACTATACTTACGTCGATACAACGATTTTCAGAAAGGCAATGGCCAGCAAATTGCGAAAAATCACCGAAGCTCAAGTTTACCTTTCAGAAAACACATGGAAACATGCGGTACTCGGGCCATCGAGCGTGTTCTCTGTGCAAACCATTCCGGTAGAAAAAGATTTTCAAAAGACATTTTTGTCGGCGTACCGAATCTTTTCGTTCACGTCTGAACTGAACAACGCCTATTTTGTATACAACATTTCTGCCAGTCCCTCGCTGGAAAAAATCCAAGAACAGCGACATGATGAGCTAAGGAAAGTACGCGACTATCGTTTTGTCGACAGGAAATTTATTGATTACTACACCGACACTCCCACCGGCGGCATTTACGATTCAATCTATAACCTTGCCTATGGCCTCGTTTCGAAAGACGCCAAACCAGTGGACAAAGTGCTTGCCGTTCGTGATTTCTTTTTGAAGCGCAACGAAAACGGCAAACGCATTTTCCGATACACTTTAAAAGCAGGAGCTATCGATGATCCGAACATTCCTAGCTCTAAGATGCTTTATGATTTTTTGTTCAAGACCCATGCGGGGTACTGCACTTATTATGCCGGCGCATCGCTGTTCATGCTTCGTGCATTGGGCGTCCCCACGCGTTTCACCACTGGATTTGCTACGATCAATCGAAGCGACAAAAACAAAGGGTGGTATTGGTTCTACGCCAGTCAGGCACATGCATGGACCCAGGTTTTTTTTCCAGGCTATGGCTGGATTGACTTCGACATGACGATTGGCAATGAGGATCAGCAAGGAGCGCCGAAACCTGACGGCACTCCGCCCCTTCCTCCACCCGAGCCATGGCTGGTGCTGAATGCAAAAGCTGAATCCGTTGTTGCCGAGAGAAAACAACTTGATGCTTCTTTCAATAGCTTGATCTATTTCAATAATCCGTATGAACTGAACCAAACTTTTACACTCCCAATCGACGCGTCCTTGTGCCGTGTACTTTATAATAAAAGAGATACTACGTTTGCTGCCATCAAGCCAGGCGATTCATTGATCATTGTGTCCTATAAAGACGAGGCGAAAAAAATTCCTCAGCCAATGGTAGGCGCCACCATTGAAGCACAAGTACGATCATTCCCGAAACCAATAATCGCGGACGAAATCCACATCCGTGGAAAAGAAATAGAGAAGAAAAAAGACAACAAGGGTGGCAAGGCGGCAAAACCGCAGGAGAAAACATTGACATGGCAGGAGGTAGCGTGGTTCACCGCGAAAGTAGCCTCTGGAATAGTAATACTGCTTTTGTTCTTTCCTATGCTCTATCTGCTATATCGATTGTTCAGAGTGGCATCGGCGTCCAAAGGTGCGGCAAAAGCGGATCAGGTTTATCGTGCGGCATTATATCGTTTCCATATGGCGGGCATCGAACGTGATGTAGAAACACCATTAGAATACGCGCAGAAAAAAGTAGACCCCATTTTATCCACCACATTTGAAGAGTTTATGCGGATGTACCTTCGTTTGAAATACACTCAACAAAACTTGAGTGCCGACGACCATGACATCATCGATCGCTTTTCCAGAAATGCAGGTCCATCTATCCGAAGAAAAAATGGATTCTTTAAGACCACTTTGAATTACTTTAATTTGTTGCGGGCGCTCCGCTATTTTCAACAACCTGAACCAGCACCTGAAATTCAATCCTTATGAGTGATAAATTGAAAACACTTACCAGCAACATCGAGACGATCATTCGTGGTAAGCATCAAGAAGTGAAATACGTGGTGACCGCCCTACTGGCGCGCGGCCACATTTTATTGGAGGACAACCCCGGAGCGGGAAAAACCGTGCTGGCCAAAACGCTAGCGCAATCCATTTCGGAAGGCACAATTGATTTTCATTCAGCTAATGGAGGCGTTGCATTCAAGCGAATTCAGTTTACTCCCGATTTGCTCCCCATGGATTTGATCGGTTCGCATATTTACGATGAGGCCAAAAAGGATTTTGTTTTTAAGAAGGGGCCACTCTTTACACACGTACTTCTGGCAGATGAAATCAATCGAGCTTCACCTAAAGTGCAGAGCGCATTACTCGAGTGCATGGCCGAAAATCAAATTACTGCAGGTGAGTCCACTTTTCAGCTCGATAAATTTTTCTTCGCAATCGCCACCCAAAACCCGATTGAAATGGAAGGAACTTATCCCCTTCCCGCAGCACAACTCGATCGTTTTTATATGAAAATTTCGTTCGGTTATGTGAGTGAAGATGTAGAGCTCGACATTTACACCAACTATCTGGCCATCAACGATGGAAAGAATACAGTCAAACAAGTGCTCACCTACAATGACATTATTCAACTGCAACAGGAAGCGGAGAAGGTGTATGTCCATCCCGAACTGCTCAAAGGCGTGGTGCATATCGTGCAGGGAACACGCAAACATCAGGAGATTGCACTTGGATGCTCTACCCGTGGGGGTATTACGTTCATCAAGTGCTTGAAAGCGTGGGCGCTCGTCAACCAACGTGATTACGTGATCGAAGATGACCTTCGCGCCCTCGCGCAACCCGTATTACATCATCGATTGATTTTTAGAAATCGTGAAGCATCGCGCACCGCCCTGCAGCAAATCGTGGATCATGAAGTGAACAAACTATCGAAGATGGGAATCAAGGCCAAGAAATAATTTTATGCGCTTCCTCATATTCATATTATTGTTCGCGGTACTTGTTGAGATACAAGCTCAAAACAAAATCCGCGAGGAATTGGATCAAGAACGGACCACCGTTGGTTCATTCCTAGATCCGAAAATGTATGAGAAAGCGAGGTCTTTCATTCGAAGAGACAGCACCTACTATCTCGGGTATCTACTGGAGGGGGGGTATTTGTTTTTCCGCGCCAACGATGAGCTTGGCTTCACAAAAGCGATTGGACCTCTTCAAAAAGCCTTAGACAAAATCGAAAAAGATTACGATCCGATCTTAAAAATCCGTACCAACAATTACGCCACCTATGCGGCGAATTACAAATATCAGTCTGACTATGGAATGATCGCCTATTTTTTGAATCGCTGTTATCAAAACGTGGAAGATCAAGACCATGCCATGGAAATCCTGAAACACGTTCGTGATCGAGATTTTCAGTTGGAAATCAACATGGACTCTTACAACACCATGGCGTGGCTCTATCATCGCAACCGCGTTTATACTTCAAGCAAATTTTCATTTTTGAAAAACTCGGTCAAAGAAAACGTAGCTGCCGCCAATCGATGCCTTGACTCCGCATTAAGAAAACTCCGCACGGATATGCCTTACAACAATGGTTTATATGATCCTCGTTTTCTCAATCGACAATACCTGAGCACTTTCCACTACAAAGCAATGATCCATGATTATCTGCTGGACATCGACTCTGCGAATTTTTATTATGATCAATTGATCCAGAATGGGGCTTACTCATCGAACAATTATGCGGAGTTCAAGCTGGCCATGGGTGAAATGGAGCAGGCGGAATTGTATTTCAGGCAAGCGGAAGAACGTGAACAAAGTGTAGAGAAAACGACAAAGGAATATTTCTACATGCGGGGAACACTGGCCACCTATCGCGGTCATCCCGAAGAGGCTGATACTTTGTTGAACAAAGTTTTGCAAAGCCAAGGTAGCACCCCCGGTTATGGCTGGCATTGCATCGGACTGGCAAGAGCGCAACATTATGAGGGTTTAACAGCCGAAAGTCAAGAGCGCATCAATAAAGCGGCACGTTTTCAAGAACTACATATCGGCACCACGTGGGGACAAGAGCAGTACAATCTCGCAGTCGCCTCCCTTCAGTATTTGAATCAATTGAATTTCAAACGGGAATACATGTTCGAGCATGACGAATGGTATTTCTGGTTCAATCCGTTGAATTGGTACCGCTGGGTAAAATACACTATTGAAATACGTCATCACAAGATGCTTCTTGCGTCACTCGTCGCTGACAACCCGGAGCGGGAACAAGTGATCTACTCCCTGTTCTCTCCTGAAAACCTGATCACGTTTGATGAAGTGTGGTCGGTGATGGAAGGGTTTGGCAATGAATATTTTATCAAGATGTACAAAGATCGACTGGCAAACGACAAGCGACCTCGCCTGAAAAAATATTATCGCTACGTTTTAGGCAAACTCTATCTCGCGGAAGGAAAAGACAAGGAAGCGACCGAATACTTTGAGGCGATAACGAGTGACCCCGAATGCAGTGACCCATTTCAAACACTGCTGATGGCACGCACTTACGAAGGCCTTGCACAAGCCAGCGGTGGAGCGAAAAG
>Ga0310811_10009347_pt1 | contig 12647 bp, 21 predicted proteins | sample YCmetagenome_FD_207642 | JGI IMG/M metagenome (GOLD analysis project Ga0310811, IMG submission 207642) | Soil microbial communities from experimental microcosm in Duke University, North Carolina, United States - YC | ecosystem: Engineered > Artificial ecosystem > Soil microcosm > Unclassified ... | reverse complement strand
CCGCATTCGTACAGCGCGGTGCCGAGGTTGGTGTGCAGGACGGGATTGTCCGGAGCGAGCGCGAGCGCTTGTTGCAGGTATTCCACCGCCTTCGCGGGTTCGCCGCGCATCTGGCAGACAATGCCCAGCATGCGGTGGGCCTCGGCATGGTCGGGGACCATCGCCAGCACGCCAATCAGTGCTCTTTCGGCATCGTCGAGTCGTTCGTTGCCCAGCGCGCGGCTGGCCTCGGCAAGCAAGCGTGTTGCTATGGGCGACAAGCCGGCAGTGTGGCCTGGCGTTGCCGATACAGGTGGGTTGGGCGCCATGTGTCGCGGATTCCTCGGGGTGGCGTCAAGCCGTCGATCAAGGGCCGATCTTGGCCGCCCACGCCTCCATGCCGCCCGCCACGTTATGCACATGGCTGAAGCCGTGCGCGGCGAAGCGTTCGGCCACGCCCTGGCTGGAGATGCCGCGCTGGCAGATGAAGGCGAGTTCGGTGTCCTTGGGCAAGGCGGCGAGCGCCTCGTAGCCTTCGTCCTCGAGGATGCGCGCCTGCGGCAGCGCGGGCAGCTGGGCGCGGGCGGCGGCGGGGCGCACGTCGATCAGCACGATGCTGCCGGCGGCGAGGCGCTGCTGCAGCTCCTGCACGTCCATCGACTTCACTTCCTGCGCACCGGGGAATTTCAGGCTGAGACCCTCGCCCTGCACGGTGGAGACCCAGTCGATCACGATGCCCTTGGCGCGCTGGGCACTGGCGGGATCGAAGTGCACTTCGAGGCCATTCGCGTGGGCGACGATGTCGTGCTCGCTGGCGGGCGCGAGCTGGAAGCCGGCGCTGTGGTCGGGGCCGATCTCCAGGTGCAGCGCCAGGCCTTGCGCGTTGGCGGTGCCTTCGCGGATCGCCTTGGCGGCGGCGTCGGTGATGGTGATCTCGGGCGGGGTGCGATCCGGCGCGGCGAGGCCGAACAGCGCGTGCAGTTCGCCGCTGCCGTACATCTGGCGGATGATGTCGGCGCCGCCGACCAGCTCGCCTTCCACGTAGAGCTGCGGGATCGTGGGCCAGTCGCCGTAGGCCTTGATGCCTTCGCGGATCTCCGGGTCTTCCAGCACGTTCACCGTGTGGTACTCCGGCAACAGCTCGTTGAGCGTGTTGGTGGCGGCGGCGGAAAAGCCGCAGGCCGGCTGGGACCGGTTGCCCTTCATGAACAGCACCACGCGGTGGCTCTTGAGCAGGGATTCGATGCGTTCGCGGGTGGCGGTATCGAGGGACATGGGAAGCTCCGGTAAAGAGGGACAATGATACCTCCAAAGCTCTTCGGGCCCTCCTCGATCCTTGAGGCGGGCTCTATCCATGGAATCTCCTTGTGTGCTCATTCGTGAACGCTGCAGACAGGGAATCCCCTCTCCCGCGTGCGGGAGAGGGGTAGGGGAGAGGGGCTTTTCGGCGCAGTAGTTAGCTTGTGAGGGGACACATGGTTTGAGGATCCGGGATATGGGCTGCTACAACGGGATACAAAGGGACGCGGATCCTTGACTATGTGGGATGGAAGGGGGATAAAGCGCGGAAACGGGATAAAAAAGGGACCATCCAATGCCGCGCAAATCAGTGATCACTTCCCTGCCTCTATCGGTGCAGCTCGAGCTGGATGAGCGGATGAGGGCAAGGGCGTACACATCCCTCGGCGAGCATTATGCATGGCTCGAGGAAAAGGGCCTCAGCTGCAGCCGTAGCGCGCTGGGCCGCCACATGATCGCGCTGCGCAAGGCAGATGCGATCCGGAATGAGCCACGCGCTGTCGTGGCCAGCCAGAAATCCAAGGGCTCGGTGAGCCGCGACGAGCTGCTGATCGAGCTCGGGCGGCTGCACCTGGAGAAGGAGCGCGTCATCGCACAGCTGATGGCGATGGAAAAAGCGGGATGATCCCGAATTGATGTGCCGACCGATGCCTGTGCGGTGAGCAACTGGACATGGTTTGCGAAATCGGGCCGAAAAAGCCGATTCGGACACTAGGATTGAGAATTGAAGCCGGCCATAGCGCCGGCTTCAAGCGTCTTTGAGGGGCGTTCACAGCCAGGTGGAGACCAGCTTAAACACTTCGTCCAGTTCGTCGTCGCCCAGCTCGATGAGGATGGCGGCGCCGAAGCGGGTGGCGAGGAGCAGATCGAGCTGGCGCACGCGGCCGAGTTCGTTGGAGCGCGCCAGAATGCGGGCGATGCGGCGCTTTCGCCATTTCTCGTCGCGTCCGGGGTCAGCCTTGTTGGCCGCGCGGGCGAGCCAGCCACGCAAGTAGCGCTCCATTCGCGGGAAATCAGCCTCCTCCAGCTGCGCCGAGAGGTTGAGCGCCTTGCGGAGGTGCATGCGCACCAGGGCGGCGCGATACGGCTTGCCGCGGCGCAGGGTCTCGTGGAACACCACCTGGTCGACCAGGTCATCGAGCGCGGCGCTGTGGGTATCGCTCAACGCGCCGCCCGTGCCGAACATCACCACCACGTTGCCATTGCCCACCACGTTGCCGGCGCCGCGGACGGTGGCGCCCCTGGGCGCAGGATCAACCTTGGGCCGGGCTACTCGCGCGAACACGTCTGCGGCCTTGCGTACCGCATCTTCATCCAAATCCATCACTTACCCCTGTTTCGGTAGAACTCCTGTCGAACGCGCGGTGACACGGAGCATGCCCGCCACCGCGCGACTGGCCGCTTCCAGCGCCAAGCCGGACTGCAACATGTCGTAGATGGCTACCAGCAGCTCGGCGCGCCCCGCCGCATCGGCCGTCGCATGCGTCTGGTCGAGCGCGCGCTCCATCACCTCAGCCGCCGCCCGTAGTAGATCGGCATCTGGTCGCGAAGGTTGAGAAGCGCTGCCTGATGCGGGTTGCGAGGCACTTCCCAGCATCTCGCCATCGCCTGTCGCCAGCCATTCCATGCGGATACCAGCAGCAAGGCACATGCGCGCCAAGGGCATGAAAGGTGGCTCAGAAGCGCCTTTTTCATACTTGACGAGCATGTCCGTCGATCTCTCGGCGACCTTTGCCGCCTTTGTTCGGTTCTTCAAGGCGCCAATCACCGCAGATATTCGTCGTCCGAGTTCGTCGGCTGAACTCGGATGGTTCTCGGATGATGCCAAATCGGCATCCAAGTTCGATTTAACCATTTGATGCACCATTGTTTTTCGTCAATAAGACGAATATGAGCGGCATGCCAGAACTCGGATGACGACTATGTGCTTGACAGTGCCGCATATAGGCGTATATTTGCGAACCAGATAACGCACATATACGAACCCTACGAGGCGACCCGACGATGAAAGCACGCAAGGCACTTACTCCCGATCAGGTTCGTCAGCAGATGCGCCAGCGAGGTCAGACGCTGACCCAGTGGGCCGCCGCACGCGGCTATAGCCGGGAGGCGGTCTATCGCGTGCTCAACGGGAAAGACAAGGCCCATTACGGCCGTGCCCACGAAATCGCGGTGGCGCTGGGCCTGAAGCTGCCCGAAGAAGAGCCTAGCACCCCATCCATTGGCCGCAATACGCAAGCGCGCCAAGCGGCCTAGACATGGCCGCTATCTATCGCAGCCTGGCCCGGGCGAACGGGCGGGGATCAGCCGGCCAGTGCCCCGCGCCTGCGTTCGCGAAAACCCCGGCAGCACGGGAGTCGAGGGCCGCGTCGCGGCGGCCGCATGGGCATGCATGCGGTGTCTCCTTTCTCGATGGGACCGTGCAACTTTCACCGTGCGCGCGGTGGCCCGCATGAGCCGCCGTGCCGTGAAGGGGAGCGGCACGGGCGACATGTTCGCCATTCCCCAGCCGCAGGCGCAGGTGCCGGGGTCGATGGACTTCCGCACCGCGGTCAGCGAGCTGGTGAGCGGCATGCTGGCCGAGGCGCACCGCGCCGGCATGGACCGCCACGAAGTGGCCGCGCGCGCCAGCCGGCTGGCCGGGCGCGACATCACCAAGAACATGCTGGACGGCTACACCAGCCCCGCGCGTGAGGAGTTCAACGTGCCCTTGTGGGCGGCGCCGGTGCTGGAGGTCGTTTGCTGCAGCACGCCGCTGGCCAGCTGGCATGCCGGCGTGCATGGCGGCCGCCTGGTGGTGGGCGCCGAGACACTGGATGCCGAAATCGGCCGGCTGATGCGCGAGCACGAGCAGACCGCCACGCGACTGCGCGACCTCAAGGAACTGCGTCGGAGGGTGCGGTGATGGATATCGACGCCGTAATGCTGCGTGCCGCCGCCTCGCTCAATGCGATGGCCGATACCTGCCAATACCTGGAGCAGAAAGCGGAACTGCGGGAACGTGCGCAGGAACTCCTCAACTCTCGGGTTTATCTGGCCGAGCTTATCGAGGCCTGCAGGCCATTCAACAACCTGATCGGCGGCCGCAGCATTCGAGACACGATCACCGTGCATCGCGTCGATGTTGCGGCTATGGCGTTCTACCGCCTGCAGGAAGCCCTCGCTCACGTTGGAGGCGCCAATGGCTGACGGAACAGCTATCGATAATCGCTGGTATGCCACCACGGCCCTGGCCGGCGTGGCCGGTATGCCGACCACCAGCCGCAACGTCAATGCCCGCGCTCAGCGCGAGGGCTGGACATCGCGTCTGCGTGCGGCGCAAGGCGGTGGCCGCGAATACGCCTTCAGCTCGCTGCCCGCCACCACGCAGGCCGCGCTGCTGATGCGCGAACGCGGCAGCCTGCAGGCGCTGGGCATGCAGGGTGCGGTGGAGCAGCTGGTGCAGGCGCGGCACACGCCGGATGCGCTGGCGTCGGCGCGGCAGGCGCTGGAGAACGCCTCGCAGAAGCGCAAGGACGAAGCCACCGAACGGCTACATGCGGTGCTGGCGGTCGAGGCGCTGTGCGGCACCGGCGCTGCGATGATGCAGGCGCGCGCCCTGGTGGCGGCGCAGCTGCAGCAGCGCCAGGTGAAGGGCGCGAGCGTGGCCAGCCTGGCGCGCTGGCAGGCGATGGTGGACGGCGCGCCGCGCGCGGACTGGCTGGCGCTGCTACTGCCGGCCTACGTGGGTCGCACCGCCGAGGCGGCATGCGATCCGCAGGCATGGGAGTGGTACAAGAGCTACTGGCTCACGCGCCGGCAGCCCACGTACGCGGAAACGTACCGCCGCCTGCACGAGATCGCCGCCGACAAGGGCTGGGCCATCCCCACCGGCAAGACCCTGCAGCGCCGCATCGAGCGCGAGATCGACCCGCACGTGGCCACGCTGCTGCGCGAAGGGCCTGAAGCCGCCGCGCATCGCACGCCCGTGCAGCAGCGCGACCGCAGCGTGTTCGGCGCCGGCGAGGCGGTGAATGGCGACGGCCTGAAATTCGACAAGCTGTGGGTGAAGTTCGAGGACGGCGAGATCCTCAACACGGCCACCGCCTGGTTCTGGCAGGACCTGCGCACCAATCGCGTGCTGGCCTGGCGCCTGGGCAAAACTGAGAACACCGATCTATTCCGCCTAGCCACTTATGACCTGACCGGCGTGTGCGCACCGGCGCACGTGTGGATCGACAACACCACCGTCGCCGCCAACAAGGAAATGACGGCGGGCGCAAAAGGGCGCCATCGCCATAAAGCCAAGGCGGCAGACGGTTTGGGCCTGCTGCTGATGTTGGGCATGGATCCGCATTTCACCAACCCGGACAAGGAAGCCGGTAATCCCGGCGCCAAACCGGTGGAGCGCGCATTCGGCATTGGCGGCCTGCACAGCGAAGTGGCGAATAATCCGCAACTGATCAACCGCGGCTACAACAAAGCCACCGCCATCCCGGTGGAGGAATTGCGCGCGGTGGTGGCCTTTGAAGTGGCCCGCTTCAATGCGCGCACCGAACGCCGCACGGCGGAATGCCGCGGCGTTTTGAGTTTCGACCAGGCCTGGGAAAACGCCGCGGCCGAGCGGCCACCACGCGTGCTGGCCGACAGCCAGCGCCGCATGCTGTTGATGTCGCGCGAATCCGTGCGCGTGGATCGCGACCACGGCACCGTATGGCTCAAGGCCGGCCGCAGCCAATACGACAAGAACCGCTACTGGTGCGAATCACTCGCACGTCATGCCGGCCACGAGCTGGTGGCGCACTTCGATCCCGAGAACCTCAGCGCAGGCATCCACCTGTATTCGCTGGACGGCCGCTACTTGTTCCCCGCCGACCACCTGCCGGGCCGCGCCTACAACGACCGCGCCGCCGGCCGCGAAGACAACAAGCTGCGCCAGCGCCTGATCAAGCTCAACAAGAAGGCCGCCGCGGAAACGCAGCGCCTCAGCCAGCACGAGCGCGACAAGCTCTACCGCGAATCCACCCAGCAGCCCGTGCCGCCCAAGCGGCAGCGCAACGGCAACGTGGTGACCGCGCATTTCCAGAAGCCGGCCAACCCCGCGCGCGACGCGCAGCGCGCCACCGGCACCGACGGCGGCCTGACCGCACTCGACAAGGCCGCGCTGGCCTACATGGATCGCATGCGCAAAGACAGTTTTTGAAAGCGCCGCGCGCGGTGCAGCAACACCGCGCGCGGCTGGACACCGCACCACCCACTGAACGAGGCGAACAATGAGCAACGAAGCATCCGGGGCAGGAATCTATCAGGGCGACGCGGAACTGCGCGAGCGCATCCGCGAGCGGCTGGACACCGACAAGAAGCTGTCGCAGTCCGCGCTGTCGAAAGAGGCCGGCATCAGCGCGGCCACCCTCAACCAGTGGCTGGCCAGAAAATATGCCGGCGACAACGAGAACATCGACACCAAGCTCAAGCTGTGGGAGGAAGCGGACAAGGCGCGGCGCGCCGCCGGCAGCCTGATGCCGAAGGCGCCGAACTTCCAGGCGCTACCCACCGCCACCCGCGTGCTGAGCGCGCTGGCCTACGTGCAGATGGCCGGGGACATCGGCGCCATCTACGGTGGCGCTGGCCTGGGCAAGACCAGCGCGTGCATGCACTACCAGGCCAGCAACCCCAATGTGTGGCTGGTCACCATGACCGAGAGCTCCAGCGGGCTGGTGACGGCCCTGCAGGAGATCTGCGAGGAGCTGTCGCTGGGCACCGAGGGAGGCGCGCGCGAGATGAGCAAGCGCATCCGCAGGAAGGTGCGCGGCACCAATGGGCTGCTGCTGATCGACGAAGCGCAGCACCTGGGTGTGCAGGCGCTGGAGGAGATCCGCCAGATCCACGATGCCACCGGCATTGCCGTCGCCCTGGTAGGCAACGAGGGCGTATTCAGCCGCATGGCCGGCGGCCGGGGCGCGGAGCGGCTGGACCGACTCTTCAGCCGCGTGGGCAAGCGCCTGGCGCTGCGCCAGAGCACCGAGGCCGACGTGCTTGGCCTGGTGAAGGCGTGGGGAGTACTCGACGCGAAGTGCCATTCCACGCTGCTGCAGGTGGCGCGCGGCGCCGGTGCGCTGCGCACGCTCACCAAGACGCTGCGGCTCGCGGCAATGAACGCCGCGGCCGAAGGGCGCGCCGTGTGCTGCGAAGACGTGCGCGCCGCCGCGGCCGAGCTGGGAGGCACCGTATGAGCCTAAGGAACGAACCCTACGCGCTGATCGGCGAGGCCGCGCGCGTGATGCTGCACGGCTCCGAGGTGCTCTATGAGCAGCCGGGACACAAGCTGCTCAAGGTGTCGTCGGGCGCCCTCGGCCTGCGCCTGGGCCTGTTCGACAGCACCGAGCAGAAGGTGACCGTGTTGGACGGCGCCCAGGTGGTGGACGTGCTGCGCCAGGCGCTGAAGCGGTAACGCCATGCACCAAGCCGACCTCTACACGCAGGAACTGACGCCCGATGCGGTGCGTGCGGCGCTGCGCGTGGGAGCGGCCAACGGGCAGGCCGCCGACGAGTTGGTGCTGGCCATTCTCGGGCGACGCAGCGCAGCGGCCGAACGGCAGCTGAGGGACATCATCGTCGCCCTTCGCATGGCCGGCCACGCCGTCTGCGCCGAGCCCACGCACGGCTACTACATCGCCGCCGATAGCACCGAACTGACGCGCTGCTGCGAATTCCTGCTGGCGCGATCCATGACAACCCTCCGGCAGATCAGCGCCATGAAGCGCGTGTCGTTGCCGGATCTACGCGGGCAGCTCGGGCTGCCGCTGGAGAAACGCGATGAACCCCATGAATGAACTGCTGCGCGTGGCCACGGGCAATGCGTTGGAGGCGCTTGTGTTCCTCGACCAGGCCGGCGCCACCGTGATCGGCATCGAGATCCGCAACGCGCGGCCGGTGATCACCCTCGACGGCGAGCCGCCCCGCTTCGTGCGCGGCGCGCTGCACAAGACCCACCCGGTGGGCAGCAACCAGCGCGAGCACGTGATGGTGGCGATGGTGAAGGGCTGCCGCGTGGAGTGGACGGTGCGCACGGTGCGCGGCGTGACCGAACAGGGAGCGGCCTGATGGACATTCTCCCGCCTGTCCTGGCGCGCTGCGTTCACCGGCCAGAGCTCGATGACGAATTGCCGCCCTGGCTGGGCGAGCGTTTCCGCGATATCACCCATGACATCCATCGCGCCGCGTTCGAGACGCAGCAAGACAAGGAGCCCACCAATGGCCACCAGTAAGACACGCGTCAAGACCGACGCCGTGCAACACCCCGTGCCGCAGACGCGCGAGGACGTGACCAGCGCCATCGCCATGATCGGCGCGCACCAGCGCGAACGCGACCGCATCCAAGCCGCGATGAACGACGAGTTGAGCCGCATTCGCGAGCGATTCGAGGCCGAGGCCAAGCCGCACGCCGACGTGATCGGCCAACTCACCAAGGGCGTGCACCTGTATTGCGAGGCGCACCGCGACGAGATCACCAAGGGCGGCAAGGTCAAGACGCATGCTTTCGCCAGCGGTGAGGTCAAGTGGCGCCTGCGGCCGCCATCCGTGGTGCTGCGCGGCGCGGACGCGGTGCTTGACGCACTCAAGGCGCTCAAGCTCGACCGCTTCGTGCGCGTGAAGGAAGAGGTCAACAAGGACGCCATCCTCGCCGACCCGGAAGCCGTCGCAGGCGTGAAGGGCATCAGCGTGCGCCAGACCGAGGATTTCGTGGTGCAGCCCTGGGATACCGAGCTGGAGGAGGTCGCCTGATGCTCACTCTCCAGATCAAACCGGATGGCACCGTCGCCATCGGCATCGACCGGCCTGCCGCCGACATCGCAATGGCAGATGCCACGACAGCAACCGCACCGAAGCTCGAATGGAGCGGCACCCTCTGCGACGGCAAGTCCGTGGACTACGCCGCCGCCGAGAAAGCCTGTGCCGCCCTCGGCGAGGGCTGGCGCCTGCCGACGCGCATGGAGCTGGAATCGATCCTCGACCTCACGCGTCACGATCCGGCCATCGACTCCGCGCGGTTCCCCGACACGAAGAGCACCTGGTACTGGACCAGCACGCCGTGCGCGTGGGCGCCGTCCTGCGCGTGGTTCGTCCACTTCCGCCACGGCGACGCCTACGGCCTCGACCGCCTCAGCGAGGCCTGCGTGCGGGCGGTGCGTGTCGTGTCGGCCGGTCAGTAATTGGCCTTTTTGACCTCTTTCAGGAGCACACCATGAAGCGATTCACCGACAACGGTGACGGCACCGTCACCGACACCCTGACTGGCCTGATGTGGACCAAGGCCACCGTCGCGAAGGGCAAGACCCACAAGAAGGCCACTGCGGCGGCGAAGAAGCTCGATGTGGCCGGCCACAAGGACTGGCGGCTGCCGACCGTTGAGGAGCTTTTCCTGCTGGCCGACCGCACGCGCATGCGCCCGGCGATCGACGTGGAGGCCTTCCCGGATACCGAGAGCGATTGGTACTGGGCCAATACGGACAGTGCGTGGGCGCCGTCCTGCGCGTGGTTCGTCGCCTTCCACCACGGCCTCGCCACCTACTACGGCCGCAGCAGCGAGGCCTGCGTGCGGGCGGTGCGTGTCGTGTCGGCCGGTCAGTAACTCTGCCTCTTTGAACCCATGAACCATTCGCTGCCGCCCATCGTGAGGACCGCCGAACGCCTGCTCCGCGAGATCGAGCAGGCGGTTCGCGGCTTCGCGCGATATCACAAATACACCATCGGCATCGACCTGCGGCAGCAGGCCATGACGGTGGTGCGCGTGTGCCATCGCGCATGGCGGGACAGGCAGCGGCAGGCTCACTGGGTCGACCAGCTTCGCTGGGCGATCGACGAGATCAAACTGAGCCTGCAGATGGGCAGCCAGATCCGTGCGTTCAAGAGCTTCAACCAGTTCGAGATGCTGATCCGGCTGGCCGAGGAACTCGGCCGTCAGGCTGGCGGCTGGTGGCGGCAGCAGCAAATCCCCAAGGGCCAGAATCCGGCGCGCGAAGCCGCGCCGGAGCGTGCCCAGATACTGAGTACCCGCGGCGCCTCATTCCAAGGGGCCAACCCATGACGAAGGCGCGCAACTCCAGGCTGGACTGTTCGCCCAGGTCGCAAGTTCGCGGGGAAGCGTGGGCGCCGTCCTGCGCGTGGATCGTCAACTTCAACAACGGCAACGCCAACAACAACGACCGCAACAACAAGGCCTGCGTGCGGGCGGTGCGTGTCGTGTCGGCCGGTGAGTATCAGGGGACGGGCGCCGAGGCGGTTTCGCTTCGCGCGCTTCACGACGCCTGGCGCATGGCGCGCCGTGGCAAGCAGCCGAGCCGCAACCAGCTCGCGTTCGATGCCCGATGGGCAGATGGCCTGCTGCAGCTGCAGCGCGATCTGCAGGGTGGCACATGGCAACCGCGTTCCAGCGTGTGTTTTGTAGCTACGCGGCCGAAGGCGCGCGAGATCCACGCGCCGGATTTCGCCGACCGCGTGGTGCACCACTGGCTCGTACCGCGCCTGGAAACGATCTGGGAGCCGCGGTTCATCACGGATAGTTACGCCAACCGCCTCGGCCGGGGCAGCCATGCCGCCGTGCGCCGCGTGCAGCAATTCGTCCGACAGGTGCACAGCGGCCAAGGCGGCGGGTATTACCTGCAGCTCGACATCCGCAACTTCTTCAACTCGATCCACCGGCCCACGCTGTGGCGCATCCTTAAGCCGGTGCTGGCGCGGCATGCGGTACCACTGCCCATGCAGCGCGCCACGCATGCCCTGCTGCGCCGGCCACCGCTGGACGCCGGGGTGAAGTTGCGCGGCACACCCGAAGAGTTCGCCCTGGTGCCGGCGCACAAGCGGCTTGCCAACGCCGCGCCGGGTTGCGGCCTGCCGATCGGAAACCTCAGCTCGCAGCTGTTCGCCAACATCTACCTCGACCGCCTCGACCAGTTCGTGAAGCACGTCCTGCGGGCGAAGCGATATGTGCGCTACGTCGACGACTTCGTGCTTGTCCACCACGACCGCGAGGTTCTGGCCGACTGGCAGCGTCGAATCGCCGACTTCCTGCAGCGTGAACTTCGCCTGGCGCTGAAGGATGACGTGCGCCTGCGGCCACTCACCGATGGCATCGACTTCCTTGGTTACGTAGTGCGGCCAACCCACACGCTGGTACGCCGCCGTGTCGTGGCACATGCCCGCGCCGCACTGGCTAATTGGGAGCGAAAGCACGTACGGGGCCGCGATCTGCATGCATCCCCCGAAGAGCTGCATCAAATTCAATCCATAGCTGCCAGCTACGCCGGCCACCTTCGGCATGCCCACAGCTTCCGGCTGGGGCAATCCATTCATCGTCGCTATCCGTGGCTGAACGCCGCGATGAGACGGCGCCATTTCCATCATCGGTTGGCACACCGCCAGCTTGTTCTGAGGGCTTGACCATGATTCCACGCGACCCACGCATCGATCCGCAGTTCGGTGACAGCGTTACCAGCCATGACGAGACCCGCGAAGTGGAGAAGCGCATCGGCGATCGCGTGATCTACAGCTGGCCCGGAAAGCTGGCCGTGCGCACGTTGCAGTTGTCGGCCTGGCAGGCCTGGGCAGCGCAGGCCAGCGAATGGCATGCAGCGGATGCCGAGAGCGCGGCGGCGTGAGCATGCCCCGCGGCACGCCGTCGGAAATCGCCTACTGGCTCGGCACGCAGCGCGTGGTGCCGAGCGCATGGGAGCTGATGCAGGTGTGGGACTTGTCGCGCGCCGCCGCGTTCCGGTGGCGCGCATTTGCAAGGGCCGGTGGCCGTTGTCAGCAACGCCACCATGAAGGCGAGAACCGGAAAGCGAAATGAGCGTGACGACGATGATGCAAGCCTCCGACCGACGCAACAAGCAACTGGCCGCCATCCACGTGATGGCGGCCAAGCAGCTGCACCTCGATCGCGAGACCTATGTGGCGCTCCTGCAGCGCGTTGCCGGCGTGGACAGTGCGGGCAAGCTCAATGCGCTCGGCCGCGCCACGGTGCTGGACGAGCTACGCCGCCTCGCCGGCCAGGGCCAGCAGCACATGCGCAACGCGGTGAACCTGCCCGATGCCCCGCACAACGTGCGCGAGGAGATCGCCGGCATGGTGGCCAAGGTGGGCGCGATCCTGGCCGAGACGTGCAAAAGCTGGAACTACGCGCACGGCACGGCCAAGCGGATGTTCCGTGTGCAGCGGGTGGAGTGGTTGCGCGCCGACCAGCTGCACAAGCTGGTGGCGGCGCTGCAGATCAGTGCGAATCGGCGAAGGGGGAAGTGATGGCCACCATCCATGTCAAATACCGCTGCGACGAATGCGGCGAGATCCACGAGGAAGAGTCGGACGCGCGCGGTTGCTGTCCGCCGGAGATC
>Ga0310811_10009346_pt1 | contig 12648 bp, 9 predicted proteins | sample YCmetagenome_FD_207642 | JGI IMG/M metagenome (GOLD analysis project Ga0310811, IMG submission 207642) | Soil microbial communities from experimental microcosm in Duke University, North Carolina, United States - YC | ecosystem: Engineered > Artificial ecosystem > Soil microcosm > Unclassified ... | reverse complement strand
TCTTCACGCTGGCGCGCGTGAGCTTGGGCAGGCCGGCAGCCTCGGACCAGGGTTTCTCGTCCCAGGTCTGGATGGCGAAGCGGGCGTTCGCGGTCTTCATCGGTAGTCCTCCAAGCCAGAGCGGCTCGAAGGCTACTTCCGCCCGCTGTTTCCCCGCCAGTTGACGAGCGCGGTCATCGGCGTCTCGTTCTGTCCCGCCGGAACCAGGAACAGGAACTTCTTCCCGTCCGCCGAGGGGCAGAAGACATTGCGGCGCGGGCTCTGCTCGGTGGCCACGCGGAACAACGCCTGGGGATTCCCGGGGTTGAACGAGGCGCCGGCCGGCGTCGGCACGGTCATGAGGCGCCCGTCGCTGCTGAGGAAGAACAGCTCGTTCCCGTCGCGGCTCCAGCACGGCTCGATACCGCCGCTCGTCGAGATCTGCCACTTGCCGGCGCCGCCCGGGTAGGAGACGACGTAGACCTCGGGCCGCCCCGACTCGTCGGACTGGTAGGCGAGCCAGTGGCCGTCGGGGGAGAGCTGCGCCCGCCCGGCGATGAACTTCGTGGTGATGACCGTGCGCGGCTTGCGGTCGCCGTGGAGATCGACGGCCATGATGTTCGACATCCCGCCGTCGAACGCCTGGTAGAAGATCGTGTTCCCGTCGCGCGACCAGCACAGCGCTGCGCTGTTCGGCCCCGGGGTGGCGATCTTCTCTTCCTCGCCCACGCCATTGGCCGATTTCACATAGATCCCGTTCCCGCCGTTCCGGAACGCGGTCCAGGCGATGCTCGAGCCATCGGGCGACCACAGCGGGTTGCCGTCGTCGCCGGGATCGAACGTGAACCGCGTCGTGGTGCCGCGAGCGGTGTCCATCACCCAGACATCGAGGTTGCGGCTGTCGGCGTCGACCCGGCGGATGGCGATCTTCGTCCCGTCCGGCGACAGCGCCGGCGCGCGGAAGTCGGCCGCGGGCGCCACCTCGGACAGCTCCTGTCCCGTTCGGCTCAGCCACACGAGCCGGTTGCTGATCGCATTCGCCGAGCGATAGACGAGGATGCCATTGGCGGAGACCGTGAAGTTCGCGACGCCGTTCCCGCCCACGGGCAGGTTCTCGGCGATCGGGAACGGCTCGCCGCGCAGTGCGAGCGCGCCGGGATCGAAGCGCTGCGCCACGAGCGTGCGCTCACGTGCGAGCAGGAGGTAGCCGTCGGGCGAGTACTCGACGCGGGAGCCGGCAATGGGGAGCTCCTTGCCCTTCGGCGAGCCGAGGGTCCCCACGAGCGTCTTCGACTCCCCGGTGGCGCCGACGCCGGAATAGAAGAAGTGCTTCCCGTCGGGAAGGAACGCCGGCCAGCCCACCTGGCTCACCGAGTCGCCGGGGATCGCCACCGATTTCACGCCGCCGGCGGCGTTGACACGGTAGATCGGGTCCGCGCCCGCGCCGTCGAACAGGATCACGCCATCCTTGCTCCAGGTGCCGTCGGAGCCGGTCGGCGCGTCGCAGATCACCTGCGCGGGTCCGCCCGAGACGGCGACCTTCTTGAGCTTCCCGTCGGCGACGAAGGCGAGGAACCGGCTGTCGGGGGACCACCACGGCGGGCGGGTGTTCTCGCTCCCGGGGAGGGGGTTCGCGGTGAGCGCGTTCATCGGCCGCAGCCAGATCATGGCGCGGTTGAGCGAGTCCTGGGCCACGAAGGCCAGCATCGTGCCGTCGGGAGAGATCCGCGGCTGGTAGAGCGGCGTGAGCGACGGGGGGATGGGGATCGTGAACGCGATCTGCTGCCGGCTGCTCGCGCCGCCCGCGCGGCCGCGAACGGCGAGCGCCACGGTCGCGATCACGCCGATCGCCGCGATGGCCCACGCCACGGGCTCGAGGCTCCGCCGTCGCTTCGGCAGCGCGATCGGGCCCGTCGGGCCCGAGTGCTCGCCCGACTGCGCGATCCACGACAGCTGCAGCTTCACGTCGTGCGCCGTCTGGATGCGCTCTTCCGGGTCCTTCGCCAGGCACGCGCGCACGAGCGCATCGAGCGCCGGAGAGGCCATGGACGTCGAGGCGCTGATCGGCGGTGGCTCGCTGCTCATGATGGAGCCGATCAGGCTCGCCTGAGATTTGCCGTTGAAAGCGCGCCGGCCGGTCGCCATCTCGTAGAGCACGCAGCCGAACGACCACAGGTCGCTGCGCGCGTCGGCTTCCCGGCCCTCGAGCTGCTCCGGCGACATGTAGAGGAACGTTCCGATCAGGGAGCCCTGCTGGGTGAGCGGTGAGGCCAGGGTGGGCGACGCCGTGAGCTGGGCGATGGTGACGCCGGTGGAGGAGGAGCCTGGCGTCGAGCCCTGCGCGGTGGCGCGGGCAAGCCCGAAGTCCATCAGCTTGGCGCCGGACCTGGTGATCATGACGTTCCCGGGCTTGAAGTCGCGGTGGATGACGCCGGCGCGGTGGGCGCGGTCGAGCGCGTCGGCGATCTGCGTGGCGAGCTTCAGGATCTCGGGGAGCGGCAGGGGCCCGCGGGCGATGCGGGTGGCGAGCGTCTCGCCGTCCACCAGCTCCATCACCAGGTATTCGATGTCGCCCGAACCGGCTTCGCCAGGCGCCCGCCCGACGTCGTGGAGCGTGCAGATGTGCGGGTGGTTCAAGCTCGAGATGGTGCGCGCTTCGCGCTCGAATCGCGCGCGCACGTCGGCGTTGTCGGTCAGGTGCTCGGGGAGGACCTTGATCGCGACGTCGCGGCCGAGCCGCGTGTCCTTGGCCCGGTAGACCTCGCCCATGCCGCCGGCACCGAGGGGGGAGACGATCTCATAGGGACCCAGACGCGTGCCGGGAGAGAGGCGCATGAACGCATGATGATAGGGGATGCGAATAGCGAACGAAAGCTGGGAACGACCACCGCGGGCGCACGACGCAATTCGCAATGCGGCGGACGGCGCTCCCGTCGCCCGGCGTGCGCGACGCTATTCGGCGGCCGCGACCGCGACCTGCTTGAGCGCGTAGTTCTTGCTGCCAGGGAGCAGGCCGTCCACCTGCAGCACCTTGAGCCCGGCGGGCACGTCGCTCGCGTCCATCAGCACGATCGCGCCCGAGAGCACGCTCACCAGCTCCACCGATTCGACGTTGGAGACCACCACCCGCGGCCCGGACGTGGCTTCGGCGCGGAACACCTTCGCGATCCAGTACTGGCGGTACTGGGCCTCCGACATGTCGTAGACCTTCTTGAGCAGGAACGTCCGCTCGGCGGCCACGGGGGCGCGCACGATCAGCGTCACCGGCTGGCCCGAGGGCCAGAACTGGCGGTTGCCGAGCAGGATCTTCCGCAGCTCGGTGAAGGTGACGCCCTCCACCTTCACGTCCGGGTTGACGACGACCGCGATGTCGCCCGACGCGTGGGCCGTGAGCGGCGCGACGAGCATGGCGGCGGCCGCGAGCGATGCCGCGGCGAGCCAGCGGCGCAGCGCGCGCCCGGGACGAAGGACGGCTCTAGAAGACAAAGGCCACCTGCAGCCACATGGCATGGATGTCGGACGCCGAGGTGTGCCGAAGCTGGTACTCGCCCTTCACCGCCACGAAGTCCGAGCAATCCCAGCGGAGCCCGGTCGTGAGCAGGTCGTGATCCGCGAGCGTGCCCTGGAACACGGGGTCGGGGTTCCCCGGCGTGTCCGCGATCAGCATGCGCTCGAAGCGGGCGTAGGGCTTCCACCGGCCGCCCCACATCGGCAGGCGGTACGCCGCCTGCGCGTAGCCCGCCCAGTTGTCGTACTTGTCGGGTGTCGCGCGCGCCTCGTGGTGAACGTACGCGATCTCCGAGATCAGCTCGGGCGTCTCGCGGGTCCAGGTCACGTGCCCGCTCGCGATTTGCTCGTCCACGGCGCCGCTCGCGGCGGTCTCGACCAGGTCCTGGTAGAAGCCGCCGCCCGCCTCGAGTGGGTAGAGCTGATCCGGCCGCAGGTTCAGCGTCGTGAACCAGGCGCGATGGTTGTTCACGTCGCCGGCGTCGCCGGCACGGCTCGGGAACTCCGCGCGGCCGTTGCCGACGCCCACCTCGTAGCCGAGGTCCACGCCGGCGGCGGGCACCACGCCGTTCGCGACCGCGCCCACGAAATGGACGGGGATGAAGTCGCCGCCGAAGGCGACCATGTCCGGGCGGTTGATCGTGGTCTGCAGCCACTGCCCGTGGTGGAAAGCGACGTTCCACCAATTGATGGGCGTGTGGTAGCGGCCGAACGACAGCGCCAGCATGTCGTGCGCCTGGAACTTGAGGATGGTGCGCTCGAGCTCGGGCGTGAAGCCGTTGTCGTGCGCGTTCATCGACAGCTCGCCGAAGAAGCTGAACCGCGGCGCGAGCACCGACGTGAAGTGCAGCACGAACTGCCCTTCCTTGAAGCCGCTCGTGGCGCCGGGCGCCGACTGGTCGGTGGCCCAGAACCCGAAATCCGCGAAGCCCCCGATCTTGAGCGTGGGCCGCGCCTCGGACTCGGCCATCGCCGGGCGCGCGGCGGCGAACAGCAGGGCGGCGACGAGGAGGTGGCGGCGCATTCGCGCGATGCTAATGAGCGGACGCCCCTCCCGCAATGCCGGCGTCGGCCGCTCGAGACGCCGGGCGCCCCGGGGCGGGGTTCGCATCCGCCGCCGCGCCGAAGTGCACCTGGTTGTCGCTTCCGAGCCTCGCGTTCGTCACCGCGTCGAACCAGCGCCGGAGCGATGCGGGGTCGTCGGGCAGGTCGTTCCGCCACAGCCGCACCGTGTGGTCGAGACCCGCCGAGGCGATCGTCCTGCCATCGGGCGAGAACTCCACCTGTGCCACGCCCACCTCGTGACCCACGAGGCTCCGGACCTCGCCGCTCGCCACGTCCCAGAGCCGGATGTCCCCGTCGCGGCTCGCCGCCGCGAGCGTCTGGCCGTCGGGCGCGAACGTGACGTCGCCCACCGAGCCGAGCCGCGTCCCGAGCACGCGGGAGCTGTGGCCCGCGAGGTCCCAGAGCCGCACGGTGCCGTCGTCGCTCGAGGACGCGACGAGATCGGCCCGGGGCGAGAACACCGCGTGCCGCACCCAGCCCTCGTGACCGGTGAGCACGGCGGACTCGCCGGTGGCCACGGTCCAGATGCGGATGGTGCTGTCCGAGCTGGCGCTCGCGATCAAGCGCCCGTCGCGCGAGAACGAGAGGTGGCGGATCCAGCCGCGGTGGCCGCGGAGCACGCGGGACTCGCCGCCGGCGACGTTCCACAGCCGCACGGTCTGGTCGGCGCTCGCGGATGCGAGCAGGCGGCTGTCGGGCGAGAACGCCACGTACGACACCTTGCCCTCGTGGTCACGGAGCACGCGGCTCGAGCCCGCCGCCACGTCCCAGATGCGGATGGTGTTGTCGAGGCTCCCCGAGGCGAGCCAGCGGCCATCGGGCGAGAACGCCAGGTGCTCGATCCCGCCTTCGTGGCCGGTGAGCACGCGGTTGGTGCCGCTCGCCAGGCTCCACAGGCGCACCATGCGGTCGCCGCTTCCCGCCGCGAGCGTGCCGCCATCGGGGCTGAAGGCGAGGCACGTCACCGAGCCCTCCTCGCCGACCAGCAGGCGTCCCACGCCGGAGGTCACGTCCCAGAGCATGACGCGGTTGTCGAGGCCGCCGGAGGCGAGCGAGCGGCCGTCGGGCGAGAACGCGATCGCCAGCACCTCGCGCGAGTGCGCGCGCAGCACGCGCGAGTCCTCTTCCTGGATCCCCCACTCGCGCACCGTCTGGTCGGCGCCACCGGAGACGACGTGCCGGCCGTCGGGCGAGAACGCCACGCACAGCACCCAGTCGCCGTTGCCCTGCAGCACGTGGCTCGTGTGCGTGTCCAGGTTCCAGAGGCGTACGGTTCCGTCCACGCTCCCGGAAGCGATCAGCCGGCCATCGGGCGAGAACGCGAGCTGCAGCACCTCGCCGCCGTGGCCCTCGAGCGCGCGCGATTCGCCGGTCGCCACGTCCCAGACGCGCACCGTGCGATCGAGGCTCGACGTCGCCAGCTCACGGCCGTCGGGCGAGAACGCCACGTCGGTGACGAAGTTCTGGTGGCCGGAGAACACGCGGCTCCTGCCGCTCGCCATGTCCCACAGGCGCACGCTCCGGTCCTGCGAGCCGGTGGCGAGCAGCTTCCCGTCCGGTGACCAGGCGAGCGCGCTGACGCCGGCCTCGTGCCCGCCGAGCACCCGGCTCGTCCCGGCCGTGGGATCCCAGATCCGCACCGTGCCGTCGTCGCTCGCCGACGCCACGTGCCGGCCATCGGGCGTCCACGCCAGCTCGCGCACGATGCCCGTGTGTCCTTCGAGCACGCGGCTCTCGCCGGTGGCGAGGTCCCAGATCCGCAGCGTGCGATCCCAGCTCGCGGAGGCGAGCCGCTTGCCGTCGGGCGAGAACGCGACGTCGTCGACGAAGTCCTGGTGCCCGCGCAGTACGCGGCTCTGCCCCGTGGCCACGTCCCAGACCCGCACCGAGCGGTCGGCGCTCGCGGAGGCGAGGCTCTTCCCGTCGGGGGAGAACACGGCGTGGCGGATCATCCCCTGGTGACCCTGCAGCACGCGCCCCTCACCCGTGGACACGTCCCAGAGGCGCACGGTCTGGTCGTCGCTCGCCGAGGCGATGGTGTGCCCGTCGGGCGAGAACGACACCTGCCACACGCGTCCGTGGTGGCCTTCGAAGACGCGGTAGAGCCCGCGCAGGCTCGCCTCCGCGGCGATCATGCGCGCGGCGCGCCACAAGGTCGTGTTGGGCGCCAGCGTCTTGAGCCACGCCAGCGAGGCGACCGGGTCGCGCTCGAGCAGCGCCCGCGCCTGGACGAGCGTGAGCTCGTCGGCACGGGCGGCGGCGCGGATGCGGGCGCGCTCGGCGCTGTCGCGCTCGATGATGATGCGGGCCACGCCCAGGCTCCCGAGCACCACGAACAGCAGCAGGCCCACCGCGCCCACCGCGAGCGTGGCGCGATGCCGGCGCCACCGGCGCCGGAGCAGCTGGAACGTGGAGTAGTGGTGCGCCGACACGAGCTTCCCCGCCTGGAAGCGCGTCAGCTCGTCGGCCAGCTCCTTGGCGTTGCGGTAGCGGTCACGGGGCTCGCGCGACATCGACTTGCGCACGATCGCGAGCAGGTCCGCCGGCAGGCCCGGCTGGCGCACATCGAGCGCCACCGGCGGCCCGGCGAGCACCTGCCGTAGCACTTCCTGGCTGCGCTCGCCCGTGTAGGGCGGCTGCCCCGCCAGCACGTGGTAGAGGATCGCCCCCAGCGCGTACACGTCGGCGCGCTCGTCCACTTCTTCGCCGCGCGCCTGCTCGGGTGGCATGTAGGCCGGCGTGCCGACGACGCCGCCCTCGACGGTCTCGAGCTGCGGTTCGTCGCTCGAGATCGCGCCCGAGAGGTCCTTCCCCAGTCCCCAGTCGATGACGATGGTCTCTCTGAACGAGCCGAGGATCACGTTCCCGGGCTTCAAGTCGCGGTGGATGATGCACTGGGCATGCGCATAGGCGAGCGCGCCGGCGACGTCGACGACGTGCGGGAGCAGCTCGAGTCGTTCGGCGAGCGAGCGAGTGCGGGCCACGACCTTGTCCAGCGACTCGCCGGTGACGAGCTTCATCGCGTAGAAGAGCCGCCCATCGGACCAGCGCCCGGCTTCGTAGATGGGCACGATCGACGGATGCTGGAGCCTCGCGGTGATCAGGGCCTCGCGCTCGAACCGCATCGCCCAGCGCGCGTCGCGGCCGCCGCGCAGCTCCTTGATCGCCACCTGGCGGTCGAGGCGCCGATCGTGCGCGCGGGACACGCACCCCTGCCCGCCGCGCGCCAGCTCGTCCTGGACGTTGTACCAGGCGGCGTCCACCAGGGGGAAGATCGCGTCGCGGTCGGGCGGCGCGTGCGCGCCCGAGTTCGCCGCGGGGATGTCGACGGTGTCCGCCGCATCGGGCCGTGGTTGCGGCCGAGCCGGCACCTCCTCGCCGGAGGTTCCGTGAGCGTCGTCGTCGTGCGGTGAATGCATCCCGCCCCCGCAGGCTCCCGTGTGGAATGGCGCGAAATGCGGACTATACCCCGTCCGCGGCTGCTTGCGCCGCGGCCGTCACGCGACCGCGCCTACGATCGCCTGCCCACCCAGGAGTACTGCCAGGCCACGGAGAGGATCCGGTAGTCACCACCGAAGCGCGCGTAGGCTCCATCCGCGAAGCCGAGCTTGATGGACTGGCGAGCCGTCAGCGGGACCGAGACGGTGACGCCGACGCGCGAGCTCCTCTGCAGCGTCTGCGGGTTCTCGACGCCGCTGACCGTGGTCTCCCCGCCGTACCAGAAGTTGCCGTCCAGCGACACCCAGAGCCGCGGCCGCACGTCGTAGCTCACGTGCATCTCGACGATCCCGATCGGGGCCTGCGTCTGCGAGCGCGTGCCGGCGAAGTACGGGTTGTGTGAGAAGAACTCCGGGTTCTTGGTGAAGAACCACCCGGCGCCGTAGGCGTCGAGGATCCAGTGATCGTAGCGGTGGGAGAATCCCAGCTCGGGCTTGAACGCCCAGCGGTTCGACCCGAGGTTGATGAGCTTCGTCGGATCGTATTGCCCGACCGGGATCACGATCTTGAGGCTCGCGCCGAGCAGTGTCCTCTGCCGCCACTTCACCCATTCGCCCGGCTCCATGGCGGGGCCGCCGATCAGGTTGACGGCGAGTCGGATGGGGATGTCGAACAGCCCCGCGCGGTGCGTCGTGTACGGCGAGCCGAGCACGATGCCATCGAACGTTCCGGTCCCGTACGGCAGGACGATGTTCACGTTCGCGGAGCGGCCGAAGAGTCCGAGCGAGCGGTAGTATCCCGCCGCCACTCCATTGATCGTCCCTGTGGCATCCTCGATCGGGGCCGTGCCCTCGAAGTTGAGGTCGCCATCGTTGAAGATGTCGGTGACGACGATGGCGTTGGTGCGGAGCGGCGTGACCACGTACGCCCGCGGCGTCAGGTCCTGCGCCTGGACGGGGAGCGCGGGCAGGATCGCGCCGAGCCACAGCGCCGCGGACAGGAGCGCGCGGGCACGCGCGCTCAGCCGGCGGCGCGAACAGCGGCCCGTGTCGTGATCTCGAACCGTGGCGGCACCTCGAGGTGCTTCTTGATCGTGCACTGCTCGACCGCCCGGATCAGCGCATCGCGGTACTTCTCGGGGAATCCCGGCGGCAGGTGGATGTCCAAGTGGATCGCCCTCACCATACCGGTTACGCGGTCCGTGTCCATCGTCTGCACGATCTGCAGCCCTTCGACCGGCAGGCCGCGCGTGCGACAGAAGCTCAGCGCGTAGATCCCCGCGCAGGCGCCGATCGAGGCGAGGAACGTCGCGAACGGCGTGGGGGCCGAGGCCTCGCCCCCCGCATGCGGCGGCTGATCGGTGCGGACGCGGAACGGCCCGAACTCGACGTCCACGCGCGCTCCACCGCCCAACGTCGTCACCATCTGCATCATCGTTGCCTCCTCAGATAAAGATCACCTGCGCACCCGCGGCCTTGTCGAAGAAGTCCATCGCCGAGATCACGTCCTGCACCTGCGGAACGAGGTCGGCTTTGGTGCGCTTGAACATGTCCATGGCCATGCGGCAGGCGTAGATCTTCGCGCCGCTGTCGGACAGGATCTCGAGCATCTCGCGCACCGGCGGGATGTCGAGCTCCTCGATCTGCTTCTTCATCATCGAGGTCGCGAGACCCTGCATGCCGGGCAGCCCACCGAGCATCGTGGGCATGTGCATGGATGGATTGCCGACGGTGGCGACGTGGAGATGGTCCACGGTCTCCTCGGTGATCACGTCCAATCCCCAGAACGTGAAGAACAGCGTCGCCTCGATGCCGCTCATGCGCGCGGCGTTGGCGAGGATCAGCCCGGGGTACGCCATGTCGAGCGAGCCCTTGGAGACGATGATGGCCACGTGCTCGATGGTCCTGGGCGTGCGGTCCGGCTTACGGGTCGCGCCGGCGGCCGGCACGTGCGCCGCGGCGTTCGGGGGCAGCAGCGTGGTGGTCATGGTGGGTCCTCCTAGATGCAACCCTGAGGCTTGGGCAGACCGGCGATGCGCGCCGCGAGCTTGCCCGGGCCCTTGGGGAACAGTTGGTACAGCTCCTTCATGTCCACGCCCGAGAGCTTGGCGATCCGGCGCAACCCGGGCGGCGTGCCTTCGCGCGCAGCGTCCTCACGGCAGAACGCGATCACCTGCCAGTGGCGCGGGGTGAGCGTCAGCCCGACCTCGCGCGCGATCTCCCCGGCGACCTCCGGGGTCCACTGCGTGCTGTCCACGAGGAAGCCTTCGTCGTTCACGTCGACCGCGTGCCCGGCGTATTCACGCAGCAGCATGGCGAACCCCCTTGTTGGCGTCCGGAGGCCCGGGCGCGATGAGACGCTTGCCCGCGAGCGACATCCGCGGCCCGATCGGCAGCGGGTGTGCGGGCAGCAGCACGTTCCAGTAGAGGCTCCTGAACGCGAGCTTGCCGGCGTGGTTGATGCGGCTCTCGGCGAGCAGTCGGAACGGACCGATGCCCGGCACCGGGAACACGCCCGGCAGCGGCTCGGTGTCGTAGTTGAAGTCGATGAGCAGCGCCTTGCCGTGACCCGTCTCGACGAAGCAGTTGGCGTGACCATCGAAGCCCTCTTCCAGGCTGCGATGGTTCATGGCGCGGAGCAGGTTCTCGGCGAGGATCTCGCTCTGGAAGTGGGCGACCGAGCCGGCCTTGCTGCTCGGAAGATCGGTGGCGTCGCCGATCACGAAGACGTCGTCGTGCGCCTTGCTGGCGAGTGTCCTCGGGTGCGTGGGCACGAACGCGAGCTCGTTGCCGAGCCCGGACGTCTCGATGAACGGCGCGCCACCGTGCATCGGAACGCTCACGAGCAGGTCGTACGGCACTTCGCGGTCGTCGAAGGAGCGGAGCTTCCGCGCGTCCGCGTCCACCTCGGCGGTGTTGAACTCGGTCTCGAGCCGGATCCCCTTGCTCTCGAGCAGGTACTGGAGCTTGAGGTTGCAGATCGGCTTCGTGAACGCGCCGTCGAGCGGCGTCGCATACACGAGCTCCACGCGATCGCGGATCCCGCGCCGGGTGAAGAAGTCGTCGGCGAGGAACAGGAACTCCAGCGGCGCCACCGGGCACTTGATCGGCATCTCGACGACGTTCAACACCAGGCGGCCGCCAGGGAACCTGTCCAGCGTCTCGCGCAGCGCCTGCGCGCCTTCGAGCGTGTAGAAGTCGTGGATGCTCCGCCGCCACTCGGGCCCGACCATGCCCGGCGTCTCCTCCGGCCGGATGCGCGAGCCGGTGGCGAGGACCAGCAGGTCGTAGCGAAGCCGCTCACCGCCTTCGAGGTGCACCGTGCGCGCGTCCGGCTCGACGCGCTCAACCGCACGCTCGATCCACTCGACGCCGCCGAGCGTGCGCCGGCGTGGCCGGAGCATGTGGGCCTCGTCGCGGGCGCCGAACGGCAGGAACAACAGGCCCGGCTGGTAGAGGTGGACGGGCTCCGGGTCCACCACGCTGACGAGCCAGCCCTTCGGCAGTCGCGGGCGCATCCGGTTCGCGACCATCGTACCGGCGGTGCCGGCACCCAGGATGATGAGGCGCTTCATGGGTTCTGTCCCTCCCCACACAAGGGACAGAGCAGAACGCGTGCCTTGGTCCACCGACTGCGCTGCAACGAGTTAGCCGATGGTGCAGCACTTGACTAGACGTTGCGTTGCAACAGTATGTCGCAAGTATGTGAAACATGGTGTTTCTCAGGCTGGGCGCAGCCAGCGTCAAGCGAGGTTCTGCTCGCGCATCCAGCGCCACAGCGTCGTTCGGCTCACGCCCAGCTCGCGCGCCGTCTCGGTCCGCCTCCAGCGGTTGCGGTCGAGCGCGTGCCGCAGCTCATCGACCGGCGGCGCGGCGCCGGGGGCACGCTCGTCTCTGGGCCCCGACGCGGAGGCGCGGCCGGGGCGCCCGGGTGCCGGCACGGGGAGCGAACGTTCCCGTGGCAGCGGGTCCGTGGCGGCGAGGGGCCCCAGATCCTCAGGGAGGATCGTCTGCCCGCGGCAGACGGCCACCGCGTACTCGAGAACGTTCTCGATCTCGCGCACGTTGCCAGGCCAATCGTGCTGGAGCAGCCTGCGCAGTGCGTCCGGCGAGAAGCGGAGCGCGCGGCCCTGCCGTGCGCTCACGCGCGACAGGATCGCGAGCACGAGCGGCTCGAGGTCCTCGCGGCGCTGGCGGAGCGGCGGGATCTCGATCGGCACGACGCGCAGCCGGTAGAACAGGTCCTCGCGGAAGCGGCCCGCGCGCACCGCCTCGGCCAGGTTGACGTGCGTGGCGGCGATGACGCGCGCCCGGCTCGTGCGCGTGTGGTTCTCGCCCAGGCGCTCGAACGTTCCGTCCTGGAGCACGCGGAGCAGCTTCACTTGCAGCTCGAGCGGGAGGTCCCCGACCTCGTCGAGGAACAGCGTTCCATCCGAAGCCGCCTCGAAGCGCCCCACGCGCGCCTTCGCCGCGCCGGTGAACGCGCCGGGCGCGTGCCCGAACATCTCGCTCTCGAGCAGTCCCGCGGGCAGGGCGCCGCAGTTGACCGCCACGAACGGACCCGTGGCCCGCAGCGACTGGGCGTGGACCGCGCGCGCGAGGACCTCCTTGCCGGTTCCGCTCTCGCCGGTGATGAGCACGGTGGCGTCGCTCTGGGCTA
>Ga0310811_10009345_pt1 | contig 12648 bp, 10 predicted proteins | sample YCmetagenome_FD_207642 | JGI IMG/M metagenome (GOLD analysis project Ga0310811, IMG submission 207642) | Soil microbial communities from experimental microcosm in Duke University, North Carolina, United States - YC | ecosystem: Engineered > Artificial ecosystem > Soil microcosm > Unclassified ... | reverse complement strand
TTCGTGGCAGGTTGTGAACTGACCTTGTTTGCCAGCGATTTTGTAAAGGGAGAGACCGGGGAAGAGAGGATAAAAAACCTTTTCGGCCCACTCAGCATGCTTAAAAATATGATGGGAATCCGGCGCCGCTACAATAGCCTGCTAAATAAATTTTTAACCGAGGCGGTCCGCGAGATAAGGAAGCGGTTTAACGGCCAGATCACCTACGCATCGGGTACATGGGAAAAAGTGGATTGGGGACTGTTTGATATCATCGGCATCGATCATTATCGCGCTTCCTATAATAGATCAACCTATGTTAAAGAGTTAAAAAGTTATAAAAAATTTGTCAAACCGGTGAGCATCATGGAATTTGGCTGCTGCACCTATAAAGGCGCAGAAGATAAAGGCGCTATGGGTTGGGCCATTGTCGATTGGAAGAAAGACCGGCCTACGCTAAAGGGTGATTATGTCCGGGATGAGGCCGTTCAGGCAAAATACCTGGGAGAGTTATTAGACATATTTGAGGCTGAGCAGGCCTTTGCTGCTTTTGTGTTCACCTTTACGATGGGCAATTATATCTATGACGAACGTGCCCTATACGATCTCGATATGGCATCCTACGGAATCGTGAGAGCCGTGGGAAACGGCAGACCCGGTTATCGCAACCTGCCCTGGATCCCCAAACAAGCGTTTTTTGAAGTAGCCCAATATTACAGGGACCACTAGGCCGCTCCCATTTTCTTACGGATCCGGCTAAGGGATTCCGGCGTGATGCCCATCATGGAAGCCAGGTATTTGAGCGGCACCTGGACAAATAATTCTTCATTTTGCGAAAACAGGAATTTATAGCGCTCTTCCGCACTCATGGACAGCAGGGCAAAGACCCTGGCTTCCAGGAAGCCAAAGCAACGGGTCAATAACCTCCTTTCCAGCAATGGCCATTTGTCGATGACCCGGGACAGATTGTTGTAATCCTTTTTATCGATGGTATACAACTCACAATGGGACAAGGCCCGGATAGTGAAACGGCTTGGCTCATCACAGACGATCCCGGACAGATCGGTAATAAAATTGCCCTTAAAGGAGATCCATTGCGTAATTTCCTTTTCGCCATGCGAGGCATACACTCTCAGGAGACCGGATCGGTGAAAGCTCAATTTTTGGCAGACCCTTCCTGCTTTCAGGAAATAATCGCCTTTCTCCAGCGTATCCTGGCGGAAGCAGGATACCAGATTTTTCATGTCAGCATCCGGTATGCCCATATAGGTATGTAGATATTGTTCCAACTCAGTCATATTACAAAGATATTAATAGAGAAGAGTTATAGGGGAGAATTCTTACCATAGATCAAGTAAACAGAATCCGGGTTGGGGTATTTTCGCTGTACTTATTAATTATTGCATATATGGTCATAGGTCATTTTGGTTTTGGATTAGGTGCTAAGAAATATGCCCCCAAACTTTCTCTCGGAACTCTTTTCATTGCCGTGCAATTTGCCGATCTTCTCTGGCCCATCCTGTTATTATTAAATATAGAGCATGTAGAATTACGCCCGGGTGATCCGAAGTTCCCCTTCGATTTTACAGACTATCCCTTTACGCATAGCCTGCTGATGGCTGCGATAGAAGGCCTTTGCTTCGGAGGGATCTATTGGATGATCAAAAAAGATCTTCGGACTGCCGGGGTGCTGGCTATCTGTGTGCTCAGCCATTGGGGGCTGGACCTGGTGGTTCATGCGCCGGATCTACCCCTGTACCCGGGGAATTCACCAAAAGTCGGTCTGGGCTTATGGAATTGGCCCTTGCTGACCGGGTTGGTGGAAGCGGCTCTCTTCGTCACCGGGCTGATCTTATATTACAAAAAGACCCGGGCCATACGTCCGGCAGGGAAATGGGGTTTGTGGTTACTGGTAGTCTTGCTGGTTATCGGGCACGTAGTCGGTTTATTCTCGCCTCTTCCGGACTCTGTCAGGGCTGTTGGCTGGGCAGCTCAATTTCAGTGGATCTATATCCTGCTGGCTTATTGGGTGGATCATAACAGGGTGGCTGATGATAAGCAATAACGTCTTACCTTAGGGCTGAGTTAATTTTATCCGCTTAAATCAGCCATTATGAAAAGATCATGGATCCTGTCTTGCACCATCCCGGCTCTCCTCTGTCTGACGATGCATACCATCGCACAACAACCATCGAAGTTCAATGGCATCGATGCTAATCTGGGCAATATCTTCCGGCTCTCCGACGCCAAAACACGTTCTATCAGCCCGGAGAATTTCAACGGAGCGAAAGGAGAGGGAGGCAAAGCCACGACGGGCACCGGCGCCAGCGCTGCCAGGGACCTGGGTACCGGATGGAAGCTTAGCCCCAGCGTGGTGATCAAATCAAAAACCACTTTCACCATCGCGGAGATCGATGGCTCCGGTTCCATTCAGCATATCTGGATGACGCCTACCGGGAACTGGAGAACCTCCATCCTCCGGTTCTACTGGGATGATGAGACGACGCCTTCTGTGGAAGCTCCCGTGGGCGATTTCTTCGGGATGGGATGGGGGATATACGCTCCATTACGTTCTCTGCCCATATGTGTCAATCCGGGCAGCGCCTTCAATTGCTACTGGCCGATGCCTTTCCGGAAAAAGTGTCGCATCACCATGGAAAATATTGACTCGAAGGACATGACCCTCTATTACCAGGTGGATTATATCCTGACGGAGGTCCCCTCCGATGCGGCATACTTTCACGCGCAGTTCAGAAGAGTGAACCCCTTACCTTATAAAGAAAATTATGTGCTGGTGGACAGCATCAAAGGGAAAGGACAGTATGTGGGTACCTATATGGCCTGGGGAGTGCATAACAATGGATGGTGGGGGGAAGGAGAGATCAAATTTTATATGGATGGCGACACCGATTATCCGACGATCTGCGGCACGGGCACGGAAGACTATTTCTGCGGGTCCTATGATTTTGATACACAAACAAAAAATGCAGCGGGTGTATCGGAGTCTCACTATACGGAATTCTCCACACCCTATTCCGGTCTGCCACAGGTGATAAAAGGGGATGGACATTATGATATAGCACAGCGCTTTGGCCTCTATCGCTGGCATATCACCGATCCGATCCGATTTGAAAAGAGCCTGAAAGTGACGATACAGGCCCTGGGATGGAGGAGTGAGGGCCGTTATCTCCCGTTACAGGACGACATCGCTTCCGTTGTTTTCTGGTATCAGGCAGAACCGCATACCCCGTTCCGGAAGCTGCCTTCAAAGGATCAACTGGAAGTAAACTAGCCCAGCTGCTCTATCAGCATTTTCTTGTAACAGGTAAATTTATATTTGTTAAAAGCTTCGGCGGCCTTGATGGCCAGCCCGCTTAATTCGTCCAATTCGTGGTTCTGGAACTGCTGGCTGATAAAGTAGGCATAATTCTTCCCGGAAAAAGCCACGATATCGTCATACAGCTCTTTATTGTCTTCGGGTGTGATGACGCCGGAATCTATTAATTCCCGGTAGGCTTTTTTCAGGGCCGGTTCGTAGGTTACTTTCAGGGAACTTATGATGGCGCTGACCTCGTCCAGGCTTATGCCGCCGGCATAAAAAGGGTGGATGGTCTGCAGGGTTTTATTGACCAGGGCCACATATTCCTCATTTCGGTTGGAGACGGCCTGGTAGGAGAGGTAGTTGGCTTTTACGGCCTCTTTCCTGCCAGGCTGTTGCAGAAAGAAGAGAAAGGCTTCTTTGTCTGCCGATTGCTGGGTGGCTATTTGTTCGGCAATTTCCTTTTCCAGCCGGGCGATAACGGCGTCGCAGTCTTTCCGGGAATATTTGTCCCCATCAAAATCAAAGCTGGTCACGTCTATCCTTTTTTCCCGGATGGCTTTTACGATCTCCAGGTCATTTTGATTACTGGTAATGGAAGATTGAAGCTGCCCGGTTTCTTCATTGAATAATTCCTCCAGGGTCCTGGTGGAACTTCCATGATCGCTTAACGTTGCGATGTCCCAATCCCTGATGTCTATATAACGGGCATCATAGGCTCCCTTATAGTCCGCAGGAAGGGCATACGTTTGCTTTTTAGCCGAATAAAAAGTTTCAAATTCCTGGTTATCATATTGCTCAGGAGTATCTTTTAAGGCCACCGATTTGTACAGGTTACCTGTCATTTGTTCCTGCAGGGTCTGAGGCTGGTTGAATAACTGCCAGACGGAGGTATCATCGACCGGTACCTCGATGGCCAACCGGTCCAGATTGGCTTTTCTTTCTTCCAGGGTCGGATGGCTGGCCCATTGATTTTTATAGTTGATCCTGGACCGGGAGAAAGATTGAATAAAATGATAGGATACCTCCGGCAAGCCCTGTCGTAATGGCAATTTATACTCGCTGGCCAATGACCGGAGAACCGTGAGCTGATTGGTAAAAATATTTTGAGCAACCTTATTTTCTTTCAACCGGTCGTTCGCATCCCGCAGGGCAGTGGCATAACAATTCCCGGCTACTTCGATCCTGCTGAGGGCGCTGACCAGGTTGTTGCTTCCGGATATACCGGCAGCGACGGCATCGGCATGAAATTCCATTTCGCGGCTAAGGCTCATATAGCTTTTGTTGATAATGGTATACATACCCCTGAGCACCCATTGTATGCCCTGGGCGATCTTAACGGTAATGCCGACAAAAAACCGTAGATAGCTGTGAATATTACCCCAGGAACTTAAAAAGGCCGTATAGCTGCTGTTGTCATACAGCATATTATGAATAACGCGGTTGACATTGTAGGTAAAACTCCCCAGTTTCATGCTTCGTTGGCTGAAATGCCCGAATTCATGAGCCATAACGGCCTTAAATTCACTGATATTGATGCTGTTGACCAATCCAAGCCCGATCTCCAGGTTCTTACGCACGGGCAGGAACATACTCCAGAAGCTGGAATTATAGAATACGCAGGCATTGACGTCGGGGGAGACATAAATCTTTTTCGGAAAAGGGGTATTGGTCTCCCTTGTCAGGCGGCGAATAAAGGCAAATAGCTGCGGTTGCTCCTGCTCGGTGACCTCTACCCGGCCGGGATTTTCATCTTGGGAAACGGCAAAGATGAATTTTACCAGGAATGCGATCACGGAGATACCCACTCCCATGAGCCCTAGGCCGATCAGCAGGGTGATAAACCTGGGCATGGCGAGGATGATCCAGATCCCCACGTAAAAGCAAGCTATAGCCAGCCCAATAGCCGCCAGGACCAGCAGCAGATAGACCGCGATGAACAAAAAGATGGATCCCATTACCTTACTCACCTGCTGCCGGAAGAGGGGCGAAACGCTGAGTTTGCCCGATGCCGTGTTGAGAGGAGAAGGGGGGTATAGAATATTTTCCATAAAAGGGCCGTTTGGGGGTTAAGGCTCCGGGTAAAAAAAAGCCCTGCCAATTTAATCAATAAAACGCTCGGAATTAAGTTTTCTTTAAAGAATGAAGGTGTATTTTTATACTTTATTAGCCTTTATTATGAGACCGTTAAAAAGAAGCTATATCAGAAAGACAACGACCTCCCTTACGGGGGTGATCTGCTTCTTTTTATTCGCGGTTCAGCTGAATGGCCAGTACTTTTTGCCGGCCGATCCTTCCGCCGATGCTAAAGATCCTGTATCAATTGTTGCCCGTGTTGTATCTTCCTCCAGCTTGTTCGGCTCCGAACATTTGCCGGTCTATAAAGAAGAGACAACGGCGCCCCTCTGCCGGGTACGGGTTCATCCAATCTTCCATAATGCGGACCAGGCCCTGTTGCTTGCCGGCCGCATGCTGCCTTCTCTCCGGGGTCCCCCCTCTTTCCTAGCCTAGGTTACTCAACGTTTGAATCTGATCTTATTTGAATAATTCTTAAAAATTAAAGAATGAAGACTTTATTTGTAGCTATCGCATCGATGATACTTTCGCAGACAGTTATGGCCCAGAAAGAAGAGAACAAGCCAGTTCCGAAAGAAGTGATAAAAGCCCATTCCATGAAATTTCCGGATGGGGAATTGAAAAAATGGGAGGCCCGCAATGAAGGATATATTGCCAAATTCACCCGCGACGGGAAGAAATATTTTGCCTACTATTCCCATGAAGGTAAATGGAAGGGAACGGAGTCCCGTGTAAAATGGACCCGGCATTTACCGGGCAATGTGCAGACAGGCTGGATCAATAGTGGTTATGCCGGCTGGTATGTACACAATATCAAAAAGATCGAAACTCCCGAGCGGCCTCTTTATGTGCTGCATGTGAACAATGGCACCACGCTCAGCTCCGATAAATATGACGCCTTCAGGGAAGACCATGTTTTATATTTCACGGCTGAGGGAGAACTGATAAAGACAGACAAGATATAAATGATAAGCGGGGAGCTGCTCTTTCGGGTGGCTTCCTGCTTATACTGGTTTTTTTACTATCTTAGGGGTCTGTTTTATGACCCTGGTAAAAAGAAAATATAAGAATCGGACCGTCAAATTCCTGCTGATGGCAGTCTATCTGTTCCTTTTTGCCGCGCAGATCAATGGCCGGTTCTATGCCGTTGCTAATTTCTATGTTTATGGGGGCGGACAGCCTGCTACGGCTGCTAAGGTGACACACGATAGTCCGGAAAAACCACAACATCCCGGTAAGGCGGTGCACCTTCTTGTATTCAAGGCCAATCATTCCAACAGATCCCATTTAAGCCTGGACAAACGTTATCAGGGAAAATACCCTTTTCAGGTAACGTCTTTCTCTCCTTTACAGGCCTTGCTGACCTATGCTGACATCCGCAGAAAATATACTGTCTGTGATCAGGCCATCAAGTCTTTTGACCCCACTATAACCTCTCTCAGGGGACCTCCCTGCGCCTAACCCTTTCGATTGCTGCCTATCGTTTAGGCATTCCTCATCTTAAATATTCTTTATTATGGCTGTTTCGTGCAAAAGAACAGCCGGCATTGTCATAAGGATAGCTATGCTTATGATGTCGGCCATTCCTGTATTGGCACAGAAGAATCCTGTTTATTCATTGGCAGACCTGGTAGACTCCGCCAGCCGTCATCTGCCTGTCTTGTTACAAAAACGTGCCCTCGTCAGTAGTGCAGAAGCGGGAATTACAGAGGCGCGCCATGCCTTCTTGCCCAAAGTAAATGTAGTAGAAGAGCTGTCCATCGGGACGGATAACGACCTGTCCGGGACCTTTCTGCCCATGGCCGGCCTGATGCATAATATATCCGGTGGTGTCACTGCTGCCAATAATTACCAACCTGCTACCAGCAATATTGCTTCGGTCTACGGGGAATATGAGCTGGTGAATTTTGGATTGCGTGGCGCAAAGGTCAATAATGCCAAAGCTTTTGCCGGTTTATCGAAGGCTGATCTTTCCAAAGAACTGTACCTGGTGAAATGGCAGATCGGCAAAGTCTATTTTGAGATCCTTAAGAGCCGTAGTCAACTGACGGTGGATGAAGAAGACATACGCCGCTATCAGTCCATGTATACGATCAGCGTGGCGCTGACCCGCACCGGTATCAATGCCGGAGTGGATTCATCGCTGGCTAAGGCGGGATTGTCGCAGACCCGGGTAAAATACAACCAGGCGATGGGTACCTTGCTCCGCCTGCAACAGCAGTTGGCTTTCCTGACGGGCATCGACAGCCCGCAGATCCGGTTGGATACGAGCTGGCATACCTGGGAGGAGCCGGCACTGGATGGAATACGGGGAGACTCTCTTAACAATCCGCTGGCTGATTATTATGCCAGGCAACAACTGCAATACCGTGCAGAACAGGAATTGATCCGGAAAAGCTACCTGCCCAAAATAATATTGGGCGCAGGGGGGTGGGCCAGGGGGTCCAGCATTCAGTATAGCAATGACTATAAGTCCCTGGGTGAGGGGATGGGTTATCAGCGCCTGAATTATACGGCAGGGATAGGAATTACGTATGACCTCTTTAATGGAGTGCGTAAGAAAGATCGGCTCACGGTTGCCGGTTACCAGGCAGATGCGGCGGATCACGCCTTGCAGCAGCAAGTGTTATCCCTCCGCAGCGAAGCCATCCAGGCAGGCGAAACGATAAAGGCGGCGTTAAAGAACCTGGCGGAACTGCCGGTCCAGTTGCAGGCCGCGACAGATGCCTATAATCAGAAGCTGGCTCAATACAAGGCCGGCATGATCAATCTGGTGGACCTTGTCAATGCCTCCTTTGTGTTGTACCAATCCCAGTCTGCTTACATCGAAACCCTTAGCGACTGGTATACGGCCAGCCTGGACAAGGCGGCAACCACTGGTAACCTGGATCAATTCATTCAAACCCTAAAATAATCAGCATGGTACGTACAGCACTAAAAAGGCCAATCACCATCCTGGTGATCTTCGTGGGGCTTTTGTTGTTCTCGGTAATGGCCGTCAGGACGATACCTATCGATATTTTTCCCAAACTGAATCTACCCACCATCTATGTTATCCAACAGTACGGGGGGATGTCGGCCAAACAGATGGAAGGGTTCTTCTCCACCCGTATGCAGGACCACTTCCTGTATATCGACGGCGTCAAAAATATCGAATGTAAGAATACACAGGGACTTACCCTGATCAAATTAAACTTTTATGAAGGAACAGATATGGCGGAAGCATCCGCGGAGGTGGCCATACAAGTGAACCGCTGTATGTCTTTCTTCCCGCCGGGCGCCCTTCCTCCGGAGGTCGTCCGGTTCGATGCCTCCTCACTTCCCGTGGGAGAACTGGTGTTCAGCAGTAAGACCCGGTCGCTCAACGAGATCTTCGATATGGCAGGCACGCTGATCCGGCCCTTGTTCGGCAAGGTGGCCGGGCTTTCCGCTCCGCCTCCGTTCGGCTCAAATGCCCGGTCGGTGATCCTGAAAGTAGACCCCCAGAAGTTAAGGGAGTTCAATCTTTCTCCCGAACAGGTAGTAGAAGCCCTGGGGAAGAACAATTCTATGACGCCCTCAGGCAACGTCCGGATCGACAGTATCATGTACCTGTCCACGGTCAATTCCCAGGAAGAAAAAATAAAGGACTTCGGGGATATTCCTATTGTCAACAATGGTATCAACAGTGTCACGGCAAAAGATATAGCGAAAGTGGAAGACGCCGCCGATATTGTGGTGGACTATGCGCTGGTGAATGGCAAACGATCTGTCTATTTTCCCATTGTGAAGACGGCAGGGGCCTCCACCTGGAATGTCGTACAGGACCTTCGCAAGGAGATCCCGGAAATGCAGAGCCTTCTGCCGGATGATGTAATGGTGAGTTATGAATTTGACCAGAGCGTGTTTGTAATGAATGCCGCGAAAAGCCTTATGACGGAGGGCATTCTCGGCGCTATTCTGACCGGGTTAATGGTATTGCTCTTTCTTCGGGACTGGCGCAGCAGCCTGGTAGTGATCATCACCATCCCGGTGGCTGTACTGACGACCGTGCTGTGTCTGCAACTGGCGGGACAGACCATCAACATTATGACGCTCAGCGGGCTTGCCCTGGCGATCGGCATTCTCGTAGACCAGGCGACAGTGACTATCGAGAATATCCATCAGCACCTGGAGATGGTCAAAACAAAGAAAAAGGCCATCCTCGATGCCTGTACGGAGATCTCTTTTCCCCTCCTGTTGATCCTGTTGTGTATCCTGGCGGTCTTTGCCCCTTCCTTCGTCATGAATGGAGTACCCAAAGCCATGTTCCTCCCCCTTTCCTTATCCATCGGCTTCGCGATGATCATCTCTTACGTGGCCGCCCAGACCCTGGTGCCTATCATCGCCAACTGGCTGTTAAAGGAAGAGATGTTCCAATACCATCATAAGGGACTACACGCACATGCGGGGCTGGCTTTAGATGAGGCCGAGGTAAAGGAAGTGGAAGCGCACAACCGGGAGGATGGCCAGCACAGTGAAGATAACGGCTTCTTCCAGCGGCTGAAGGTGAACCTGCTCCAACGGCTGAACAGATGGATGCCCCGGCGCAAGCCCATCGTCATCGCCTACCTGGTGCTGGCCCTGGGCGCCGTAGCGCTATGCCTGGATATTATCGGTAAGGATATGCTGCCCAAATCCAATGCCGGCCAATTGCAGTTGCGCGTCCGGGAGCCCGATGGCACCCGCCTGGAGATAACAGAGCGGGCAGTAAAAGATATCCTGGACCTGATCAGCTATTCGGTGGACGGACATGTCGCCATCTCTTCCGCCTTTGTGGGTACGGTGTCCCCCAACTATGGCCATAGTAACCTGTACGTATTCAACAGCGGCAGCCATGAGGCTGTATTGCAGGTGCAGTTGGACGAGGATTACAAAACGGATATGGACGGGTTGAAGGACAGGATCCGGCAGGCGATCGGGCAGAAATATCCTTCGGTCCGCCTCTCCTTCGAACCCATTGAGTTGACAGAGAAACTGATGGCCCAGGGAGCTGCCACGCCGGTGGAAGTAAGGGTGGCGGCGAAGAACATCAAGGATATAGAAACCTATTCAAACAGGCTGGTGGATAAGTTGAAGACCATTCCTTTTCTGCGTGATGTACAGATTGCCCAACCGCTGAAACTGCCTACGCTGATGATAAGGATGGACCGGCAGAAACTGGCCCAGATGGGGCTTAGCATTGACAATGTCTCCAAGAGCATTTCCGATGCCACTGCCAGCAGCCGGTATACCTTAAAAAACCTCTGGCTGGATGATACGAAACAGTATACCTACAATGCACAGATACAAATCCCGGAATATATCATGAATTCCCTGGATCAGTTGAAGTCGATTCCGGTGGTGCCAGGAAAAATGCGGCCCTTATTATCCGATGTAGCCGATATCACGGTGGATTCCTTACCGGGTGAGTATGACCGGTCAGGTCCCCGCCGCTTTGTCACCGTTAGCGCCAATATCTATAAAAAAGACCTGGGTGCAGCGACTACAGCGGTACAAAAAGCCATGGATGAAATGGGGACACCTCCCAAAGGGCTGGTGGCGGAGATAAAAGGCATGTCTTCCCTGCTTACGGAGACACTGGGCTCTTTACAGGGTGGACTACTCGTAGCTATAGTGGTCATCCTGCTAATCCTGGCGGCCAATTACCAATCGTTGGGCCTGTCCATTGCAGTGCTGGCGACCATCCCCGCGGTATTGCTGGGCTCGATGCTGCTATTGCTGGTTACAGGGTCGACACTCAACCTGCAATCCTATATGGGGATCATCATGTCGGTAGGAGTATCGGTGGCTAACGCGATCCTGATCGTGACCAATGCGGAGTCGTTGCGCCTGGAATACCGGGATCCTTTCAGAGCGGCTTCCGTAGCGGCCAGTATCCGTCTGCGGCCCATTCTGATGACCAGCCTGGCGATGATAGCGGGCATGATTCCCATGGCCAGCGGGCTCGGCGAGGCAGGAGACCAGTCTGCTCCCCTGGGTCGTGCCGTCATCGGGGGACTGGCGGCCTCTACGTTCGCCGCCTTGTTCATTGTGCCGCTGGTATACGGATGGATCCGGCAGCGCACATCTTTTAACGACGTCTCTTTATTACCGGAAGAAGAATCAATCTAAATAAAACAGTATGAAGAAGATCAATTATTTATCGACGAGCCTGTTCAGCCTGGTCATAATCCTGACAGGATGGGGCTGCGGCCATAGATCAGAGGCTGCTGGCAACGCGTCCGCAGGGACAGCCCCCCATTATCAACTGGCAAGGGTTGAGAAGTCCACCGGCCTGGACCAACTGGTAAAATTGCCGGCGCAGCTAGCCGCTTACGAGGAAGTAAACATTTTTCCCAAAGTCAACGGCTATGTGAAGCAGGTATGGGTAGATGTGGGGGCCCATGTCAGGAAAGGCCAGTTATTGATGGAACTGGAGGCCCCGGAAATGGAACAGGCCAGCATGCAGGCCAAGGAGAGATATGCCCGCTCTAAACTTGATTATACCATCAGCCGGGAGAACTATGAGCGGATGGCACAGGCCGCTCTGACTCCCGGGGCCGTCTCTCCCATGGGGCTGGCTTCCGCCAAAGCAAAGGAGGAGGCTGACAGCACCCTGTGCAATGCGGAGAAAGCCAACTGGCAGATGCAACAGACCATCCTGGGCTATTTAAGGGTCACCGCGCCCTTCGACGGAGTGATCTCCGAAAGGAATGTCCATCCCGGCGCCCTGGTCAGCGCCGAAGGAAAAGATAACAAGCCCATGCTGGACCTCCGGCAGGTGCAACGTCTGCGTCTACAGGTAGATATCCCGGAAGGCATCGCGGCTAACCTGCAGGACAAGGATACCGTGACTTTCTATCTCAGCGCCTTTCCCGGAAAGAAAATGACGGGCCGGGTTAACCGGCGATCTAATGTGGTCAATAGCCAGTATCGCGCAGAAAGGATGGAACTGGATGTTTACAACCGGGATGGCAAACTGGCCCCGGGCATGTATGCGGATATTTTTTTCCATTCGAAAGGAAATCCCGAGGCTTTCTCGGTACCCCGGTCCGCGGTTATCACTTCAACGGAACGGAGATACGTTTGGTCGGTAAAAGATGGCAAGGCCGTAAGGGTCGATGTGGCTACCGGCAATGAGACGGCTGACAGGGTCGAGGTAACAGGCGCTTTGCAACCGGGTGATGAACTGATCGTGAATGCCAATGACGAAATGAAAGAAGGGGTGGCAGTGAAATAGAACCCTATTTGATCATATTAAAAAGTAAAAAAAT
>Ga0310811_10009344_pt1 | contig 12648 bp, 9 predicted proteins | sample YCmetagenome_FD_207642 | JGI IMG/M metagenome (GOLD analysis project Ga0310811, IMG submission 207642) | Soil microbial communities from experimental microcosm in Duke University, North Carolina, United States - YC | ecosystem: Engineered > Artificial ecosystem > Soil microcosm > Unclassified ... | reverse complement strand
CGCGCCGTACTGGCGCGGCCACTGGTCCGTGAGGGAGCTCTATAGCGGCCCGCCGCCGAAGCGGACACCGAACTGGCTTGGCTCATGGGGGCCCGGCCCTCCAGATTGTCGGAGCATTCCGATTTCGACGATGTCGAAACGCCGCCCCGGTTCTCGTGAATACAATCGGGCTTCCGAACCGCTGGCGGAAAGCACCTTTCGAAAGTGCTCCAGTATAGCTCAAAAGCAGTCTGGTGCCGCCGGATTGCGAATCAATTCGGCGGCACCGGCTTTCTACTGGTTCTGGAAGGCGTCTTCGATCTGCCCGGCCGCATCGGACGGCGAGACCTGACCCGAAACAATGCCGACCGACATGTCGTTGACGACACGCCCGACGTCCGGTCCCAGATCCTGATCGAGATAGTTCTGGTGCCAGGTTTCCGCTGCCATCTGCTTGGCGGCGGCGAGCTCGAGCGGATCGGTCACCGCATCCTGCGCCGCGGCGACGGTCGGCAGGAAACCGATCTGCTTGGCCTGCGGCCGGAGATTTTCGGCGCTGGTGAGGAATTTGATGAAATCCTCGGTTTCAGGCGGCGCCGCTTTGGTCACCACCCAGCCATTCACCCCGCCGAAATCATCGGTGCTCAGCCCCTTGCCGCCGGTCACAACCGGGAACGGAAAGCGACCGACATTGTCCTCGGCCAGGCCCTTGCCGTTCGTCGCGTTGGACGCCTGGGTGTTATAGGTATTGTCGAAGCTCAGGATGATCGCAGCACGGCCGTCGCCGAAGGCAGCCAGCGTGTCATTCCAGGTGGCCCCGAGATAGCCGGGCTGGAACGGCTGCAGCTTGCCGAGGTCGGCGAGGTCCTGACCCGCCTGCACGAAGGCGGCGTTGCTGAAGCCGCCATCCTTGTCGGCCTTGGCGGCCGCGAAGCCATCCTTGCCGGCGATGCGCATCGCCAGATAGCTCCAGTAGAAATGGATCGGCCACTTGTCGCCGCCGCCGCCGGCGATCGGCACGATACCAGCCGCCTTGATCTTCTTAACGGCGGCCAGGAAATCGTCCCAGGTCTTGATGCTGTCGGCATCGACGCCGGCCTTCTTGAACAGGTCCTTGTTGTAGAAGAAGGAGACGACGCCCGACTGGTACGGCACCGCCCAAACCTTGCCGTCGAAGCTCATCGCGTCGATCGCCGCGGGGGCGATCGTCTTGCGCCAGGCGCCGCCGTCGGCATCGAGCGCGGCGGTCACGTCGCGGATCGCGCCGGTTTGCGACTGCGCCTTCAGCACGCCGCCGCCCCAGGTATAGAACATCGAGGGCGGATCGTTGGACTGCAGCAGGGTCGGCAGCTTGGCCTTGAACGCCTCGTTCTCCAGAAACTGGAGCTGAACCTTCACGTTCGGGTGCGCCTTCTCATAGGCCGCGGCGATATTCTGCCAGACCTTGAGGTTGTCGGGGTTGTTTTCGAGATGCAGCCACTTGATCGTATCGACGGCCCAGGCCGATGAGGCCCCCACGCCCAGCATGAGCGCACTCAACCCGATCAATGCCGATTGCCGCGCCAAGCGGCCAAAACTGGTCTTCATTAGCAGCTCCTCCCAGCGGGACTTTTTGTCCCTGATGCGTATTAAATAATCCCGGCCCATTCGCGATTGTCAAGCTGGTAGCGTACCTCAGCGCCACGAATTCACCCCTATTCGGCCGTTCCGATCACTTCCCGGCTTGCGCCAAACCGGCCGCAGGCTCTAGAAGGGGCGCAATTATTTTGTATCGCGTGAAATTTAGTCCCGTGCGCCCCGCTTCCATCCGCTACGCAATTCCGTTGCTGCCATGAAGACTGCCGATCCGGAATTGATGCGGGCAATCAACCGCTTCCACGTGCTGGATACGATCCGCCGCCATGGCCCGATCGCCCGGGTGGAGATTGGCGAACGCACGGTGCTGTCGCCGACCACGGTGTCGGCGATCACCGCCGCGCTCATCGAGGACGGGTTGATTTCCGTGCAGACCGAGGGCGACATCCGCAATATCGGCATGCGCGGCCGGCCCCGGGTCATGCTCAGGCTCAATCCGCAAGCGGCGCGCGTCGTCGGCGCCAAAATCGCCTCCAACCGTCTGATATTCGTCGTCACCAATTTCCAGGGCGACGTACTGGCCGACCTGACACTGCCAGTTCGCGTCGACCGCTTGCCCACGGGGGTGATCGCCGACCTGCTCGAGGATGGGATCAGGCGCTGCGTGCTTGACGCAGGTTTTGCCCTTGCCGACATGAAGACCGTGGCGCTGTCGCTACCGGGCATCGTCGAGCATGGCACCGGACGCATCCGCGCGAGCAGCATCCTCGAGGATTCTGATGCACCGCTGGTTGACGTCCTCAGGGGCCGGCTGGCCGTCGATACCATCGTCGAAAGCGACGCCAACGCTATTACCATGGCCGAGCATTGGTTCGGCCGTGCCCGCGACCTTGACGATTTTGTACTGGTGGCCATGGAAGAATCGCTGGGGCTGGGCGTGCTCCACGAAGGCCAGCTCTTTCGTGGCGCCCAGCAGCTCAGCCTGACACTGGGCGACATGATAATGGGCACCGGTCCGGAGAGTGCGGTCAAGCTGGCCGATATTGCTGGCGGGCGCGCGATTCTCGACGGCGAGCACGAGGACCGGCGGTTGCGCGACGCGGCACGGCTGGGCCAGGGCATGGATCGCGTGCGCCGCCTAATCGAGGACGGCGACAACGTGCTGCGCGAGGCTGCGGCACGGGCCGGCGCCGCGCTGGGTATCGCGATCGCCAATCTCGTGACGCTATTCGCGCCGCCCCGCGTCATCCTGGTCGGCTCGGCTCTTGCACTCGGCGATTATATCCTCGAGCCGCTCCGGCAGACCTTTTCACGGGCCCTGCCCCAATCGCTCAGCAACGTGGCCGAGATCGTCGTGGACAATGTCGCCGACGAGCTCTGGGCGCGCGGCGCGGCGGCAGTGGCGCTCGGCGAACTCTACGGCTCGCCCTGGGGCACCACCGGCCCCGCCCGGCGGCTGGGCGTATCGGACCCTTTCAGCAACAAAGCGGAATAAATCATGGACAGCGTGGGTATCGGCATCATCGGTCTTGGCAATATCTCCGGCGCCTATCTCAAGGCGGCCAAGGGCTTTCCGATCCTCGACATCCGGGCCGTAGCCGACCTCAACCCGGAAGCCGCTAAGACGGCGGCCGCCACGCACGGTCTCAAGGCGGTGCCGCTGGACGACATATTCAACGATCCCTCGGTCGAGATCATCCTCAACCTGACGATCCCCCGCGCTCATGTCGATGTCGGTCTGCGCGCCATCGCGGCCGGCAAGCACGTCTATTCGGAAAAGCCGCTCGGCGTCGAATTTGCGCAAGGCAAGAAACTCGTGGAGGCGGCCAGGGCCAAGGGCCTGCGCGTCGGCTCCGCGCCAGATACCTTCCTGGGCGGCGCCCACCAGAGCGCGCGCAACCTCGTCGATACCGGCGCCCTCGGCAAGCCTGTAGGCGGCACCGCCTATTTCATGTGCCCTGGCCACGAGCGCTGGCACCCGAACCCGGCCTTCTATTACGACATCGGCGGCGGGCCGATGCTCGACATGGGTCCCTATTATATCACCGACCTGGTCAACCTGCTCGGGCCGGTCGCAAAAGTGGCCGGCTTCGCAACGACGCCGCAGGCGACCCGCACCATCACCGCCAAGGAGCGCGCCGGCGAGGTGATCCCCGTGCATGTGCCGACACATGTTTCGGGTGCGCTGCAATTCGCGAACGGCGCCGTCGTGCAGATGACGATGAGCTTCGACGTCGCCGCCCACAAGCATGTCCCGCTCGAGATTTATGGCACCGACGCCTCGTTGATCGTTCCCGACCCGAACCATTTCGGCGGCCAGATCGAGCTGCTCAAGAAGGGTGGCGAGTGGACGAACGTTGCGACCGACATGCCCTATGCCGACGGCAATTACCGCTCGATCGGCCTCGCCGACATGGCGACGGCGATCCGCCAGAACCGGCCGCATCGCGCCAATGGCGATCTGGCGCTGCACGTGCTCGAGGTGATGGAGGCATTCGGCCGCGCCGCCGAGGCCGGCAGGACGATCGAGATGACGACCACTGTCGAGCGGCCGGCGCCGCTTTCTGGTTCGCTGGTCGACGGCCGGCTCGGCCGATAATTTTTGGGAAGGAGAACTTTGATGCGCGAGGCACTGATCGTCTGGGGCGGCTGGAGCGGGCACGAACCGGAACAGGTCGCGGCCATAGTCCGCGGCATGCTCGAGGAAGACGGCTTCAAGGTCTATGTCGAGAACACGACCGAAGCCTTCGCCGATCCATCGATCCGCGATCTGTCGCTGATCGTGCCGATCTACACCATGTCCAAGATCGAGAAGGAGGAGGTCGCCAACCTCTCCAAGGCGGTCGAGGGCGGCGTAGGTCTTGCCGGCCAGCACGGCGGCATGGGAGACGCCTTCCGCGAATCGACGGACTATCAGTTCATGGTCGGCGGCCAGTGGGTCGCGCACCCCGGCAACATCATCGACTACACGGTCGACATCACCCGGCCAGACGATCCGGTGATGGCGGGGATCAAGAGCTTTCCCTACCATTCCGAGCAATATTACATGCACGTCGATCCCTCGAACGAGGTTCTGGCGACCACGACCTTCAAGGGCGACCACGCCTATTGGATCGACGGCGTCACCATGCCTGTCGTCTGGAAGCGCCACCATGGCAAGGGCCGGGTCTTTTATTCGTCCCTCGGCCACGTCGCCAGCGAGTTCCAGGTGCCTGAGATGAAGACGATTCTGAGGCGCGGCATGAACTGGGCGGCGAGAGACTGAAACTCGCCTGCCAAAGGAACGATCGCGGGTTCTCTCCGCGATCGCGGCTCGCGATGGACAAAACCGGCATGTCTGATACAAACGCCGGGTCCCTATCCCAACGCCGCTGACCGTGAGCCGCAATTTCCTTGTCATCGATCCCGAAGAGCGGGGCGACGTGCTGCGCGGCCTTGCCTCGCCGGTGCGGGTCAGCGTGCTCAAGCTGCTGCATATCCAAGGGCCGCTCAACGTCAACGACATCGCGGCCAAGCTCGACATGCCGCAATCGACGATCTCCTCGAACGTGCAGGTGCTCGAGGAGTGCGGCCTGATCCGCACCGAGACGCAGAAGGCGCGCAAGGGCAACCAGAAGATCTGCCATTCGACCTTCGACGAGGTCATGGTGATGTTCAAGGAGGACATCAAACCGCTGCGCTCGCACGAGGTCGAGGTCTCGATGCCGGTCGGGCTTTATACCGGCTTTGACGTCTCGGCGCCCTGCGGTCTGTGCTCCAAGGACGGGATCATCGGGTTGCTTGACGTGCCGGAAAGCTTCCTCGATCCGGATCGTATGAATGCGGCGCTGATCTGGTTCACTTCCGGTTATGTCGAATACCAGTTTCCCAACAACGCCCGGCTTGCCAAGAACGAGATCGAGGCCCTCGAGCTGGTCATGGAACTGAGCTCGGAAGCACCGGGCACCTCGGACGAGTGGCCCTCCGACATCACGCTGCAGATCAACGGCGTCGAGGCCGGCACCTGGACGTCTCCCGGCGATTTCGGGGATAAGCGGGGCGTCTACACGCCGGACTGGTGGAAGCTCAAGGGCAGCCAGTACGGCAAGCTGAAAACCTGGCGCGTGAACGGCCAGGGCACGTTTATCGACGGCGTCCGGATTTCCGATACGCGGATAGCCGATTTGAACCTTCCGGCGCACCGTTCGATCCGCACCCGCATCGGCATCAAGAAGGACGCCAAGCACCCCGGCGGCGTCAACATTTTCGGCCGCGGCTTCGGCAATTACGACCAGGAAATCGTTCTCAGGCTGCACACCCGCGGCTGACGCTTCGAGAGCGGTTTATTTCACGCTTTGCACCGCGTGTTTGCCCTTGACGGCCCCCCTTCGCTTCGGTTCTATGAACCGCCAATCGCGATATAAATCACAAATTCGGATGTAATGAGGACAGCATGAAAGCACGGGCGGTCGCGCACAAGGACTTCGTCGTCTCCAAGATCGACGACCGGCTCTATGGCGCCTTCCTCGAGCATCTGGGACGGGCGATTTACACCGGCATTTATGAGCCCGGCCATCCGACCGCCGACGAGAACGGCATGCGCGGCGACGTGATCGAGCTGGTGAAAGACCTCGACATTCCGATGGTGCGCTACCCTGGCGGCAATTTCGTCTCCGCCTATAACTGGGAAGACGGCATCGGGCCGAAGGAGCAGCGCCCGGTGCGGCTCGACCTCGCCTGGCATACCTCGGAGAGCAATCAGGTCGGCATTCATGAATTCGCCGACTGGTGCGACGCCGCCGGTACCGAGATGATGCTGGCGGTCAACCTCGGCTCGCGCGGCCTCGATGCGGCGCGCAACTTCGTCGAGTATGTCAACCATCCGGGCGGCAGCTATTGGAGCGACCTCAGGCGCCAAAATGGCCGCGAGGAGCCCTGGAACGTCAAGCTCTGGTGCCTCGGCAACGAGATGGATGGCCCCTGGCAGGTCGGCCACAAGAATGCCGACGAGTATGGCCACCTCGCCGCCGAGACGGCTAAGGCAATCCGCGCCTTCGACAAGAACCTCGAGCTGGTCGTTTGCGGCTCATCGCATTCGAACATGCCGACCTACCCGCAATGGGAGGCGACGGTGCTCGAGCACACCTACGACTATATCGACCACATCTCGCTGCACATGTACTTCGCCAATCACGAGAAGAACACGGCGGAGTACCTGGCGCTCAGCCACAAGCTCGACGCCTATATTGGCACGGTCGCGGGCGTCATCCAGTTCATCAAGGCGAAGCGGCGCTCGAAGAAGGACGTCTATATCTCCTTCGACGAATGGAACGTCTGGTACCATTCCCGCGCCCAGGATCGGGCGATCCTCGATGGCAAGGAAGGTTGGCCGCACGCCCCTGCCCTGCTCGAGGATATCTACAATTTCGAAGACGTGCTGATGGTGGGGCTCATCATCAACACCTTCATCCGCCGCGCCGACGTGGTGAAGATCGCCTGCATCGCCCAGCTCGTGAATGTCATCGCGCCGATCATGACCGAACCGGGCGGCAAAGCTTGGCGGCAGACGACCTACTACCCGTATTATTTTGCGTCCCGCTTCGGCCGTGGCACAGCGCTCGACGTCAAGGTCGAGGTGGCCGGCTACGATACCGAGATGGCCAAGAACGTGGCCTATGCCGACGTCGCGGCGGTGCATGACGAGGCCACGGGGACGGTGACGCTGTTCGCCGTCAACCGGCACGCCAGCGAGGCCGTCGAGCTCGACGTCGCGCTCGGTGGCTTCGAGGGCCTGCACGTGGTCGACCATCAGGTCATCACCAACTCCGACCTCGAGGCGACCAACACCGCCAAGGCGTCGGACACGGTCGTGCCGCGAGCCGGCAATGGCGCGAGCGTCAACAGCGGCCGCCTCGCCGTGACGCTGCCTCCCTATTCCTACCAGATGATCAGGCTCAAGGCCTGACACAGTAGGTCTTTCTCCCCTTCCTCCCACTGGGCGCGTCCGTCGGGCGCGCCCTTTTGTTGCGGAGGGCTCCCCACCCGCTCAGGGAAAGGGACAGAAGAACAATGTGCCAATCTTCCCGCCCGGCGTGAGATCGAATCCGCAGGCCAGCAAGCGGTTCTCAAACTCCGCCCGATACGGGTTTCACCTCATCCTCGCAGCCGCCCTCTGACGGCTGCATAAGTATGACGCAGGGGGCGGCTCAAACGAAAACGTCGAGCCGCCGCAGGTATTCTGACGACATCGCGCCGCGGCGCGATGTCGGCGTTTATCCCTTGATCCCCGCCGAAAGCATGATGGCTTGCGTCACGCGGCGCTGAAAAATCAGGTAGACCACGGCGACCGGCAACCCACCCAGGATCGCCGTTGCGAGGTCACGCGCGTAGTGCACGCCAAAAGCGTCATAAACCTGCGTCACGCCAACGGTGACGTTCATCTTGTCCTCGGTCGTGACAGCGAGGAACGGCCAGAGGAAATTGTTCCAGGCGGCGATGAAGGTAATGATGGCAAGCGCGGTGGTGATGCCCCAATTGACGGGAAGGTAGATGCGGAACAGCAATTGCAGTTCGCTGGCGCCGTCGACCACGGCGGCTTCGCGCAGCTCTTTCGGCACGGAATCGAAGAACTGCTTGTAGATGATGACCGTCACCGGAGCGATGAGCTGCGGCCCGACCACGCCGGCGAGCGTATTGATCAGGTGAAACTGGCTGAGCAGCACGAAATGGGTGATGATCAGCGCCTGGATGGGCACCATGAAGCTGGCGAGGATCATCCACCAGAGGAGACGGCGCCCTGGAAAGTGAAGCTGCGATATCGCGTAGCCCGCCCCCGCCGCAGTGATCACCACGATGAGCGTGGTTGCTCCGGCGGTAATCAACGAATTGAGGTACCACCGACCCATGCTGGTCGCGAACAGCGCATGCGTATAGGCGTCGAGCGTGAACGGAGCGGGGTAAAGGACGACCGAGCCCTTGACCACGTCGGCATCGGGTTTGAGGGAGGTGACAAGCCCCCAATACATCGGAAATGCCCAAAGGATCGCGCCAATAACCGTAAGGATCGTAAACGCCAAACCGACGGCATCGAGCTTGCGAATACGCCGTTGGCGTCGGCTCAGGGCCGCATCGGCGAGCGCTTCGGACGTCAGGGTAGCGTTCATGGCTCGCTCCCTCGCGATCTGAGCAGTTGGAACTGCAGGACAGAAAAGACCACGATCACGACAAAGAGCACCAGCGACGCAGCAGCGCCGAGGCCCCCGTGATTCTGCTGGAAGGCTTGCTTGTAGATGTATTGCACCATGACCATCGTCGCATCTTGCCGGCCGCCATCCGAAAACAGGTAGACCTGATCGAAGATCTTGAGCTGGAGGATGAATTGGATCGTCAGCACCAGCACGGTCACGGGCCAGATCAGCGGCCAGGTGATCTTGCGAAACTGCGTCCACCGGCCGGCGCCGTCGAGCGAGGCGGCCTCATAGATCTCGCGGTTGATGTTCCTCAGACCCGCGATGAACAGCAGCACGTTGAAACCGAGCAGCCACCAGACGGTGATCAGTCCGACAGCCGGCATGAAGAATGGGATCGTGCGGAAGATCGAAACATGCGCACCGCCGGTGAACGGCATGATCGCGAACTGGGCGATGCCGAAATCCTTGTCCAGCATCCACTCCCAGATGCGATAGACCAGCGAAACCGGCAGAATATAAGGAAGGAAGAAGCACGCGAGGGCGACGCTCTGCGCCCAGCCCTTGAGGCGATTGACGCCAAGGGCGACAACGAGGCCTAGAATGGTGCTCGGAATAACCGACAGCACCACAAAATAAACCGTGTCCCAGATCGCCGTCGAGAACAGACGGTCATGCAGCAGCCGGTTGAAGTTCTGGAGCCCGACGAAGTGGCCGTCGCCGATCAGGGGCGCATTGGTAAAGCTGACCTGCACCATCCGCAGCGACGGATAGATAAACAACACCGCGTAGATGACGATAAACGGTGCCAGTAACAAAGCCGCCGTCAGCAGCTCACCGCGTTTGGCCTTGATCATTCGCCCGCTCCTCCTCCCCGCTTGAGGACGGAGGGCCGGCCACCTTCCGGCAGCCGGCCCTGCATCATGCGATTACTGCTGGACCTGACCCTGCAGGTCGTCGCGCATCTGGGAGGCAGCGTCGGCAGGGGCCATGTCGCCGTTCATCGCCGGCATGATATAGTTGCCAGCGGCATCATAGACCGGCGAAGCCACGCCGGCGAGCGTCGAGACAGGGTCGAACACGGCGGTGGCAGCCAGCGCCGCATAATCGGCATTCGGCTTCATCTGCTTGAAGTCGTTGCTGTCGCGAACCGGCTTGAACGCCGGCAGGTGGCCACCGGTCGCCCAGAACAGCGAATGTTCGTTGAACCAGTGGATGGTGTCGAGCACTTCCTTGCGCTTGGCGGGAGTCTCGGGATTACCCTGCCGATTGGGAATGGCGAAGGAGTGCGAATCCGCCCAGGTCGCCGGATGGGCGTAAAGCGTCGGCACCATTACGGCGCCCCAGTCGAAGAGCTTGCCCTGCTTGGCGAGGTCGACCATGGTCGGCACCTCCCAGACGCCGTTGATCATCATCGCCGCCTTGCCGGAGGTGAACTGGGCGATGGAGGCGGGGTATTCTGTCTGCGACTGCGTCCAGCCGTTCTTTACCCACTTGTTCATCTCGGTGATGGCGGTCGTCGCCTTGTCGAGATTATCGCCGTCCAGGAACTTGTTGTCCTTGAAGAAGACGCCGTCCTGCTGGTTGAGAAGCGTATAGAAAATGCGCCACATCGTGGCATTGTCGGCCGTCGGCACGGTGAGGCCAATGACGCCGTTGGTCGTCAGCTTGGCCAGCGCCGCGTCCCAGTTCGCCACGCCGTCGAAGCCCTTCGGCTTGCCGTCGTCGCCGAGCAGGCCCGCCTGCTTCAGCAGGGTCTTGTTGTAGTAGAGAATGATGGAGTGGATATCGAGCGGGATGGCGTACTGCGTCCCGTCGGGTCCTTGCGCCTTCTTCCAGTTCGCGGGCTCGAAATCGGAGGCCTTGATATCGGACGCCGCCATTTCGGCAGGCGTGATCGGGCTCAGCACATTGGTCGAGATACCGAGCGGGATGCGCGATTCATGGTAGGTCATGATATCCGGCCCCTGCCCGACCGCGGTCGAGGTCTGGACCTTGGTATAGAACGGCGTGCCCCAATCCAGCGTCGTCGCCTGGATCTGGATCTTGCCGGCATGCTCCTTGTTGAACTGGTCGATCAGCGCCTTCATGCGGACGCCATCGCCGCCGCCGAGAAAGTCCCACCAGACTAATGTGTCGGTGGCAAATGCTGCGGTGGGCAGCGCCACGGCCAACACGGCCGTCGCAGCCAAGGCGGCCTTAAGAATTCCTTTGAACACGTGCTTCCTCCCTCTTCACTGAATTGATTTCAGGCGTTTCGAGCGGCGGGTCGTCAGCTCGCGCTGCGATCCGGTGCCGAACCATAGCGGCAAAATCCCGACGGCATCAAGCCACCCGATATGTACCCGGTTTTCGGATATTCCTTGTGCGATAATTCGCAAGGGCGCTTCAAACCACCTGACCCGAGCTGGTCCGAAGTGCCTTCTGCCGCTCGATATCGAGATATTCGCTCGGCACCGCCTTGCTCGGCTGCCAGATGATGTCGCGCAGCTTGTCGACCGGCAGCTTGGGCTGCCGATTCTCATCGAGCAGGCCATTGGTCTCCTGCATCGTGTCGGTGAGCTGCGTGTAGCAGAAACCGGCAAGATCCGAGCTCGCATAGATCGCGTCGAACAGCCCCTTCATCATGGAGAGGTATTGTTCCTCGCTTTGGGCCGTTGCATAGCCGAACCAGGCCTCGCCCTGCTTTGGGAAATAGGAAAGGCCGCCGAACTCCGTCAGCATAACCGGCTGGCCGCGCCGATCGCCTGGCTCGAGCAGCAGGCGCTTGCGGGTCGGGCGCATTTCGGTGAGCGTCTTTTCGATCGCGTCGCCGGTGCCGTAGCGATCGATGATCTGTTGCGGCTGCTGGGTGTAGTCGTGCAGCCCCCAGATATCTGAAAATGTGTGTTCCCAGCCGTCATTGGAGATCACCGGCCGGCTGGGATCGATCGCCTTGGTGAGGTGATAGAGCGCGCTGGCATAGTGCTGCTGGTCCTGCCGCAGCGCAATGTCCGTCACGCCCCAGCTTTCATTCAATGGAGTCCAGGTGACGATCGAGGGGTGGCTGCGGTCGCGCTTGACGACGCTTAGCCATTCGCGCGTGAACCGGTCGACGGCCCGGGCATCGAAAGCATAGGCGTTGGCCATTTCACCCCAGACCAGAAGGCCGAGATGGTCGGCCCAATAGAGAAACCTCGGGTCCTCGACCTTCTGGTGGATGCGGACGGCATTGAAGCCCAGCGACTTGATGAGCTCCACCTCTTCGCGCAGCGCGTCCGCGCTCGGCGCGGCGAGATGCGACTTCGGCCAGAACCCCTGCTCCAGCACCGAGCGCAGGAAGAACGGCTTGTCGTTGAGGAGGAACCGGCCATGACCGATGCCGACGCTTCGCAGGCCGAAATAGCTGGTCAGCGTGTCGCCAGGCACACCCGAGTCGCCGAGCAGCCTCGCCTCGACATCGATCAGGTTCGGCTTGTCCGGCATCCAGTAGAGGTCGTTGCGATCGACGCCGTTCTGCGCGGCGGGAATGGCGATGACCGTGTCGACCCGATCGCCGGCTACCGAAACACGCTGCCCTGCCAGCGCCCGGCCACCGATGGAAAGATCGATCTCTAGGCTCCCCCGCGCCTGCCGGTTGAGAACCGCCTCGACCCTGACACTGCCCGTCGCGAGGTCGGGCGTCAGCTGCAGCTCGGCAATATAGAGCTCCGGTACTGGCTCGAGCCACACGGTCTGCCAGATGCCGGTCGTCCGGGAATACCAGATGGCGTGCGGCTCTTCGTACCAATCCTGCTTGCCGCGCGGCTGTGCCACATCGCCGGGTTGGTCCTCGGCCCGCACGACCACCACCTGCGCGCCGGATTCGGCCAGCACCGCGGTGATGTCCGCCGAAAATGACGAATGTCCGCCTTCGTGGCTCGCAACGAGCTGTCCGTTCACCCAGACA
>Ga0310811_10009341_pt1 | contig 12650 bp, 12 predicted proteins | sample YCmetagenome_FD_207642 | JGI IMG/M metagenome (GOLD analysis project Ga0310811, IMG submission 207642) | Soil microbial communities from experimental microcosm in Duke University, North Carolina, United States - YC | ecosystem: Engineered > Artificial ecosystem > Soil microcosm > Unclassified ... | reverse complement strand
GCGCTTGACAACGACTTTGTCGCCAACCTTCACCTCGAACACGCCGCCGGTGCCAGGCACCAGCTTCGCGTCGACGGAGAGGCGCTCGCGCAGCGCCGAGGCCACATCCTTCGCGCGCTTCTCATAACCACAGGGACGGCAATAGATGATCGAGATGTCCTTCATGACAGGCTCCTGCTGATTTGTTAGGTGTGCAAATTTTCGATCAGGCGGCACGCTGCCGATGGTGGGAAGTCGCGGCCTCGATGCCCGCGATCCACCCTGCAACCGAGCGGCCGATGGCCTCGGGGTGATCTTCCTGCAGATTATGCCGACCGCTCGGCAGTTGCACCATCGCGGCATGCCGCAGCCTGGCGGCGAAATCGGCCGCATAGGCCGGCGAGACCAGGACACCGGGATCGCCTACGAACAGAAGCTTTGGATAGGTCGAGGCGACAAGCGCCGCGAGTGAGGATTTCAGCGCGGCATCGACATCGGCCGGCTCACCCTCGATCGGCAGGTCGCGGGGCAGCGCGAGCATCGGCAGCCGGCTTTCCGGCTCAAGGAACGGCGCGCGATAGACCGCCATTTCTTCATCGCTGAACTGGCGCGCGACCGAGGACGGCAACACGCGTTCGATGAAGACATTGCCTTGCAGGACCATCGCCTCGCCCTCGCCCGGCGTCCTGAACTTGCGGAAGGCTTCGCGCGTCGCGGGATTCTGGTGAAAGTCCTCCCAGCTCGAGGCCGGGCGGACAAACTCCATGAAGGCAAGCCCGCGCACGAAATCCGGACGGCGCGCGGCCAGATGATAGGCCAGCGCCGCGCCCCAATCCTGCGCCACCAGATAAGCGGAGCTGATGCCGAGACTATCGATGAAGGCATCGAGATAGCGGACCTGGTCGAAGAAGCGATAGGCGATATCGGGCTTGCCGGAAGAGCCGAAGCCGATCAGATCGGGCGCGATGCAATGCGCGACCGGCGCCACATGCGGCATGATGTTGCGCCAGATGTAGGAGGATGCGGGATTGCCGTGCAGGAACAGCGTGACCGGCGCGTCCACCTTTCCGGTCCCGCGAAAGGCCATGGTGGTTCCGAGCACATTCTGATGGCGAATAGTCATGTTGTCAGTCTCAGTCATAATGGCTCCTTGAACACGGTTTGGAAGGCGATCTTCTTGAAACGCTCGAGCGCGGCACCGCTGCGCTCGACCTTCATCCGCACCATCGCGCCCTGCCAGGACGCGAGCAGGAATTCGGCGAGCTCTTCTGCATCGAAATCTCCGGCAATCTCACCGCTCGCTTGCGCGTCGCGGATGCAGGCGGCGAACGGCAGGCGCCATTCCGCGAAAATCGCGTCGAGCTGGGTGCGCAGCAATTCGCTGCTGCCGGAAGCTTCCAGGCTCAAATCGCCGATCAGGCAGCCACGGGCATAGCCGTCGGCCTCGAGTCGGCCGGTGATGATGTCGAGATAGCGCCTCAGTCTTGCGCGCGGGGTCAGCGAGGCGTCGTCGAGTGCCTGCGCCACCAGCACACGGACATGGTCGAAATAGCGCTCCAGCACCTCGGAGGCGAACGCCTCCTTGGAGCGGAAATGGTTGGTGAACGAGCCGATCGGCGCGCCGGCGGCGGTGGAGATGTCACGCACGCTGGTGCCGTGATAGCCGGTGCGGAACATGGCCTTCAGGCCGGCGTCGAGAATGTTGTCGCGAAGAGAGGGTCTGGGCATGACTTTTCAATACGTTCGTACGTATTTACTGTCAAGCGAAGAAATAGTCTTGTTGAATCAAATTCTTATAAAGCAGACGGTGTACCTACGCCGCCAGCCGAGCACGCTGACGCGAAACGACCCAGGCGCGCAGGCACGCGCCGATGGTGCAGCCGATGAGGTAGCAGGCGAACAGGATCAGGCCGAGGTCGAGCCAATAGCCGAAGCGGCCGGGCACCACGCGTGCCGCCGCAAGGCCGACCAGCACGGCAACGACAACGGCGACCCAGCGCGCCGTCACTTTCGACAGGCCCTCGCCACGCTGGACCACCGAGACCCAGCCCATCGCAAGCCCGACCAGGAACGAGGCGAGCAGCCAGCCCCAATGAAACGTCACCAGATACGCCATGCTCACCTCACCAGAAATTCGATGCGGCGGTTCTGCGCCTTGCCTTGGTCGGTATCGTTGCCGGCGATCGGCTGCGTCGAGCCATAGCCGACCGCGGTGAAGCGGCTTGCCGGCAGGCCCGCCTTGACCAGATAATCGACGACGACCTGGGCGCGCTTCTGCGAAAGCTCCTGGTTGAAGCCGTCTTCGCCGTCGCCATCGGTATGGCCCGCGACCTCGATATTGGCGGTCGGGCAGCGCAGCGCGATTTCGATCAGGCGGTCGAGCAGCGCGATCGAATCCGGATCGAGCTTCGTGCTCGACGGCTCGAAGCGGATTCTGCCCTTCGTCAGGAGATCGGTGAAGAGCTGCTGGCACACGGTCGGATCGACCGGCGAGGAAGCCGGCTTGACCGAGATTTCCGGCTTGTACTGGAAGAATTGCGGAAAGTCCTTGCCGAGGCCGGCGCGGATTTCCGCGGCAGCGCCTTCATAGAGCGCGTCGCCCGAGAGCTTGACCTCGCGGTCGGATACGACCAGCGTGCCGGTCGAAAGCCGCGCCAGCGCGCCGAGCGCAGGGATCACCGCGGCGGCGAAGCCTGATGGCGCGCCGACGCTCGATTTGAGATTATCGACGAGCTTTTCGCCGAAGAATTTGTGCTCGGCGGCCTGCGCGATCGCGGTGTGGACGCTCTTGTCGGGCACGTAGCCGGTCAGGGTCAGCGTCACCGCGACCGGATCCTTGTAGGCCTGGAAGATATAAGGCGGCGCCTTGACGTCATTGGCCGCCACCTTGAAGCCTTCGGGGAGGTCCTTGAGCGCAGCCGCGATCGCCTCGCGTCCGCCGAGATCGCGCGCCATGCCGGACAACGAGACGTTTGTATCTGATATCGTGACCTTGCCGTCCTTCAATTTTCCGACCTGCTGGAGCAGCAGCACCGCGGCATCGTCGAAACGCAGCGGCGCGCCGCGCGCAAGCCCCATCTGGTCGGCGATTTCGACGCCATTGATGGCGGCATGGCCGGCGGCCTCCAATTTGGCCTTGCTCACGGGCAACGGCGCGCTGCCGGAAAGCGTGACGCGGGTGACATCACGCTGCGCCGACCACACGAAGGGCTTTGCCTCCGGCACCAGGCGGGTCTCGTCATTGACCAGCCGGACGCCGGGCACGGCTTCGACCGCGGCCAGCGCGCTTCTGCGGCCATCTAGCGAAAATGCATCCGCGGCCAGCGTGACGTCGCGGCCGTCGACGGTGATTTTCGTCTTGTCGAGGATGACGCCTTTCAGCGCGGCGGCGCTTTTGGCGGCGAGGTCAGCCTCAAGGGGATTGGTGCTGGTCCAGGCCGCAATGACCCAAAAAGCGATCAGGAAGATCAAGCCCGGCCACCATTTGCGGCTCCAGCTGAACAGACCGTGCATTCGATATCCCGCGCTGGGCACCAACAACTCTATGATTCCCATGCCGCTTTTGGCTTGACTTCCCACCTGCGCGCCTCCGGCGCACCCAGGAACTTCAAATCTCGAGGGCTTGGAAACACAGAGAGAAAACAAACCCTTGCGGGGCTGTCAAACCGGAAATGACAGGGGCGCGTTGGAGTATCGGATAACCCGCCGAATAACCTTTGCTCAACCGTTGTTCGTTAACAAGCTGGATCATATCGCGATCGGCAACCCACACGGGCAATGAAGCAGTTTCGCAGCACCGTCATCCGCGCCGGACTGGAAGCGCTCTACTTCTCCGGCGCGCATATCCTGTTGCGGCCGCTCTTTTCCGGCGTCGGCGCGGTTTTCATGCTGCACCATGTGCGCCCCGGGCGTGACGGCGATTTTCAGCCAAACCGCCATCTGGAGGTGACGCCGCGATTCCTGCGCGCGACGCTGGCGCATCTGAAGTCGCGCGACATCGATGTCATCAGCATGGACGAGATGCACGACCGGATGCGAAACAAGAATTTCGCGCGCCGTTTCGCCTGTTTCACCTTTGACGACGGCTACCGCGACAACCGCGACCATGCGTTGCCGGTGATGCGTGAATTTGCCGCGCCCTTCACCGTCTACGTCACCTCGGACTTTGCCGAAGGCACCGGGAAACTATGGTGGGTCGCGCTGGAGAGCGTGATCGCCAAAGCCTCCTCGATCGAGGTCCAAATGGGTGCCGCCACGGTCCGGCTCGACACGAAGGCGGCATCCGGCAAACAGGCCGCCTTCGGCCGGCTGCACGACTGGCTGCGCTCGCTGCCCGGCCACGACATGCAGCGCGAACTCGGCGCGCTCTGCGCCCGCCATGGCGTCGACCAGGCGGCGATCTGCCGCGATCTCTGCCTGTCCTGGGATGAGCTGAAGTCCTTTGCCGCCGATCCCCTGGTGGCGATCGGCGCACATACGATCACCCATTGCAACCTCGCCCAGCAGAGCGAAGAGGTCGCGCACGAGGAATTGACGGTCAGCCGCGCGCGGATCGAGGAGAAATTGCAGCGCGCCGTGCAGCATCTCGCCTATCCCTATGGCGACAGGCATGCGGCCGCCGCGCGCGAGTTCGCACTCGCTGCAACCGCGGGCTACAAGACCGCCGTGACGACGCGGCCGGGCATGGTGTTTCGGGAAAACGCCGGCCACCTCACCGCGCTGCCGCGCGTCTCGCTCAACGGTAATTACCAGGAGGCGCGCATGCTTCCGGTGCTGACCTCGGGCGCGGCGACCGCGATGTGGAACGGCTTTCGCCGCGTCGACGCGGCGTAAGCCTTTTGATTGGGCATGATCTTTTCGGAAAACCGCTGCGCACTTTTGCGGATCATGCCGTCAAACGAACAGCAGCACGCCTGATATCAGCAGGACCGCCAGGATGATCCGCCGGAAGGTCCGCTCGTTGACGCTGCGGAAGGCAAGGATGCCGAGCGCCGATCCCGCGAGCAGCGCCGGAATGCTCAGCGCGAGATCGACCAGCACTTTCGACGACAGATCGTGCCGCGCCAGCAGCAGGACGAGCGCAAAGATCTGCATCGCCGCGATGAAGGGCTGAACCAGCCCGCGCTGCTGGGCCTTCGGCACGCCGTGCATGTCGCACCAGATGGTCGGGATCGCGCCCGGCATTGCGGCCAGGCCGCCGATCAGCCCGCCGCCGAAACCGACCAGCGCATGGCGGTTCTGGTTCATCTGTTGCAGATAGTTCAGGCTCGGCCGGCACAGCATGTAGCCGGCGTAGAGCGCGACGATCATTCCGAAGATTTCCCGGAACGTCTTTGTATCGGTGTTGTGCAACAGCCAGACCGCGATCGGCACGCCGGCGAGCCCGCCCACCATCAGGATCAGGCTCTGCTTCCACTGAATGTTCTTGCGCAGGGCCCAGAGATTGGTGGCCTGCACGCCGACGCTGCACGCCATCATCAGCGGCACCGCCTCGATCGGCTCCAGCACGTGCAGGAGGATGGCGCCGGCCACCGCCGAGAAGGCAAAGCCGGCGAGACCGGAGACGAATGCGCCAAAGAAAACGGCAAGGCTGAGCAATGAGAACGACAATATGCTGCCCATGAGCGGGCTCTCCCGCTGATGTGGTCAAATAAAACGGTGATGAAAATGGACGCGCGGGCGCTAGTCGGCGGACGATACGCTCGCCTGCCCTTGCGGCGTCATCGCGCTGCCGCCGCTCGGCAACATCAGCGTGCCGGCGAGGACATGCAGCAGCAGGAATCCGCCGGCGACCACTGCCAGCAGCGTGATTTCGCCCGGCATCGGCAGGCGGAAGCGCTTGCGCGCAGAGTTCCTTTCACTGATCGACATGGTCGCGCTCCTTCAAGCTCGGTTGCAGGTTGCGGGCGACGCGCAGGTCGCCTTGCTCGATCAGATGCCGGTATTGCCGCAGCGTGCGGCGTGCCTGAATGCGCCGCGAGTGATGAAGGGCGGCCATGAACGATGCAAAAATCGATGCAATAAGGCTTTTGCGCTTGCCGCCGAAAGAGGCGGTGCGGACAGGCCTGATGCCTGCCGAGGAAAATGATACGTAGCTCAACGTTGCAAACTCCCCCGCTGATGAATGCTCCAGCCGCGTCAATCTGCCCCGATTCCTCGCCGACACTTGTGGGTTGCATCACATCTCAGAAAAACGTGATGCTGTCGTCATCCCAACAGATGAGGCGGACGATAACGCCGGCGGCGGCCGCGGCGGTTCGCCGGCGCAGCTTGAATAGAATTGGCGTGGTCCGGATCGGACGCGGCCGCGATGTGAATGGCTTCATACAAGCACGCCGCTCGCTGCTTGCCGAGGAATGAGAAAGCAAGCGAAACAAGATGTTGCCGCGACCACCGGCTTTCTTGACTAGGCGCCCGCAGACGCCCAGAACAGGGACGAATGGAGGGGAGAGACGATGCTCAAGGACCTGTTTTCACTTCAAGGCCGCGTAGCACTGGTCACCGGCGGCTCGCGCGGCATCGGCAAGATGATCGCGGCGGGCTTCCTCGGCTTTGGCGCGGCGAGGGTCTACATCACCGCGCGCAAGGCGGGCCCCTGCGAGGAGACGGCGAAGGAATTGACGGCCGAATATGGCGGCGAATGCATCGCGCTGCCGATCGATATCTCGACGATGGCCGGCATCGACATGCTGGCAGCCGAGATCGGCAAGCACGAGAAAAAGCTCGACATCCTCGTCAACAATGCGGGCGCGGCCTGGGGATCGGCGTTCGACGAATTTCCCGAGAGCGGCTGGGACAAGGTGATGAACCTGAACGTCAAGACGCCGTTCTTCTTGACCAAAGCGCTGGCGGCAGAGTTGCGGGCGGCGGCGAGCGCCGAGCGGCCGGCCAAGGTGATCAACATCGCCTCGATCGACGGCCTCTCGGTCAATCCGCTGGAGACCTATTCCTATCAGGCGAGCAAGGCCGGCCTGATCCATCTGACGCGGCGGATGGCGGCGAAGCTGATCAAGGATCACATCGTCGTCTCCGGCATCGCGCCGGGCGCATTCGCCTCCGACATGAACCGCGCCGCGCGCGACCATGCCGATGACGTCGCCGCGCGGGTGCCCTCGGGCCGGATCGGCACCATCGAGGACATGGCAGGCACCGCGATCTACCTCGCCTCCCGCGCTGGTGATTACGTGGTCGGCACCACGCTCGCGGTGGATGGCGGTGTGGTCTATGGCAGCGCTGGCGCGGAAATCGCGGGGTGAGGCGCGAGAGCGTCGTCTAAAAGCAAGTTGTCGTCCCGGCCAAGCGAAGCGCGAGCCGGGACCCATAGCCACAGTCCTTCGTTGTTACGAAGGACGACGACCAGAACTGCCCCAAGACAGATTTCGCGGTATGGATCCCTGCTTGCGCAGGGACGACACCGTTTTTGGGGCGCGATCTTCCCTTACGTCTCGATTTTCACGTATTCGAAATCGCCCGGCTTGTTGTCGATGCCGACCTTGGGCGCGGCGATCCAGGAGGCGAACTGGCCGGGCTCGGTCACGGGCGTCATCAGCGAGGCGATGAACTCGCCGTCATCCCTGGACGGAATCCACTCGCCCTTGCGCTTGGTCCAGGTAGCGTCATCGATCAGGATGCCGTCGGGCGTCGCATGCACGTCCTTGAACTCGCCGATGGCGCGGTTGAAGGCGACGTTCGGCAAGGTCAGCTTATAGTCATAGTCGGCGGTCGAGATCACCTTGTTCCAGCGCAGCATGCCCTTGACGCAGTCCTGGGTGTAGTCGTCGCGCAGGCGCATGTTGAGCGCGGTCAGCGCCGGCTCGTCGACGCGCCTGGCCTCGCCGTTGATGAGCTTGAGCACCGGATAGGTGGCGTTCTTGAGCTGATGATCGTCCTCGATCTGGGTCTCGTGATAGCGGCCCTTGATGCCGGCGTTGAAGGCGTTCGCCGCATTGGTCGAGACCTCGGAGCCGAACAGGTCGAGCGACAGCGAATAATGCAGGTTCAGCTTCTTCTGGATGGTCGGCAGGTCGATCACGCCGAGCGCGCGCACCTTCGCGATGTCGGAGGGATCGGTGATGCCGGCTTCCCTCATGGCATCGCAGGTCCGCTGCACCACGCGGGTGATACCGGTCTCGCCGACGAACATATGGTGCGCTTCCTCGGTCAGCATGAAGCGGCAGGTGCGCGACAGGGGATCGAAGCCCGATTGCGCCAGCGAGTGCAGCTGCATCTTGCCGTCGCGGTCGGTGAAATAGGTGAACATGAAGAAGGACAGCCAGTCCGGGGTCTTCTCGTTGAAGGCGCCGAGCATACGCGGGCTATCCTCATCGCCCGAGCGGCGACGTAGCAATTCATCCGCCTCCTCGCGGCCGTCGCGGCCGAAATATTTCTGCAGGAGATAGACCATCGCCCAGAGATGGCGGCCTTCCTCGACATTGACCTGGAACAGGTTGCGCAGGTCGTAGAGCGAGGGCGCGGTCTTGCCGAGATGGCGCTGCTGCTCGACGGACGCCGGCTCGGTGTCGCCCTGGATCACGACCAGGCGGCGCAGCATGGCACGGTATTCGCCGGGCACTTCCTGCCAGGCCGGCTCGCCATAATGCTCGCCGAAGGGAATCTTGCGGTTCTCTTCCTGGGGAGCAAGGAGAATGCCCCAGCGATAGTCGGGCATCTTCACATAGTCGAACTTGGCCCAGCCGCGCGGATCGACGGAGTATGCGGTGCGCAGATACACCAGCGACTGCTGGAAGCCTTCCGGCCCCATGTCGTTCCACCAGTCGATATAGCCGGGGTGCCAGCCTTCGAGCGCCTTCAGCACCTGGCGATCCTCGGACAGATTCACGTTGTTCGGAATCTTGGTGGAGTAATCGACGTTCATGATGTTCATATTCATCGGGACCTCCCGTGTTGGGACTTATTCCTCTGGGGGCGAATAGCGAGTGGCGAATGGAAATCCCCTATTCGCTATTCCCCATTCGCCTCTAAACTCTCGTCATGTCGTATTTCGGCTTCTGGCCGCTGCCATAGCGCCGCAAAGCGCCTTCCTCGCCGACGGCGTTGGGGCGCTGGAAGATCCAGTTCTGCCATGCGGTCAGGCGCGCGAAGATTTTCGATTCCATGGTCTCGGGCCCGACGAAGCGCAGATTGGCTTCCATGCCGGTGAGGCTATCCGGCGAGAAGCTGGCGCGCTCCTCGAAGAACACGCGGATCTCGTCGTCCCAATCGATGTCGTCGAGCGCGAAAGTGACGAGGCCAAGCTCTTCGGCCTCCTCCGCATCGAGCGCCGTGCCGATGGTGGCCTCGGCGCGGTCGACGTCGGATGGATCGGCCTGGAAGCGCGACTCCAGCCGCGTCAGGCCGTGGCTCATCGGATAGGGCCCGAAATTCATGGCCGAGAGTTGCAACGACGGCGGCGGACGATTGTCGCCCTGACGCGAGCCGATCAGCATATAGGAGCGGTCGGCGGCGAAAACGAGCTCGGCGAGCGTGCCGACAAAGCAGGAGCCCGGCTCGACCAGCGTCACCAGCGTGCGCGAGGTAACGTCGATGCGCTTCAGCACGCGCTTGAAGAACTGCCTGACCTCATTGACCAGCCAGTGCGCCTTGTTGGCCTCGAGGAAAGCGTCATGGCTCAAGACGTTCGCGCCATCGCCATGCGACTTGAACACGAGCAGCGCGATTTCGAGCTCATTGATGCGCAGATGCAGGATCGCGTCATCAAGCTCGCGCGCAACCTGCAACGGCCAGAACGACGCTCCTTGCGCGATCACGCCGTCGATATCGGCGGGCGCCGCAGTTTCAGGAGCCTTGATGGAGATCGTCGCCGTCCGCGCGGCGCGGTCGATGTCGACGGAAACAAAGTCATAACGCACGCTATTCTCATCGATGATGCGGTTGAGCGGCGAAAGTGCGACGCCCTTGCCAATGCCGTTGCGCTTCGAGCTTGCTGCAAACTCCCTGGTGCGCTCGGCGAGCTTGCCTTCCAGCTTGGAGTTCGGCGCGATCTCGTCGACCAGGCGCCAGGCGACGGCGCGCTTGCCCTTGATGCCCTCCTCGATGGTGCAGAAGAAATCGGCATGGTCGCGGCGCACCTTGCGCTTGTCGACGACGCGCGTCAGCCCGCCAGTGCCCGGCAGGACGGCGAGCAGCGGCACTTCCGGCAGCGCCACGGCCGCCGCGCCATCGTCGGCGAGGATGATGTGATCGGTCGCAAGCGCCAGCTCATAGCCGCCGCCGGCCGCAGTGCCGTTGACGACGGCGATGTAGCGCTGCCCGGAATTTTCCGAGGAATCCTCGAGCCCGTTGCGGGTCTCGTTGGTGAATTTGCAGAAATTGACCTTGTGCGCATGGGTCGCTCCCGCAAGCATGCGGATGTTGGCACCGGCACAGAACACGCGGTTCTTGCCGGAGCGGATCACCACGACCTTCACCTGCGGATGCTCGAAGCGCAGCCGCTGCACGGCGTCCGCCAGCTCGATATCGACGCTGAGATCATAGGAATTGAGCTTGAGCTGGTAGCCCTCGAACAGGCCGCCATCCTCATCGACATCCATGGTCAGGGTCGCGGTATCGCCATCGACCGCGAGCTTCCAATGCCGATAGCGCGACGGATCGGTCTGGAAATCGATGTATTTCGCCCCGCCTGCGAGGACGCGATCTTCACCGGCCATGAGCCACCCTTGCGCTTCTTATCTCGTTAACTGATATGCATTATAATGCATGTTTGTGGAGACGTCCAGCTCAAAACGCAGAAATATGCATTTTGTTGCACATTATAACTATGGCAAAGCAACACCCAAATGCTAGGGATTGTCCCGCCCTTCGGGGGAATGGCGCGCTCGAAACATTAAATAAGTCAAATAAGTCCGATCCGTCTGCACTCTGCTTCCGTGGCCCGCAGGACGCGATCAACTTCGCTCGCGATGGCATCAAGCACCCCGACGGCTGGGGCGGGCTTCACACCATTAAATTCGTCGAAGCCTATAAAAAAGGAAATCTGTGCCTGGTACTTGAACTCGCCCCCTGGAAAGACGCGGGCAAATTCAATCTGATGCCTTTCGCTGCTCCATCGAGGGGCGAAAATTTCTACTCCGTTCATCGCAGTTGCCTGTCCCACCCTCATTTCGGGGGCCAGCGCCCCGAAAGGGGTCAGGAGTCTATGTTTGTTGGCCCCACAGAGCTTGTTGAGGGCCCAGAGGGTATAATTCCCTCCTGCGTGTGCATTGAACCCTTTGAACAACGTCTTGATCTCAGTAGGGATATCTTTACATCGCCCTTTCACCACAGTGTCCAAATCAGAAGCGGTGTTGGCGATTGGGAAGTAGGCTTGTTTGGGTTCGCTGGCACCTCCGAGGATAGCTGCGGCATATCCGATCTGGTCGAGGGCGGATCGCAATGCTTCGATAGACTCGACTGCGGCATCTCCCCAACTGTGAGGGAAATCGCGAGTAAACTTGATCGCGTGAGTCGTCACGCCTTCCGCATCCGTATCCTCGACACGCTGGTGTGGTTCCTTTTTGAGGAACGATTGGATACGCTTCTCCAACCGGCGCGCGTGTTCCTTTCCACGCTTGAGCCGACGTTTTGGACTCTCGAAGGGGTCAGGTTTTCTGGACATGGCAACAAAATCCAAGGTCAAGGCATTGGACTACGATTTGGAATTTCATCCCGACGCCATGGAGCGCTTTGAGCGAGCCGTCAAAGCGGTGGCGAAAGCGCCGCCGCAGCACAGAGAAAAGCCCAAGAAAAAGACGCGCGCTAAGAAAAAGGCTAAGCACGGCTAACGCGCACCACTCCGATTATGTAGAGGCTTTCGAACGCGATCGACACGATAAGATTTGATTTACAGTTCTGACAAGCCATCTCTATCTGCTCCTCGGCACCATCACCGCCGTTCCCGGTGTGTTGCCGCCAGAGAGGATAGCGTGCATCTGATCTAGGCCACCAAGCGAGCTTATCTCCAAGCTTGTAGGAGCGTAGGCAAGCGCCCAGTCTCATCACCACCATGGTCCGCGCCCGTCTCGAATTGAAACCGATGCTCGGAGCGGATGTGGCAGACAGGGCAGTCAATCTTGATCGGCTCCAAGGTATTGTAAGCCATAGATGCCCTCACAAATGACCGCTACCGCTTGATGTTTTTAATAGACGCCTAAGCCTGCGGGGCGCCTCCCTTGCTGTTAGGCCGTCGGGCCAGGGGGCGCGTCTGCCCGCGTTGCGGCAACGCTGATCAGACCTGTGGTCGCGTTCTTTGTCAAAGTTATAATATGCATTTGTTTCATGGTCGGGGGTGCGCACGCTTGGAAAGCGTCGGCCGCTCCAGCCGCGCCGTTAGGGTGATGGCAACGGCATTCATTGCCACGGCATCCCGACGTATCCGTCAGGCGGCCCGTCCCTCCGAGCCGCGCGCGGGCAATACGGCGTTGGCCAATTCCGAGATCGCATTCAGCGTCGCCCCGGGCGCCTCACGGTGCGGCGAATGTCCGGTCCCGGCGATGATCGTCACTTCCACCGGGCAATAGCATTCTTCCTGCGCGATCTCGACCTGTCGCATCGTCCCATACTGGTCGTCGGCGCCCTGGATAATGGCGACCGGCACGCGGAGGTAGGCTAGATAATCCGAGATATCCCAGGTGCGGAATTTCGGATCGAGCCAGGCGCCAATCCAGCCGTCAAAG
>Ga0310811_10009340_pt1 | contig 12651 bp, 8 predicted proteins | sample YCmetagenome_FD_207642 | JGI IMG/M metagenome (GOLD analysis project Ga0310811, IMG submission 207642) | Soil microbial communities from experimental microcosm in Duke University, North Carolina, United States - YC | ecosystem: Engineered > Artificial ecosystem > Soil microcosm > Unclassified ... | reverse complement strand
TCTTCAAATCACCAAATTATCAAATCACCATTTTTCGTTATCTTAGTAGCTCCAATGAGTACAGAACTGATTGTAGACGAAGAGATATACCAAAAGGTGATCCAGGAAATGGTACCAGCTACCAAACGTTTTCTCTGGATCGGTACAGCAGATATCAAAGACCTTTATGTGGGGAAAGGGAAAAAAATGGTACCCTTCCTGGAAGTCTTGTCAGACCTGCTTCGCAAAGGTGTGGAGATTCGCCTGGTATATGCCAAGGAACCTGGGCCGGCCTTCAGAAAAGATTTTGATAAATATCCTAATCTAATCCAGGGACTGGAGCAGATGCACTGTCCGCGTGTTCATTTTAAAACGATCATCAGCGACGGCAAGAAAGCATTCACCGGGAGCGCCAACCTTACAGGTGCGGGTGTGGGCGCGAAAAGTAAGAACAACCGAAATTTCGAAGCCGGCATTCTTACTACTGATCCTGTTTTCATACAGAAACTCATGACACAATTTGATACACTTTGGATCGGTGAAAACTGTCGCGCATGCGGACGCAAAGAATTTTGCAGCGAATGGCAGCAGTTTAAAAAAGTTTAAATATTGGACCCTGCTTTTTATATTTTTATCCACAGATAGTAAATATTGTAAGCTTTTTCGCCTTTTATATAAGGGAGTTGAGTTTATACTGTATTATTTTGCAGGGTCAAATTCAGAATTTGATGATAGTTACGACTATGCAGTTTTTATGAGCTTATAATTGATAAAATATCTTAATGATGGAAACAGAAAAAATAGTGCAAGTGGATAAAATAGATAAATTATCGCAGCTACACAAAAAAATGATCTCCGAAATTCAGGACTATGCCATTATCCTGCTTGACTTTGATGGTACAATTTTATCCTGGAATATAGGAGTAGAAAAAATAAAAGGATATAAAGAACATGAGATCATTGGACAAAATTTCAGGATCTTTTATCTTCCGCAGGACCGCCAGGCAATGCTTCCGGAGCAGCTCATTAACCAGGCAATCAAAGAAGGTCGCGCGCGTCATATTGGCAAGCGCGTACGCAAAGACGGTACTACTTTCTGGGGTAGTATCCACATCACGGCACTTCACGATGACAATGGACAAGTGATCGGTTTCACCAAACTCACAAGGGAGCTGGGTGACAGGGAAACTATTTAGTAGATAGTTTTTAGTAATGAGTATACTCATTACTAAACTAAACTTACTCTTGATAAGATATAAGAGTAAGCTTAAAAAGTGTAAAGGTTTAGCAATATTAATTTTTCATTTTTATACAACTGCAAACAATGCGGTCTACATATAAAACCTAAATACATACACATGGAATTTTTTAATACGATCTATTTTATCGCCGCTATTTTTGGAATTGGCGCACTTATCGGGATGTACTTGCTTTCTATTATAATGAAAAATGAAGAGACTCCTAAATACGTGGCCTATATTCATGGAGCTTTTGTTGGTACAGGGCTTATCCTTCTTTTCTGCTATGCAGCAGATACACCGGGCTGGACAGATGTAGTGATCATTTTCTGCGTAGCTGCCTTTGGAGGAGTTACATTCCTGATAAGAGATTTTATGGATAAACCACTTCCAAAATGGTTCGCCGTAGGACACGGATTGATAGCAATTACAGGATTTACAATTTTATTGATCAGAGCATTTTCATAAAAATACCTGAAGCTTGATTTTGATTTGCTGGAATCTATTTTTGGTTGTCATTCAGGATGATTAGAAATCCAAACATTGACTTTGCAATGTTGCTAGTAGAAATTCAGAAGAAAAATATAAACAACAGTTCAGACTCCGCACAAGTTTCCTTCTGAATGATATCATGAAAATAAAAATCAAGTAAATCTCCTAATCCCGTAAATCAAGGTTTAGACAATCTTACAACCAGTGCTCCTGCACAAATTTCAATTGACGGAACTGATGAAACTTAGGACGGCCTAGGCAATAGACCAATCGAGTATCCTCCGGTAATATTCCGCTATGCAATTTTGGATTCAGCTTCATCGACCAAGAGAATGGAATAAAACCTTCCGTTCCTAAAAGATCTTGCCATAGATCGATGTGGTAATTTTTGCGTTCCAGCACATCGGTAATATATCCCTGGTCGCCCAGCGAGCAAGTATGCCAGTGACGGGCTTTGATCTCTTCTTCATCGGCTACAAAATCGGTATAGATAGAATGCAAGCGCTCATCGCTGCCATTCCAGTACATGATCGTGGAGTTGTTTACATACTTGATATAATCGCGCAGCATTACCAGGTTTTCGCGAGGCTGTATAAAGTCTTCGAGGGAGCGGGTAGCAAAGACATCAAGATCGAGGTATAATACCGGACCATCGAAAAGCCCCGGTTCGAAGAGCTCGATCTTAGACCACCATCCTGTCCAGCTTGGATGTTTGAGCGGAATGCAATCTACATCCGGAATAAGAGTGTTGGTAAGGCATACAAACTTATGCGGTTCGTTAAGATGCCGCGCAACATTGCGCTTCAGTTTGGCGACCCAGGAAATATCATAATAATTCCCCATTTGATCGGATTGGTGTGCAACCTGGTATACACAAGCGACGGTAAGCATTTTGATTGTAAATTTTGAAGTTAATAGCTGGTACTAGTACAAATCAAACATACAAGAAAACTTTATTAAAAACAAGTAAAATTGTAATTATTAAAATCAAACAGACTACTGATAATCAATATATAAATAAGATTAATTAAGATAAAAGAAAGATGTATGGTCGTAAACTTTTTGTCGCTATTAAAAGCTAGGCGAGAGTAGGCAAGTACTTTTCTTTTATATTATCTATAATGAAAATCAAATGTCAAATCAAATTGTGGCTCGAATAATACATTTCCTTTATAATCCAATACACCTAATTTTCCTCCACTTTCAACAATAATTACTTTTTCATAAAACCAACAATCATAAATATAAAACGGCAGTGGTTCCGATTGGTATCCATATTCATCAAGATTAATCACATAATATTTGTCAGAAATTTTTGCAAGAAAGGTACCATTTTTATACCCGTAGATATGATCATACTTGAAGTCGATCACTTGCTCGCCATACAAATTAATACCTCCCCACTTATGTTTAAAAACAATCAATACGTTATCCCACAGTGATTGTACATAATCAAACTTGTACCCGTTAATATGCATTTTTCTGCCATTTGTGTCCACTACAGTTGCTTTTTCAAAATCTCCCCATTGAGCATATGCAAAATGCGTAGCATCCAAAAACTTCACTTTATTGTAACAGCAGACAACTACCTTCCCATCTTTATTTATCACTCCTGTTCCTATATCTTCTTTAGGAAAAACAGAATTAATAGGCAGTTTTTTTTCTCCATATGTTATATTATAAAAAATTGAATAGCCAGCTGATCTACTTTCTACCGACTTTAAATTACGTTCGGTAACTTTAGAATAGGTTGTATCATGTAATTTAAATATATAATAATACTTGGGGCCATCATATTCTTTGAGAACTCTTTTACCTTCTTCATTATAAGACCAGGTAAAAGGCATATGAATAGTATTTGCAATTACGACATCATAGTTTGACAAAAAATAACTACCCGAACCATATTCGATCGGTAATACTGTTTTACCTTTTCTATTGATGATTCCTTCTTTTCCTTTTTTACTTACGATACAATATTGATCATGAAAATTATCAACTCTATGATAAGCCGGTGCAATAACTATTTCGTGTTCATTAATGAATCCCCATAAAGTATCTACTTTTATACCTGCTAAACCATACGAAAAAAAAGTTGCATCGTCGAATTTATAATCTATGATCAATGCTCCTTGTTCGTTTATACAACCATATTTAGTGCCTTTTTTTACAAATGCTTTTTGTTCATAAAATCCCTTCGCAGCATCATATTGGAAAGCAATTTTTACATTATTAGCACGGTCAATGAAACCAAACTTTCCATCCTTTTTTACAACAATAAGCTCACTATTGGTTATGACCATAGCATCATAAATACATGGGATCGCCATTCTACCTTCTCCATCAATAGCTCCCCACTTGTTATCTTTTTTAACTGCGGCCAGCTTTTTGAGCTGTTGACTATGGGACATTGAAAAAATATGAAAAAAGAGAACGAGTAAGGTTGGAGATAAAAAAAATTTCATGAGTGAAATATACTATATTTGTACCAATGTTACCGGTGAACAAAATCAATCTTCTTATCAAATTGTGGTTCAAATAATACGTTTCCTTTGTAATCCAAAACTCCGTATTTCAAATTACTGTTAACTATAATCACTTTTTTGCGAAACCAACAATCATAAATATAAAAAGGTAATGGTTCTGACTTATATCCATCCAGATTAATCACATAGTATTTATCAGAAAGTTTTGCCAGGAATGTTCCGTTCCGGTATCCATAAATATCATCGTATTTGAAATCGATCACTTGCTCGCCATACAAATTCACAGCTCCGCATTTACCATTTCTTCTTACGATCAATATATTATCCCTCATCATGCTGATTTCATCATATTCATATTCATTGATACTCATTCTTCTGCCATTGGTATCAACCACAGTTGCCTTTTCAAAATCACCTTTGTTAGCATAAACGAAATGTGTTTGATCTAAAAATCTAACCCGATCATAGCAACAAAAAACTACCTTTCCTTCCTTATTCATCACTCCTTCTCCAGGAAATCTTTCATTGGGAAAAGCCAGATACGATGGAATTTCCTTTTCTCCATATGTTCTGCTATAAAAAATTAAATAATCTGTCGGATTGTATGTTTCGCATTCCAGATTTCGAGATTTGGGATCATAATAGCTTTCTATCCCACTTAAATTACGTTCTGTAATTTTTGAATACGTCGTATCATGCAATTTAAATACATAGTCTCTGCGAAATTTTTTGTATACATCAGCTTTAGTAGCTATTATAATATCTTTATCCTTATTATTTGGCAAAAAAAACATTGGATAATAATACTCAAAAGGTAGTATCTCTTTTCCTTCTTTATTGATCACGCCTAAAAAATCTTTCTCTGCAATACAATAATTGCCATTAAATGCATGTACCTCATCATATACAGGTTGGATCACTATATTGCCTTGTGAATCACAAAAGCCCCATAAGTTATCGATCTTAACTCCTGCCAGCCCTTCTGAAAAAATATCTGCTTTATCAAATTTATAATCAATAATTAATTCCCCTTCTTCGTTGATAAAACCAAATTTATTTCCCTTTCTTACTACAGCCTTGTGTTCATAGAAGCCCGAGACACTATCATATTGCAAAGCAATCTTTACAGTATTTTCATCATTTATAAAACCAAACTTTCCATCTTTTTTTACTGCAATAAGATCACTGCAAGTGATCTCCATCACATCGTATATGCAAGGAATTACCATTTTGCCTTCAGCGTTAATAGCTCCCCACTTGTTATCTTTTTTAACTGCGGCCAGATCTTTTGATTGTTGGCTGTAGGCGATGGAAAAAATATGAAAAAAAAAGAAAAAAGCGATTACAGATTTTCTGACACAAATTGGTCCTCTAAAAATTTTCATCTGCTGTAAATACTATTAGGAAAAAAATTAATTGTTCTGTCAAATTGTGGTTCGAATAATACATTTCCCTTATAGTCTAATACACCATATTTCAAACCACTTTCAACAATAATGACCTTTTCAAAAAACAAACATTTATTAATGTAAAACGGCAATGGCTCTGATTTATATCCATTCAGATTAACTATATAATATTTACCTGAAATCTCTGCAAGGAAAGTTCCATCTCGATATCCATAAATATTATCATAATTGAATTCTATCACTTGTTCTCCATATAAGTTAACACCTCCATCTTTGCCTTTTTTACTTACAATTAATACATCGTTATATAATCTGTGGATCTGATTATATTCATACCCATTAATGTTCATTCTTCTACCATTTGTGTCCACTACAGTTGCTTTTTCAAAATCTCCCCATTGAACATATGCAAAATGCGTAGCGTCCAAAAACTTCACTTTATCATAACAGCAGAAAACTACCTTCCCTTCTTTATTCATCACTCCTGTTCCTATATCTTCTTTAGAAAAAACAGAACTAATAGGAAGATTTTTTTCTCCATATGTTTTATTATAAAAAATAAAATAATTAGCTGGTATATATTCTTCACACTCGAGATCTCGCTTACTTTGTATAATGGGTTTTACAGTTTCTAAATTGCGCTCTGTAAGTTTAGAATAAGTTGTATCATGTAATTTGAATAGATATTTTTTATGCTGTTCATATTTATTAGCAATTACAACATCTTTATTATAAGACAAAAAATAAGTACCTAAACTATATTCAAATGGTAATATTGTTTTTCCTTCTCTATTAATAATTCCTGTTTTCCCCCTTTTACTAACGGCGCAATATTGATCGTGAAAATCATTAATTGTATGATAAGCAGGTTGAATTATTATTCTCCCTTGTTCATTTATAAATCCCCAGACACTGTCTATTTTTATACCTGCTATTCCAGACGAAAAAATACTGGCCTCATCAAACTTATAGTCAATGACTAATATTCCTTGTTCATTTATATATCCGTATTTAGCTCCTTGTTTTACAAATGCTTTTTGTTCGTAAAAGCCTCCCGCATCATCGTAGTTAAAATCAATTTTAATTTTGTTGGCACGATCAATAAAACCAAACTTTCCTTCTTTTTTTACAGCAATAAGATCGCTACAGGTTAATTCCATAGCATCATAAATACATGGGATTGCCATTCTACCTTCTTTATCAATGGCTCCCCACTTGTTATCTTTTTTAACTGCGGCCAACTCTTTGAGCTGTTGGCTGTGAGCTAGTGAAAAAATATGAGCAAAGAATAGAATTAGATAAAATTTCATAAAGTTATTTTTCGTCTTTCTCTCCATCTGAGTGTGGATTACCTGCAAAATGAGCATACCCTGCATTTCTTGCACGAATTTCTTCTATCAATTGTTTGTGCCTATTTTCTATATTATTAGTCATATCAGATTCACTAGAGCTAGAGGTAGGATTGTTGATATAATTCAACATATGAGATTTCCACCAGTCTGTTGCATATGGATGATTCATGATCATTCTAACAACAGTCAACAATTGTTTATAATTATCTTCCAACAAAGGAGGTAATTTAAAATCAGTACGCTCCTGAGGATTTTTATTTTCTACGTCTTCCAGTAAATCAATCTGCTCCATAGGATAAGCAGGTGCAACTGCAGCAAGTTCTTTGTCAATTACTACAGCCATAGTAAGATAAATACTAGGTTCATAAAATTTAGGGTCCTTTGAGCTTACTCCAACTATTACAAAATTAACATAATTTTCTTTTGCAATAAGTAATTTTTGATAAGCTAATTCACGTTCTTGTAATGTCTTGGCATTTTTTACCATTGCTGCTATTTCAGTGAATTCTTTTGCAAGATCTAATAATCCATTTTTTTTATTTTGTTCAATAAAATCATTATTAATTTCGTGTGCATTCTTTATCGTATTCGAAATACGATCTTTTGTTTCTGAATTAAAATTTAATTTTTCTGCACTAAATCCTAGTAGAGCTTCAGCTTGCACTAGTAAGCTTTCATTGTTTGCTCCCGAATTATTAATAGTAATAAATAGATCTGCTGTTGACGAAATATCTTTTGCAGCCTGATCCCGAATTGCTTGCAAGTCATATTTTTGTCCATCTGCATGTCCTGTCTCATATATTTCTTGACCATACTCTCTTGTCTCTTGATATTGATCATGACGTTGTTTTGAGAAGTAATAATCATTTTTTTTCTTTCTCTTTAAATCATCCGGATTTTTGGATAAAATTTCGCTGTCCGGATCAATGAATTTTTCGTTGCCCCAGATCTTCAGCATTTCATCGCGGATAAGTTTGTCGGCTTCTACCGCAAGACGGAAGGCGAGCCCGAAAAATACACTGTTGGCATGATCTTTTGAAAGCTGGCTGTGTGAAGCGCCGACCATTACTTTCTCCGGTGTATTGTTGTAAAGCGTTTTGTAATCTTCGGCATCTTTTTTTATAGCGGCAGGAGAAACTTCTTTACCGGTGAGTGTTGCTTTCAACTCTGTCATAGGACCATAATTTTCCCCACCGGCGGCAATCGTTTTGTCTACTTCCCTTTCGGCCCTGTACAACGGGGTATCTTGTACTTTTGTCACCAATCCGCGTGCATCCAGTTCATCTGCTATGATTGTAAAAATAGCATTAAAATATTCTCTGACTGGTTTCATATAATCAGGGAGATCAATGTACAAGGCTATATATTCCAGTGCATCATATGTCTCTGCAATTGGTAAGTTTCCTACTTTTTCCTTCAGGGCAGGATTCCGGTCTACAGCATGTACTATTTTTCGCATCATTGCTTTCTGAGCTCTTTTCTCATGTTCGGTAGCGGGCGGATTTAATCCTTTACGAAGCATATTAACTGCTTCCGCTCCTACAGATTGCAGTGTATCCATGCTGGTAAACGTTCCGGTAGTAAGCACGGGCATTGTATCGCCTTCTGCCGGTGTAAGTGTGTTATCCACTTTGCCGGAAAGCTTTCGCACATAACGGTTTTCTTTTTCCAGTTCCGGAAGTACGTTAGGATCATCGTGCAGCAATTTATCAAGCGCGATCTCTACGAAGTTGGAGTGTGCAAATAAGTCTTCCACCGCGTGCAACGCAGCGCCCAGGTGCATCATGCCTTCCGGTGTTCTGCGTTTCATAGCTGCATATTTCAAACGATTTTCCACATGCAGGTTGGTACGACGAATGTAAGCCATCACACCGGATTGGTCCACGGAGAAAATTCCGGCTTCTAACGGTCCTTGTTCTTTTTCTCCTACAACCTCTGCTTTCGTAGGATCGTTGCTTGCCTGCGGGGTAACAATATTTTCAGGTCTTGGATCCCATTTGTTGGTATCAAAACGATCTTTTTCATCGTACAAATCTTTATTTACATTGGGAAGGGCCGAGTAATAATCTTTGTCCGGAAGTTGCCCGCCAGGATTATCAATATGCTCTGCAGGAATATAATAGCCAAACTCTTCAGAGTTCATAAGACGGCCAAATTTTTGATATCCCAGGTAGTCGATAATAGAGAAGACAACATCTGGTGTAAACTCTTTCGCCAGGGCCGGTACCAGGGCCTGGTTCATATCGCGCATCCAGTTTCCATAATAAACCATCGAAGCTTCATCATCGGAGAATGTATTGTCGCCCGAAAGCGCAGTACGTTCGGCAGCCTCGTGTCCTTTGGCTTCGAAGCGTTGAATGGTATTGGAAGCTACCATATTGGAATGTCCAACATCCACCTCATTTCCCTGCGCAGCTGATTTTCCTGCATCGTCGGCTTCTTTTTCAAGTGTTGAATCGTTATTTATTACCAATCCTTTTCCATGAATTTCACCCGTACCTATCTTATCTTGTTTTTGCTGCACTATGTGTGTGAGCTCGTGTCCGATCAATTCCTGTCCTTCCTTACTGTGTGGATTGTATTGGCCTGGAGCGAAGTGAATATTCTTACCTACTGTAAATGCTTTTGCATTTAGCTTACCGGCTTGTGTGGAATCTTTATGTATTTTTACATCTGAAAAATCAGTTCCAAAACTTTTTTCCATTTTGGTCATGGTCTCAGTCTCACCGTGCAGCATCCTGGAAGAGGTGAAAGGAAACTGGTCATCTTCATGCCCGCCCATATAATAACGCGCTTCGTCGTCGTTTTTTTCTCTGGGATTAATTTTAGTACGTCTGAGTTTCATTTTATTACTGGCGATAGATCCATTATAAAAAATCAATTCACAAAATTCGCTGACCAATGAGGACACCTGCTACAATAGCCTTCCTTCTTTCCACATCTCAAGCCTTGCATAATGCACCAATTCTTTATTTCCATTGATCGTGAAGTCTTGTCTCTTGGCTGCTTTAGCTGCACACATCTTGTATATGTTTCGGATATTGGCTCCTGTCACGTCCATGCGCCTAGCTACTTTGTCGAGGTCAATATGCTCATGTAATGTAAATCCCTGCGGCATATATTGCTCCCAAAGTCTGCGTCGCAGCGCTGCTGCCGGGCGATCGAAAAATATCTGGCTTTGCAGGCGTCGGCGAAAAGCCTTATCAATATTTCGTTCCAGGTTAGTAGCAAGGATAGACATACCTTTGTACTCTTCAATTTCCATCAGCAAGGTGGCGATCTCCTGGTTGGAATATTTATCCTGCGCATCATCCACTCCTGTTCGTGCACCGAAAAGAGAGTCTGCTTCGTCAAAGAATAAAATACATTCGCGTTGTTTTACTTTACTGAAAAGTCTCTTAATATTTTTTCCTGTTTCTCCTACCCATTTACTGATGATCATGGACACATCGATCCGGTAGACAGGCAAGTTGCAACGTTTGCCCAGCAAAGAAGCGGCCATCGTTTTACCAGTACCCGGAGGGCCATAAAACAGTGCCAGATAACCTTGTTTTACAGACTCGTCATTTTTATGGATTATGTCTTTTTGTTGATGCCAGTCTACAAAATCTTCGAGTTGATCAAGCACATGAGGCTCTACGATGAGTTCATCCCATTCCTGGTCAGTGGTAAGAAGATTTACAGGAAAGTCTGTACTAAATTCGAGTAATGGAGGTTTGCCGAATACGATATGATTAAAATATTCAGAGGCTATTTTTATTTTCGAAGTCAACAATCGCTCTTCTCCCGGAACTGACTCGTTGAAATAAACAATTTGTTTTTCTATGAGTATATTTTGTTCAACAAGATTATACAATTGTTCGGTATACTCTTCTAAATTTTCACCTGCTATCAAAAACATAAATGTTTTTACGGTAGGATTGAAATAGGCTAATTTTTTATCTACCTCTCCTCCTACTCCGGAATACTGCATCAAATGCGCTCCTTCGCGTTTTAAAAACGCATCCAGCTTCTCAGGAAAATAAACCTGTACCAACGCCAGAATCAGCAGCAGTCTTTCTTCTATAGAAAGCTGATAAGAGTTGACAAAATCTTCGTAGAAGGTTTCTTCATTGTCTACAGGATAAGGGCAACTTTGAGCAAGCTCTTCGATCGTAGAAGTTCTATTCTGAAGACGCACATTGATAAAATCCTCTAGCCATTGTATTTCTTTGGAGAGTCGATCTCCATTTCGCCGAAGAGAGCTAGAAAGGTCGTCCAGTACTTCTTTTGTTTGTTCCATAGGATCTGATTGAATTATTTAACCGTCAAAACAATTTTACAAGAAATAGAGATAGTTGTCTCAAAGCTGGATTGTTTTTGAGTATTATAAATATAACAAGTAAACTTATATTTATATAACTAAAGTTAAATAAATTATTTCAATTAATATATATACTTGATTTTCAGTAATAATAAATTCACGTAAACTAAAAATATCATTTTAATTAACTGCGTTTAGTCTTTTTACCATAGTCTTAAAACAACATTTGCCATCCCGAAGAATGGCAAATATTGTTATGGTAGAAATATAAGATTTTTAAACTGAGAGACTAATAGATCTTATAACTAATAAATCCTAAAAAGTTGAATCTCTGACCAACCGTGGCATGCATTACTGTGCCGTCAAATGTTTGCGTAACATTTCCGTTTGCGTCTACAGTAGCGGCTACCATTGGTGTATATGGATCTGTTTCGTTCATTCGAACCTGGAAAGAGCCGCCAACGATTGTGCTAGGCTGTGGCTTGTATCCTACTGGAATGATAATTTGCATGTCTACCCAATGGTTGGATCCTGATACTGTCACTGTTTTTCCTTTCAGGTCAAAATAGATGGTCATATTTTTACCTTCTTTGATATAACGGAACGTTCCGGTCTCTTCTGTAATTGTACCTATATTATGTGGCAGGAAATTAAATCCAAAAGACGTTGGAAGCGCTGTGGTATCCTGTAGTGTAGGTGTATTTATTTCCCATAGGATCCACTTACCTGCAGGGCCGTAGATGAAGGTAAGAGCATCTCCTTTGTTTACCAGGATACCTCTTCTTCCACCGATAATGCTCGCATGAGTTCCAAGATCAATATTTCCGGCAAACACACCCGCTTCGAAGAAAGCCATCGGGAAGTTATCGCTACCACCTCCGGTGTATTTAAGTCTTAGTCGGTAACCTTGTGTCACACCGGCCATTTCGATACGGTTATATTCTCCGTATGCATTGAAGTGGCTCAGGTATGGATCCGGGTTTCCTTGCAGTAAATAAGCGTTCACATTTACATCCAGCGTAAGGATACCTGCTCCGCTTACCAGTGTTTTTCTTCCACCAGCGTAGTAAGGCGCTGTATAGTAGGCATAGTCAATCCCCATACCGGTGATCACTTTGTAGAGCAGTTTATCTTTATCGTCCCAGATAGCCGTGAAGTTGGCTCCTGTACCTCTTCTCAGGATCTGCGAAGGTGTACCTCCTCCTGGCAACAGGCGGGATACCAACCATTGTACAAATTCTTTTTTGAGACGGAGAAAGAACGTTACTCTTCTAGGGTTACTGAAATCTCTCAACACCTCAATGGTAGAAAGCGGCATGTATGGATCGCCTACTGTACCTCCAAGGAGAAGCTCTTTTGTTTCCGGAAGCTGGTCTGGCTGTACGGCATAGC
>Ga0310811_10009339_pt1 | contig 12652 bp, 12 predicted proteins | sample YCmetagenome_FD_207642 | JGI IMG/M metagenome (GOLD analysis project Ga0310811, IMG submission 207642) | Soil microbial communities from experimental microcosm in Duke University, North Carolina, United States - YC | ecosystem: Engineered > Artificial ecosystem > Soil microcosm > Unclassified ... | reverse complement strand
CAGCGTCGGGCATTTGATCCAGGCCAGCGTCGGCCGCGAATCCGGCCGACCGATGATCGCCGTCTGCTGGCGGATGAACGCGTCGGCCCCGACATCGTCGCCCATGTCGAGGACGAGCTGGCGCAGGGCGGCATCGCCGTGGCGCGAGGGGTGCACGAGGCCGGGGAACATCTCATCCAGCACGTCGCGGTATCCACCGCTGGCGGCACGCGCCATCATGCCTTGGCGGCGGGCGATAGCCTCCGAGGTATCGGGGCGGGCCTGGGTGTTGATCAGCGCCAGTTTGGCTACCCGCGCCGGCGCCTGCCGCATGATCTCGAAAGCGATGTAACCGCCCATCGAATGCCCGGCCAAAGCGAAGCGCGGCGGCGCCTCGGCTAGAATCCGCCGGGCGATCGCTCCCATATTGTCGTCGCGGACGTGATTGGCGACCGTTACCGGCCCCAGCCGCCACAAGGCCGGCATCACGGGACCATAAATCCGCGGCGAGCAAGCCAGGCCCGGAACGAGCAGGATCGGCATCGTATTGTCCATGCGTCGCTCCGGATTGGGCGGTTTTGGGCAAAAATCGGCTGCAATGGGAACCCCAGATTAAGACGGCGCCGCGCCCTGTCAAATATGTGCACAAAACGCGTGTGAATCCGCGTTTTTTGGGGTTCACGCGGCCGGATGCGACGACTATGTAGTGCGCTCATGACAATCCCTGAAAACGCTTTGGCCTGGCCGGACCTCAAACCGACCGCGCTTCTCGTGCTTGCCGACGGCACCGTGCTGGAAGGCTTTGGCCTCGGCGCGGAGGGACAAGCCGTCGGCGAAGTCTGCTTCAACACCGCGATGACCGGTTATGAGGAGATCCTCACCGATCCCTCCTATGCCGGGCAGCTCATCACCTTCACCTTCCCGCATATCGGCAATGTCGGCACCAACGACCAGGATATCGAGACGGTGAACATGGCGGCGACGCCGGGCGCGCGCGGCGTGATCCTGCGCGCCGCGATCTCGGATCCCTCGAACTACCGCTCCGCCAGGCATCTCGACGCGTGGCTGAAGTCGCGGGGCATCATCGGCCTTTGCGGTATCGACACCCGCGCGCTGACCGCGCTTATCCGCTCCAAAGGCATGCCGAACGCGGTGATCGCGCACGCCCGGGACGGCCAGTTCGACTTGCATGGCCTGAAGGAAGAGGCGCGCGAATGGCCGGGCCTCGAGGGCATGGACCTGGTGCCGATGGTGACGTCGGCCCAGCGCTTCACCTGGGACGAAACGCCATGGGGCTGGGAAAAGGGTTTTGGCCGCCAGACCGCGCCCGAGTTCAACGTGGTCGCGATCGACTACGGGATCAAGCGCAACATCCTGCGGCTGCTCGCCGGCCAAGGCTGCAAGATCACGGTGGTGCCGGCGACCACCTCGGCCGAAGACATTCTGGCGATGAAGCCGGACGGCGTTTTCCTGAGTAACGGTCCCGGCGATCCCGCCGAGACCGGAAAATACGCGGTGCCTGTGATCCAGAAGGTGATCGCGTCGGGCACGCCGACGTTTGGGATTTGTCTGGGCCATCAGATGCTGGGCCTTGCGGTCGGCGCAAAGACCAAAAAGATGCATCAGGGCCATCACGGCGCCAATCATCCGGTGAAGGACGAGACCACCGGCAAGGTGGAAATCACCTCCATGAACCACGGCTTTGCGGTGGACGAAAAGACGCTGCCGAAAGGCGCCACCCAAACCCACATCTCGCTGTTCGACGGCTCCAATTGCGGCATCCAGCTCGACGGCAGGCCGGTGTTCTCGGTGCAGTACCACCCCGAAGCCTCACCGGGACCGCGCGACTCGCATTATCTGTTCAAACGGTTCACCGATTTGATGCGGGCGAACAAGCGGGGCTAAGGCCGCCTCCGTCGTTGCGAGGCAAAGGGAACGTGAGGCGCTGAAATCAGTTGATATCGTATGGTGGGCAAAGCGAAGCGTGCCCACCATCTTGCCCGTGATATGCCGGTGGTGGGCACGGCGCGAAGCGCGCCCTTGCCCACCCTATGATTCCGGAGAATTCAATGTCCGCCGTCAGACAGGGACTTCAACCGCTCACCTTCGACTTCGTCGATGACGGCCTGGTGCCGAACAGCAAGATGCCGTTCCTGGTCTACAAGCGCGCGGTCGACGTCGGCAACGATCACCCCGAGAAGACCATCGAGGGCCTGTTCGGCGCCAATGGCTGGGGCGCGATGTGGCGCAACGGCGTCTATGATTTTTTGCACTACCACGCCACCGTGCATGAAGTGCTCGGCGTCGCGCGCGGCAACGCCATCGTGCGGTTCGGCGGCGACAACGGCACCGAGCTTGCGATCGCCGCCGGCGACGTCGCGATCCTGCCCGCCGGCACCGGACATCAATGCCTGTCTTCGAGCGCGGATTTTTCCGTCGTCGGCGCCTATCCACCCGGTCCGCCGGTCGAGATCACGCGCGCGACACCGCGGAACCACGAGCGTGCACTCAAGACGATCCCAAACGTGAAGCTGCCGAAGACCGATCCGGTGCTCGGCGCGGACGGACCGCTGGTGAGGCTCTGGAACTCCTCGGGCGTTCCCGTCATATAGGGTTCCGCGCGCCTAGCCTAGGATTCCTCAGTTTGACTTGCCGGCGGTCCGAATCCGCGGCGCCATTGAGCGATCCACATCGCGACGGCGATGACATCGAGCACAATTGCGAAGGCGCCGAAAACCGTGCGCCCGATCGATTCACCGGGTGTGAAGCCGAAGCCCATGATGCTACCGCCAAACCTGCGCGCGCCGGGACCGAAGGCAACCCAGTCAAAGGTCAGCGCAAAGCAGGTGACCAACAGCGTTGCCAGCACGTTTTTCCATTTTTGGTATTGCGGCGGCAAGCCGAGGAGAATTCCGGCGAAGACGAACATCAGGCCGGCGGGCACGCCCATCAAATTGTCCCAGCTAAATGGCTCGGTGCGGATCGCGGCGTTGACCGCAAGGCCCGCCAGCATCAGGCCCATCGCGGCTACGGCAAGCCCAACTGCGAGCCCTCCGCTGGAAGCGTCGTCCGCGGCCGGCGCCGCGCGCGCCTCGCGCGCGCTCAAGAATTTCGCCAGCACCAGCATCGCGGCGGACGCTACGGCCGCGAACGTGAACAGGATCAGGTCGGTGTGAATCCGCCCCGCCGCGGGAGAGATTTCCGCAGAAGCAAAAACCACGCGATTGGGCCGGGATGGATCGACCCGAATGTCGACATTGCCGTCCTTGCGGTGTTGCGCCGCCCAGGATCGCAATTTCGCGGCGTCCGCTTCCGAAAACACCATGCCCGATGTCACGATTGCGGTTCGCGCTTCGCCGTCTTGCTGGTAGCGCACCCGGCTGCGAAGCTGCCATCTCGTTCCGCCGCCATCCCTGGGTGCGCGTGCCGTAGCAGCGACATCGGCGCGTTCGACGACCGCTGATACAACCGGCCAACGCGCCTGTGAGATATCTTCATACCAATCGACGACGGTGACGCAGCCGGCGAAAATGGCGCAAAGCCCGGCGAACACGCCGAGCAACCCGGCAAAACCGGACCCCGTCATCGACTGCTTGAGGCGCGAAATGGTCAATTCGGCCATTGTGGTCCGGATCGGATGGAGTAGCTCGCCGCGGAGGTTTTCAATAACCGCGAATCTTTGGCAAGCTTACCCGATTTCCGCCGGCATTTGAGTAGCCCGCCAAACCCGGGATTAACCGAAAACGGGCGTGGACGCACCGGCGGAGGCGCTGGATCAGTGCCGGCGTTATGTGATTGACTTTCCCTCATCCGAGATCAGGCCAACATGATCCGGCCAGCAAAGGGAAACGCCCGATGACATCAGCCAATTCAGATATGACCATCCGCGACATCCGTGTGACGATGCTGCGCCTGCCCTGGACCGACGATCCCTGGCTCAGGGGGCATGCGCTGGGGGCTACGCGCGACATTCTGATCTGCGAGGTCGAGACGTCAGGCGGCATCACCGGCATGGGCTACCTGTTCGTGTTCCGCCCGGGGATGGCCTCGATCGCGGCCTGTCTCGACGAGTGCATCATCCCGCGCGTGAAGGGCAAGGACGCCACCGCGATCGAGGCGATCTGGCGCGATCTGTGGACGGCGACGATGACCTATGGCCGCGGCGGCATCGCCGCGATGGCGATGTCGGCGATCGACATCGCGCTGTGGGATGCGGTGGGCAAGCGCGCCGGCCTGCCGCTGCACCGGCTGTGGGGCCACTATCGCTCGCAGATCCCGATCTACGGTTCGGGCTGTTTCCGCGGCGCCGGCGGCGATGGAATGATCGAGAAGGCGCTGCACTTCGTGAAGCAGGGCTACACGGCGATCAAGATGCAGGTCGCGCATGTGCATACGCCCGCGCAAGACCTCGACAATGTGCGCCGGATGCGCGAGGCGCTCGGGCCCGACATCGACATCATGATCGACGTCAATATGGGCTGGAGCGCCGATGTCGCGATCGAGATGGGCCGCAAGTTCGAGAAGTACGACATCTACTGGCTCGAGGAACCGGTGCCGGCCGACGACTTTGCCGGCTATCAGCGCATCGCCGCGGCTCTCGATATGCGGGTCGTCGGCGGCGAGACCCATTTCACGCGCTACGATCTGCGGCCGTTCTTCCTCAATCCCTGCCTGCCGATCCTGCAGCCCGACCCGATGCGCGGCGGCATGACGGACCTGCGCAAGATCGCCGCGTTAGCCGACACCTTTGGCATCACGATTGCGCCGCATCTGTTTCCCGAACTCAATGTGCACCTGCTGGCCTCGATCCCGAACGGTATCTGGTGCGAGAACATGGGGCTGATCGACGACCTCTGGGTCGACCCGCCCGAGATCAAGAACGGCATGATCACCGCACCGGAGCGGCCCGGACACGGGCTCCGATTCAAGGACGAGGTGATGAAATTCAAGATCTAGCGGAACTGAACGATGACGCCCTACGACGACCAGAACATCTTCGCGAAGATCCTGCGCGGAGAATTCCCCTGCTACAAGGTCTATGAAAACCGGCACACGCTGGCGTTCCTGGACATCATGCCGCGGTCGCCAGGCCATACGCTGGTGATTCCGAAGGCGCCGGCGCGCGGCATCCTCGATATCGCCGACGACGATTTCGCGGAGGTGGCGCGAACCACGAGGCGGATCGCCGCCGCCGCGATCAAGGCCTTCAAGGCCGAGGGCATCATCATTCAGCAATTCAGCGAGCCCGCCAGCGGGCAAGTGGTGCTTCATCTGCACGTGCACGTGATGCCGGTGAAGGCCGGCGTCGATCTGCTGCCGGCGCAAACCCGAAAGGAAACCGCTGCCGTCCTCGAAGAACATGCGGCCAGAATGATCGACGCGCTGGCCGGGTAATCAGCCGGGCCGGCCAACAGCCGGATATCACACGCCGAGATAGCGCTGCAGGATTTCAGGCCGCACCTTGATCTCCTCGGCCGGACCTTCATGCGCGATGTGGCCGTTGTTGATGATGTAGACCCGCTGCGCCAGCGCCAGGGTAGCCGCGAGATTTTGCTCCACCAAAAGGATGGTCTGCCCGGCGGCCGCGAGATCGCGGCAGGCTTTCACCAGGTCGCGCACGATCACCGGCGCGAGACCCTCGAACGGCTCATCGAGGAGGATGATCTTGGGGTCGCGCACCAGCGCGCGCGCGATAGCGAGCATCTGCTGCTCGCCACCCGACAGATCGGTGCCCCGGCTGCCTCGCCGATCACGGAGGCGCGGAAACATCTCGTAGATGCGGTCGAGCGGCCATTTGTTTGGCGCGGTCATGCCGGCGAGAACGATGTTTTCCTCGACATTCAGGCTGCCGAAGATGCGGCGGTCCTCAGGCACCAGTTGCATGCCCGCCTGGGCGATGACATGGCTTTTCTTGCCCGCGAGATCGGTGCCGTCGAGAATCACATGGCCGGCTCTGGGCGTCACCATGCCCATCAGGCTCTTGAGCGTGGTGGATTTGCCGGCGCCGTTGCGACCGAGCAGGGCGACGACCTCGTTGCGCTCGACGCGCAAGGCGACGTCGAACAAAATGTGCGAGTCGGAATAATAGGCGTTCAGCCCCGAGACCTCGAGCAGACTCATTCGAGCACTCCGCCAAGGTAGGCTTCCTGCACGGCAGGATTGGCCTTGATTTCGTCGGGCGTTCCCTCCACCAGCACACGACCTTCCTGCAGAACCGTAACGCACTCTGCGAGTTCGAACAGGGCATCCATGTCGTGGTCGATGACGATCATGGTGCGGCCGCGGCTGATCGACTTCAACAGCTTGACGGTCTCCACGCGTTCCTGCGGGCTCATGCCGGCGAGCGGTTCGTCGAGCAACAACAGACTCGGTGAAGTGGCGAGCGCGAGGCCTATCTCCAGCCGCCGCTTCTCGCCATATGCCAGATCCGACACCTTGGTATCCGGCCGGCCGGCCAGCCGCACCAGTTGTAGCGTCTGTTCGACCTGGTCCTTGAGACCCGGGATTGATTCCACACTGCGGAACAGGTCGAGCTTGAATTTGCCACGCAGGTCGGCGAGCACCGCAACCGTCAGGTTCTGGCGCACCGTCAATCGGGTGAAGAGCTGGTTGACCTGATAGCTCTTGGTCAGGCCGAGTTGACAGACGTCGGTCACGCTCTTGCCGGTAATGTCGCGCCCTTCGAACAGGATCTTGCCGGAGGTCGGCGCCACTTCGCAGGTCAGCATCTTGAAGAAGGTCGACTTGCCGGCGCCATTCGGCCCGATCACGCCGCGCAATTCGCCATGGTTGACCGTGAAGTCGATATCGCTGTTGGCGAGCAGTCCCCCGTAACGCTTGCTCAGCCCGCTTGCCTGCAGGATTGGCCCGCTGGTGCGGTCACCCTCACGCTTGTGGGGCACCATTGCCGGCGCTGCGGCCGGCCCCGGCGCTTCGGCGAAGTCGGCGAGCGAAGCTGCTCCGGTGGGCTCAACCTTCGTGCGCGCGGTCGCAAGTTCGTACAGGTTCCCGATGCCACCGATTATGCCGCGCCGCAGGAACGTCACCAGCAGAACGAACACGATGCCGAGCACGAGCTTCCAGGCCGCGCCGAGCCCGAGCGCCGACTGCAGGAAGTCCTGCAGGAACAACCAGACGGCGGCGCCCAGCAGCGGTCCGAACAATGTCCCGCTGCCGCCTATCGCGGTCTGCATCACGAGCTGGCCGGAGGTCTCGAAGGTGAACGCGTCCGGCGGCATGAACGCCTGCAATACGCCGAGCAGCCCGCCGGCAAAACCGGCATAGGCCGCCGCGATCACGAAGGCGGTCAGCTTGTAGCCGTGGATGTTATGTCCGACTGCCTGCGCACGCTGCGGATTGTCGCGGATCGCGCTCAGGACCGCTCCCACCGGCGAGCGCACGATGCGCAGCGCGATCACGATGCCGACGAAATAGCACACGGCAAGGAACTGGTAGAGCGACCAGCCGGTGGTGAAATGCAGCGTGGTGAAACCGAGATTGAAACTCGGGGTCGGCACCCCCGGCAGGCCGTTTTCACCACCGGTGAAGTCAGCGAGCGGATTGAACTCGACGAAGAAGAACACCTCCGCAATCGCCACCGTGATCATGGCGAAGTAGATGCCCGTGCGCCGCAGAGCGATCAATCCGACCAGATATCCGACCACGGCGGCCGAAATCATGCCGATGATCAGCGCCAGGAACACATTCGGAAATCCGGTACGGGTCAAAAGGTAGGCGGCGACAAAGCCGCCGGTGCCGTAAAACGCGGACTGGCCGAACGACAGCAATCCCGTATAGCCGAACAGAATATCGAAACCGATACCGAACAGCCCCCAGACCAATATGCGGTTCACGGTATTGGGTGCGAAGCCGAGATGCGGCAGGATGAACGGCGCAACGATCAGTCCGGCTGCCGTCAATAGCTCAATCAGGTAAGGAGTTTTGCTTGGCATCAGATGGCGGCTTTCATTCCCGGCCGGCGCTGCCGAGCAGGCCATAGGGCCGCACGACCAGAACGAGAGCCATCGCCGCGAACAGCATCACATAGGCGTAGCCGGGGTTGAACATCGACGTGATGCTGATGATCTCGCCCGCGATCAATCCTCCGAGAATAGCGCCGGGGAACGATCCGACGCCGCCGATCACCACCACCACGAAGGTTTGCACCAGGATGTCGTCGCCGACGCCCGGCGTCAGCGAAACCACGGGCGCGTTGACGATTCCGGCGAAGCCCGCGGCCATCGCGCCGATACCGAATACGATCATGAAGACGCGGTAGACATTGATCCCGAGCGCATCGACCATGACCGAGTCCTCGATGCCGGCTCGCACGATCAAACCTATCCGTGTGCGATAGAGGACGAGGAACAGCGCGGTCAGCGCGACGGCGATGATGCCGACCACGGCCAGCCTGTAGGTCGGATAGAACAGAAATCCGAGCGAGGTGATGCCTGCAAACAGCGGCGGAGGCGGCACGATCTGCGACTGACTGCCGAACATGAAGCGTATTAGTTCGACGAAAACGATGCTGAGACCAAACGTCACCAGAAGCTGGTCTTCATGCGGCCGGTTGTAGAAATGCCGGATGATGACGCGTTCGATCAGAACGCCGAGAATGCCCACAAACAGCGATCCGGCAATGACGGCGACGACGAACGACCCGGTATAGCCGTACGCCACATAACCGGCATAGCCGCCGATCATGAACATGGCGCCATGTGCCAGATTGAGAACGCCAAGCGTGCCGTAAATGATGGTGAGGCCCGAAGAGATCAGCGCCAACAACGCGCCGAGCGCCAACCCGTTGAAGACCTGCGAAACAAAATTGGGCCAATTGATCATGAAGGGCAATCACAAATAGAAGGTCATCAAGGGCAATCACAACAGAAGGTCATCGAGCGGACCCACCTTAAGCGCATTCGCACAAAAAGCGCGCCGCAGGCAATGAACTGCCTGCGGCGCGCCAGGTTCCTGAATCGGTCAGGTATAATCGCCGAGCTTGCAGCCGAAGGCATCCGGCGTCTGCATCAAATTCTTGCCCGGGACGATTTCGACGATGTCGTAGTAGTCTTCCTTGCCCTTCATGTCCTTCTGCTGCTTACCCTTGACGATGATCACCGGACGGACGCACTGATGATCTTCCTTGCGGTAATGCACGTCGCCCACCAGGGATGGAATGGTTTCTTCCTTCTCGTAGATCTTGATGATGTCCGGCGGGTAGAAGCTGCCGGCTTCTTCGGTCATGCGTGCCCAGTGCACGAAACTGACATAGGCGTTTTCGGCGCCCCACTCCGGCTTGTAACCGTATTTCTTCTCGAATGCGGCGTTGAACATCTTGGCCAGCGGAAACTTGTCCTCGAGCGTCCACCAATAGTCGGTCGCCGCATACACGCCCTGCATCAGGCCGCCGGTTTCCCGCGCCAGGAACGGCACCTGGTACGGCACGACGAGCTTCATCTTGTCGAGCACGCCGAATTGCTTGGCCTGCTGGATCGACAGCACTGCGTCGTGCCCCCAATTGACGTTGATGAGGAGATCGGCGCCGGAGTTGGCGACGTTGAGCAGATACGACGAGAAGTCCGGCGCGCCGAGCGGCGACACCTGATTGGTCACTGTGGTCCAGCCATCCTTCGCAGTGTTATCCTGCATCGACTTGGTGACGGTGTGACCATAGGTGTAGTCCGGCGTCATGTACGCCACTTTCTTGTTCTTGCCGAACTCCTTGACAAGAACCGGCGCAATTGCCGCAGCAGCAGTCTGGCCGAAGAAATTCTGACGCACGCCGTAGCGCACGCAGTCCTTGCCGGTGGTGTCGTTCGAGCCGGAGATGCCGCATACGAACAGCACCTTTTCGCGTTGCGCCAGCTTGTTGAGCGCGACCGCGACAGCGCTCGACGTGCCGCCGGTGATCATTACCGCCTTGTTTTCGGTGATGAAGCGCTGCTGCGCCTGCACGGCCTCGTTCGGCTTGGCGGCGGAGTCGGCGACGCCGAACTTCAATTCCTTGCCGAGAACGCCTTTCTTGGTCTTGGGCGAAATCTGCTTGACTAGATCATTGCCTTCGTTGATGTGCTCGATCGCGAGCTGATAGCCCTTGAGTTCGTCCTCGCCCTGCACCGCGTACGTCCCGGTCCGCGGCACCGAAATGCCGATGAACACCGACGAGCCGGAAGAGCCAGCCGGATAGGTGCCGATCGCGGGATGATCCTCGGCAAACGCTGGAGCGATCATGCCCGCCGGCAACAACGCGCCCCCGGCAAGCCCGGCCCCCGCCTGCAGCAGCCTGCGACGCGAAACGCTCACGTCCAAATCCAGATCGAATCTCTTGCTCGCCATGGCCCTCTCCTCCGGAAGTTTGCTTATTTTGGACACGCGTCCACCCGCCCGCTGAAGCACGCTGCCCGGCAGGCAAGCCAGCCCGAGCGCTGTCGGCCGGGCTGCGCGAGTTCTTAACGCCTAGGAATTCCATGAACGCCGGTACTGTCAATGTCACTTTCGTCGAACAGACGTCAAATTACCGCTCGCGAAATCGTATCGTCTTACGATATAATTCGACCAGCGAGAAAAAGGCCCCGTCCGGTGACGAATTTCCGTATCGATAGAATGCCGTCGATCGACGGCCAATGCCGCCGCGGGACCTGAAATGGTTCGCACCATCAAGGCCGTGAAGACGCGTGAACGGATTTCCTGGCGCGACGGCGTCGAGGCGGACGCCACGAAGGACGTTGTCGTTGCCAAGCATGCCGGGACGCCGGTGCACGCGCCGACACGGCTCGCGGCGGTCGCGCGGTTGACTGCGGTGACCGGGATGGCGGCGCCGAACCCGGTTGCCGGGCCGGACCGCCTGAGCGTGCGCGCCGAAAACGTCCTGAAGGAACTGGCGGCCGAGCTCGTCAGGACGAGCCCGCCCAAGGGGCGATGGATTCCATCCGACAGCGTGCTGCGGAAGTTGACCTTCAAGCATCTGAAGACCGCGCGAAATTGCGGCCCCCAGACCATCGACGAGATCATCACGTGGGCTGCAATGCGCGGGGTGGTTATCCAGAAGCCGTTTCACGCCGGCAAATCGCTGGCGTCGATGTGGGGCGACCTGATCGCAAGGTTCTCGTCCGGAGAATTCAGCAAGGTGGAAATAGCCGAGGCGCTGGAACGCTCGATCCGCCGCAGGAACACCAAGATTCCGGTGGCCCTTCAGAGCATCCTCCTGCAAATCCTGATCTCGGGAAGCTGACCTATCCAACCGCCGCCTGTCGCCGGCAATTCGGGGCTGTTCCGGGGGTTGGGCACTCCCGCCAGTAGGATCGCGGTTGATGCCGTGATAGTTTGGCGAACCCGCCAACGAATCGTGCGGACCACAAAATCCGACCGGATGCGGGGGCGCTGGATGCCGCAGTCGAAAGCCGGAAAAACACGCAAACGACCGAAGCCAGCCGTCCGCGCGGCCGGCACGCGGACGGCCGATCGCCCGGCACGCTACGTCGACTATGAGGCGCTGGCGCGGTTTCGCTACCAGCTCCGCCGATTCCTGTCGTTCAGCGAAGCTGCCGCCAACAAGGCAGGGCTCACGCCGCAACAACACCAGGCGCTTCTCGCCATCAAGGGCTTCTCCAGCCCGGACCCAATTTCGATGGGCGATCTGGCGCAGTTTCTTTTCATCCGCCATCACACCGCCGTCGGACTGATGGACCGGATGACAAAACTCGGATTGCTAAAGCGGGTGGCGGACGCCGATGACAGCCGGCGTGTGTTGCTGAAACTGACGCGGAAGGGCGAGCTGCGGCTGCAGACGCTCTCGAAAATACATTTCGAGGAGCTGCGTTCTGCCAGCCCGGCGCTGAGCCGGATATTGCGATCGTTCCAGCACTCACGAACACGCTAGACGCGCCAGCTGCGCGTCGCAGACGATCCCGGTTCTTCTCCCTCGTGGAGAGGGTGGCGCAACGAGAATGCTGCGAAGCAAGTTGGTGGGCACGGCGCGAAGTGCGGCTTTGCCCACCCTGCAAATCGAAATCCTTACGCCGCGTTGGCGCCTTCCCGACGGCTGGCTTCGAACAGGAACCAGGTGCGGCGCTCGGTCTCGTCGATGAACAGTTCGAGCAGGCCGGCGGTGCCGGAATCCTCGTGGTCGTCGGCGAGCTTGTGGGCCTTGCGCATCGCGGCCGCGACGTGCTTGTTGTCTTCCATCAGCTCGCGCAGCATTTCCCGCGGCGGAACATAGGCCTCGTTGTTGTCCTGGATGGTCTGCAATTTCGCGACCTGCCCGATCGAACGCAGCGTGGTGCCGCCGAGCTTGCGCACCCGTTCGGCAAGCTGGTCGGTGGTGGCAAAGATCGCCTCCGACTGCTCGTCCAGCATCAGATGATAGTCGCGGAAATGCCGGCCTGAGACGTGCCAGTGGAAATTCTTGGTCTTCATGTAGAGCGCGAAGGCATCGGCCAAGAGCGTGTTGAGCGACGCCGAGATCTTGTCCACCGCGGCCTGCGGCAGGTCGGTCGGCGTATCGAGATCGGGGGACACTTTTTCGGACTTGCTGGCTTTGCTCACGTTGAACCTTCCTGTTAGGAAACCGGGCACCGGCGGCAATGGACATTGGCCGTCGAACGAACTAACGCATCAGTTTCCCGGCGGTTCCTGACGCCGGAACCCCTGTTTTGCCGGATGCAGCCCCGATGGA
>Ga0310811_10009337_pt1 | contig 12655 bp, 25 predicted proteins | sample YCmetagenome_FD_207642 | JGI IMG/M metagenome (GOLD analysis project Ga0310811, IMG submission 207642) | Soil microbial communities from experimental microcosm in Duke University, North Carolina, United States - YC | ecosystem: Engineered > Artificial ecosystem > Soil microcosm > Unclassified ... | reverse complement strand
TCACGTGACCAATTCAGCGTTGAGTCAGATGATTGGTCGTGCGATACGTGGTGCACCTTTGTTTATTGACAACATGAACCTGCGGCGTAAAGGACGGAGACAGTTGGTTAACCGTATGCGCAACAAGGGCTTTCATGTTGTTGGTGTTTATATCAAGGCTTCCTACGCAGAGTCTATGGCACGACAACAACGTGGCCTGCCTGAGGACGTTATTCGGCAGCATGTTGATAACATGGATATTCCTTTGTCGGAAGAGTTCGACACGTTGCTAACTGTGGGGCCGTTATGGCGTTGACAGACAAACAATTGTTTGGAGTAACACGGGTGTTGATCCATTCCATGGAAGTGGATATGGAAGAGAATGGTCGACCTCGGTTACCTAAGGTGTTGGCCAATCCTTTAGCATCTGAATCTTTGGTAGAGACCACTAGAAGAATCATGGCGGTTATGATCGAAGCACAAGCGTATCTTCTGTGTTCGCAGCAAACAGTGTTTCCTTATGACGTGGTAAGAGACACGAAGAAACTTTTGTTGAAGTTCAACGGATCTTTTGATCCTACCGAGCCTAAATCCAGACCTTTCCTCTTAGGGAAAGCCGCAGGGCTGGATATCAACAAAACCACATCGAGGTGTCCGTGGGCTCGATATGTGGATTTTACACTCCACATGCAATGGATGAGAGGATTCAAAGTAGGTAGAGCCATAATTACCTAGGAGCGAGACATGAGAAGTTTTGCGTATCGTCAAATATCCAGCGTGCAAGGTGTTCATGATTACCTGGACACCTGGGATGTCCCTCGTCTCATTGAGGCTACGCCAGGTATCATCAAGGTAAAAGTTCCTGCCTCTTCACTTCGCCAGGTTGGTGTTCTGGTTAAGTGTAATGCTTCGCCTGAATTCAGCCTAAGACTGGTTTTCGAGAAGATGACAATGAAAGAGCGCCTGCTCAGTATGTTCTCGTAAACATATAGTACATACCAGGAGCATCAATTGAAGTCATATTTGACCCCGGCGAAGGGGGAAGCAGTTGATTGGAACTATTCGGTACCAAAACACCCAGGCGCAAAAATGCAACTCCTTACCATAGGCAACGTTGCTGTTCATGGCACCTGGAAAGGAGAGCTTGGTCAATACTTTAAGGCGTGGGCACCGATGCCACGTCGAAACAAACAGCTCGAGAAACAACTCTTCGGAAGTCTTCAATGAAAACTTTGGCACAAGCTATTGCAGCGAACTCTTCGGAGTTCACAGCAGTTCTTCAGAATACTATTGCCGAGTGGTGTCGAGAGGCATCGGCAGATAAAATCAAGACCGCCTTTTTCCCGGAACGCGCTGGAGTTGAAATTCATCTTCCAGAAAAAGATGATGTTGACGAACCTCCCCTTCAAGGATGTGGTGAGATTTATTTCATTCGGGTCAATGCTGAGGAGCCGTACAGCATCCTGCAGGATGAATCTGTTGGAAAGAATGAGTACTTCACTGTACCCTTCCTTTTCCATAATAAAGAAACCGCACGGGCTATGTGCGACGCTCACGGTATTCCTTACGGCAATATCTATCCGGTAGAGATGTGGAAGCTTGATCGATGAATACGTTTTTTGATAAGGTGACTTACGATACTATCGTATACGGTGTTCTGGATTCTACACAAACCGAACTATGTCGTGGTGTTATTGCTCCGCACCTTTTTAGTTCCCGCGAACTAGCGGAAGCTTGGTGTGTAAATCAAGGACTACCAACCGGTAACGTTACCCCTATGACGGTTATGAGCTCTAATGAACAATAAGGCAGAAGTTCGATTCTTCCAGACCGACCGCAAACAGTGGCCAACACGCCTTCTGAATATGGAACTTCACGCACGGCTGGCCGTTCCTACGAGAGCAGTGACGATCGTTACCCATCTAGCGAATGTAGATGAATGGGAACGTCAATTGAAGGATACACAGGTTAAGGTGTCCACTCCCTTCCGTGTTAAGGGTAAGCCGTTGGAAGGTCTGATTCTGGTAGATCATCTTGATGCCCAGGCTCTTGTAGAGATGCACAAGCTGGTTATCAAGGAAGGCGCAGAGTTCAGTGTTATCGATCTTCGCAGCCTCAGTGGGATCAAGCGATGATCATGGCGCCACACCAACTCCTAGGTGTTATGATTATCATCCTGGTATGCGTTGTAGTAGTCACGCGTCTAGCGGTGCTAGGTACGATTGGGCGTGCCACTGGCGCGTTCATGTTGGTGTTGTTATTGGCAATCTACCTGGCAGTGATATACCAATTAATAAAGGTTTTAACTGGGTAGCTACTGGAACAACTATGTCGATCATCGAAATCAGTGAAAACAAAGCCTACAAGATTGAGTCGGTCAAGATCAAGGGTAAGAAGTACGTGAACATCCGGCAGATGTATAAGACCAGAAAGACGCCTGACGAATGGCAACATGGTCGTGCTGGTATGGCTATCGAAGTGGCAGATCTCGAGCAGGTTTTGAAGAAGATGAAGGTAGTAGGTGCTCGTCCTGATTCCAAGTTCAAGGAGCTGAACTTGGAGAAAGGTAATGAGTAGCAGGATAGAAGCAGTTGTCAAAGCTCTCCGGGACTTGGACTCAGATGAGAGACGGTATCTGGCAGATGCCCTTCATAATGACGATGACGAGATTATTGGTGTTGAAGGGTTGATCAGTTGTTTCAAAAATTTGGATAGTAAGATCAATTCCTTAGGTCAATATGATAAGTTGGCCCAGAACTTAGAAGGTATTGGCCGTGCCATATCAGTGGTTGATGAAGGAGCTCGCCGTTTTTATATGGTGAAATCTATTCTCGACAAGTTGCGTGAAACGGTCTCGGTACCTCCGACTTCCTTAACCCATGATAGGCTTCATTGGTCTATGGGTAATTTAGAACACCCTCTGGGCAGCTTCGAAATCTGTATCTCCTCTGCTAAGGGTGGGATACATGATCGCGACTCTACTGAGTACTCGGTAACTTGGAGAGCAGGTTACACGTTAAAAACCTTGCCTAACTGCAGGATCCCGTTTCGTTCGACTCGGGTAAATTTGTCCGGTGATTTTTATTCGGACCTGAATGACTGGTTACTCAGAGTCCAGAGTTATTTGCAAAAAGCTAAATCTTTAAAGAAGACGCCTGCCTACAAGGCGAGTAGAGCTAAGGCTAAACCGAACAACGTAATTGATGAGGACGATGATGACTGATGTGCAACCCTTTACCTTCGATGATCTGAAGAAACGAATTGCTGAAGACGTTCAATCGAAGTTCGGTTCCATGATTCCTCCTGAGGTATTCGAGGACATGATCGAACAATCGGTTCGAAAATTCTTCGAGTCTACAACGGAAACGTTCCGAGTTACAAGGGTGAACTACGCCTCTTCCGAGGTAGAAACAAGTCTCTCACCATTCCAAATCATAGTATGGTCCAAGTTACGTGATATTGTTCGTCCAGCTCTAGATAAATGGTTTGGAGAAAAGCAAGAAGAAATTACGAAGATGATGGAAGAGGCTCTTCAAACGAATACCAACTATGGGGCTACTTTGAATAGTGCTGTAGGACCTATGGTTACCGGTATGGCACAAGTTCAGGCTTTAGCAGCCATGCGTCAGGCTACCTATCCATACCAGCTACAAGTGGCACAGACGTTGAGCCATGCAGGTATAATGGTGCCGTGGCCTATAGCTCCTAACAATGACCCGAAGGAAATCCTCAAGGGGCTAATCGATGAAAAGAAGTATTGAAGAGTTGATAGCTATCAGAACGAAAGAGCTTCTTCTAGTCGATCCCCGCAATGGTGGCGGTGCTCGAATGTTTGAAATCAACAAGGACCTTGAAGTTTTGAAACGTGCTCAACGTGGTGACGTTTCAGCCCTGCCTTTAGTAGAACTAATCGAAGCACAGATCAAAGATACGGAACGTAAGAAGGGTCTTTTCCAGGAGACATTTCGTCCGGTGGATCCTTCGGAATTTCCAAAGCTTGGGTCATAACGCTCCCTATCCAAGGAAGTAAAATGTTCCCATTAACCCCAGCTCAGCTGGAAGACCGTCGAATTTGTACAGCACGCCCTGTCCGAACCCGGTATCGGGTTGTTGGAGTAAGAATGACGCGGCATCTACTCATCACGCACAATGGTGTACGAGCACTGATGTGCTTTAAGAACGTAGAAGACGTACCGTATTGGCTTGCACAAGTCGCAGATGACGTTGTATTCCTGAACCCGGAACAAGTAGCAGAGTGTCCGTGTCCAACGGGAGAGTTTGTCTACGATGAGCTTCTCGAAGATGGCGAGCTGACAATGCGTGTCGTCTGCGGTATAAGGGCCGAAAATGGTTTTGTTCTGCGACGACCTATGGTTCATGTGGACGCCGACATGACAGGACACGACATAGTTTGGAAGCCTGGACTCCCTTCAGATGCCTAGTTGCCAGCAATTTTATGGCATTCCCAACTAGGAGAACAAGATGTTGATAACCGCTTCCATCCTCGCCAATCTGCTTGAAGTTCTGTACGTTCTTGTCATCGATTGGAAGGAGTCCGGTGAAGGTAAAGCTCAAAGCGATACAGCTTCCGAGCTTAAACAGTTGGCTCCACGTGCTCTACGTAATTGGAAGCGTGCCCTTCCTGCACTAGAGCCTGCGCTACAATCCGCGATCTCTGGACAGAACAAGGTTGAATCCTTGGTAAGCCTAGGGCAAGAACTGAAGGATCAGTTTCCGCTCTTCCGTAAGAATCACGACTTCACTGCACAAGAACTTGAAGTAATGAATGCGCTTGGTGCGTATATGCGTACCGATAGCGAAAATGCACTGAAGAAGTTGGTCAAGCTCGCTGGTATAACCCAATCGGTTTGGGTTGCCCAGAAACTTCGCCCGGATGTAGGATCACAAGGACAATCGGAAGGCGCACTCCGTAAGCTGGTCAAGAAAATGGCTGGTCGTGATGACGTGTGCCTTACCTTGGAGGAATCCAAGGTTGCTAGGGAAACATATCCTGACGAATACAAGGAATACCTGCAGTTGAGTCGCGCATTTAACCAAGTGTGGAAAGACTCCTTGGTTAACTTTGTTCGCCAATCAAAGAAACGCTTGGTGCCCTATCAAGACGTGTTGGACTTCATGAAGTCCAACGGTATTCATAACAAGCTTCCTTTGGGCTTCACTGGTCTTATTGACGATCAAGGCAAACTGTACACACGAGACGGCAAAGCTGTTGATGGTGTACCAAATGCAATGACGTCGCCTACCGTCAAGATGAATACCAAGTATGGTCCTGAATCACCATGGGTGTTCATGGCGGTTAAGGCTGATGGTTCAGCTCCAACGTATTTCTACACTGCGGATTTCAAAAAGAGCCAAGCCAAATCGAAGTTCACCAAGGTAAAGGATTTGACTGCACGTATTCCTCAGATGCGTGCCAAGTGGTTCATGAATGTGAAGAAGTTCAACCAAGCCAGCGTTACCTGCGTGGCATCGGTAATCCTGGAGCTCCTTTACCAGTATAGTGCCCGTGTTGGAACCACTGGCAATTCAACCTACGGTTGTGGAACGTTGTTGGTTAAACATCTAAAGAAAGAACCAACTGGTGACTACACGATTCGTTATCTAGGAAAGGATTCGGTGCCAACCAAACATGTGGTGCGTGCATCAGACCCTGAGCAACGTTTCATTGTTGCTGCCTTAGATCAGTTGGTGGCGAATAAAGGTCCGAAAGAAAAGGTGTTCACTTCGGTGTCCCAAACTGGACGCCCGAAGTTGGTTGGACCCGTGGCTGTGAACAAGTTGTTCAAGGAATTGGCAGGTACTGCGGAAATTACGGTACACAAACTCCGTACGTACCGTGGTACAAAGTTGTTCCAAGAACTTTCTGAGGAAATCATTCCGCGCCTTCAACCAAAGGTTGAGAAATTGGCTGCAAAGAATCCACGTCTTGCAGAGAAGCTGGTGTTGGATGAATTTCGGTCTATTGCTGAGAAAGTTGGGAAGTTGCTGAATCACGTCCGTCGTGGAGCAGCAGGTTCAAAAGTTACTGGCGTAACGGCGATCGCCAATTACATCGATCCTCAATGTTCGATAACCTTTTTCCGCAACTTAGATACTCGCCCTCCCAAGATGTTGGAAAAGTTTGATGTGTGATACCAAGAAAGGAATGATTCCGGATGAATGCGAGCTATACACAATCATCCGGAGTTTTGGGTACGCTACCAGTGGCCAAAGCGAGGAAATTGCTGAAGCTATCCGAGAAGAGTTAGAAGCACGCGGATTTGAAGCTGGTAGCGTTTATCGAAAGGATCGGAACGAATGACAGTAGTCCTTGCAGGTAAATCTGCGGTAGCCGCATCAATTCTGGATAGACTGTATCCACACCAGAAAAAGATTTTGCTGAGCCTCCAGGATTTCGCCAAGGGTAGAGACAGATTCTTAATCAGCTATCCTAGACTACCTGGTAGGAATACAATTCTCAATATCATTCGCAACGAGCTTCCTTACGATGAGCAAATCAGAGATACCTGGGCGTCCTACACCGACACCCAAGAAGGTGAACAGGTTAAAATTCCCGGGGCACGCAGAACTAGGCTTCGCAGGTCCCTGTTCGCAATGTGGTCGGAGTCCAGGTTACGACCAGGCCTTGGATGAATACGATCCAGATTTTATATATCCTGCCACCAGAACCGGACATTCGTTAGCGTTGAAACACGCAGTCTGTTCTGAAACGTGGGGTGGATGCGGGCACGTGGTAGTAGCACTCTCGTATCAATCATGTGTCGATCTGTGGAACAATCCTACACCAGATATGGCGTATACCTATCTACCTGGTATGGAAAAATTGATAGCAGACTATGTGGTTGCCAGTCGTAAATGGTGGGATGAGTTTCAGCGCACTGGTGATGCACTTCATGCACCTCAACCACGAGACTGGTCGTACAACGTTGATATGTTTCTACAAGAAAGGTTACCAAGACGAGGTAGAAAATGAATGAATGGAAAGAAGCCGCTAATTACCGTCGTGATGTCCGACACGGACTCCTGAATGCTCAGGACGAGACGTTGCGTCTGCCAAAAGGCAAGAAGCATGAGAAGGATTGCATTGAAGTTCATTATCGTCATGTGTTCTATGACGGTAAGGGCTGGTTGCAGAAGACGAAATTTCCTTCTCGTAAGAAAGCGGTAGAGTTTATGAATCGGATGAACCAGTTGGAAGCCAACAAGCAAATCCTGCGTGGTGCTCATCCTGCTGATGTGGTAAAGCCTTATTTCATTGCAGACGATGCCGCCAATGATGAGCAATCCCGAAAAGCCGCGTAATCGCATATTTCTCCATCCCGGACCTGTTACCAGTAAGGTAGATGGAGACCGCCACTACGTGGATGCCGCAGCACTCAGTTATCTCTACAGCGTACCGCTCAAAGCGTGCAATGTTGTGCTATCTGATCTGCCTGCTTGGTGGATCCAGAGGATGCGTCGTCAGGATTCAGGCTTTGAACATTTTCTGCCTGTTGGTGTATTCCCCCAAGAGGGTGATGTTCATCTGTACCCTAGATATGATGGTAAGTATTTTCCGATTGTAGAAAATTTACCAGCATAGCGCGGTTAGTAAATAAAGAATAAGATCAACAAGGAGTATCATTGTGGCTACTGGTTTTCTTCGCGCTTTCAGCACCCCTTACCGAGAACGCACTTTTGCCAATCGTGCTCTTGCTCAAATCCGATCAAGCCGGTCTACAGGACAAGGTGCAGGCATCCTATTCTACGCTACCGATACGGAAAGGTTCCTCTTAGGTAAGAGAGCTCCTGGATGTGAGCAGCCTGGTACTTGGGCAAATTTCGGTGGTGGCGTGGAGTATGGGGAATCATTGGAGGAGGGTGCAAAGCGTGAAGTTTGGGAAGAAGCAGGTTTCCGGGGCCCAGTTGAATTGTGTACCTTGTATGTGAGTAAGCAACCAGGCTTCACCTATACCAACTTCCTAGGAACAGTAGCCAAGGAATTTACGCCTGTATTGAATGACGAGCACACGGAATTTCGTTGGATTGAACTTGGGGAATTTCCTGAGGAGTTACATCCAAAGTTTGCTGACGCTCTTCAATCGCCGGAAGCACGGAAGATTTTCCAGTCGCTTGGTATGTAAACCAGATTCTGTAAATATCAACGTAAGTTCAACAGGCACAATTTTAAAACCTGTAGGAATGCAAATTCCGATTTCGGAGTGTAGCGCAGCCTGGTAGCGCATCTGCTTTGGGAGCAGAGGGTCCAAGGTTCGAATCCTTGTACTCCGACCATCATTTTCCTTTTCGAGAACATCATGTCCAATAATCTGTCCAATCAAGAAATTCAGGATCGCGTAGTTGAAACGATCGAGAATTATTGTGGTATCAAACCTGAGTTGAGCCATAGTCTGGAAGACCTAGGGTTGGATTCACTTGACGAGCTCGAACTTGTTATGGAACTCGAAGACGAATTCGAGTTTGAGATTCCTGATGAAGACGCGTCGAATTTCAAGACCGTTGATCAGGTGGTGATTTATATCACCGAGAAGCTTTCCGCCTAGCGGAGCTACTGGAACGTAGTTTCGCTAAGGTAAGGGTGAGTATTTCAATTGGCAGAATGTCGGTCTCCAAAACCGTACGGTTGTAGGTTCGAATCCTACCTTGCCCGCCAATACCTTATATAGCGAATACGTTCCGATTCGTAAGAGTCGGTTTGGTGCACCGCACCCGTATACCCGATACAAATGATTCCAAGAATGTATTCGCTAGTTTCGATTTCAAGAGTTGTGCTGTAGCTCAGAGGCCGAGTAGCCTTACCATCAAATCGACGTAAGGCCGACGTGGGTTCGATTCCCACCAGCACTCCCTAGCACCTTAGCTCAGTCGGTAGAGCAGCGGCTCGATAAGCCGTAGGTCGTAGGTTCGAACCCTACAGGTACTACCATCATCTTCAAGGTTACTCATGACAATGGTTACCACAGGATGTTTCGTTGCCGTTATCATAGTTTGCTTAACGTGTACGTTCATCCTATACCAGTTAGTTGGAATTTTTACCAAACCCAATAATCCTATTGATTCGTTTACCGCGTTGATAGCGAGACTTGGTATGGCACTGTGTTTAATCGCTGCTGCGATTTCAGCCATCGCTTTGATTTCACAGTTCACAGTTTGAGCTGGTAGTTGTTTCATGTTGGCTAGTAGCTCAGTTGGTAGAGCGGCGCACTGTTAATGCGTTGGTCGCTGGTTCGATCCCAGCCTAGCCAGCCAAGATTAACCCACTCCGCGTCAGCGGGAAGGGCTTTATGAGTTCCGTAGTTTTGTACATCTCGGCAATCATTGCAGCGTTTCTGTCTGCGTTTCTAGCTGGATTCCAAGGCGTTAATCTCGCCTGGGGCAACCGTAAGTTGGCAATAGTCACCGGTGGCCTAATGACTCTAGCAGAAGGATCAATAATTTGGTTCATAGGTAAAGGCGGACTAGGCGTTGTGCTTGTTGCTGCTCTTGGGGCAGCAGCCGGTTATGGTGTAGCTATGTATGCTCATGATTGGTTGATTGAAAAACCCGAGGAACTCTCCAAGTCAAAAGTGAAGGCGATGATTAAACGCCAGATCGAGAAACACTTAGAGAAAGATAAGTAAGTCCTGGACATGTAACTCAGTCTGGTAAGAGTGCTGGCCTGAAAGCCCAGATGTCGTTCGTTCAAATCGAACCGTGTCCACCAGTTTTAAACAGAGTACGTTCTGTGGATCCATCGCATAATGGTATTGCAGTGGATTGTAAATCCGCCACCCTTTGGGTATTGTTGGTTCGAGTCCAGCTGGATCCACAGAACGTATTCTGTAAATGTTTGATGCGGGGTAGCTCAGTTGGTAGAGCGGAGGTTTCATACGCCTCTTGTCGTGGGTTCGAGTCCCACTCCCGCTACCAGTTAATCGAGTTTGATGGGGTGTAGCGCAGCCTGGTAGCGAAACGGATTTTGATTCCGTTGGTCGTTGGTTCAAATCCAACCACCCTAGCCAACTTCTAGTCATTGTTTCCTATCCTGTACGTTTGTTCCATGGTGTATCCGTGAGAACTTCTTAAACAGTGTTTTAATCCTTAGGAGAAAGAAATGAATGACATAGAAGAGCAAGACGATCCTTTCGGCTTTGGAAAGGCCATTAAAGAAATGATCGAGCGAGGTGAAGTTGATGAGCTTCTAATTCCGGATGTTCTTCCGGAAGACGAGGAGAATATCGACAAGACCTAATTAAGGTAGCGAGCTTGGTATAGTGACTGTGCCTCGGCCTTCCAAGCCGGTGAGACGGGTTTGATCCCCGTAGCTCGCTCCAGCAACCTAGACAAGGAGAATGTCATGTTATCTTGAATTTAACAGGAGATCATGATGTTTCACAAGAAACGCTTTTTCGCGAAGTATGCTGGTTTCGACGTTGGCCTTGGTGGCATAAGGTGCCCTTGCTGCGCTCCACCTCCTAAGAAAAGGAAGAAGCTGTTCAGGAGTGGGCGTAAACAATTGAACCGAGCGGTCTTTAAGATTGAGCGTGAACAAGAAGAGTAAATGGTTTGCAGACGTGGCGTAATTGGTAGCCGCGCAAGCCCGAGGAGCTTGTGACTCAGTCGTGTGGGTTCGAGTCCCACCGTCTGCACCAACCCAATGTATCAAAGAAGTACCAGGAGTATAGCTCAACTGGTTAGAGCAATCCCCTTTTAAGGGATAGGTTCTGGATTCGAGTTCCAGTACTCCTACCAAACATACGCGGGCATGGCGAAATTGGTAACCGCACCAGGTTTAGGTCCTGACGCCTTTAGGCTTTCCGGTTCGAGTCCGGATGCCCGTACCAACACTATTAGTTCAAGACCCCGGGTGATGAAATGGGTAGACGTAGGAGACTTTAACTTATTGAGCACCACCGAAAAATGATTGGTAGTCAGTCTGCGACACAGAGATAGTGCTTAACGGCATAAAGCGAAAGCTTCAGATAATCTGACTCCGATGGTAAGACGTACGCGCAGAGGCGTAACATTCAATCGAAAGACGGTAAAACAGTTGTTGGCTTCTTTGCTTGGAATAACACCCACCTACGAACAACGAACGCCGGAATGATTAAGTTAAATCTTAATTGGGACGGAACTAAGCGTAGGCCGGTGCCAGGTTAACAGCAATGATTGGGTGAATGGAATCAAAGTCGGCGAATGCTTTATGGTAATGAGACAAGCGAAGGCCAGCATCTTAAGATGCAAGAGTGCAGACCTTGTAAATTCCTGCTAACGCCGAGCCAAGCCTGAGAAAGTCGGGTTCAAAGTCCGAGGCCCTGTAAGAGGGATATAGCATAGATGGAAATGCGCTCAGGAAGGTGTAGAGACTAAACGGTTCCCTCCTAAGATAGGCGACTAGCTCCATGTGTTACGGAGCTACCGCGGTAATTCCGGTAGGCCTAATTAAATCCTGCCTTATTACGGAGAAGACATAGTCCAGACCATCAAACTTTTATGGCGCCATAGGTCGAAAGCGGCAAATTTGTCGCCTGTTAAAACGGCGTCTTAGCGTTGGTTTATCTAGACCAACGGAGAAGGTAGCGAAAGCTATAGTGGTACGAAAATCTCCCGCCTTAGGGCGTACCGGTTCGAGTCCGGTCCCGGGGACCATTCATTAAGACGAAGCGTAGATGAAAAACATAGCAGGCAATATCTTGTCGATGTTAATTTCGTTGTTTGCGACCATTAATGCATTCAGTCAAGGTAACTTGATAGGGATAATTCTTGGTGCGGCTGCGTCGGCATGGAACATCCGTATGATGTTCACACTGCATAATATTCGAGGAATAAATATGAAGTTTGCACGAATCAATAAAGGTGGCATCCCTATGATGCCGCATTGGATAATGGTCGGCACCCGCTCGACACCAATGCGGCGGGGAGCTACCGATGCGAAAAACCAATCGCAGTATACGCCGCAAGGAAAGAGCGCGCCTCAAGAAGGTTCGCAAACACTACTGGTGGGGAGCCAGCGTTGACGGACCTTTGACTGGTAAGTACCTAGGTATGGCAGTGAACACCTCTACACCGTGTTCCTGCTGGATGTGTTGTAACCCTCGGAAGAGCTGGGTGGACGATACACCTAAAGGTATGACCGTAAAAGAAGTATCCGATAATGAACTGGCGGACCTCATGGAAACGGAGTACGTTAAGTGACTCAACCTATTCAGTTGACTAGTGCCAATTTCGTAGAAACGGTAGATCAGAACACCAAATTGATTGTTCGATTTACTGCACCGTGGTGTGGTCCGTGCAAGACGTTTGCTCCTGTATTTGATAAGGCTGCAGAAGAAACGTCTGGTATGACATTTGCTGTATTGGACGTAGACGACAACCAGGATATCGCTACCGAATTCGGTATTCGTGGTGTTCCGTCCGTAGTGTTTTTCAAGGATGGTGAGGTAGCTTACCGAATGATGGGTGCTATGACACCAACGCAGTTTCAAACAGGTATCGAAAAAGCCTTTGCTCCGAAATCGGTTTCGTAAATACTGGTTGCAAGCAAAGGAGATGATAATGCGTAAGAACCTGATACGTGCTTTCTATCGAAACTTGACTGGACTGTCCGATCAAGAGTTGGATCAAGCTTTTACAGTGGAATATTTCCTGACTCGCAGCAAGTTCCGTGCTATGTGGA
>Ga0310811_10009336_pt1 | contig 12655 bp, 12 predicted proteins | sample YCmetagenome_FD_207642 | JGI IMG/M metagenome (GOLD analysis project Ga0310811, IMG submission 207642) | Soil microbial communities from experimental microcosm in Duke University, North Carolina, United States - YC | ecosystem: Engineered > Artificial ecosystem > Soil microcosm > Unclassified ... | reverse complement strand
CCTCACCACCATCGGCTCGTTGCCTACCGGCTCCCCCTACCCCTTCAGGCGCGTGATCTTGGCGCCCTGGAAGGTGAGGTCGGCCATCAGGCCCTTGCCGTTGTAGGGGAAGGCGAGGATGTCGTGGGTGGCCGTCGAGGTGTCGACCTCGGCCGCCGCGCCCTTGTTGATCACGGTGATGCTGGGGCCGGTGCCGGCCTGCCAGCCGCCGCTCTTGTTCAGGTATTCGAGCGCCTTCTCGTTCATCAGGAACAGGGCGTAGGCGAAGTCCTGGCCGCCGATCTGCAGGCCCCAGGAGCCGCCCGAGAGGTTGTAGTAGCCGGCCACCTTGCCGCCGCGGAACAGCACGCCGTCACCGGTCTCGGCGCCGAACACGAAGCCGGCCTTGAGCACCGAGGGGAACACGAGCACGGCGTGGGCGGCCTTGGACGCCCGGCGGGCGGCGGGCGAGGAGGACTCCAGCTCGCTGAGCGACGCGCGGGCCCGGGAGACCAGCTTGCCGCGGTCCTTGGCCAGGGCCGGAACCGCGGTCAGGGACAGCCCGGATAAGGCCAAAAGCGAGGTGGAGACGGAGCGTCGGGTGAATGTCATCGGAGAACTCCCTGGTTCTGGTTCAGCGAGATGTCCGGCGACGACAGGACAACCCCTCTATCGTGAAAACGGTCGGAGGCTGGCTCTGTTGCCTTCCGGCCGTTCGCCGGTGCGTTAAGCTCACTGTATGCGCGCTTTCGCGACCCTGCTCGATCGCCTGTCCATGACCCCTTCGCGCAACGCCAAGCTAGTGCTTGTGCGCGACTACCTCAAGGAACGTCCCGATCCCGAGCGCGGCTGGGCGCTGGCGGCCCTCACCGGCGAGCTGTCGTTCCACGCCGCCAAGCCGGCCATGATCCGCGAGGCGGTGGACAAGCGCATCGATCCGGTGCTGTTCCGCTGGTCCTACGACTACGTCGGCGACCTGGCCGAGACGGTGGCCCTGATCTGGCCCGAGCGGCGGGGGGCGAACCGCGAGCCCGAGTTCGACGAGGTGGTCGAGGCCCTGCGAACCGCGAAGCGGGGCGAGGTTCCCGCCCTGCTGGAGGGCTGGATGGACGCGCTCGACGCCGACGGGCGCTGGGCCCTGCTCAAGCTGATGACCGGCGGCCTGCGCGTCGGCCTCTCCGCGCGCCTGGCCAAGCAGGCCCTGGCCGACTTCGGCGCCGCCTACCACCAGACGGTGGCCGTCTCCGACATAGAAGAGATCTGGCACGGCCAGGCGCCGCCCTACGGCGACCTGTTCGCCTGGCTGGAGGGCCGCAGCGAGCGGCCGAGCCCGGCGGCCCAGGGCCGCTTCCGCCCGGTGATGCTGGCCCAGGCGATCGACGAGGCGGTCGACTTCGCCAAGCTGGACCCTCAGGACTACGCCGCCGAGTGGAAGTGGGACGGCATCCGCGTGCAGGCGGTGCTGGAGCCCGGCGCGCGGCGCCTCTACAGCCGCACCGGCGACGAGATCTCCGGCGCCTTCCCCGACCTGATGGACGCGCTCGACTTCGAAGGGGTGATCGACGGCGAGCTATTGGTGATCCGCAATGGCCAGGTCGCGCCGTTCGGCGAGCTGCAGCAGCGGCTCAACCGCAAGACCGTCGACGGCAAGCTGATGGCCCGGTTCCCGGCCTCGATCCGCGCCTACGACATCCTGGCCGACGGGGCCGAGGATCTGCGCGCCCTGCCCTTCCGCCAGCGCCGCGCCCGGCTGGAGGCGTTTTTGCAGACCTCGAACTCCCCGCGCCTCGACCTCTCGCCGCTGCAGCCGTTCGCCGCCTGGGACGAGCTCGCCGCCCTCCGCGCCAGCCCGCCGCCGGGCGACCCGCAGATCGCCGAGGGCCTGATGCTGAAGCGCTGGGACTCCGTCTACGAGCCCGGCCGGCCCAAGGGCCCCTGGTTCAAGTGGAAGCGCGATCCCTACCTGGTCGACGCGGTGCTGATGTACGCCCAGCGCGGCCACGGCAAGCGCTCCAGCTTCTATTCCGACTACACCTTCGGCGTCTGGAGCGAGGACGCCGAGGGCCAGCTGAGCCTGACCCCCGTCGGCAAGGCCTACTTCGGCTTCACCGACGAGGAGCTGAAACAGCTCGACAAGTTCGTGCGCGACCACACCGTCGAACGGTTCGGCCCGGTACGCTCGGTGCGCGCCGACCGCGACTTCGGCCTGGTGCTGGAGGTGGCCTTCGAGGGGCTGCAGCGCTCCACGCGCCACCGCTCCGGCGTGGCCATGCGCTTCCCGCGCATCAGCCGCATCCGCTGGGACAAGCCGGCGCGCGAGGCGGACGAACTGCAGACCCTGGAGCGTCTTTTGGAGAAGATGGAGCGGGCGGGCCGGTGAGCGCCGGTTCGCCCCCAGCCCTTGACCTGCCATACGACGCCTTTATTGGGCGATTCATGGCCGACACCCTCCCCGCGATCCCCAAGTCCGTCACCAGGGACCTCGAACGTCTCGACATCAGCGACGCGATCTCCCAGCACCAGAAGCTGTGGGACGCCTACGGCCACGACCTCACGGCCTTCGCCGTGAACCTGCTGGTGGCGCTGCTGATCCTGGCGGTCACCTTCTGGGCCGCCGGCTGGGGCTCCGGCATCGCCCGGCGCGCCATCGGCCGCGTCCACGGACGGGGCGGCTCGGCCGACGTGACGCTGCAGAGCTTCATGGGCTCGCTGACCCGCTACGTGATCATGGTCGTCGGCCTGCTGATGGTGCTGCAGACGCTGGGGGTGAAGACCACCTCGGTGCTGGCGGTGCTGTCGGGTCTGCTGCTCGGCATCGGCCTGGCGCTGCAGGGCGCGCTCAGCAACGTGGCGGCGGGGGTGATGCTGCTGCTGTTCCGCCCCTACCGCGTCGGCGACCTGGTTGAGGTCGGCGGCCGGATGGGCACGGTCAAGTCGCTCGACCTGATGGTCACCGAGATGACCACGCCCGACAACCTGCGGATCGTCGCGCCCAACGGCAAGATCTTCGGCGACTTCATCGTCAACTACACCAAGCCGACCAAGCGCCGCGTCGACGTCACCTTCCACATCCCGCCGGGCAAGGACCTGGCGGCGGTGCTGGAGGCGATGAAGGCGCAGATCGCCGCCGACGAGCGGGTGCTCAAGGATCCGCGGCCGAGCTTCGAGGCCAACGCGCTCAACGAGCTGTTCGCCGAGGGGATCATCCGCGCCTGGGTCAAGGCGCCCGACTACGTGCCGGTGAAGACCGCGATCGTGCTGGGCGTGCAGAAGCTGGCGCTGGCGGCGGCCCTTGACCAGCCGCCAGCCCGGCCCTTGTGAACGCCGCATCCCTCTGCTACGCCAGCCTCGAAATTTCTGTCGAAAGTGGGTTGATGCTTCTCGCCGGGAGAAAGAGCTATCTATCTGAATTGGGACAAACTCGGCGGGATTTCCGTGAAAGCTTCGGCAGGTTTCCGCTGGCTCTCAATCTGGCCGTGCAAGACATCCTGAGCCGGTACCGCGGCTCGATCCTTGGGCCCTGGTGGATCACGATTATGACGATGACCCTGGTCCTGGGCATCGGCATCAACTACGCAGCGCTCCTCCACCAAGACGTGAGTAAGCTGCTCCCGTTCGTGGCCATCGGATTGGTGATGTGGGGGTTCCTCAGCGCCTCGATCTCGGAGGGTGGGGACGCCTTCGTCGCCGGGGGCGCCATGATCAAGCAGTCGGCGATCCCCCTGCCGGTGTTCATCCTGCGAACCCTCGTCCGCAACGCCATCAACCTGGCCCACCAGGTCGTGATCATCGTCGCAGTGATGCTGTGGTTCCACATCTTCCCGGGCGCCGGCCTGCTGTGGGCCGTCCCGGGCCTGCTGTTGATGATCGTGAACCTGAGTTGGCTGGGCCTGCTGCTGGCGATGGTCTCGACCCGCTTCCGCGACCTGCCGCAGATCGTCGCCGCGGTGCTCCAGCTGGTGTTCTTCCTGTCGCCGATCTTCTGGACCCCGACAGCGGCGCTGGCCAAGAACCCGATGGTGGCGGCCAACCCCTTCTACTTCTCGATCCAGAGCATTCGCGAGCCCCTGCTGCACGGGACCATGCCGGCGGAGACCTTGTCCATGCTGGCGCCCCTGGCCGTGGCCGGCTGGCTCGTGACCATCCTGGTCTACAACGAGACCCGCCGCCGGGTCGTGCACTACCTGTGAGACGATCGTGGCCAATATCTCCGTGCGTGACCTTTCGCTCTATTTCCCGATCATCGGAGCGGACTCGCAATCGCTGAAGCGATACCTCAAGCAGGTGGCCATCGGCGGATATCTGGGCGGCCGCAAGCAGTCCAAGCGAACCTCCCTCGCCGCCCTGAGGCATGTGAACCTGACGCTGGAACCGGGCGACCGCCTGGGCCTGGTGGGCTCCAACGGATCGGGCAAGACGACCTTGCTGCGCTGCCTGGCCGGCGCCTACGCGCCGGACGAGGGCGTGGTCGAGATCGACGGCCGGGTCGCGTCCTTGCTCGACCTCAGCATGGGCATCGACTCCTCCGCCACCGGCCTCGAGAACATCCGCCTGCGCGGGCTGGTGGCCGGGCTAGCGCCCAAGGAGATCGCCGCCAAGATCGATGAAATCGCTGAATTCAGCGGCCTCGGCCCGTTCCTGGCGATGCCGATGAAGACCTACTCGTCGGGGATGCAGGCCCGCCTGGCCTTCGCCACGGCCACTTCCGTCGAGGCCGAGATCCTGCTGATGGACGAATGGATCGCCGTCGGCGACGCGGACTTCCGGAAGCAGGCGCAGCAGCGGCTCACCTCGCTCGTCGAGCAGGCGCACATCCTGGTCATCGCCTCGCACGACCCCACGCTGCTCCGCTCCATCTGCAACAAGGTCATGCGTATGGATCACGGCCAGGCCTCGGAGATGGTGCCGATCGATCAGATCGAGCAGTTGCTGAGCGAACCTAGCGCGCCGCAGTGATCGACAACGGCTCCCGCGGCCTCAGTCGCGGAGAGTCAGGACACACTCCATCTGCGAAAGCTTGGCGAACGGGCGCCTGAGGATGTCGAAGGCCGCTGATCCGATCTGCAGCAGGGGGATCAGGGGATGATAGACGGCCGGACGCTCGGCCTCTAGTCCTTCCCGGCCTGGCTCCGAAAGACCCACAGCTGACAGCCCAGAAAGGTGAGGGCGGTGTAACAGGCCATACCGCTCAGTTGGGCGGCGGCATGCTGCCAGACGCCTTCGCCGAGGCCCAGCAGGGCCAGTCGCAGGACGGCCTGGTTTAGCAGGAATGCGATCAGGACCACGACCATGTACCGCAGGCCAGCCACGCCGACCCGCCCCGTGCTCTGGAACACGAAGGACCGGCTCATGATGAAGCTGATCACGATGCACACAGCGTAGCCGATGGCGTTGGCATTCGTCGGCGGCACGTGCAAGCCCAGGTCCAGCGTATAGATCAAGGCCAGACCGAAGATGGTATTCCCCACACCCACTAGGGCATAGCGGAGCGCCCGACCGGCGTACCGTCGAAGGTTGAGTATTCGCCGGGGCTCCGTCCGGCCCCGCCATTCCTCGGAGCGCTTGATCATCGCCGCGCTCAAAGGCCGTCCCAGACGCACCAAGGGGGATTGCCGCCGCTCCAGAGCGCCTCCAGCTGCTGCTTGTCGCGCAGGGTATCGCACGCTTGCCAGAAGCCCGTGTGCTTGTAGGCGGAGAGCTGCCCGGAATCGGCGAGCGCACGCATGGGCGTTTCCTCCCACACCGTCTGGTCGTCTTGGATCAGATCCAGAACCGTCGGGTCGAGGACGAAGAAGCCGCCATTGATCCAGCCGATTTCATCGCGGGGCTTCTCGGTGAAGGCGCTCACCACGTCGTCACGACCGCCGATCTGCAGCACGCCGAAGCGGCCGGGCGGCTGCACGGCCGTCACGGTGGCCGACAGCCCGCTCGCCATGTGATGGGAGATGAGACTCGTGATGTCGACATTCGAAAGACCGTCGCCGTAGGTCAGGCAGAACGGCTCATCGCCGAGGTGGCGTCGCACACGGCCCAGCCGCCCCCCCGTCATCGAGTTGAGCCCCGTGTCGACGAGCGTCACCTTCCACGGCTCCGCAATGGTCTCCATCACTTTCACCGAACCGTCGGCAAGGTCTACTTCAAGGTCGGAGTTGTGCATGTAGTAATTGCAAAAATATTCCTTGATGACCTCCGCCTTATAGCCCAGGCAGATGATAAATTCCCGGACTCCATGGAAGCTGTAGAGCTTCATGATGTGCCACAGCAGAGGGCGTCCGCCGATCTCGATCATGGGCTTGGGGCGAAGTTGGGTTTCCTCCGCAAGCCGCGTGCCGAAGCCGCCGGCGAGAATCACAGCCTTCATGGAAAATTCCGTTCGGTCGGGGTGTTGATCACGTATTCAGCAGGCCGCGATTCGATCGCCTTTTCGCGATTTTCAAACGTTTCCTGGATTATGGTGAGCGGCCCGCCGCGGGTGTTACGGAAAATACGGCCGATGTATTCACCGAATACGCCAAGGAGGAGCGCATTTACCCCCATGGATATCATTATCAATATGTAGATGCTCGCGAAACCTGCCGGGAAGTTCGGGTCAGCATAACGCATGACGATATATACGGGGATGGCCAGCGCGCTGACGAGAATGGCGGCCGCGCCCACCCAGGTCGCGAGGCGCAAGGGCACCATCGACGTGCTGAACAGCCCATCCATGCCGAGCTTCACAATCTCGCGGATACCGAAATTGCTGCGTCCGGCGTCGCGCTGGGCGCGGTCGTACTCGATGCCGATCTGCGGATAACCACAGGTGGCGATCGCCCCCCGGAGATAGGGCGCATAGTCGTTGTACTGATTGAGCGCGTGCACGATCACCCGGTCGATGAGCCGGAAATCGCCGGCGTCGAGCGGGATCGGCTCCTCGGCCAAATTGCTGATCAGGGCATAGCCCGCCTTGCGGAGCCGCGTGATCAGCGCCCCCTCGAGCCGCTTGCGCCGAATTCCGTAGACGACCTTGTACCCCCGCTCCCACAATTCGATGAATTGCACCGCCATTTCGGGCGGATCCTGAAGGTCGGCGTCAAGCTGGATAAGGGCGTCGCCGCGCGCATTCAGGTAGTTGGTCAAGATGGATTTCTGGAAACCGAAATTGCGCGACAGCCGGATCACGCGGATGCGGGGCTCCCTTAGAGCGGCTGCCTTCAGCATGTCGACGGTATCGTCTTCCGAACTGTTGTCGGTGAAGAGAAATTCGAAATCATAGCGATCCGAAAGAGTGGCGGCTGTGCTTTGCAGCCGTGCGATCAGCCGTTCGACGTTGCCGGATTCGTTGTAGACCGGGATGCAGAACGAGATCAGCTTACGGGTGGCCGTCATCCGGTCCTCGCCATCTGGTGGGTCATCCGCGCAATCGCCTCGGATAGGCCGGCCCGCAGATCGTAATGAGGTCGCCATCCCGTCGCCGCGCGAAGTCTAGAGGCGTCGGCCACAATCCGTTCTCCTTCACCTGGCCTGAGGCCGAGAGCGCCGAATTCCAAGAGATCGGGCGGCGAGCCGAGCGCTTCGGCCACCATCTCGGCAAAGCGGCGCACCGAATGGCCCTGGCCGGAGCCCAGATTGTATACGCCGGTCTCGATGCGCCCTGAAAGCGCAGCCGCCGCGAGGGCCGCAACCGCGGCGGCAATATCGTGCTCGTAGAGCCAGTCGCGCACCTGAAGGCCCGCGCTCAGTTGGGCGCGGCCGCCTGCGCGGTGCGCACGCACGATCGTGGGCAGCAGGCGATGCGGCCGTTCGCTTTCGCCGAACATGCCGAACAGGCGCACGTGCGCACCGCAGATGCCGAGTTCGCCGCAGGCCTCGAGCGCAGCATGGCCGCCCTCGGCCTTGCTGCGGCCATAGGGATCAGAGGTGTTCTCGGCCGCCGATTCGTCGAGCTGTTCGGCGTCAACGGGGAGATATTCGGACCCGCTGCCGATGTTGATGAAGGCGCTCGCGCCAAGCACCCCCGCGAGCTCTGCGAGGCGGCGGGTCAAGTCGACATTCACGGCCTCGAGATGTTCGGCTTGCCGTGTGGTGGGGTCGACCCCCGCCCCGACGAGGCTGATCACCGCGCAAGGCTTTAAGCCTTCGAGCGCCTGGGTCAGGACGTCGACGGTCCAATCGCCCGCCACGGTGACCGCCGTTCGTTGAGCCGGGAATTCGGTGTCGAGCGGCCGCCTGGCCAGGGCGATCGTCTGCCAGCCCCGAGCCTCCAATGCACGCAACACCGCCGGCCCAAGCTGCCCGGATGCGCCGGCAACGAGGACGCCGTCAGACATGCGCGCGGTCGCCCGGCGCAGGTATCGCCGCAAGCCTGTCGCGATAGGCATCGATCTGGTCGAGCGTGACGCGCCGCGCCGCGGCGCCATCATCGTAGAAGGCTCTGTACCATCCGGCTGTGGCCGCGAGGGTTTCGTCGAGCGTCCAGGCGGGTGTCCAGTAGAGCTCGTCCCGCGCCTTGCGGCTGTCGAGCATCAGCAGGGTAGCTTCGTGCTGGATCGAGGGCTCGACCTCGATCCGGAGGGCCGACCAATGGGCGGCCAGTCTCGAGAGCATGTCCTCGACGGTGATGCAGTCGGCCCGGTCAGGCCCGAAATTCCAGGCGTCGGAGACGCTCGCGTCGCCGCGCGCCATTCGGGCGAGCAGCATCAGATAGCCGTGACACAGACACAGGACGTGCTGCCAGGGCCGGACAGCCCGCGGATTTCGAATGATCAGCGCCTGCTTCTGCATGGCCGACCGCGCGAAGTCCGGCACCAACCGGTCCTCCGACCAGTCGCCGCCGCCGATGATATTGCCGCCCCGCGCGCTCGCGATCAGCATGCTCCGCCCCCAGGACGCCAGCGAACTGCGGTAGCTCTCGATGGCGAGGTCGGCGCAGGCCTTGGAGGCGCTGTAGGGGTCATGACCGCCAAGCCGATCGGTCTCGCGATAGGCGTAATCCGCTTCTCGATTGGCATAGACCTTGTCGGTGGTGATGCAGACGACACCCTTGGTGGTCGATTGCCCCACCGCCGCTTCGAGGATGTTGACCGTGCCCATCAGGTTCGCGGCATAGGTCTCGACGGGAAGCCGGTAGGACCGGCGCACGAGAGGCTGGGCGGCAAGGTGCAGGACCAGGTCGGGACGCACCCGGCGGAACACGGCGCGGACCTGCTCGAGGTCGGTGATGTCGGCGAAACAACTCGCAGCGCAGGCTTGCGCGATCTCGGCGCCGGTGAACAGGTTCGGATTCGTCTCCGGCGGCAGGGCGAGGCCGTGCACCTCAGCTCCGATGCGGGACAGCCAGAGGCTCGCCCATCCACCGGTGAAGCCGGTGTGACCGGTCACGAGGACGCGCGCGCCGCGCAACTCGGATTCGAATGATGACACGCAGCCCCTCCAGCGACTCGCACCCCACCTAGCATTGATGCGAAACGGCGAGAAGCAATTGCCAGAGGCGGGAAGCAAGCCGTGCGGCACGGCGTTCGCCGTTGAGATTGGCCCGAGGTTCGGGTAAGCCCTCCTTGTCGAGGAACGAGGCTAAGCGCCACCCTGGCAACAATCTGAACCGTGCAGGATTGGGGGCTGTTCTTGAGCGCCAAGGCCAATGACCAACAGAGCATCGTCGCGTCGACGTTCGATGAGGTCAGCACCGGCTATGAGCAGCAGGTCAATGGCGCGATGGCGTTCTCCGGCCTCGAGGTCGACCTTTTCGCGCGCGCCAAGGCCGATAGGCTGAAGGAGTTGGCTCAGCGCGCGCTCGGCGATCCGTCTTCACTCCGCGTTCTGGACATCGGATGCGGTGTCGGCGCCTTCCATCGTCACCTCCAGTCGACTTTCCGTGAACTGCACGGCCTCGACGTCTCGGCGTCGAGCATCGAGGTCGCCCGGAAGGCCAATCCCGGCTGCCACTATCAGGTCTACGACGGCCAGGCCGCGCCCTATGAGGCCGGTGCCTTCGACCTCGTCTTCGCGGCGTGTGTCATCCATCATGTTCCGCCGGAGAACTGGCCGTCCTTCGTCGCGGAGATCAAGCGCCTGCTGCGTCCGGGCGGGATGATCGTGGTCTTTGAGCACAACCCCTTCAATCCGCTGACCCGCCTGGTGGTGTCCCGCTGCGAATTTGATGAGGACGCCGTCCTGTTGTCGCGCGGCCAGTTGCGCTCCCTGGCGGTGAAGGCCGGGTTCTCCGAGATCGCCAGCCGCTCGATCTTTACGCTCCCGCCGATCTCGCCGCTGCTCGTCCGCCTCGATTCGCTGTTTGGCCAATTGCCCTTTGGATCGCAGCACGAGCTCCTCGCTCGCGCCTGACGCCTTCCGGCGTCCCGGGCGCCGGACGGACCCGCGCCGGCGTTGCGCCCGGTGTCGCCGCCCCCCGGTCAGGTCAGCCGACGGCGCCGGCGTGGAGCATCAGCTCCCGGAATCCGACGACGATATGGTAGAGGCTGCTGGCCGGCGCCCAGGCGCTCATGCCGCGACCATCTGCATCGAACTGGTCCATCCACAGGCCCGGAACCTCGGTCGCCAGATAGCTGTCGAGCACCTTGAGGGCGACATACGCCGCCGCGTCCGCCGCCTCGGGCGCGCCTTCGCGGGCCCTGGTGAGATGGCCTTTGATCAGCTCGGTCTGCGGCCACAGCCGGCGGCTGGTGCGCACCTGCCGGGCCAGCCGGTCGCATTCGTCGACGGCCAATCCCTGGCGGTCCAGCCCATGCCGGACCGCATGGGTGTAGAGCAGGTCCGCCTCGGCCGTGGCTTCGCCGGCGCCCCGGGCCCGGGCCCACGCCAGCAGCCAGCACCACTCGAAATGGTGTCCGGGGGCGACGACTTGGCCGGCATGGCCGGGCGCCGGGGTCAGGTCGGCGGCGAAGAATTCCCGAAGCGTGCCGGTCTCGCGGTCGAAGAAGCGGCTCTTGAACAGGCCGACCATGTCGGCGGCTACGCGCAAAAAGCGGACTTCGCCGGTCGCCTCATGCCATTCCAGGCAGGCTTCCAGCAGATGCATGTGGGGGTCCGACCGGCGCGGCAGGACCGGGTCCGGGACGTTCTCGACAAAGCCCCCGCTGGGGTCGGCCAGGCGTTGTTCCAGCACGTCGAGGGTCTCGTGCGCCAGCGACAGGGCCAGAGGCTCGCCGGCGGCCTTGTAGTACCAGGCCAGGGCGAACAGGCCGAAGGCGTGGTCGTAGGCGTCGCGACGGAGGTCGAGGGGGGCCTTGCCCGGGGTCAGCAGATGCAGGAACCCCGGGCTGCCGTCCTTCGCCCAGCAGTCGCGCACGAGGGCCGCGAAGCCGGCGTCGGCGACGGCCCGCGCCTCCGGCCACCAGCCGCGCGCCGCCGCCTCCGAGAAAACGTGCAACTGGCGCGCCTGCACCCGCATCCGCCGCGGGCACTCCAGGTCCGGACTGGCATCGAACCCCAGACGCTCATGGAAGGCGCCGTCGGCCTCGCGTCCGGCCGTGGCCCAGAGCGGCAACGCCTCCTCCACGAGCCACCGGCGGCAACGCTCCGCCGCCTCGTGAAGCACGCTCACGGGCGCTCCTGGCGCCCGCGGGCGCGCGCCTGCAACCGCTCCACGAGCAGCTTGACGTCCTGGGCGCGGGATTTCGGCAGGACGAGCACGGCCCCTTCGGTCTGGACGACCATCAGGTCGGTGACGCCGACCACCGCCACCGTCCGGTCCTCGGACCAGACCAGGCTATCGCGCACGTCCAGCAGTTCGACGTCGCCACGCAGGACGTTGCCTTCGTGATCTTGCGGCCCCTGCTGCCACAGCGAGCTCCAGGAGCCGATGTCGGCCCAGGCCGGGTCCACCGGCATGACCGCCGCCTTGTCGGTGTGCTCCATGACCGCATAGTCGATGGAGATGGAGGGGCAGGTCTCGAAGGCTGCGGCGTCCAGTTCGATGACGCCGCCCTGCCGGCGCGCCTCCTGCCGGGCGCGCCGCACGCTGGAGGCGACATCCGGCGCCAAGCGCTCCATCTCGGCGATCATCACCTTCGGCGAGAACAGGAACAGCCCCGCGTTCCACAAGTGGCGGCCGCCTTCCAGATAGCCGCGCGCGGTCTCGAGATCGGGCTTCTCGACGAACCGCACGACCGCGCGGACCTCGCCTTCGAGCGGCTCGCCGGCTTCAATGTAGCCGAAGCCAGTCTCCGGCGCCGTGGGTCTGACGCCGAACAGGATGATGCGCTCACGGGCCTGCGCCGCCGCCTCGGCCACCGCGGCGGCGAACGCCTCGGGGCGGCCGATCACGTGGTCGGAGGGCATCAGCAGCACCAGCGCCTCCGGGTCAATCGCCTCCACCTCGAGGGCCGCGGCCATGGCCACCGGCGCCGTGTTGCGGCCGAACGGCTCTAGGATGATCGCCGACGGCGTGCAGCCGACCTCGTCCATCTGCTGCTGGATGAGGGCCAGGTGACGGCCGTTGCTGGCGAGCATGGGCCCCTGGACGTCGAGTCCGGCCGCCCCCGCCAGGCGCTGCGCTGTATCCTGGATCAGGGTCTGCTCGGATCCGAGCGGATGGAACTGCTTCGGCCGGTCGTTGGTGGAAAGCGGCCACAGGCGCGAGCCGGCGCCCCCTGAGATCACGACGGGATACAAGCGGGGGGGCAAGGTCTGCTCCGGGCGGCGCAGCGCCTCGGAATCACTCGGGTCGAATTCCACG
>Ga0310811_10009335_pt1 | contig 12656 bp, 11 predicted proteins | sample YCmetagenome_FD_207642 | JGI IMG/M metagenome (GOLD analysis project Ga0310811, IMG submission 207642) | Soil microbial communities from experimental microcosm in Duke University, North Carolina, United States - YC | ecosystem: Engineered > Artificial ecosystem > Soil microcosm > Unclassified ... | reverse complement strand
CCTGAGCTACGGGCTCCCACGGCGGCAGGCCGCCGTTCGATGCGCAATGGGCGTTTGCGCGGCGCCACCATACGGAGGGCGGCCGAGGCGGTCAACCGCACGCCCTGGCGTCGGTCCGCCGCACCGCGGCCGCCCGTGCCCTCGGGGTGGCCGAGAAGGGAACGTCGCTGTAGGCTTCGCGTTTGGAACTCATGAGGAAAGCACGGGTGCCGGACGTTCCACAGACCAACACCGCGGGCGACCAGCGGACGGAGCTGCGCCGTATCGGCGCAGGCGGCTGGGCGCTGATTGCGGTGCTCGGGGTGTTCCTGCTGTTTGCCGCAGGCTTTGCGATCTATGCCTGGCGCGCTCTTGGCGTCGTCGAGATCAGCGAGAGCGGCTGGATCGCGATGGCGATCGGGATTGCGTTCACCGCCCTGATCGGCTGCGGCCTCATGGCGCTGGTGTTCTACTCGAGCCGACGGAACTACGACCAGTAAGGCGGCGGCAGACGGCGTGCTCGCGCCCTTTGACGCCCGGCGACGGGATGCCAATATAACGGTGAAGCTGTGAGGACCCGACACTCAGGAGCCAGACCCATTGTGTCCGCCGCCGAACGCATTCCGGATCTCGACCGGCTGCTCTCGTCACTGGTGGGCCTCCACGCGCAGGTTCCGAAGGATGCGCTCAGCGCTGCCCGGCTCGGCACCGAGCGCGCCGGCAGCGCAGTCTCGGTCCACGTCCCGGGAATTTCCCCGGGCCTGTTCCTGACCGTCGGCTATCTCGTCACCGACGCCGACACCGTCTGGCTCACCGATCACCTCGGTCACACCGCCCCGGCGTTCGCCCTCGCCACCGACCAGGAGACCGGCTTCGCCCTGGTGCGGGCCGCCTCGGTCGGCTCCCTCGACGCGCCGGCGCTCGAACTCGGCGATTCGGATTCGCTCAAAATCGGCGATCCCGCCGTGGTGGCGGGCGCCGGCGGCCGCACGGCAGCCGTCGCGGCTCGTGCCGTCGCCCGGCAGCCGTTCACCGGCTACTGGGAATACATGATCGACGACGCGATCTTTACAGCTCCCGCTCATCCCCATTGGGCGGGAACGGCGGTCCTGGACGCCGCCGGTCGACTGGTCGGCATCGGGTCTCTAAAGGTCGAGCAGCTGGTCGAGCGCCGCGCCGTCACCGACACCAACATGTCGATCCCGATCAACCTGCTGAAGCCGGTCCTCGGCGAGCTCCTGACCCAGGGCCGCCGCTCAGGCCCCGCGCGCCCCTGGCTCGGGGTGCACACCGCGGAATTCCGCGGCCGGCTGCTGGTGGTCGATGTCACCGACGACGGGCCCGCCGCCCGCGCCGGCATCAAGGAAGGCGACGCGATCACCGCCGTCGGCGGCCAGACGGTGAACGAACTCGCCGATTTCTACCGCACGGTGTGGCAGACCGGTCCGGCCGGCGCCGAGATTCCCCTCACGCTTCGCCGCGACGGCGAGCGGCGCGACGTTGTCGTGTCGTCGATCGACCGCGCGACGCGCCAGCGCCCGCGCCGGCTGCACTCCTAACGGCATGATGGCGTAATGGCCGACCCCGAGACGCCGGATTTCGAATACGCGATCTACATCGCCGCCGCCCCCGAGACGGTGTGGACGGCGCTGACCGTCGGGGCCTTCAGCCGCCAGTACTTCTTCGGTCGCTCGGTCGAATCGCGCTGGACCGTCGGCGCGCCGTTCGTGCTGCGCATGGCGGACGGCCGCGTCGACTCCGAGGGCGTGGTGCTCGAGGCCGACGCGCCGCACCGCCTGACGGTGAGCTGGCGCGTCGTCTGGCTCGACGAGTTCAAGGATCTGCCGGAGGGCCGCGTCAGCTACCTGATCGACCCGGTCGGCGATGCGGTGCGCGTGATGGTCCGGACGTATCAGCCGCAACCCGCCGACCCGCGCCTCCTGGAAGGCAACCGGAACGGCTGGCCCCTGATCCTCAGCAGCTTGAAGAGTCTGCTCGAAACCGGTAAGCCGCTGCGGGTCTCCGTTCCGGAACCGCCCGCGGCATAGCGGCGTTTGATCGAATCACCCCTGGGCCCGACCATGAGCGACTCGCGCTTCGAGTACGTCACCTACATCGACACCACGCCCGACAAGCTGTGGGACGCGCTGACCAACCCGCGCCTCACGCGCCTCTATTGGGGCGGGTGGAGCCTGCGCTCGGCGTGGAAAGTCGGGACACCCGTGCGCCTCGTCATGGAGAGCGCAGTCGACGAAGAAGGCGTGCCGACGGAGCAAGGCACCCAGATCGTCAGCGTCCAGGGACAGGTGCTGGAGTTCGAGCGGCTGAAGCGCCTCTCCTACTCGTGGCACGTCCAGCTCGTCGAGGAGATGCGCCGCGAGCAGCCGTCGCGCGTCGTCTTCGAGCTGCAGCCGGTCGGCCAGACGGTGAGACTCAGCCTCATCCACGACGGCTTCGCGCCCGCGGGTATGACCGTCGCCGGCATCAAATCCGGATGGCCGGTGATCCTGTCGAGCCTGAAGACCTATCTCGAGCGTGGGACCACGCTCGACATCGCGGCGCCCGAGCACGACGAGACGGCCCAGGACTGGCGCCGCGGGATGTAGCGGTTTAGTCCCCTCTTCCCTTTGGGGAGAGGGTCAGGGTGAGGGCTTGGTCCGACTCAGCTTTCGCCGTAGCGCGCTTTCAGGCGCGCCTCGATGCCCGGCGAGACGAACTGGCTGATGTCGCCGTGCAGGCGACAGATCTCCTTCACGAACCGCGAGGAGATGAACTGGTAGCGCTCCGAGGCCATCAGGAAGACGGTCTCGACTTCCGAGGTCAGGCGCTGGTTCATGCCCGTCATCTGGAATTCGTACTCGAAGTCCGACACGGCGCGCAGCCCGCGGACGATGATCTTCGCGCCCACGTCCTGGGCGAAGTGGACCAGCAGCGACGAGAACGGCTTCACGGCGATCCGGCCCGCCATGTCGGCGCCGAGGCTGACGACCTCGTCCTTCACCATCTGCACGCGCTCGTCGAGCGAGAACAGCGGTTCCTTGCCGTCGCTCACCGCGACTGCGACCACCAGCCGGTCGACCACGCGGGTCGCGCGCTGGATGATGTCGAGGTGGCCGCGGGTTATCGGATCGAAGGTGCCCGGATAGAGGCCGAGGCGGTCAGGCATTCGGATCCTCGTCCGTCCCGCCATTGCCATTGTCCGGATTGGGATCGACGTCCGGGATCGGCGGTGAAACCTCCGATGCCTCCGTGTTCTCGACGCCGACGCTGACCTCGGCACTCTCCGAGACTTCGGCCAGGTGCGCGACCGAGACCACGCGCTCGCCCTCGTCGATCTTGAACAGCGTAACGCCGCGGGTCGAGCGCCCGGCGATGCGGATGTCGTTGACCGGACTGCGGATCAGCTTGCCGTTGTTGGTGACGAGCATGATCTGATCGCCGTTCTCGACCGGGAACGCGACAATGACCTGGGCATTGGCGACCTTGCCGAGATCCATCAGGTCGATGCCTTTGCCGCCACGATTGGTGATCCGGTATTCGTACGACGAGCTGCGTTTGCCGTAACCCGAGTCGGCGATCGTCAGGATGAACTGCTCGGCGGCGCCGAGTGCGGCGAGCCGCTCCTCGGAGAGCGCGACGCCCTCGCCCGCCGCGGTGTCCTCGGGCGACGGAGCGGCGATTTCCTCGCCGGTACGCCGGCGCAGCGCCGAGGCGTGGCGCAGGTAGGCCGCGCGCTCCTCGCTGGTTGCGTCGGTGTGGCGGAGAATCGACATCGAGATCACCTCGTCGCCATCGTCGAGCTTGATGCCGCGGTTGCCGGTCGAGTTGCGGCTGGCGAAGACGCGGATGTCGGCGACCTCGAAGCGGATGCACTTGCCTTTGCGCGAGGCGAGCAGGATGTCGTCCTTGTCGGTGCACGGCAGCACCGATACCAGACGCTCCCCCTCGCCGAGCTTCATCGCGATCTTGCCGTTGGCGCGCACGTCGGTGAAATCCGACAGGCGGTTGCGGCGCACGTCGCCGGTCGACGTGGCGAACATCACGAACAGGTTCTCGTGGGTCGACTCGTCCTCCGGCAGCGGCATCACCGTGGTGATGACCTCGCCATCGCCGAGCGGCAGCAGGTTCACCAGCGCCTTGCCGCGCGATTGCGGCGTACCGACCGGGAGACGATAGACCTTCTCCTTGTAGGCCATGCCGCGCGACGAGAAGAACAGCATCGGCTCGTGGGTGTTGGCGACGAACACCCGGGAGACGAAATCCTCCTCGCGGGTCGCCATCCCCGAGCGGCCCTTGCCACCGCGGCGCTGGGCCCGATAGGTCGACAGCGGCACGCGCTTGATGTAGCCGGCGTGACTCACGGTCACGACCATGTCCTCGCGGGCGATCAGGTCCTCGATATCGACGTCGGATTCGAGGTCCTGGATCTCGGTGCGCCGCGGGTTCGCGAACTCGGCCTTGATCGCCTCGAGCTCGGCGCGAAGGATACCGCGCAGCTTCTCCTTCGAGTTGAGGATCGAGATGTACTCGGCGATCTGCGTGCAGACCTCCTTCAACTCCTCGGCGATCTTTTCGCGCTCGAGTCCGGTCAGGCGGTGCAGGCGCAGGTCGAGGATGGCGCGGGCCTGTGCCTCGGACAGCTTATAGGCGCCGTCGACCACCTTGCGGTCGGGCTCGGCGATGAGGTCGACCAGCGGTGCCACGTCGCCCGCCGGCCACGCTCGCTCCATCAACTGCTCGCGCGCGGATTCCGGGTTTGGCGACCTGCGAATCAGCGCGATGACCTCGTCGATGTTGGCGACGGCGATGGCGAGGCCGACCAACACGTGGCCGCGCTCGCGCGCCTTGTTCAGCTCGTAGACCGTGCGGCGGGTGATGACCTCGTCGCGGAACTCGATGAACGCCTGGATCATCGACCGCAGATCCATCATCACCGGACGGCCGCGGTTGAGCGCCAGGCTGTTGATGCCGAAGCTGGTCTGGAGCTGCGAATAACGGAAGAGCTGGTTCAGCACCACGTCGGCGATCGCGTCGCGCTTGAGCTCGATGACGACGCGCACGCCGTCGCGGTCGGACTCGTCGCGCAGCTCCGAGATGCCCTCGATCTTCTTGTCACGGACCAGCTCGGCCATCTGCTCGAGCATGCGCGACTTGTTGACCTGATACGGAACCTCGGTGACGACGATCGCCTCGCGATCCTTCGTCATCTGCTCGATCTTGGTGCGGGCGCGGATGACGACCGAGCCGCGGCCCGTGGCATATGCCGCGCGGATGCCGCTGCGCCCCAGGATGATGCCGCCGGTCGGGAAATCGGGGCCCGGCAGGCGCTCGAGCAGCGCCTCGAACGTGATGTTCTCGGCGTCGAGGCACGCCAGCACCGCGTCGATCACCTCGCCCAGATTGTGGGGCGGGATGTTGGTCGCCATGCCGACGGCGATGCCGCCCGCGCCGTTGACGAGCAGGTTCGGGAACTTCGCCGGCAGCACCGACGGTTCCTTGGTCGTGTCGTCATAGTTGGGACTGAAATCGACGGTCTCTTTGTCGATGTCGCTCAGCAGCTCGTCGGCCACCTTGGCGAGGCGCGCCTCGGTGTAGCGCATCGCCGCCGCCGGATCGCCGTCCATCGAGCCGAAGTTGCCCTGGCCTTCGATCAACGGCAGGCGCATCGAGAAATCCTGCGCCATGCGCACCATGGCGTCGTAGATCGCGGCGTCGCCGTGGGGGTGATACTTACCCATGACGTCGCCGACGATGCGCGCCGACTTACGGAACGGCCGGTTCCAGTGGTAGCCGTTCTCGTGCATCGAATAGAGGATGCGGCGATGCACCGGCTTCAGGCCGTCACGTACGTCCGGCAGCGCGCGCGCCACGATCACGCTCATTGCGTAATCGAGGTACGAGCGCCTCATTTCGTCTTCGATGGCGACCTGGGGCGACGAGTCGGGCGGCGGCGCGGGCGGGAAGGTATCGGTCGGCGTGTCGGGCGGTGTGTTCAAGACGGATTCCGCTGCAAAACCGGGGATTTTACCGGGCGCTCGGGGGGCGTGGCGGCGCGTTCCGAGACCCCCTCCGCACCGCCCGAAAAGGGTTCTTGGAATATACCCGACGGAGGTCGTTTCCGTCCACGCAAAGCTGCGGCGAAAACGCCCGAATCAGGCTTTTGAGACAAGGATTTACGAGGCGGCTTTGAGATCGATGAAAGCGCTCGTCACGCGCCCCCGCCGGAGCTCAAAAACGACCCCGATTTCGCGACCGGATTCCGGACGCGGACAGCTGCGCCGGCAGCCATGAACGCTTCGGGGCGCCCGTGGGCGCCCCGAATGAAGTCCTGACCAGGAACGAGGTCGTTCTTAGAACGGGATTTCGTCGTCGAGGTCGGCGCCGCCGCGCGCGAGCGCCGGACGGCCGCCGCTGGCACCGGCCATCGCCGGCGCGTCTTCCATGCCGCCGCCACCGCCGCTGCGGCCGTCGAGCATGGTGAGCTCGCCGCGGAAACGGCTAAGCACCACTTCGGTGGTGTACTTCTCGGTGCCGCTCTGGTCCGTCCACTTGCGAGTCTGGAGCTGACCCTCCACATAGACCTTCGAGCCTTTGCGCAGGTAACGTTCCGCGACCCCGGCGAGGTTCTCGTTGAAGATCACGACCCGGTGCCACTCGGTGCGTTCCTTGCGCTCGCCCGAGGCTTTGTCCTTCCAGCTCTCGGACGTCGCGATCCGGAGATTGACCACTTTCGAGCCATCCTGGGTCGAGCGGACCTCGGGATCCGCGCCGAGATTGCCGATGAGAATGACCTTGTTGACCGAGCCCGCCATGATATCTCCCTTGGATTCGCCGGAAATCCGGGCCGCCGATACGCCGCCGCCGTCTTTCGCGCACCGCGCACTATTGCTCAAAAACGACCGTGGGGCCAGCCTCGTCGTGTAAAGTAGCGGGTTCTCCGGCGGCGCTTTCGCGCTCCGGATCGCCGCGTTTGCGGGCCCGCGTTTCCGCCCCTTTTTCTTCGATCAGAGACCTCGAGTTCACGGATGCCGAAAGCCGATTCGCCCCGTCGTTCCGCCGCCAACTCCAATCCCAACGTGCATCCGCCTGAAGGCGCCGTAATCGCCGTGCGCGGCGCGCGCGAGCACAACCTGAAATCGGTCGATGTCGACATTCCGCGCAACAAGCTCGTGGTGCTCACCGGGCTTTCGGGCTCGGGCAAGTCGTCGCTCGCCTTCGACACGATCTACGCAGAAGGGCAGCGTCGCTACGTCGAGAGCCTGTCGGCGTACGCGCGCCAGTTCCTCGAGATGATGCAGAAGCCCGAGTTCGACACCATCGAAGGTCTGTCGCCGGCGATCTCGATCGAGCAGAAGACGACGTCGAAGAACCCGCGCTCGACCGTCGGCACCGTCACCGAGATCTACGACTACCTTCGCCTGCTTTACGCCCGTGTCGGCATTCCCTACTCGCCCGCCACCGGGCTTCCCATCGAGAGCCAGACCGTCACCCAGATGGTCGACCGCGTGAAGTCGCTCGCCGAAGGCACGCGGCTCCTGCTGCTCGCGCCGATGGTGCGCGGCCGCAAGGGCGAGTACCGCAAGGAGTTCCTCGAGCTTCGCAAGAAGGGTTTCCAGCGCGTCAAGGTCGACGGCAAGGTCTACGAGATCGAGTCGGTGCCCGCCCTCGACAAGCAGAAGAAGCACGACATCGAGGTCGTGGTCGACCGCGTCGTCCTCAAGGGCGATCTCGGCAACCGCCTCGCCGAGAGCCTCGAGACCGCGCTCGGCCTCGCCGACGGCCTCGCCATCGCCGAGAACGCGGACAACGGCGAGCGCATCCTGTTCTCGTCCAAGTTCGCCTGCCCGGTCTCCGGCTTCACCATCGAGGAGATCGAGCCGCGGCTGTTCTCGTTCAACAACCCGCACGGCGCGTGCCCGGTCTGCGATGGGCTCGGCGTAAAACTCTACTTCGACCCCGAGCAGGTGGTACCCGACGAGCGCCTGTCGCTCAAGGAAGGCGCGATCGCACCGTGGTCGGGCTCGTCGTCGCCCTACTACAGCCAGGCGATCGATTCGCTCGCGCGTCACTTCAAGGTCTCGACCTCGATTCCGTGGCGCGACCTGCCGAAGAAGGTGCGCGAGGCGATCCTCAACGGCACCGAGGACGCGATCACCATGAAGTACGACGACGGCACGAAGTCGTACTCCGTCACCAAGCCGTTCGAGGGCGTAATCCCGAGCCTCGAGCGCCGCTTCCACGAGACCGAGTCCGACTGGATGCGCGACGAGCTGTCGCGCTACCAGTCGACGCACCCGTGCGAGGGCTGCAACGGCTACCGCCTCAAGCCAGAGGCTTTGGCCGTCAAGATCGACAACAAGCACATCGGCCAGGTCTGCGAGCTCTCGATCGAGCACGCGCTAGAATGGTTCCGCGGGCTGCCCAAGGCGCTCAACGCGTCGCGCCGCGAGATCGCCCGTCGAATTCTCAAGGAGATCGACGACCGCCTCGGCTTCCTGGTGGATGTCGGCCTCGACTACCTGACGCTCGCCCGCGCCTCCGGCACGCTGTCGGGCGGCGAGTCCCAGCGCATCCGGCTGGCCTCGCAGATCGGCTCCGGCCTCACCGGCGTTCTCTACGTGCTCGACGAGCCGTCGATCGGCCTGCATCAGCGCGATAACGCGCGTCTCCTCGGCACGCTGCGGCGCCTGCGCGACCTCGACAACTCGGTGCTCGTCGTCGAGCACGACGAGGAAGCGATCAGGACGGCCGACTACCTGATCGACATGGGCCCGGGCGCCGGCATCCACGGCGGCCAGATCATCGCCGCCGGCACGCCCGACCAGGTGATGAAGGCCGAGGACAGCGTCACCGCGCAGTACCTCACCGGTCGCAAGGCGATCCAACTGCCGCTGGTCCGCCGCCAGGGCAAGAAGGATCAGAAGATCCGCATCAAGGGCGCCCGCGGCAACAACCTCAAGAAGCTGACCGTCGATATCCCGCTCGGCGTCATGACCTGCGTCACCGGCGTCTCCGGCGGCGGCAAGTCGACGCTCGTCATCGAGACCCTCTACAAGGCGATCGCCCGCCGTCTCAACGGCGCGCGCGAGCATCCGGCCGAGCACGACGGCATCGACGGCCTCGAGTTCCTCGACAAGATCATCGACATCGACCAGAGCCCGATCGGCCGCACCCCGCGGTCGAACCCGGCGACCTACACCGGCGCGTTCACGCCGATCCGCGACTGGTTCGCAGGGCTCCCCGAGGCCAAGGCGCGCGGCTACAAGCCCGGCCGCTTCTCGTTCAACGTCAAGGGCGGCCGCTGCGAGGCCTGCCAGGGCGACGGCGTCATCAAGATCGAGATGCACTTCCTGCCAGACGTGTTCGTCACCTGCGACGAGTGCCACGGCAAGCGCTACAACCGCGAGACGCTGGAGATCACCTTCAAGCAAAAGAGCATCGCCGACGTCCTCGACATGACCGTCGAGGAAGGCGCCGAGTTCTTCCGCGCGGTGCCGTCGATCCGCGACAAGCTGGTGACGCTGGAAAAGGTCGGTTTGGGCTACATCCACATCGGCCAGGCGGCGACGACGCTGTCGGGCGGCGAGGCGCAGCGCGTCAAGCTGTCGAAGGAGCTGTCGCGGCGCTCGACGGGCCGCACGCTCTACATCCTCGACGAGCCGACCACGGGCCTCCACTTCGAGGACGTGCGCAAGCTGCTCGAAGTGCTGCACGCGCTCGTCGAGCAGGGCAACACCGTCGTCGTCATCGAGCACAACCTCGAGGTCATCAAGACCGCCGACTGGATCGTCGATCTCGGCCCCGAGGGCGGCGACAAGGGCGGCAACGTCGTCGCCGAGGGCACGCCCGAGGACGTCGCGGCCGTGCGCGCGAGCTACACCGGCCAGTATCTCAAGCCATATCTGATGCCGGCGAAGAAACCCGCGAAGCGGGCGTGATATCGGACCGCCAAATACCGGATTAAGATCCGCGCCATGAAACTCGTCGCCGAGACCTCCGGCCCGAAGCCGCGCCACTTCGAGATCGTCAGCCTCGAGATGAGAGACGGCGATCACACGCTCGAATGGTTCTCGGTGCGCGCCTACGAGGGCGAGAATCGCGTCGATGAGTTCCTGCAGCACACCCTGAGCTACGCCCAGGAGCGCGCCGAGGCCAAGTATGGAGTCCCCCGCTCGGCGTGGCGCAAGATCGAAGAATAATTATTCGACCTTCAGTCCGATCCGCGACCGATCCTTCGCCCAATAGATGTAAAGCGGCTTGCGGTAGATCATCGCCGCCGGGACCATCCCCACGCCCTGCATTTCCGGGGGCACCCGCGAATCGAGCGACTGGTCGCGATTGTCGCCGAGCACGAAATAATGCCCCGCCGGCACCGTGACCGGCTGCATATTGCTCAGAACGCCCGAGTCCCCGGCCACCTGCAAGACCTTCACCGATCTGCCGCCAGGAAGACTCTCTCGATACTGGGCAGCAACGACCGTATTCGCGCCGGGCGTTACATCCTCGTAATCCTCGATTTGCGTGCGCTCGACCGGAACGTCATTGATGAATACCTGGCCTTTGCGCAGTTCGATCCGATCGCCCGGCATGCCGATTACGCGTTTGATGTACGTAGTTCCCGAATCGCGCGGCAGACGAAAGATGACCATGTCGCCGCGCTGAACGTCCGTCGGTGCCACCGCGATCGACATGACGACGTCTCCCTGCACCAGATTCGGCGCGTTGGATGGTCCGGGCATACTGAAGCTCTCATAGGCTTCTCCCGGGCGCATCGGCAGCGCGAATGGCGCCACCGTCAACGCGATCACCACGGCTAGGTAGACGTACCAGCGGTTGTAGAAGGCAAGCGCGATCGCGCCGCGCCGCCGTGCCTGGAGGAATGCGTCGACCAGCGCGGCGATCTTCCAGCCGACGATGGCGACCATCGCGACCACGAGCGCGATGAATATTCCAAAGGTGGTCGGAATCGAGAGCGCGAAGACCACCATGAACATGACCGCGACGCCGAGAAACACCGCCGCCCGGGCCGGCTGGCCGTTATAGAGCTGCCCCAGCCCTGACACGAATAAAGACAACAGTGCCGCGATCCATGGATTGCGGCGTTTGGTCGGCGCTGAGAGGGTGGTCACGGTTCCCCGGCGGTCAGTTTCCCCGCGGGAAGCGTATGCGAACGTCATGTCCGCGAAAAGCGGATTGCGTCTCTCCCGCGCCCCTTCGTTTGCCCTTGCCGCGCGCGGTCGCCCGGGGGAACCTTGGCCGACCCGGCGGGCTTGTGTTTCGACGGGCTGATCAGGAGCGGCGCATGAGGCGAGCATTCATCAACCGAATCGGGCGCGCCGTTCCCGCCTACGATGTTCATCGCAAGTTCGTCGATTTCGCGCCGCGGCTGCTCGCCGACGAGCGGGCGCACCGCCTGTTCGCGCGCATGGCCGAGCGTTCGCAGATCGAGCATCGCTATTCCTGCCTCGCCCCGAGCGACGACCCCGACGTGGTCGACCGCGACGGCTTTTACGCGCGCGGCGCGTTCCCCGACACCGCGCAGCGCATGGCCCGCTATGACCGCGACGCGCTGCCGCTGGCGCTCGCCGCCGTCGGCGACCTCGGCCTCGCCCACCACGAGCGATCCGCGATCACCCATCTCATCGTTGCGTCGTGCACCGGCTTCGTCGCCCCCGGCCTCGACCTGCAGCTCGCGCGCGAGCTCGCCCTGCCCTCCGGCGTCGAGCGCACCTGCGTCGGCTTCATGGGCTGCTACGCGGCGCTGCCGGCGCTCAAGCTCGCGCGCCACATCGTCCGCTCCGAACCCGACGCGCGCGTGCTGGTCGTGGCGCTCGAGCTGTGCACGCTGCATCTCCAGGAGAGCGACAACATCGACGAGCTGCTGTCGTTCCTGCTGTTCGCCGACGGTGCGGCAGCGGCGCTCGTCACCGCCGAGCCAGTGGGCATCGAGGTGCTGGACTTCGCCGCCACGGTGCTGCCCGACACCGAGCGCCACATCACCTGGAAGGTCGGCGCGCGCGGCTTCGACATGCACCTCTCGGGTCAGGTCCCGGGCGCGATCCTCAAGCATCTGCCGCGCACGCTGCCCGATCTCCTGCCCGGCACCGGACGCCAGGACATCGCCGTGTGGGCGGTCCATCCCGGCGGCCGCACGATCCTCGATGCCGTCGACGAGGGCCTCGAGCTCGCGCCCGAGGCGCTGACGCACTCGCGTCGCATTCTGCGCGACTACGGCAACATGTCGTCGGGCACGATCCTGTTCGTGCTGCGCGACATCATGGACGCGGAGGCGCGCGGGCCGGGATGCGCCCAAGGGTGTGCGATGGCCTTCGGCCCCGGCGTCGCGATCGAAACCATGACATTCGCGGTGCAATGATGGCCTTCGCGCGCCGTGCCCGGAGCCTGTCGCCGCGGCTCGCGCACCGGAGCCACGAGACCGAGTGGCTCGATCGTCCGGACATTTCGCGCGACGAACTGGCTTCGGTCCTGCGCGACCTCGACCGCTTCAACGGCGCGATGCTGGGACAATGGCCGATCGTGCGCTGGGTCTCGCGCGCGCTCCGCCGCGCCGAGCTCGGCGAGCCCGTGACGATCCTCGACGTCGGCTGCGGCTCGGGCGGCCTGTTGCGGGCGATCCGCCGCGCCGCGCGGCGTTCCGGCCGCGACGTCGCGCTGAT
>Ga0310811_10009334_pt1 | contig 12657 bp, 10 predicted proteins | sample YCmetagenome_FD_207642 | JGI IMG/M metagenome (GOLD analysis project Ga0310811, IMG submission 207642) | Soil microbial communities from experimental microcosm in Duke University, North Carolina, United States - YC | ecosystem: Engineered > Artificial ecosystem > Soil microcosm > Unclassified ... | reverse complement strand
GACCTTGCCCGTCCACGTCCCCTCGCCCGCGCCGATCTGGAGGTGCTCCGAGCGGACGCCGATGGTCTTGGCGCCGTAGCGGCCGGCGAAATTGCCGTTGAGGAAGTTCATCTTCGGCGAGCCGATGAAACCGGCGACGAACAGCGATTGCGGCCGCTCGTAGAGCTCGATCGGCGTGCCCACCTGCTCGATCACGCCGTCGCGCAGCACGCAGATGCGGTCGGCAAGCGTCATCGCTTCCACCTGGTCATGCGTCACATAGATCATCGTCGCGCCGTTCATCGAATGATGGAGCTTGGCGATCTCCAGCCGCGTCGCCACGCGCAGCGCCGCATCCAGGTTGCTGAGCGGCTCATCGAACAGGAACACCTTTGGGTCGCGCACAATGGCGCGGCCGATGGCGACGCGCTGCCGCTGTCCGCCCGAAAGCTGCTTGGGCAGGCGCTTGAGGTACGGCGAGATCTGCAGCAGCTCGGCCGCCTTCTCGACGCGCTCGCGGATCTGGTCCTTGCCGGCCTTGGCGAGCTGCATGCCGAAGGCCATGTTGTCGTAGACCGTCATATGCGGATAGAGCGCATACGACTGGAACACCATCGCAATACCGCGTTTGGATGGTGCCAGGTTGTTGACCACCTGCCCGTCGAAGCTCAGGGCCCCGGCGCTGATCGTCTCGAGCCCGGCGATCAGCCGCAGCAGCGTGGACTTGCCGCAGCCGGACGGGCCGACGAACACCATGAACTCGCCCGATTTCACCGTGAGCGTTACGCCCTTGATGACATCGACCGCGCCGAACGATTTGCGGATATCGGTGAGCTGCAGCTCGGCCATGGACCTACCCTTTGACGCCGCCGGCCGTGAGGCCGGAGATGATCTTGCGTTGGAAGACGAGGACCAGCACGACGAGCGGCGCGGTCACCAGCACCGAGGCCGCCATGATGGTGCCCCACGGCACCTCGTGCTGCGAGATGCCCGAAAACAGTGAGATGGCGACCGGCACCGTGCGCGCCGAATTGTCGGACGTGAAGGTCAGCGCGAACAGATACTCGTTCCACGCCGCGATGAAGGCCAGCAATCCGGTGGTCACCAGCGCCGGCCACAAGAGCGGCATGAACACCCGCCAGATGATGATCCATGGCGTCGCGCCATCGACGATCGCCGCCTCCTCGATCTCGACCGGCAGGTCGCGCATGAAGGTGGTCAGCACCCACACCGTGAAGGGCAGCGAGAAGATCGTGTACGAAAAGATCAGCGCCCACAGGCTGTTGAACAGATTGTAGAAGCGGATCAGCTCGAACAGGCCCGCCAGCACCGCGACCTGCGGGAACATCGACACCGCAAGGATCGTCATCAGCAACAGGCCGCGGCCGCGGAAGTTGACACGGCTCAGGGCGTAGGAGGCGGTCACCGACAGCACCAGCGACAGGGCGACGGTCAGTGCCGCAACGATCACCGAGTTGCTCAGGTTCTGCAGGAATCCCTGGTTGGCGAAGACCTGCGTGTAGTTGTCCAGGGCGAACGAGGTCGGCCAGTAGTTGACCCGGTAGATGTCGGTACCGGATTTGAAGCTCGTGAGGATCGCGTAGTAGAACGGAAAGACCATCACCACGACGATGAAGACCACCAGCAGGAAGAACGCGACGCGCTTGATCAGCTTCCACAGGTCGAAGCTGCTGACGCGCACCGGCTGAACGCCGGCGACGACTTGGGTGGTCATCCCCGGCCTCCCTCGAACCGCACCTGTCCGATCCAGATGTAGACGATCGTCAGCACCGCGATGATCAGGAACAGCAGCGTCGACTCCGCCGAGCCGTAGGCGAACTTGTCGAAATCGATGAGGTTCTCGCGGCTGATCACCGACATCGTCTTGGTCTGCGCCGAATTGGGCGTCAGCACATAGACGAGGTCGAAGATGCGCAGCGCGTCGAGCAGGCGGAAGATCACCGCCACCATCAACGCCGGCCGGACCAGCGGCAGCGTCACGCGGAAGAACGTCTTGACCGGATGCACGCCGTCGATCGCCGCCGCTTCGTAGATGTCGCGCGGGATCATCTGCAGCGCCGCCAGGATGAGCAGCGCCATGAACGGCGTGGTCTTCCACACATCGACGATGATGATGGCGAAGAACGCCGTGTCGGCCGAGGCCGTCCAGGCGATCTTGTCGTGGATGATACCCATGTTCATCAGCAGGTCGTTGATCATCCCGAACTGGTCGTTGAACATCCAGCCCCACATCTTGGCCGAAACGATCGTCGGGATGGCCCACGGGATCAGCACCGCGGCGCGCACGATGCCGCGCCCGGGAAATTCGGCGTTGAGCACCAGCGCCACGATGGTGCCGAACACCGTCTCGATGGCGACCGAGAGAACCGCGAACCGCAGCGTGTTCCACACCGCGTTCCACCACGCGGGATCGACCAGCACCCCCGACCACAGGATCCTGCCGCTCTTCAGCACCGTCCAGTGCAGGTAATTGTTGAACCAGACGAACTTGGCATCGGCCAGATGCGTCAGCGAGGCGTTGGTGAGCGAGAAATACATGCTGCGCGCCAGCGGCCAGGCGGCGACCACGGCGAGCGCCAGGAGCATCGGCAGGAGGAACCACATGGCGGCCCGCACGCGCTGCCGGACGAGGTCGGACTCCGCCTCGCGCTTGGCCGGCCGCGCCGGCGTGCTCACCGCGATGTCAGTCATTGCGCCCTCCAAACGAGACGCGGACGACCGATGGGAGTGGGTCGCCCGCGCCGGGTATGTCTGTCGTCCTGACGACTACCAGCCATCGCCCTTGAGTTCGGTCAGCTTGGCCTCGAGTGCCTCGAGGTTGTCCTTGGCCGAACCATTGCCCGCCAGAGTATCGTGCACGGCGGACCAGAAGTCATTGGAGACTTCGTTGTACTTGGTCTTGGTCGGGCCCGACGGACGCGGCACGGCGTTCTGGAACACCGCCTTCCACTGCGGGATGATCGGCTGCGCCTTGGCGATGTCGGCATCGTCGTAGAGCGCCGTCAGCGTCGGCAGGGCCGCGAGGTTGACCGCACGCGACTTCTGCACCTCGGGCGAGCTCAGGTAGCGGACCAGCTTGATCGCTTCGTCCTGGTTCTTGGAGTACTTCGACACCGCCAGGTTCCAGCCGCCGAGCGTCGAGGCCGGGCTGTCGCCCGCCGCGCCGACCGGCAGGGTCGTTGCGTCGAACTTGCCCTTGATCGGCGAGTCGGCCTGGTTGCCGTTGGCATAGGCATACGGCCAGTTGCGCATGAACACGGCGTTGCCGAGCTGCCAGACGCCGCGCGAGGCTTCTTCGTCGTACGACAGCACGCCCGGGGGAGAGATCGTCCCCACCCAGCTCTTGGCCTCTTCGAGAGCGGCCGCGGCCTTGTCGTTGTTGATCGAGATGGTGCCGTCGGGCTCGACGATCTGGCCGCCGCCGTAGGACTTCACCCACTCGAGGGCGTCGCAGGTCAGGCCCTCATAGGCGTTGCCCTGGAACACGAAGCCCCACATGTCCTTGTTGCCGGCCGCGCGCTCGCCGTCCATCACCGTCTTGGCCGTCTTGGCCATCTCTTCCCAGGTCTTGGGAACCGGCAGATTGTACTTGGCCAGCAGGTCCTTGCGGTAGAACAGCGCCGGCGCGTCCGTGTAGAACGGCAGTGCGACCAGCTTGCCGCCCGAGGTCTGGCTCTGCACGATCGAGGGGAAATAGTTGCCGATGATGTCTTTGGTCGCAGCCGTCAGGTCGACGAACTGATCGGAGAGCTGCGGCGCCCAGATCACGTCGGTCTGGTAGACGTCGATGTCGCTGTTGCCGGCGGCCAGCCACAGCTTGTACTGCCCGAACTGGTCGGTCGTGGAGTTCGGCATGCCGACGATCTTGACGGTATCGCCGCTCTGCTTCTGGAAGTCGTCGAGCACACCGCGCAGCCAGCTCGCACTGCCGCCGGTGTCGGACGACACGATGCTCAGCGTCACGCCGGCAAAGGCGCTGCCGGTCGACAGGATCGTCGCACCGAGCAGGGCAATCGCGGCCAGGGATTTCAGTTTCATGGATCTCCTCCCAAGAGTGATTTTGCGGGAAAAAAGGGCATATGTGCACACGCCGAAAAATCGGCGTCGCTGCACGAAATGCTGAAGCTCGTCTCCCGAAAAGCACCCGGCCTGGCGTACGATCGCCATTTCTCCAAAGCGCTTTGGTCATAATCGTATTTGCAGGCGCTTCAGGGTGTCAAGCGGCTCCGTCCATGTGCGCTGTCGATTTTTGCGTCGCCGGAGTTTCCTTGTTTATTATCTGGCACTTATGGCAGTGCTCGCGCGCCCGCGCGCGATGAGGTGACCCGGAGGCCCTGAGGTACGCACATCAGGATACCCAACCCCTTGTCTAAGAATTTGAAATCGCTTTGGATGCATTCGCTGGGCAACTGTTCGCGCATCGCGTAAAGCGGCTCTACAGGAGCGCGGACGCGACGCGTTCGGGAGCGACATTGCGTATGAATCTCAAGGAGTTGGCGAGCAATCTTGGCCTCTCGCAGACGACGGTCAGCCGCGCTCTCAACGGTTACCCCGAGGTCAACGAGGCGACCCGCCGCCGCGTCGCCGAGGCCGCGGCCCGCCTGGGCTACCGCCCGAACGCCAGCGCCCGCCGCCTCGCCACCGGCCGCGCCGGCGCTATCGGCATCGTCTATTCCTCGAGCGGCGGCTACGGCCCGCACACCAGCGAATTCCTCGGCGGCCTGGGCGCCCGGCTGGCGCAGGATGAGATCGACATGCTGATTTCGACCGTCGACGATGTCGACGACGAGCTCGCCACCTACCGCCGCGCCATCGCCAGCAAGAAGGTCGACGCCATCGTCCTCCATTCGCCCCGCCCCGACGATCCGCGCGCCGAACTGCTCACCAGTCTCGGCTTTCCGTTCATCTTCCACGGCCGCACCGCCCACGATACCACCCATGCCTGGCTGGACATCGACAACGCCGGCGCGTCCGCACGCGCGACGGACCACCTGATCGGGCTCGGCCATCGCGACATCGCCCTGCTCAATGGCCCGAAGGGACTGACCTTCGCCATCCATCGCGAGACCGGCTATCGCGAAGCGCTTGCCCGCCACGGCCTCGCTGCCAATCCGGCGCTGATCGCCAACGGCAATTTCACCGATGAAACGGGCTTCCGCCTGGCCCAGGCGATGCTCGAGCGCCGCCCGCGCCCCACGGCGTTCCTGGCCGGCTCGATGATGACGGCACTGGGTATTTTCCGCGCCATCCGCTCCGCCGGCCTGGTCCTCGGCAGGGACGTCTCGATGATCGCCCACGACGACGTCTTTCCCTATCTCAATGCCGATACGATGGTGCCGAAGATGTCGACGACGCGGTCGTCGATCCGTGCCGCAGGAACCCGCATCGCGGAATTGCTCACGCAGATGCTGGCCGGCAAGCCGGCGGGGGAAATTCATGAGCTCTGGCCGGTAGAAATGGTCCTTCGCGAATCGACCGGACCGAGGCTCTAGCGCTCGACTAACCGCGAGCGCGCGCCGATGCTCGTCGAACTGGAAGCCGAACTGTTGCTTCGGCACCCCCGACCCATCGAGTCCCACGATCTGCCCGACACCGTTGCTGGCGATGAAGCCGGTCTCGTCGGTCGCGACACCGCAGGTCGACCGCAGGCTGGCGCCGGTGATCGGCCTCTCAATGTCCATGGGTCGCGAGGCGCCGTATCAAAGCTGACTACCGCTATCAAGAAATATCGGCCAAGGTTGGAAGGGCTCTAAACGTTGTGGGACCATCGACACCGCACGCCAAAAAGCGCACTGTCACAATTGTCACAATCGGTTGGGGAGGTGACGCCGGCGGGGTGCCGGCAGGCAGGGAAAGCGTTGCTGCGTAGAGTGGGGGATGCGGCATCGTGCTGTCATCGACCCGTCATGCGGCGTCAATATCTGACGGGCGGCTTTCCGATCCTCCTTTTCGACAAGAAGCCGACAATCAAGGGAGACGTGCATGAACCTCAAATCCATCCTCGCCGGCTCGGCGTCGCTGGTCGTCCTGCTGGGCACCACCGCGACGGCCTATGCTGCGACTGATCTCAACGCGCTCTATGACGCTGCCAAGAAGGAAGGCCAGCTCACGGTCATCGCGCTGCCGCACGACTGGTGCGGATATGCGGCCGTGATCGACGGCTTCAAGAAGAAGTACCCGGGTATCACCATCAATGAGCTCAACCCGGACGCAGGTTCGGGCGATGAGATCCAGGCCATCAAGGCCAACCAGGGCAACACCGGCCCGCAGGCGCCTGACGTGATCGACGTCGGCCTGAGCTTCGGTCCGTCGTCCAAGACCGACAAGCTGATCCAGCCCTACAAGGTCTCGACCTGGGACTCGATCCCGGATTCGGCCAAGGATGCCGACGGCTACTGGTACGGCGACTACTACGGCGTGCTCTCGTTCCTGGTGAACGACGATATCGTCAAGACCCCGCCCAAGAGCTGGGCCGACCTCAAGAAGCCGGATTATGCCAACCAGTTTGCGCTGACCGGTGATCCGCGCGTCTCCAACCAGGCGATCCAGTCCGTCTATGCGGCGGGCCTCGCCTCCGGCGGCCAGCCGGGTGCGGATGCTGGCACCAAGGGCCTGCAGTTCTTCGCCGACCTCAACAAGGAAGGCAATTTCGTGCCGGTGATCGGCAAGGCCGCCCCGGTCGCCCAGGGAACGACGCCGATCGTGGTCAACTGGGACTACAATGCGCTGGCCTGGCGCGACGGCTTCCAGGGCAACCCGAAAGCAGAAGTGATCGTGCCGTCCGACGCCGTACTCGCCGGCGTCTATATCCAGGCGATCTCGGCTTATGCGCCGCACCTCAACGCCGCCAAGCTCTGGGAGGAGTATCTCTACTCCGACGAGGGCCAGTTGCTGTGGCTCGCCGGCTATTGCCACCCGATCCGCTTCAACGACCTCGCAAGCAGGAACGCCATCCCGGCTGACCTGCTGTCCAAGCTCCCCGACCCGGCGCTCTACGCCAAGGCGGTGTTCCCGACCCTCGATGAGCAGTCGGCGGCCAAGGACGTGATCACCAAGAACTGGGACTCCGTCGTCGGAGCCAATGTCCAGTAGCACGGACACAGCCAATTCCGGCGGCGCCGCTTCGGTCCAGACCGGAGCGGCGCCACTGCGTTCGCCGTTCGCCATGTTCTCGGGCATGCGCTGGGCCGACGTCGTTGGCGTCACGCCGTTCCTGCTCTTTGCCCTGCTGTTCCTCGTCGTCCCCACCTTCTACCTGGTGGTGAGCGCCTTCATCGGCCACGACGGCAGCTTCACCTTCCAGAACATCATCGATCTCGGCACGCCGACGATCATCTCCTCGTTCTGGATTTCGATCCGCATCTCGGTCGCGTCGGCGGCGTTGGGGGTGGTGTTCGGCCTCCTGATTGCCCTCGCCGTCATCCGCGGCCGCTTGCCCTCGAGCCTGCGTTCGACGCTGATGACGTTCTCGGGCGTCGCCAGCAATTTCGCCGGCATCCCGTTGGCCTTCGCCTTCCTCGCAACGCTCGGCCGGCTCGGACTCATCACGGCGCTGTTCAAGCTGTTCGGCTTCGACATCTATCGCGCTGGCTTCAACATCCTCAGTTTCTGGGGCCTGACGATCACCTACTGCTACTTCCAGATCCCGCTGATGATCCTGATCATCGCGCCGGCGATCGACGGCCTCAGGCGGGAATGGACCGAAGCGGCGGCGACGCTCGGCGCCTCCACCTTTCAGTTCTGGCGTTATGTCGGGCTGCCGATCCTGTGGCCTAACCTGCTCGGAACGCTGTCGCTGCTGTTCGCCAACGCCTTCGGCGCCATCGCCACCGCCTATGCGCTAACCGGCTCGTCGCTCAACATCGTGCCCATCGTGCTCTACGCGCAGATCCGTGGCGACGTGCTCAACAATCCCGGGCTCGGAGCGGCGCTGGCGCTCGGTATGATCGTCATCACCGCCTTCGCCAACATCATCTATCTTGTGATCCGCACCCGCGCGGAACGGTGGCTCAAATGAGACGCGGCAGGCTTTGGGCGTGGATCGTCTTCATTCTCGGCGCGGCCTATTTCCTGCTGCCGCTGATCGCCACGATCCAGTTCTCGCTGTCGATCCGGCGCGGCACGCTCAGCCTCGACGCCTATACCAACGTTCTGCAGTCGCCCGACTTCCAGCAGACGCTCGTCTACTCTTTTCTGGTCGGGATCGGCGCCATCGTGGTCGGCCTCCTGCTGGTGGTGCCCGCGGCCTATTTCGTGCGCCTCAGGGCCCCGCAACTACGCCCAATCATCGAGTTCGTGACCCTGCTGCCGCTGATCATCCCGCCGATCATCCTCGTGTTCGGCTACATCCGTATGTACAGTTCGAGCTCCATCCTGCCGCTGACCAACAGCAATATCGGCACCAATATCCTGCTGACGCTCGCCTATGTCGCGCTCGCCCTCCCCTACATGTACCGGGCCGTCGATACGGGCCTGCGCACCATCGACGTGCAGACGCTGACCGAGGCCGCCAATATCCTCGGCGCCAATACGATCACCATCATGGCCCGCGTGATCTTCCCCAACATCATCGTCGCGGTGCTGTCGGGTGCCTTCCTGACGCTGGCGATCGTCATCGGCGAGTTCACGATCGCGAGCCTCCTCAATCGCCCGGCGTTCGGCGTCTACATGCAGAATGTCGGTGCCAACCGCGCCTTCGAGCCGGCCGCCCTCGCCGTTATTTCCTTCGTCATCACCTGGGCCGCAATGGGCATGATCCAGTTGCTCGCGCGTTTCGCCCCCCGCACCGCCGCGCTTACGGACTGAACCATGGCTGAAGAATTTCTGCGTATCGAAAACCTGGTGAAGGCCTTTGGCGGCAACACCGTCGTCAAGCAGGTCAATCTGGCCTTCGACAGGGGCGAGTTCATCACGCTGCTCGGCCCGTCCGGCTGCGGCAAGACGACGATCCTCAGGATGATTGCCGGCTTCGAACGCCCGACCTCGGGCTCCATCCATGTCGAGGGCAAGGACATCTCGCCGCTGCCGCCCAACCAGCGCAAGATCGGAATGGTGTTCCAGGCCTATGCGCTCTTTCCCAATATGAACGTCGAGGACAATGTCGGCTTCGGTCTAAGGATCGCCAATGTCCCCGTCGACGAACGCCGCGCCCGGGTCGACGAGATGCTGAAGCTGATCGGCCTGCCCGGCTACGGCAAGCGCTTCCCGTTCGAGATGTCCGGCGGTCAGCAGCAGCGCGTCGCCCTCGCCCGCGCGCTGGCGCCCAAGCCGCGGATGCTGCTGCTCGATGAGCCACTATCGGCGCTCGACGCCAAGATCCGCGTCTCCTTGCGCCAGGAAATCCGCGCCATCCAGCGCGATCTGGGCATCACCACGATTTTCGTGACGCACGACCAGGAAGAAGCACTGTCGATCTCCGACCGCATCGTCGTGCTCAGCGCCGGCAATGTCGAGCAGTTTGGCACGCCGTTCGAGGTCTACAACAAGCCTGCCACCAGGTTCGTCGCCGGCTTCGTCGGCCAGCTCAATACGCTTAGCGGCACCGTGACCGATCCAGCGACGCGCGCCGTGGCGATCGACGGGCAGAACGTGACGCTGCCCAATTTGCCGAGCAACGCCAAGACAGGTGACCACGTCTCGCTGACCATGCGCCCCGAGGCGATCCAGCTCGCCAACGGCCACGTCCGCGACGTGGTGCTCGACGGCACGGTATCGGAGGTGAGCTTCCTCGGCTCCGTGATCCGGCTCAAGGTCAATCTCGGCCAGAACGCCATCCACCTCGACACCTTCAACGATCAGCACACCCCGCCGCCGGCGCACGATGAGAAGGTGCAGATAACGCTCTCGGGAAGCGACATCCTCGTCCTCGGCGAATAATGCTCAACATCCTGTTCATCACCGCCGATCAATGGCGGGGTGAGTGCCTGGGCGTTGCCGGCCATCCGGTCGTGAAGACGCCCAACGTCGACGCGCTCGCAGCGGAAGGGACGACCTTCCTCAGGCACTATTCCAACGCCGCCCCCTGCTCGCCGGCCCGCGCCTGCCTCTATACCGGGCTCTACCAGATGACCAATCGGGTGGTGCGCAACGGCTCGCCGCTAAGCGCCCGCTTCGACAATGTCGCGCTCGCCGCGCGCCGCGCCGGCTACGCTCCCACCTTGTTCGGCTACACCGACCAGTCGGCCGATCCGACCGTCGTGCCGCAAGGCGACCCGCGCCTGCTGACCTATGAGGGCGTGCTGCCCGGCTTCGATGTCCGCGTCCGGCTGCCGGAAGACGACCGGCCGTGGCTGAGCTGGTTGCAGCAACAAGGCCGAAGCTTCACCAGCAGCGCCCTTGCGCACCTGCCGGTCCGAGACGTCGGCAAGATCACTTCGGCGCCGCCGGCCTACAACAAGGACCAGACGCAGACCGCCTTCCTCGCCGGCGAGTTCGCCCGCTGGCTTGGCGAACAGGACCGGCCGTGGTTCGCGCATCTGAGCTTTTTGAGGCCGCATCCACCCTTCATCGTGCCCGAGCCCTACAACACGATGGTTTCGCCCGACGAGGTCGGAGGCTTCCGGCGTGCCTCTTCGGTGGCAGCGGAAGCTGCCGTCCATCCACTGGTCGATCTGGCGCTCAAAAGCACCCGGCTGTCGTCGTTCGTTCCCGGCGGCGACGGCCTCGTCGCCGATTTGACCGAAGCGCAGTTCCGCCAGATCAAGGCCACCTATTTCGGCATGATCGCCGAGGTCGACGGCCAGCTCGGCCGCGTCTTCGCCGCGGTGCGCGCCGCCGGTCAATGGAACGACACTTTGATCGTCTTCACCTCCGACCACGCCGAGCTGATGGGCGACCATTACCTGCTCGGCAAGGGCGGCTATCACGACCAGAGCCAACACGTGCCGCTGGTCATCCGTGATCCGCTCCAGCCAGCTCGCGGCAGGACGGTCGAGGCCTTTACCGAGGCCGTCGACCTCTACCCCACGCTGCTCGAGGCGATGGGCGTTGCTCCTCTCCATGCCGGCGACGGCCGCTCGCTGTCGCCTTTCCTTAGCGAGAGTGAACCGCCGGGCGGGTGGCGCGATGCGGTGCATTGGGAATTCGACATCCGCGACATCTCTGGCCAGGCCACCGAGGCTGCCTTCGGCCTCGACTCAGTCTCACTGAGCATGGCGGTCGTCCGCACGGAGCGCTGGAAATACGTACACTTCGCCGCGATGCCGCCATTGCTGTTCGACCTCGTGGACGATCCGGACAATTTCCGCAACCTTGCCACCGATCCGGCCCACGCCGCCATTCGGGCCGAGATGGCGGAGCGCCTCCTGACCTGGCGCGCCAAGCACCTGGACCAGACCCTTGCGTTGCAGGAGCTGACGCCGCGCGGCATCGCCCGCGTTGCCGTCACCCGCTGACATGGACGAAGATATCCTTCCCCGACTCGACGCTGCGGTGCGCGGCTATCTCGAGCGCGTCGCCGGCCGAGGCGAGTATCTGTCGCTGCTGCGCTGGCAGATAGCGGCCGGACACCGCCTCGACCGGCGCACCACCCTGCCCGGCCATTTGACCACCAGCGCGTTGATCGTCTCGCCGGACATGCGGCAGGTCCTTCTGATCGACCACATCGTCATTGGCCGCTGGCTGCAGCCGGGCGGGCACTACGAGCCTGCGCCAAAATTCCACCTCTCGGCGTTGCGGGAAGCGGTCGAGGAAACCGGCCTGTCGGCCGTTGCGCTCCACCCGTGGCACCACGACCGTGACCTGCCTTTCGCCATCGACAGCCACGACGTTCCGGGCAACCCAAAATACGGCGAAGGTCCGCACGTCCACCACGATCTGCAATATCTGTTCACGGCTGACCCGCTGGCGCCGCTCCTGGCGCAGGCCGACGAGGTCTACGCGGCAGCCTGGATGCCCGTCGCAACGCTGGAGGCCATCGCGCCGCGCGTCCTGCCGCGGCTCGCACAGCTTGCGCTCTAGCGGCGACGCCGCGCCCTGCGCTAGTCTGCGCGGATGGACAACCCTTTCGTTTCGACCGAGTGGCTGGCGGCCCGCCTCGACGACCCTCACATCATCCCGGTCGACGCCAGTTGGTACCTCCCCACCGCTAACCGCAATCCAGGCGCGGAATATCTCGCCGGACACATTCCCGGCGCGGTGTTCTTCGACATCGACGGCGTCGCCGACAAATCGAGCGGCCTGCCGCACATGCTGCTGCCGCCGGAAGAATTCGGCCGCCAGGTCGGAGCCCTCGGCATCGGCGACGGCATGACGGTCGTGATCTACGATGAGGCGGGCCTGTTTTCCGCGCCCCGCGTCTGGTGGGAGTTCCTCACCATGGGCGCGCCGCAGATCCGCATTCTCGATGGCGGCGGTGCCAGATGGCGCGCCGAAGGCCGGCCGCTGGAGTCCGGTCCCTCCCGGCGCCCGCCGGCGACCTTCACCCCGCACTTCCATCCTGAGCTGGTGCGCGACTTCGACCAGGTCAAAGCCACCATCGTCGCCCAACGGCAGATCGCCGATGCGCGTCCCGCCGGGCGCTTCGCCGGACGCGATCCCGAACCGCGGGCCGGCCTCGCCTCCGGCCATATGCCCGGCGCGAAAAGCGTGCCGTCCAGCGAGCTTGTCGCCAACGGTCGAATGAAGGACGCCACCGAACTCCGTGCGATTTTTGATCGT
>Ga0310811_10009333_pt1 | contig 12657 bp, 8 predicted proteins | sample YCmetagenome_FD_207642 | JGI IMG/M metagenome (GOLD analysis project Ga0310811, IMG submission 207642) | Soil microbial communities from experimental microcosm in Duke University, North Carolina, United States - YC | ecosystem: Engineered > Artificial ecosystem > Soil microcosm > Unclassified ... | reverse complement strand
TGGCGCAGATGGCGCCCCAGGCACGGCACGAGTTTCTGCTGGTGAACGATTCAGATATTACGGTGAGCCCACACTATCTGACGCGGGTGATGGCCCAATTCGCACCAGCGGAGGAGAGTTCGTCTGATCAGAAGCCGAAGCCAGTCGGCCTAGTGACGGCGTTATATCGCGGACGTGCACACGGAACTCCTTGGTCATTGCTCGAGACGCTGACGATAGCGACAGATTTTATGCCGAGCGTGCTGGTGGCACGGATGCTGGAAGGCGAGCTGCGCTATGGTCTGGGCTCGACGCTGGCGGTGAGTCGGGAGGCGCTCGGGAAAATCGGCGGATTTGAGGCGATCGTGGATCAGCTTGCTGATGATTACGAGCTCGGTGAGCGGATCCACAAGGCGGGGTACCGGATAGCGTTGAGTGCCGACGTGGTGGAGACTAGCGTGCCGCCATATGACTGGGGGGGGTTCTGCGACCATCAGTTGCGTTGGTTGAGGACCGTGCGCGATGCGCGGCCGGGGGGATATGCGGGTCTGATCTTTACGCAGGGCTTGTCGTTGGCTCTTTTGAATGTGATGGCAAGCGGAGTGAGCCTTATGAGCTTGTGGCTGCTGGCGCTTAGTTTCTTTCTGCGGATTTCGCTGGCGATGACTGTGGGGGCTGAAGTGCTTGGCGATCACCAGGTGCTGCCCTCGCTATGGCTGCTGCCAATGCGCGACTTGATCTCGACGGGATTCTGGATCGGCGGATTTGTGTCGAACGCGGTGGTGTGGCGGGGCGAGCGGTTCGAGGTCCGGAAGGGAAAGCTGCATCCCTTGGTGCAGAGATAGCGAAGAGTTTCGATCGAGAGTCACAAGGAAAACAGAGGTTACAATCGCCAGCTTGAAATGCAATCAGGCCGCTTCAGAACTTTCGCGGCAATTTGTGACAGATTCACGGAATGCTGCTATCGGGGCGGGATGGGCGTCTGCTAGATTGCCTTTACGCGGCCCAGCGTTCGTTATGTGCAGTGCAGAGCGAAGTGGTCGTGAAAGGAGAGATCGATGCAAATCCCCTCACGTATAGCTACAGGGCTGTTGCTGTGTTGCGCAGTTGCGGCTGTGCCCGCATTTGCTTTTGCACAAGATTCCGCAGCGGCCAAGCCAGCAAAGCCTCCAGTGGGAACAGCGGTTGCGCCGTCGGAAACCTATGGAAAGCTTCTCACCATGATGGAGAAGGAATTCGTTGATGCGGCCGAGGCGATGCCGGAAGACAAGTTCGACTTTTCGCCGCCTACGACGGCGGGCGACTTCAAGGGCGTGCGCAGTTTCGGCGCGCAGGTGAAGCATGTGGCTGATGCCAACTACTACTTTTTCGGCGGCAACATGTCGGAAGGCGATTTAAAGGCGAAACACGATGCAATGGAGAAGATGACTTCGAAAGCCGAGATCATCCAGGCGCTGAAGGACTCGCTCGCGCAAGCGCATACGTATGTCAGCGGCATCACTGCTGAGAACGCGTTTGTGACCACGGAACATGGGACGCGCGGCGGCATGGCCTCATTCGGATTGGCGCATATGATGGATCATTATGGACAGATGGTTGTGTATCTGCGGATGAATGGAATCGTACCGCCGGCGAGCCGGGGAAACGGCATGTAGATAGACACGAGGTTCAAGCGGCCCGGGAGCCTGCGGCTTCCGGGCCTTCGTATTATTGTTCGCGGATGGCGGAGACGGGGTTGATCCGAGTAGCGCGATGGGCAGGCAGATAGCAGGCGAGGATCGCGATTGCGGCGAGGAGTCCCACAACTACCAGAACAGTGCGGGAATCGGTGGGGCTGACACCGTATAGCATGCTGCCGATGAATCGGGTGAGGCCGAAGGTCAACGCCAACCCGAGGGCAAGGCCTATGATCGTCAGCTGGATGCCTTGCATGAGCACGAGACGCATCACGTCTGCGCGTGAGGCGCCCAAGGCAACGCGAACTCCAATCTCGTGAGTTCTGAGCTGGGTGCGATAAGAAATAACGCCGTAGATGCCTGTTGCTGCGAGTACGAGAGCAATGACGGCAAAGATGCCGGCAAAGGTGCTCGCCAGCACCGGAAATATGGTGGATGCCCTGGTGGTCTCGCGCAATGAACGGACGTCAAAGACCACGAGATGACGATCAACCTGGCGGATAGCCTCTTCGAGTGCCGGGGCAATCGCGTTCGGATCGCCAGTGGTCTGGACCATCACCGTGGGATCGTCTGAATGCTGGAATAGATTGCGATAAATCATTCCTTCAGGAAATTCGTTGACGAACTGATGCTTGGAGTTCTTTGCCACGCCAATGACTGTATAAGCGCGACCCCAGACTTTCACGCGGCGTCCCAGCGGGTTCTCGCCGGGCCAGTATCGGTTGGCCAAAGTCTGATCGACAATAACGACCGGGAGTGTGGTGCGCTTGTCATCCGGCGTGAAATCTCGGCCGGCGACGATTTGGATGCCCATCAAAGAGAAGAATCCTGATGTAACATCGGCCCGCCTGACTTCGTGTGATTCATGCATCTGAGGTACGTATCCTTCCGGATAGACGTCCGCGCTTCTGCCGTTGAAGGAGAGAGGCAGCCAGTTGCTCAGGGCTGCAACTTTGACGCCAGGCAGAGCCGAGACGCCGTCGAGAATCTTGTGCTCGATCAGGTCTGCTTCCTTGTCTGAGTAGCCGGCTATGCCGAGGCCGACCGAAGCTGTGAGGATGTGATCCTGCCGGAAGCCTGGGTCGGCTGCGCTCATATTTCGGAGCGTACGGAAGAACAACGCGGAAGAAACGAGCAGGGAAAGGGAAAGGGCGATCTGCGTGACTACAAGGCCGCTGAGCAGACGGCGATGATGTCCACCGGAGATGCTGGTTGTCTCTTCCTTCAGCACTTCGGCGGCTTCGACGCGCGAGGATCGCAATGCGGGGAATGCGCCGCAGATTACGGTCGCGAGCAAGGAGAGCGCTACGACGATGAAGATGACGTTATGATCGACGATTCCATTCAGCTCAATCGGATTGGCATTAGGTGGGATAAAGTCGGCGAACCTTTTGGCGGTCCAGGATGTCAGAGCAAGGGCAACTACACCGCCAGCGAGGGAGACGATCAACCCTTCCAAAACCATTTGCCGCATGAGCTGAAGCCGGCTGGCGCCGAGCGATTCGCGGATGGCGATTTCTCTTCTGCGGGCGACGAAGCGGACCAGAGCCAGAGTTGCCACGTTGACGCACGTGAGCAAAAGGACGAAGCCCGCAATGGCGAGGAGAATGGGAAGTGATTTGGCGAGGTAGACATTGGCGCCGAAGGGCGAACGCCACATGGGATCGAGGGTAATGTTGTTTGCGCCGATGTGGTCGTCGGGATAGGAGGCGACGATCTGACGCATGACGGTTTCAAGATCCTGGGTGGCCTGCTGGCGGCTCACGCCTGGTCTGAGGCGCCCGAGTACGTTCAGGTAAGAGGCGCTGCGGTGCGTCATGCGGTACCTGTCAGCGCCCATCGGGTCGATGGGGAGCCATGCATCGTGCCGTACTCCGGGCATGGCATTGATGAATCCCTCCGGCGCGACGCCGATGATAGTGCAGGATTGACGCGCGAGTTCGATGGGCTTGCCCACGATTGCGGCATCTCCGCCGTACTTGTTTTTCCATAGCGAATAACTGAGCACCACGAAGCGGGCGCCGCCTTCCCGGGCTTCTTCAACGGGAAGGAAGAATCGGCCAAGGGCGGGCTTGATGCCGAGGACGTCGAAGAAGTTTGCGGAGACGTTGGCGACGTAGATGCGTTCGGGGGTTCCGTTGCCTGTCAGGGTGAGCCAGTCGTGGTGATAGGCAAGCATCCCGGCGAAAGAGTGATTGCGCTCGCGGAGGTCGCGGTAATCGAGGTAGGAGAAGGGCGGGGATGGGGACGTGCTCCACTGACCGCGCATGACGCTCACCAGTTCGTTTGTATTGCTGGCCTTTGGTATGGGGTGGAGCATGGTGCCGTCGATCCAGCTGAAGACGGTGCTGTTCGCGCAGATGGCGAGCGCCAGCATGAGCACTGCGGTGAGAGTGAATCCCGGGCTCTTGCGTAGTTGCCGCAAGGCAAAGCGAACATCCTGAAGCAGTCCGGACATGGACGCCTCCTCGAGGAACTTTGCTCTTGGGGAATGAGAGTATTTGTAAGCTATGAAAGCATGCTGTGCGCCAAAGCACCATTGGCAAGAACCTGAGTAGATCGTTAGAGATACCCGATGGCTCCGCTTGTGATGGCGGCCAACATTTTGTCCAAACGATCTCGATTCTGTTCGCTTTCGAACAGCATGATCAAAAGGGGCTATGCAGTTCGTTGACAGTGGCAAGTCGCGGGGCTAGAGTCTGCGGCAGTCGTACCGATCTTGGCGGAGAAACGGAACTGGCATGAGTGAATTGCTGGATCGCGTTCGAGCGGTGTTCGTCCGCGACGGGCGGGCACGTCCCGCTTGGCGGTTCGCGCTGCTGGTGACTCTGTACTGGGCGTGCGGGTCGGTGCTGGACCCGATACTTGCGAAGCTGCACTTTCCTGACCGGGATATGACGGCTGGCGCGCTGTCGCTGAATGAGGCTTTGGATTTTGGATTGATAACTTTGTTCTCGTGGATCGTGGCCCGGATTGGAAGGCAGCGGCTGTCGGAGTATGGACTCGGCTTACGACCCGGCTGGGCTCGGCTCTTCTTCAGGGGTGTGCTTTGGGGTGCAGTTCCGTCCGTTGTGATCGTAATTCCAATCTGGATTGCGGGCGCGTGTTCCTTTCAGGGGTTTGCTTTGCATGGAACAGGATTCGTGAGGTCAGCCGCGACGTGGGGGCTTGCTTTTTTGCTGGTTGGGTTGGCAGAGGAGTTCACTTTTCGCGGCTGTGCTCAGAGAACGCTGGGCGAGGCGATAGGATTCTGGCCGGCGGCGGTGGTGCTGTCGAGCCTGTTCGGGCTCGTGCATCTCCTTTTCAAGCAGAACGAGGGATGGATTGATCCGCTTTCGGTCTCACTCTATGGTCTGTTCTGGTGCTTTACGCTGCGACGAACGGGGAGCCTGTGGTTTGCGGTTGGTTTCCATGCTGCGTCGGATTATGTGGACATGGCAGTGTTCGCCGAGCCGAATACCGGGAATGGGGGTATGGCGGTTCCCGGGCATCTGCTGAATGTGGTGTTTCACGGCCCAGTGTGGCTGACGGGAGGGCCGCGAGGAACAGAGGCGAGTCTGTTGGTGTTTCCAATCCTGGCGGCACTGTTCTGGCTATTTCACAAGTGCTACCCGGGAGCTGGCGAGATGGAGCGGAGAGAAGCGAGGCGGATGCAGGTTGCGTAAACACATAGCGCGGCCCTTGCCAGTTCGGGCTGACAGAAGGAGTGATTTGGCAGGAAGAAGGAGATTCCCCAGGTCCCGGATCGAGACCTGGGTAATCTACTAGGGCTAGAACAACTCTTCCGTGGTGGTTGTGGTGGTAATGCGGGTACCGGAGAGCGCTCCGGTGAAGCTGATTGTGACATGGCCCTGCGTGTCGTAGGCGGTCAGGGTGAAGGTGCCGGTGAAGTGGTTTCCATCCGGGGCTACGGTGACGGTTTCAGTGAAGTGCGTAGGGCCGACCGGATCTCCGATGCCATTGTTCGTGTCGTTGGGGAATTGATTGCCATACCAGGCGAAGTGGTTGAGATAGAAGCTCGACTTGCCCGTTTGCTGCCAGACGCCCAGGCAGAAGTTGCCGTCCTGGGGAGGACGAACAGAATTCATGATCTCGGTGTGATCGTTGTGCCAGACGGAGAGGGCGTTGTCGATGACGGTGTCCGGGATGGGGCTGCCGTTCATGGTTTGCGCTGTGAACAGCACGTGCCACATGCCAACGATTGACTGGCCGACCCCAAGATCGTTGTTAAGGGTGCTTGCGCGAGGGACAGCGCCATGAACAGCCGGATGAAATGCAGATGGTTTGATGAGCCTAGTGGGCATGCCGCATTGGGCGAAGGCGGCGGGGACGGATGCAATGGCGAGCACCAGGGCGACAAAAGCCGGTGCCGACCTCCAATTTTTTGACCTCATTTATTTCCTCCTCGGCCGGGCAAATCACCGGCTGCCCCCGAAGCTAAGCGCGAGGCGAGCGAAGGAGGCAATGAAGAGGAGGTGAAGATGGAGGTGAAGTTTAGGTGAAGCAGTAAGGTCTTTCAAATCGTAGCTTTTCCTGACACACTGTTTCGTATTCTCCGGGCAAGTACCCGCAGCGAACGGATTTCCATCCAGAATTCTGCGCCTGGAAGATTGCAGCGGATTCAAGGCACGAAAGACACTCTTGAGACCGTCACTCTTCGCAGGTAATCGACATTGAGAGTAACGACGCAAACCGAAGGGACGTCCAGAAGCGCGCTGGTAATGCCAAATCCGTTTGAAGGCAAGTCTGGAGCGAAAAAAGAGAGCTTAGTCTGAGAACTCAGCGAGAGAGATGTGACCGGCTTCGTGTACCAATTCGGGGATTTCCGGCTGGACTGCCAAAGATTTGAGCTTCAGCTCAATGGGCGGGCGGTGCGTGTGGAACGGAAGCCGCTCGAACTGCTGATACTGCTTGCGTCGCGGCAGGGACAGCTGGTGACGCGGGCTGAGATCGCGGAGCGGCTTTGGTCGAGCGAGGTGTTCGTCGATACGGAGCATGGGATCAATACAGCGGTTCGGAAGCTGCGGCATCTGTTGCGAGATGATGCGGAGGAGCCGAGATTTATCCAGACCGTGACGGGAATGGGGTACCGGTTTGTGGCGGCCGTGGCGGTCACGGGAACATCATCGATCTACCCTGTTACCGAAGACGGGGGAGAAGCAGATGTTTTTGGACGAAAGGGAATTGAGGTAGTCGAACGAACAACCGCGAAGACTCCAGGAAGAATCCGGTGGATCTTTATCGGCTCGTCGGGCGCACTCGCTGCGGGACTGATTCTTTTTGTCGCGGGTCAGCATCCACTGGTCGAGAGGTTAATGCTGCGAGATCGACAAACCGCGATCAGGTCAATCGCAGTGTTGCCCCTGGACAATCTTTCACGAGAAGGCGCGCAAGAGTATTTCTCGGACGGAATGACGGATGAGCTTATTACCGAGCTTGCCAAAAACTCAACACTCCAGATCACCTCGCGGACATCAGTGATGCCATACAAAGCGAAGCGTCCGGCGCTTCCTGAGATAGCGCGGACTTTGAAGGTGGATGGAATCCTGGAGGGATCGATATCGAGATCGGGCGATAAGGTTCATATGACGCTGCAGTTGATTCGCAGCGATACAGACAAGCACATTTGGGCCGAAAGCTATGACCGAGACATAAGCGCAACCGTCGGCATGGCTGAGGAAGCTGCGCATGACATTGCGAAGGAACTGCGAAGCGCCACTGTTCGCGTGGCCAACTCTCGCCGTGTGAATCCCGCGGCTCACGATGCATATCTTCGAGGTAATTTCCTTTGGTTCAGAGGTCAAAACGAAGACGCGGGCAAGGCCTTCAGAGAAGCGGTCGAGCTGCAGCCGGATTATGCACTCGGCTGGGTAGGGCTGGCGGAGTATTACGGGGTGGCGGCGGATACTTCCATGAACCCTCTGGAGGCAGAGCCACTGCAAGAGAGCAGCGCGCGCAAGGCGGTTGCTCTCGATGATCAGCTTGCGGAAGCTCATGGAGCGTACGGAGCCGCGATCCTGTTTGTGCATTATGACCCCGTTCGCAGCCTGCAGGAGCTATCGAGGGCTATCGAGATCGATCCGAAGTACGCACAAGCATGGCATACCCGGGCGCGGGCTCTGTCTTCACTCGGACGATTCGACGAGGCTATCAGAGATCAGAAGCAGGCGACACTGCTGGATCCGTTTGCGCGTCCGTGGGGAATGGCGGAGGTTTACGGCTGGGCCAGACGATGCGACGAAGCGATTGCGGATGCGCGTGCACGGATCGACTACGCGCCTGATGTTTACTTCATTCTGGCGGACAGCTACAGGTGCAAAGGGATGGGCAAGGAGGCTTCAGAGGCCTTAGAGCGCAATTACGAGCGAATCGGTGACACGAGATCTGCCGGTGCAGTTCACCGTGCGTTCGAGCGTGGCGGCTACAAGGCGGTGGTGCGGTGGCGGCTTGAGGACCTGCTCAAAAGATCAGAAAACGGCTGGGTGGCGCCGCTTGAGATTGCGAAGTGTTATGCGGAGCTCGGCAACCGCGAGAAGGCGCTGGAATATCTGGAACTCAGTTACCGTGTGCGATGTCCGGATTTGCTCTGGATTCAATCTGATCCAGCATTCGACTTCGTGCACACCGATCCGCGATATCGTTCCATCATCGCTAAGCTTGGCCTGCCAGTTCTGTTTGAGTAACAGCGGACCGGGCTGCCGCCGCCGTATTGAGGGCCACTCTTCATCTGTCGGTTGCCGGTTGTCAGTCTCTCCGGGGCGGCGATGGAGTCCTCTCTGAAGTTTCTGCGGGCAGTACTGTGGCTGCTATGCTTTGAGCGAAATGCCGCTCACTACCACAACTGAGGCGGGGGTTCCGATTCAGGGGCCGAGCGCTGCGCTGATCTATGACGACTGGTATCCGGCGCTGCGAACGGATCAGCTGCGTACAGGCAAGCTTGTGACGGCGATGCTGCTGGGGATTCCGCTGGTAGTCGGCAGGCGGAACGATGGGCGAGTGTTTGCCATGCGCGACAGTTGCCCACATCGGGGAATTCCACTGAGTTATGGATGGTTCGATGGGAATCGCGTGACGTGTCGGTATCACGGGTGGGAGTTTGAGCCGTGCAGCGGGCGTTGCGAGCTGATTCCTTCGCTCTCGAGTCACGATCATCTGGATGCCACGAAGATTTTTGCGAGTGCTTATCCGTGCGAGGAGCGGGATGGCCATGCGTGGGTGTATGTGCCGGGGCTGGGCAGTGGGAAGAAGTCGCAAGCCGCGGAATTGCGGCCGGTGCCGGAACTGGCGAAGTTTGGGCCACGGTACAGGACCGCTTTTTTGACGGCGGATCTTCCTTGCAACGTGGATCACGGAATTATCGGGCTGATGGACCCGGCGCATGGACCGTTTGTTCACCAGGCGTGGTGGTGGCGTTCGCGGACGAGCATACGAGAGAAGACGAAGAAGTTTGAGCCGATTCCGGAAGGCTTCAGAATGAGCGCGCATGCGCCGAGCGCCAATTCGGCGCCCTACAAACTTCTGGGCGTGTATGGTCAGCCGGTGGAGACGACTATCGATTTTGTTCTGCCAAACCGGAGGACCGAGATCATTCGCGCGGGGGACAAGTGGTTTTCGTCGTTGACGACGGTGACTCCGGTGACGGCTTCGACGTGCAGAATCGATGTGATCGCGGCATGGAATGTTTTTTATTGGGTTCCGCTTTTGACACCGATTGCGAAGTTCTTTGGCGCGAAGTTTGTGCGGCAGGATCAGGAGACGATGATCCAGCAGGCGCAGGGGTTGAAGCACAATCCGAGCCTGATGTTAATCGATGATGCGGACAAGCCGGCGAAATGGTATTTCGCGTTGAAGCAGGCGCGGCTGGACGGGACCGGGAAGCACCCGATGGATGGGGTAGTGGAGTTGCATTGGCGGAGCTAGGAAGACAGTTCCTAGTTCACAGTTCTCAGTTCGTAGTTGCCAGTCGCCAGATGCCAGTAGCTTGTAGCCGGTAGCCTGCAGCTGATTGGCTGTGAGCCATCAGCTCTCAGCTTTCAGTTCTACTTCCCCATGCAATAAGTGAGGGCGCGTTATTCGAAGCTGCTGTCGACGAGCTGCGCCTGACGCATAGAACTCGTGATTGATGGCGGTGTCAGGTCAGGGCTAGGGCGGGGGTTGGGACGGGGACGCGGGAGATGGTGAGCACAGTGATGTCGTCTGACTGGCCGAAGGCTTTTGCGGCGGCGGCGATGTCGGCGGCGGATTGTGAGCTAATGGCGAGTGTGCGTTCGAAGCCATAGAGTTGGCCGGAGGTGTCGGATGCTTCGACGACGCCATCGGAGAGTAGGGTGAGTGCGCGGCCGGGCGGAAGCTCGAAGCGGATCTCAGCGTAATCAACTTCTGAGACAAGGCCAAGGGGCAGGCCTGAGGGGACTTCGATTTCGACTCCGCCCGAGTAGGGCGAGAGGTGGCCGGCGTTCGCGAGCGTCACGGTTCCCTGCGAGTCGATGCGTGCACAGCAGCACGTGATGAACCCACCATTCTTTGCTTCGCAGATCTGAAGATTGAGGCGGCGGAGGAGTTCAGCGGGGGAGAGATTCTCAACCGCGAGAGTGCGCAGGGCTCCAATCGCGAGAGTTCCTGTCATTGCAGCTTTGAGACCTTTGCCGCTGACGTCGCCAACGATGATGAGCGCGGAGTTCCCGGCCTGTTCGATCACCTGATAGAAGTCTCCAGCGACCTCTTCGGCGGGGAGGTAGGCGGCCTCGATGTGCAGTCCTTGAAGGGAAGGAAGGGAGTCGGGGATGAGTTGCTGCTGAATCTCCCGGGCGGCGGCGAGCTCGGCGACTGACCGCGCCTGATCGTGAGAAACGCGTGAAAAGCGGAAGAAGATAACGATGAGGCTGCTCAGGAAGAAGAGGAGGTTGCCGAGATCGTTGGGTTCGAGTTCGATGGGTCCGATGGTGATGGTGTCGACGAGGAACTGAAAGCGGCTCCAGCCGAGGTAGATCGATGCGCTTCCGAGGTCGTAGAGGGCCAAGGTTATGGGTGGAAGAAGACTGGGCAGAACGAGCCAGCCGGCCTCGCGATTTCCGCGGCGGTACCAGATGAAAAGCAGGATGGGCAGAAGGATAGCGACGGGCAGGATGATCAGCGGCTCGATGAGCATGTAGGTCTGCGACTGGATTTTGCCGAACCAGACGAGCCACGGAATGGCGGCGGGGATGATTAGCAGATTCTGGTAGGTATTCCAGAGACGACCGAGCCGATGTCCTCCGAAGGCGAAGGTGAAACGGGTTTGGGTGATGATGGCCGCGTAGAGGACGGGATCTGCGAGGCCGACATTCCATACGAGAGGCACGAAGCCTGAGTGCTGGAGATAGTAGATGACATCAATGGTGCCGACGAGAAGAAAGTAAAGTCCGAGCCAGAAGTATTCTGTGTGACCGCGCTGGCGGGAGTAGAGCGCGAAGAGGGCGAGTCCGGCGAAGGCGATCAGCGCATTGATGACAAGCGCGGGAACGGCGTAGGAGGTGCGGTCGTGGTACATCGACTGGCGCTGGGTTTCGATCGCATCGGGGGTGCCGAGGTAGACGGACATGAACTGGGGGAAGCGCCAGGCAGCGTAGCCTGTGGGGATGCGCGTGCGGAGGGCGATGATGATGTCGGTGGGGCCCTCGCGTATGGTGTAGACCCGTTCGACGGGACGGTTTACCTGAAGACCGGAGAGGATTTCAGGGCCGGGAACGGGTGCGCCGTTGATGTAGAGCGAGTATGTGCCAATGCCGCCCTGGATAATAAGGCCGAGCTCGGGGTGATTTTCATTTAGCTTGATGTGGCGTCGGAACCAGCGCCAGCCGGGCTGCGCGGCACCGAGGTCGTCGAGACGGACGAGTTCCCATTGTGAGTCGTCGAGGGATGGGTTGGACCACGACGATTCGTCGCCTTCGTGGGTCAGCCAGCCGCGGTCGATGTCGGTGATCCAATCCTGGGCGTGAGGGCGGTCGATGAGGTTGGGGCCGTCGGGGTCTGGTGCGGATGAAGACTGCTGTGCGCCGAGCCGGAGTGAAAGGCACAGCGGGATCAGAAGGATGAGGAGGAGGAGTCTTTTCATCGCGACGCCGAGTACATGGTACTCGGTTAGAGTCCCAGCGAAGCAGATGGTTTCGGGATCGAACGCGAGGATCTCGAGCTGATTAGCCGAAGACAGCTTAGCTGGCTTGGGATTCGTCGCTCTGGTCGGTCAGGTCGGCGTCTTCGCCTTCGATGGAAATGCGGAGAGAGCGTAGGAAGTTCACGTCGTTCTTGGTGAACTTGGTGCCGTCTTCGTTGACCTCGGTGGAGTCAGTGTTCTCGCCTTCTTTAACCTCGTTAAGACCGATGGTAGCCTCGAGCATGAGGAGGACATCGAATCCGTGCTTGCGGATATCCTGTACAACACCAGCGATCTGCTCGCTTTCGATAACTGACTCATGGATCGCTTCACCGAGTTGTTGGATCAGTTCGCGCAGACGAGATGTCACAAATTTCCTCCGGCAGCTACCAGCGCGGGGAATGGCGCAGGGGCGGCAAGTGATTTAACTACCTTACTTGGCGAGCGGCCCTCCGGCAACTGGCATCTTGCTTTGGATGCGTGGAGGCGGAGAGATGTCCGCCGCTGCTACCATCATAATCGGAGTGAGACCTCAGACGATTGGACGGGTACTTGGGATTGGGCTGCGCGTTGCAGGCCGGATGGCGGGACAGGCCATTATGGGCGAGGACGCGCAAGGCACGGCTCGCGCGCAGCAAAATGCCGCGCCAAGCGCGCAAGGGCGGGGCCGGGCAGCAGGCGAGGCGACGCGGAATGTGGGACGCGGAGTTTCGGGATTTTTCAAGCCATTCAAGAGAGTGGGCAGCAAGATATTGCTTGAGGTAGTGAGCGTGTTTTTTCTGCTGCCGGTGGTGGCGTTTGCACCGGTGCTGTGGAGGACGCGGGCGAGCTGGCACGATGGGCCGGATCACAGGACGTTTCTGGCGTGCG
>Ga0310811_10009331_pt1 | contig 12658 bp, 7 predicted proteins | sample YCmetagenome_FD_207642 | JGI IMG/M metagenome (GOLD analysis project Ga0310811, IMG submission 207642) | Soil microbial communities from experimental microcosm in Duke University, North Carolina, United States - YC | ecosystem: Engineered > Artificial ecosystem > Soil microcosm > Unclassified ... | reverse complement strand
GAAAGGTCCCTTAGTTGGAATAATATTGTAGTGCCCGCTGAAGATCCTCGTATCCTCGAATGTTCCGTCGGGCTTGGAAGGAATATCATAAGGAGACGGATTCGCCGTCCAGCTGATCTGTCGCAGCTCTATCTGGAGGCCGCCCGTTTCCGTCAGCAGGTTCTTTCCCGTGACGCTGTCGATGATATTTCCCTGGAAAGCCGAATCTGGTCCGGGATAGTTATCGGTCTTGGTGCAGCCAAAAAGCGCCGCGGCCGCCAAACAAAACCACACAACGAATATTTGCTTGATCATAAAGATTTTCATTTTAAAGTTTAGTAACCCGGATTATTCGGAAACAAGTTGGGATTCTTGGACAACTCCCCACCCGGCAGAGGCTCATAATACCACAGCTTCTGGAAGGTATAGGTCCGCTTGAAAGTCTCCAGCTGCTTCAAAAAGATATACTTGCTCTCCGACGCTACATAATAAGGCAGCAGCCCATAACAGTTACGCTGGTTCAGCACCTGGTCGGCCGTCCTCCACCGGCGGATATCCCACCAGTACTGGTGCTCGAAGGCCAGCTCCTTGCAGCGTTCGTTGCGAACCGTATCGATGGTCAGCGAAGCCGTAGCCGGGGCAGCCCCCGCCCGGTCGCGGAGCAAATTGACGTCGGCAAGCGCATCCGCCTGCATATCGGCCGTGCCCAGCTCCATCGCCGCCTCTGCCCTGTTCAGCAACACCTCGGCATATCGCATGTCTATATAGCTCTGCCCGCTCTGATAGAGACCGCAGGCCGAGGCAGCCTTGCCATAGTCTACATATTTGCGGACATAAAAACCCGTCCTTGTAAGGTCATCGCCGGAAGTGCTGACCCCCGCCCGCCCGATCACGTTCCTGCCGGTCACAACGGCGTTGATATCCCCAAGCCACAAATTGGTGCTCGGACCGTTTTGTACGTCATTGGGCGAGGTTAGATCGTTGGCCTTCTCCTGCGCGGCCGCCCCCGAAAAAGTATTATAGATCCCCCGCTGTACGTCGAAGCTCACACCCCGCAGCGTAGCGCCCGGAAAATAGACCGTCGCCAGCAACCGCGGCTCCAGCCCCTGCATCAGGTCCGCGCGACTGGCAAACCGCACCGGAGCGCCTGAACCATCCACGATCCGTGAATCCAGCGAACCGAACCGCTCTACAAAGTCCAGCGTCGGATAGGCCCTGGACAAACCATCCGCCGTCATGATCCGGCACGTCATCGTCGCATCCCAACTATGCGGACCGGCATTGTCGTTATTCCGGTTGGGGTCGGACAGACTGTACTGGCGCAGGAAAATGCTCTCGTTATTCGGCTTCAGGAATACGTCCACATAGTTCTGCACCTTGTCGGGATAGCCGCCCGTATAGAGATTGAAATGCCCTTCTACCAGTTTGGCGGCGTCATAGGCTGCCTGGAAGAATTTAGCGGCATCCGCGGCCGGTATACCCGCAAATCCCTGCTGTCTGGCAGGACCGTCGACAAAGTTCGCAGCGCCATATTTGGCAATAGTGCCCGCGTATAGCATGGCGCGGGACTTGTAGGCAGCCGCCGCGTACTTATTGGCAATCCCGGGAGTAGCGCTTGAACCCGGGTCCTTCATCAGCGCAAACGCACTGTCAAAATCCGAAGCGATAAAATTGTACACGTCCTCTTCCTTATTCCTGGGCACCTGCAGCGAAGCAATAGGCGTGGCAGGATCGACCACAGTCCTCACGATCGGAACCCCGCCGTAACGCTTGGCCAGCGCGAAATAGGTATAAGCCCTGCAGAAATAGGCCTCACCCAGCCACTGATTCACCTGGTCCTGCGTGAAGTTCTTCGCATACAAAGGCAGCGTGCTGATGAACACATTGATGATCCGGATCTTGTCATAAGGCCAATATCCAAATCCCTGCGCAGCATCGCCCGTTCCGCCAAACGGACCTACCATCTCGCCGTCGATGGCATCGGTATGATAAAAACACTGCCAGCGTCCGCCGTCGCCCGTCATAAATCCGTGGTTCGGATCATAGATAAAATCCTCTATCGGAAGCATGGTATAAACATTCGCCATATAAGCCTGTACGGCATTGGCATTGGTGAAGACGTCGGTCTCCGCGATCACACCCAGTGGAGGCGTGTCCAGCTTGTGGCAGGACGCAGAGACAGCGATCACCAGTATAACAAACAAATATTTTACTTTGTCCATGATTTTCATTTTTAAAAACTAACAGATGCACCTGCGCTGAAAGTTCTGTTCAGCGGATACAAATAACCGGCCTGTGAAATATTAAAGTCCTGAGTGCTCGATACCGCTCCGGGGTGCTCGGGGTCGGAATACTTAACCCCCGTGAGCGTCGCCAGATTGTAGCTGTTGACATAGACCCGCAAACTCTGGATGCCCACTTTGCTCAGCAGTTTGTGCGGCAAAGAATACCCGACCTCGAGGGTCTTCACACGCACATAAGTGGCGTTTTGTACTGCCTTCGAACCATCGGCGGGCGGTGACGAGGAAGTGGGATAATTGCCCGTGGTCCACGTCGTGTTGGGGTTGAACATATTGGCATTCGGGTCGGTGGTATGCCAGCGGTCCATGAACTCCACCAGTGCGCTCCGGTTATACATCAGCGGCTGAGCCAGCTGCTCTGCAAACTGTATATGATAGTCCGTCGCCCCCTGCAGCAATACCGAGATATCGAAATTGTTCCAGCTGGCGCTGACGGTTGCGCCGAAGTTCACGATGGGAATATCCCTCGTAGCCAGAGGCACCTGGTCCTTTGCGTCGATAACCCCGTCATGGTTGATGTCCTGATAGTAATAGTCCCCTGGTACGACCGACTGGTTGCCGCCTCCCGTGTTTACGCTGGAATTATATATCTGGTTGTAGCTGGTATACTGACCCCCATACAAATAACCCCACCAGATATTCGCATAGCGCCCGCCAATAGCATTTTTATACTGGTCATACTGGCTGCTGGCGCGGGTTTGTTCGAAGTAAATATTCTTTACCCGGCTGATGCCGATATTACCGCTGATATTGTAGGCAACCTTCCGGTAGACGTTGTGGTGCGTCAGCACGACCTCGACGCCGCTTGTCCGGTCGCTGTTGAGGTTCGCCTGGTTGATCGAAAAACCTGCCGTGCCGGGCACCTGCGCGCTTGGAATAAAGGGAATGCCGCTGCGGTTACGGACAAAATAGTCAAAACTGCCGCCGATCAGGCCGTTGAACATATCGAAGTCCGTCCCGATATTCAGCGTCTTGGACTGCATCCAGGTCAGCTGCAGATTGGGTATCCCCTGCGGGGCGACACCTCCCACATAGCTGCCGTTGATGACGGCGCCGGGTCCAGGATAGTTGTAGCCCGCGATCCACTGGTAGTTGTTAGCCCGGTCATCCCCCAGTACTCCATAGCTGGCCCGAACCTTCAGGTTGGTCAGGATGCCTGGAGATACGATCGAGGCCATGAAAGGCTCGTTGCTGATCCGCCACCCGACCATCCCCGCGGGAAAAAAACCCCAGCGCCGGATCGGGCTGAATTTACTGGAAGCGTCCTCCCGGAAGGAGAACTCTGCCAGGTACCTTCCCTTGTAGTCATAGTCGAACCGGCCAACCCAGCTCTTGGTCACAGGATTGATCAGATTGCCCTTGTCCTGTCCCGCGCTCAGGTAGTTGACGTCTCCGGCATTACCCGCAAACAAATACGGGATGCCAAGGGAAAAGCTCCGCTGGGCGCTGAAATTATCCGTGGTGGTATAGGACTCCTCGTACAAGGCCAGACCCGTTACATTGTGGACGCCGCCAAACTGTCGTTTATAGTTCAGGGACAGCTGCATCAGCGTACCGGTATTGGTATAATACTGCCGCTGTATCGTCGACGGGGAATGCGCCAGCGTTGGATTGTAGGTCTGCGCTCCCCTGTCGTAGGTATACAGCGTATAGGCCTTCTGAGAAACCGTATTGTCGGTGACATTATAACCGAGATTGTACATGGCCTTAGCCGTCAGCCCATCGATACCGGGAACATCGTATTCGAGGTTCATCTGCCCCTGGAAATTGGTATTCTTAAAAGTGCTCTGCCCGATAAGATCGGAATTCGTCATAACTACCGGGTTATCATTGTCCGGCTCGAGACTCGGATATTTCGGGTTGTTGTTGGCATAGGGCTGATCCGTCGGTACAAGGTTCTCCGCATATTTGAAGATCACCCATACAGACTGGCTCGGAGCGTTCTTGAGGTCCTTGTAACCGGAGACAAGCGCGGCGCCCCGCAGCCGTTTGGTGAAATTGATATTCACGTTACTGCGGAAATTCCACCGGTTATAGTTGATGCTGTTGGTCTTGAAAAGACTCCCCTGCGTCAGATATCCAAGATCGAAGAAATAGTTGATCTTGTCGTTGCCTCCGGACATATTCAGATTGTGCTGTGTCTCCGGCGCCAGAGGCCGCGTGATCGCCTTCATCCAGTTGGTGGACGGCAGCTTCCCGCTGGTATAGAGGGCAATCGTACTGTCCGAATAGGTCTGGGGAGCGGTACCGACCACATTGTTGTTGAAATTGCGCCTCGCTGCCTCATTCCATAGCTGCATGTATTGAACGGCATTCACCGGGTTCGGAACGTCGAGGAATTGCTGCCAGCTCTGGTTGACGGAATAGGTGATGCTGAATTTGCCACCCGACCTGCCCCCGCGCTTTGTCGTCACCAAAATGACGCCATTGGCGGCCTTTACACCATAGATGGCGGCAGAAGCGTCTTTCAGCACGGATACGTTGTCGATCTCCGTCGGGTCCATACGGGCCAGATCACCGGCGCCGCGGGGCACCCCGTCGATAATGATCAGCGGCGGAGTCGGATTGCCGGTCGTTGCGCCCGGAGTCGTCTGGATAGGTATACCAAAACCGCGGATATCGAACTGCGTATTGAACGAGCCGGGCTCGGCGCTCATCTGCTGTATCCTAAGCCCGGGCACCTTGCCCGTCAGCATGTTGACAACGTTCTCATTCTTGGTCACGACCAGCTCGGGCGCCTTTACCACCGAAACGGCGCCAAGCACATTCGCTTTCTTCTGCGTACCATAACCAACTACGATGACATCGTTCAGACTACCCGCGCCGGGTAAGGCCTTCAGCGATACGCTGATTTCTCTCGCCTGATCACCGATCTTGTACTGGAACTCAGCATAACCGATATAGGAGATGACCAGTTCCTCCCCAACCCGTCCCCTGACAGAAAAATGACCCGAGGAGTCAGTAGAGGTCCCCCCTCCCCTTTTTACCTTGACGCTCGCCCCACCTAATGGCTCGCCTTTTTCGTTCATGACCCTCCCGGTCATGGTCACGGTCGAATGCGGCCCGGTCTGCTGCGCCAGTGCGGGAAATCGAATGCCTAACAATAATAATAGGAGTAGAATAAAAAAGCCAGCAGGTGGCTTTAGAGCAGGGGCATAGCAGTAGCAGCCCTGTTCGGGAAGTAATTTTCTCTTCATACGGAAGCCGTTTAATTTTGTAACGGCAACCTACTCAGACAGGCCTAATAGCGGGATTAATTATTCGCTAACAAAGCGAATAATTTAACTTTTTTTTCAGTTAAGGTTGTATTAGGGCTTAATCCTGGGTAACCTTCACCCAGTCCACCCACATCCTGGCTTCGCGCTTCCTGATCTGCTCCAGCGTAGAAGCCGACAGCCCATAATAGGGCTCCTTGATCCCGTTCACCTTTGCCGGGTATACCCCACCGACAGCAAAATTCAGGATCAGGTATTTATTATTGTCGAAAGCCCATTTCCCTTTCGGAGAGATAAAAGTCCTGGAGATCCCGAATACCCGGCGGCCGTCATATTTAAAGGTCAGACTATCCGGAGTCCAGTCCACCGCATAGATATGCCACTGGGTCACGTCGTTCCCCTTGTCAAAATAGGCCTTGGCCACCGGCCCCTTGTCGCCGCTATACCCCGGGCCGTGTACCGCAGCGCTCGCCCAGTCCTTTTCTCCTACATACTCCATAATGTCTACCTCCCCCGTCGCCGGCCAGGCGCCGTTGCCCAGCATCCACCAGGCAGGCCAGAGCCCCTGTCCGTCCGAAAGCCTGATCCGCGCCTCGGCGGTGCCGTATTTAAAATCGAATTTCCCCTTCGTATTGATCCGCCCCGACACAAAATCGAAATGCTGCCCGTCCTTACTCACATACCCGGGAGCATACAACGGACGCAGTACAAGCGCATTGTTTTCCAGATAAATAGTCGCGCTGCTATCGACGTACCCCTGCAGCTCATTATTGACGTGCATACCGGAAACCTCGACATTCCATTTGCCGCGGTCAAGCGATTTCCCCGAAAAATCGTCAAAAAACACCACCTTCTTCCCTGCAGGTGGCGCGGCCGCTATACAGACTAGCAATAGCACGGCTAAACCCGTTGTCTTCGTGTGTATCATATGCATAAAATTACTGGTAAACCCTTACATAATCTATTTCCAGCTGGTCGGTGCTGAAGGCCGGGTCCACCGCTCCTCCAAAATTCCCTCCCATTGCAAGGTTCAAAATAATAAAAAAGTTCTGATTGAAAGGAAAAGCACTGCTATTGGGCAACGTGTAATAGACAACATCGTCTACCAGCAGCTGGATGCTGGCTGCAGACCAGACGGCGGCATAACGATGAAAATCCGTACCGGCCGTCGCAACCGTCGTAGTCCCTCCGTCCCCATTGGTATTCTTCTGCTGCGAATAGTGCATGGTCCCATAAATGGTATTCTTCTGGCTGCCGTTCTGCTCCATTATGTCGATCTCCCCGCAGGCCGGCCAGCCCGCCGTGGCGAAATTATTGCCCAGCATCCAGATCCCCGGCCAGGTCCCTTTTCCCGCCGGCAGTTTGGCCCGGACCTCTATCTTCCCATACTGCCAGGAGTAAAGCCCCTTCGTCAGCAGCCGGGCCGAGGTATACGCGCTCCCGTTGTAGGATTCTTTTTTGGCGATGATCTTCAGCGTACCGTTCGAAACGACGGCATTGTCCGTCCGCGAAGTATAGTACTCCAGCTCGTTGTTACCCCAGCCGCCCGAACCCGTTCCGATATCATAACCCCATTTCGATGCGTCCGGAGAACCGGGCACGTCGAACTCATCGGCCCAGACCAGGGACGATTTCACGACGACGGTCACCTGCACCGACTGGGAAGCCGTCAGCCCCGCCGCACTTTTGGCGACCACATTGACGGAATAATTGCCGGAAGCGGGATATTTATAGGTGACGATCCCGCCGGGCACCGTCTGGAAGACCCCATTCCCGAAATCGAAGTCGTAGCTGACGGCATTGGTCGCCGTCGCCGTAAACATAACATTGCCACTGCTATCGGCATTGACTTTAGTTTGAACGGTCAACCCGGAAGGCGCCGTATCGGAAGGCCCCTCCGCACTTTTTTTACCGCAGGCAGCAGAGATTAGCAACACCGACAGCAGGGCAAATGTCACGATTTTCATATGTATGAATTATTATTTGGTTTTCAGTATCTGGTACCACGCATTCCCGTCAGCGCCGATATTCCGCAGGGTCATAACGCCCCCCGAAAGGGAAAGGATCTCATAGGTGTTTGCGCCCGTGCCGAAATCGACGATGCCATTACCCGGCACGGTGAACTGGATCCCGGTAGAGTTGGAAGAATTGGAACCCGTACTGGCCCCCGCAAAACCCAGATTCTTCGTTCCGCCGGTCCCAATGGCATAACAGTTGTCCGGACCACTGACGCCGTAAAAGGCGGTGGCGGCAGAGATCAGAAACGATTCCCCCTTATTGTCCACGGTCATGGAAATGCTGTTGGCCCCCGTTTTGGTAAACGTGATCTCGTCGTCATAGGCACACGAAGGCTTCTCGTTCGGCTGTGCCTTATACCAGTCCGCCGAAAAAGAGGTGGTTGGTCCCACCCCAAAATGTCCCGCAGTCCCGCTCGCACAGACCCAGGTCTGCGACGATCCATTGGTTAGCGCCGCCATGACATCGGCAGGTATCTGAAACGTATAGAGCACCCTCACCTGCTTCGTCCCCGTCGTAATAGCGCCGCCGGTGCCGATCGCGTTGACGGAGATAGTATAGGTATTGGTGTCCAGCGTAGTATACTTGTAGCTGGCCGCTCCACTGCTGGTCACGACCGAGTCCCCCGTCCCGAACAGGATCTTATAGGTCAGGGCGTCCGAAGCCGTCACGCTGATCGTGACATTGCCCGAGCCGTCCCCGGCCGGATGCGTGGCGTCCACACCCTGAACGGCAGCCGTAATAGTCAGATTGGTCGGCGTTTTGATCTTGCCAAAGCCGTAGTCCGTCTTCTGACAGGCGACGATCCCTGCTCCGGCCAAAAGCAAAAGAACCACCAAATATTTCAAATTCCTTTTCATAATAGTCATTTTATAAAAGTGTTACGTCATCGAAATAAAAGACCTTCCCGGATCCACCGGCTCCAAAATCAAAGAAGATCGAGCATTTATCATATTTATAGGCGGCATTCCACGCCGGTGTACCCGAGGCATTCGAACTGAAATCAAAGGTCAGCGTCTCCCACTGCCCGGCCTTCGTCGTCATCACATCCGTCTCCACGGAATGCGTACCGTCTCCGTGCTCTTCCAGCTTCAGCTTGATATCCAGTCCAGCAGCAGGAGAATAGACCCTGACCGTCATCTTCGGCGCCCCGCTCTGCGGAAGCACGGTCGCAAATCCATTCGCGCCTCCGATAGTCGTTCCGGCCCAGGTCTGCGCGCCATTGGTCTTCACGGTCTTCATCACGTGATTGGTGGCATTCACCGGGTCAGGATCAAACGTATAAGTAGACGCATCCCCCCCAAAATCACTAACAGTATAGTCCACCGTTGCACTCTCGAAGCTAACGGGCAGATCTATCTGCGACAACGTGAACACGGCAAGGTTATCGAAATAAAAGACCTTCCCCGAACCCACGACCCCGAAATCGAAGAACACCGATACCTTGTCATAATTATAGCCGCTGTTGAAGGCAGGCGTCCCCGGCGAGGTCTGGGTCAGGTCAAAGACAAGCGTCTCCCACTGTCCCGCCTTCGAGGTCAGCACGTCGGTCTCCACAGAATGCGTGCCGTCGTTGTGGTCCTCCACCTTCAGCTTGATATCCAGTCCCGCGGCGGGCGAATAGACCATCAGACTCATCCTCGCCGCATTCGCCTTCAGCGGCACCGGCGTCGGGAAACCCGAACCACCGCCAATAGTCGTTCCCGCCCAGACCTCTGCGCCAGCCGGCTTGACCGTTTTTATCACATGATTACTTCCGCCCACGGGGTCAGTAGTCAGCACGGAAATATTCCCCCCAAAATCTGACATCGTATAATCCGTATTCGGATCTTCAAAGCTTACCGGCAGGCTGATCGGTTTCGAGACATGAACGGTATCCTTCCACGTCGCCGTCTCCGCCCCGCCGCTAAGAGCCACCACTCTGATCACATAGGTCCCCGCGCTCGCATACGTATGCGTCACCGCCGCCCCCGCAAGCGTTTGTACAAACGGCTCCGGAGAAAAACCCGTCGAATCCCCAAAATATATTTTATAGAACGTCGCGTACTTTGCCGTCGCAGACACACTCACGCTCAGATTCGTAATACTCACCTTTCCCACCAGATTCTGAGGCGTGATATACGAGACCGTCAACGGCTGGGTAGCCGTCGATACGCCACCCTTCAGGTCATGGCCGGTGATCTTCACCTGATAGGTCCCTTCCGCATAGACGTGCCGCACGGTCTTCCCCGCCGCCAGCGTTGCCGGCTGCTTCGTCGTGTCGCCGAAAACCACCTCATACGAAACGATCCCCTCCCCGCCCGGGGCGATAGTGACCAGCCCCGTATTGTCCTGGGTGATGGTGAACATAGCGCCGGCCTTCGCTCCCGAAGCACCCGTCGCAACAAAAGAGACGTCTTTATACTCTTTTTTACAACCGCCGATCAGACCGGCCAGCAAAACAACCGAATAGATATGTTTATAGCGCATGATTGTCGTTTTAAGATTAATACCCCGGATTTTGCGTTAGCCCCGACACCTTGATCTCCTGGTCGGGTATCGGGAACAGCTCGTTCTTGCCGGATTTAAAATTTCCACCAAGCACCGAGGCAGCCTGACCCGTCCTTACGAGATCGAAGAACCGCTCGCCTTCCATCGCCAGCTCCAGCCTCCGCTCGTTCAGTATCGCCGTGTACAGCCCGGAACCCGTAGACCCGATATCGTGCAGCTGATCGCCGAATGCACGGCGCCGAACCTGATTCAGATAGCCCTGCGCCGTAACATCGTCGGGATTGGCCTTCTTGTTCAACGCCTCCGCCGCCATCAGCAGGACGTCCGAATACCGGATGATCCGCTGGTTGTTCAGATAGTTCAGCTCCGGCTGCCCCGAAGTCTGTCCCTTACGGGGCAGATACTTTTGATTGTACAGGCCCGTATTCTTATACGGCGCCACCTGATAGGCGATATTGTACGAAGGATTGGCCGCCTTATACGCCTCGATATCCAGCACGGTTACAGCCTTCCGCTGGTCGCCCGCAGAATAGGCCGCCGCCAGATTCTGCGTCGGCAGATTGGTACTCCACCCCGGCGCGTAGGGCATATCGGCGCTGCCGCTGAGCCCGCGGATCCCGCACTGCTGCACGGCATAGTTGCCCTGTCCCTGCAGCACGTTCGACCACTCATAATAAGGAGAAGCATTGGAATACTGTATCTCGAAGACCGACTCCGGTCCATTCTCTCCGCCCGACAAAAAGATCGATGAGAAATCGCTCACCAGTGAATAAGCACCGGAGTTGACGACGCTCTGCAACACAGTAGCCGCCGAGTCGTATTTGTTCTGATACAAAAACACCTTTCCAAGAAGCGCCTGCGCCGCATATTTCGTGATCCTCCCTTTCTGTACCTGCACCGCTGGCAGCACGGCTATCGCACTGTTCAGATCGGCCTCCGCCTGCAGATAGACCGACGACCTCGCGACCCGCTTCAGCGAGCCCGAGCTCGAGATATCCAGCCGCTTGTCCACGAACAACGGCACGTCGCCGAACATTTTTGCCAGCGTGAAATAATAATAGGCGCGAAGAAAATAGACCTCCCCATACATCGCGTCCTTGCCCGCAAAGCTCACCTGCTGACCCGCGGGATTCTTGTCCCTGTATTGAAACAGATAGTTGGCGCGATTCACGCCCTCATAGGCATACTGCCAGATCTGCGTCAGGGTCCCGTTGACAGGCGTCAGCGTAAAATCGTCGATCTGCTGCAGGTCGAGCACGTCGGAGGCGCTCTCTCCGCCCGACACGGCATTATCGGACGCGATATCGCCGATAGGCACCATCTGGTCCAGCCACTGCAGCGGCGTATACACGCTGACTTCCATAGTGCGGTAGTCGCTTTCCGTCTTCAGATAGTCCAGCGCGGTCACCTTATAGGTGTCGTGCGGATCGTAGGAAATATATTTCTTACAGGAGGCAAGCAGCGCTATACCCGCAACCGCCGTTAGTAGATACTTATGCATAAAGCAATTCATTTTTTTTGATTAGAATTTTACGTCGATGCCCGCAGAATAGATCCTCGACTGCGGATAGGCAGCCAGATCGACGCCGGAGCCCAGAATGCCGCCCGGGATCTCGGGATCGAAACCCTGGTACTTCGTCAGCGTATAGGCATTCTTGACCTGCAGGTACAGCCTTATCCGCTGGATAGCACCATGCGTAACCGCCGCCGGCAGCGTATACCCCAGCTGCACGTTCTTTATCTTCAGATAAGAACCGTCCTCCACATATCTGTCCGAGACCCGGGCGTTGTTATTGGCGTCGGTAAAAGAGTAACGGGGATTCTTCGCGTCATTCGTCGAACCGGCGCCCGTCCATCGCGCGAGTATATTCCTGAATTTATTGGTATAGTTGGCATTCCGCTCGTAGGCCCGATAGATATCATTGCCCACCGAAGCATAGAGGAAGGTAGACAGGTCAAAACCCTTCCATTCGAGGTTCAGCGTCCAACCCATCGTAAACTTCGGAAAGGGATTGCCGATCTTCGTCTCGTCCTTGCTGTCGATGACGCCGTCCTTATTGACGTCCGCATACCGGATATCGCCCGGCTGCGCATTGGCCTGCGTAGCCGACTTGGTCACGTCCGCCTGGGTCTGGAATAACCCATCGGTCTTATAGCCATAGAAATAACCCGGCGCCTGCCCCGCTTCAAAGACGGTCACCGTCTGCGACTGCCCGTTGAAGTAAGATCCCCCGACGATACGCGCCGTATTCCCCTGATTCGTCGACTTGACAAGATTGGTCGCCTTCGTAAAGGTCAGCGAAGTACTGATGCCAAAATCCTTTCCAATATGGTCGCTATAGCTGAGCGTCGCGTCAAAACCCTTGCTCGAAATGGTCCCTACATTCGCCGGCGGCGGCGGGATCGTCCCCAGATAGAGCGACTGCGTCGGAGTAAACAGCAGATTGGCTACGTCCTTCTTAAAATAGTCCGCCGAAAGACTCAGCTTCCCCCGCAGGATGGAAAGGTCAAACCCCGCATTCAGCTGCTTTTGCGTCTCCCAGCCCAGATTTGGGTTGAGCTGCGAACTCAGCGTCGAACCGGGATAGAATACCCCGTTGAAATTATAGCCATTGCTGTTGCCGATCGTACTATAGGGACCGCCCGTGCTGATGCTTG
>Ga0310811_10009329_pt1 | contig 12659 bp, 11 predicted proteins | sample YCmetagenome_FD_207642 | JGI IMG/M metagenome (GOLD analysis project Ga0310811, IMG submission 207642) | Soil microbial communities from experimental microcosm in Duke University, North Carolina, United States - YC | ecosystem: Engineered > Artificial ecosystem > Soil microcosm > Unclassified ... | reverse complement strand
ACGCCTGCCGTCCATGCCGGTATGGATGCCGGACCGCCGGCCGCCGGGAGGTTCGACGGCAGGCTCCCCCGCGATGCGCATCCCCGAAGCGCGTCCCTCGGCGAGGACGGGCACGACTCTCTCACAGCCCCTTGACTCGGACAGTGAGAGAGCGGACGATCCGTAGAAATAAATTCTAGAGTCTCCCTCTAGAACTGGTCACGAGGGCCCCAGCTCGACCAGAAAGGCCTAGTCATGAGACTGTCCTATGTCCGTGAGCTCGGCGAGTATCCGACCGGCGCCCGCCGCATGAAGATCCTCACCATGGCCGTCCTGGCCATCCTCATCGGCTCCTACGAAGCACAGATCGCGCCCGTGGTGCCACTGCTGCTCAAGGACCTGCACATGTCCTTGGCGACCTACGGTGCGGTGTCAGGAGTCGCGGTCGTCGCCGGCGCCATCGCCTCCGCGGTGGGCGGCAGGCTCACCGACCGGCTCGGCCGGGTACGGCTGCTGGTCCCGCTCATGCTTCTGACGGCGGTGTGCTGCTTCGCGATGACACTCGTCAACAGCCCGCGCGACCTGCTGATCGCCCGGATCGTCCTGTCCTTCATCGACGGCGTGGCGATGGCGAGCACCGCGCCGCTGGTGCGCGACTTCTCCCCGCGCCTCGGCCGCGCGCAGGCGTTCGGCTTCTGGACATGGGGACCGGTCGGCGCGAACTTCCTCGCCGCCGCCCTCGCCGGCTGGACGCTGCCGATCTTCAACGACTCCTGGCGATCGCAGTTCGTCATCATGGGCTGCATCTCCCTGGTCATCTCCCTCGTCATCGCCTTCAACATCGCCGACCTGTCGCCCGAGTTGCGCGCCCGCATCCAGCACACCGAGAGCGACGCCGCCCACGTGGTCGACCTGGCCCAACCTGCCAGGGTCCGGGCGCTGTTCGCCCAGCGCAACATCTGGGCGCACGTGATCGGCATCTCCCTCTGGCTGGTCCTCTACATCACGTTGTCGCTGTTCGGCCAGACCATGCTCGTCGGAGCGCTGGGCATCACCACCGCGCAGGCGTCCACGGTCATGACGGCCTTCTGGATCCTCGACCTGGCCGTGCTGGTCGTCATCGGCCGCATCTCGGACCGGACAGGGCTCCGCAAGCCGTTCGCGCTGGGCGGCACGGTCGTGGGCGTGGTCATCACCGCGTACTTCGTCTATCTGCTGGGTCAGAAAGACGTCTCGCTCGGTCTGCTGATGATCGTGGGCGCGCTGCTCGGCGGGGCACTCGCCGTCGCGTACGCCCCTTGGATGGCCAACTACTCCGAGGACGCCGAGGACGTCGATCCCAGGCTGCAGGGCACCGCCTGGGGCCTGTTCGGCTTCATCACCAAGGCCGTCGCCGTCGTCGGCCTGCTGATCATTCCGCCGGTGGTGGAGAGCACGAGCTGGCAGACCTGGCTGATGATCTCACTCGGCTGTCTCGTGCTGTACATCCCCACGATCTTCCTGTTCAACGGTCCCTGGCGGCGCGCATCCGTTCCCGCCGCCGTGCACGCTCCGGCCGTGCTGAACGTGGATTGACGCGAACGCGATCGGGCGCGCTCCCCGGGAGCGCGCCCGATCAGGCGTTTCCGGCGACCTGGTTTCCGGAGAGTCCGTTCACCGGCGGCCGCATGAGGTCTGGCGTTCTTCGGCGGTGAGCGGGAAAGCCGACCATCGAAGGTCCGCTTCACACCCATTGTCCTGCCGCTTTGATGGGTGCCCAATTTTTTGGAACACGGCTCTGGCAATACCCTCGGATTGTGACCCGGGAGCGAGAAGCCGCGGGAATTCAGCATTGTGCTCATTCAACGGAACAGTGAATCGGGGGCGGTGATGGCACGCAAGGCGAACGGCGGTGGCGCCTGGCGATGGAGCCGTACCGCGGAGACCCGGCGGGTGCTCCTCAACGCCGCCCGTGAGGTCTTCTGCGAGCAGGGTTTCACCGACGCGAGCATCTCCGATGTGGTCAGTCGTGCCGGCTCGAGCACCGGCAGCCTCTACCACCACTTCGGAGGAAAGGCCGAGTTGTTCCTGGCGTTGTGGGAGGACCACCGGACCACTCTCGAGCAGGCCGCGGCGGCCGCGGTCGCCGAGGCGCGTGCGGGCGGCGAGGACGACCCGCTCAACCTGTTCATCGCGGGCGCCCACGCGTTCCTGGAAGGGTCGTGGCAGCGCCGCGACCTGACCCGGCTGTTCATGGACGGGGACGCCCCGCCCGGCTTCGAGCTGATCCGTCGCACCAGCGGCCGGGAGTGGGTCCGGCAGAACGCGGTGCTCCTCGGCGCCGGCACCAGTTCGGTCGACCGGATGACCGTCATGGTGCTGACCGGGCTCATCGGTGAGGCCGGCCGGGAGATCGCCACGTCGGCGAGCAAGCGGGAGGCCAACCGGATCGCGGACGCCGCGATCGTGCTGATCCGCCGCCTCGACCCCCTCGGTCGTACGGCTGAGCCTGCGACCTGACCCGGCGGAGCCCCCGTCACGTGAGCCGCATGGCGGCCACGACACCCTTCGAGAACGTTCGCCGGGCCTGCGCGTGCGCTGCCGGCCGGTCTACTCCCGAGTCGACCTCGGCACTGGCATGTCGCGGAGATCGCTCTATTATCGAATGAGATTCTAGTATCTCGCTCTACAACGAGTTCGCCATGCGGTGTGCGAGACGGGCATCCAGGGCGACCGGGAGGAACGCCGATGCCCGAGCCGACCGAGCAGGCGCGACTGGGTTATGCGTGGCGGGTGTTGTCGGTCGTGAGCTTGGCGAGCATCCTGATCGCCCTCGGCAGCAGTTCGCTGAACGTGGCGCTGCCCGAGGTGGTCAGGCACTTCCACGCCAGTGCCGCGGCCGCGAGCTGGATGTTGTTGTCGTTCATGCTGGTCACCACGGTGTCGATGGTGGTGTTCGGGCGGCTGGCCGACATGTTCGGCCGTCGCTCCATGTATCTGTGGGGGCTCGCCACCTACACCGGCGCCAGTCTGCTGCTGGGCTTCTCCCCGGACGAGTGGTACGTCGTGGGCCTGCGGGTGGTGCAGGCGGCCGGGGGCGCGATGTTGCTGACGAACAGCGCCGCGCTGCTCACCGACGCCTTTCCGCGACGGCACCTCGGCCGGGGCATGGGGGTCTACATCGCCTCCTTCTCCGTCGCCCAGCTCGTCGGCCCCACCTTGGGCGGCTTCCTCACGCATCGGTTCGGCTGGCAGTGGGTCTTCTGGTACAACGTGCCGGTCGGGCTGATCTGTCTCGCCTGGGGCTGGGTCACGCTGCGCCGCACCGAGGGATCGGCCAGAGACCGGGGCATCGACCTGCCGGGCAACCTCCTGGTGCTGGTGTCGCTGGGCGGACTGCTGTTCGGGCTGTCCCAGGCCGGTGACCGCGGCTGGACGGACCCGGTCGTCCTCGGTGGGGTGGTGGTGTTCGCCGGTCTCGTTCCCGTGTTCGTCCGGGTCGAGCGGCGCAGCCGGCATCCGGTGGTCGACGTCGGACTGTTCGCCGACCGGGTGTTCGGCCTCAACCTGCTGGCCTCGTTCCTCAGCACGGTGGCGAGGATGGCGGTGGTCCTGCTGATCGCGCTCTTCTATCAGGCGGTGCACGGTGAAGACCCGGTGTCGGCCGGGCTGAAGGTGCTGCCGCTGTCCGTCGCCATGATGATCGCCTCGGTGTGCGCGGGACCACTGCACGCCCGGCTCGACGCTCGGACCGTCGGCCTGCTCGGCAATGTCACCGGCACCGTGGGACTGGCGGTGCTGCTCTCGTGCATCTCCGCCGACGTCGGGTACGTGCCGATCTGTGCCGGCATGGTGCTGGTCGGTGTGGGCGCCGGGATGTTCCTGCCCGCCACCGCCACCGCCCTGCTGGACGAACTGCCCGCGCACCGGGTGGGCATCGTCAACGCCATGCGGCTCATGGTGCAGAACGCCGGAGTCGTGGTGAGCACCGCGCTGGCCCTGTCCCTGGTCACGGGTCCGTTGCCCGCCTCCCTGCGGCCAGAGGTCTTCGCCGGCACCCTGTCTCGCGTCTCTCCCGCGGATGTCGGCCACCTGGTCACCGGTTATCGGCTCACGCTGGGGGTGCTGACGGCGGTCTCCCTGCTCGCCGTGCTCGCCTCGTTCGGCGGCCGCCGGAAGGCCGGCGGCGAGGACCTCCGGTCCCGGCCCGAGACGTTGGCCTCCACCCCGGGCTGACGCGCCGGATGATCGGCGGTATTTTAGAATTTTCCTCTAGAATTTGTTTCATGTGAGATTCGTCAGAATGGGCGGGTTCCGGCTCTGCCGGGGGCAGCAGAAAGATCACCAAGAAGGCTGGTGCAATTTCTCGTGATGGGCTTTCAAACCGACGACTACGCGGTGGAGTTCAGCCGGCGGGTCGTCCTCGTCACCGGCGGCGCGTCCGGAATCGGCCTGGCCGTCGCGCGACGTCTGGCGGCCGGAGGCGCGGCCGTCGCCATCGCCGACCACAACGAGGCGGGCGCCAAGCAGGCGGCCCAGGAACTGATCGCCGCCGGTGCGCGAGCGCTCGCGGTGCCCGTGGACGTGACCGAACCCGAGTCCGTCCGGGCGGCGGTCGACGTCACCATGGAGGACCTGGGCGGGCTGCACCTGGCCGTCAACAACGCGGGAGTGGCCGGGAACATCGGCGGGCACACGGGCAACTACGACCTCGCGGACTGGCGCCGGGTGATCGCCACCAACCTCGACGGCGTCTTCTACTCCCTGCACTACGAACTGCCGGCGATCCTCGCCTGCGGCGGTGGTGCGATCGTGAACATGGCCTCCGTCCTGAGCGCCAACGGCCTGCCCGGATCCGCGGCCTATGTCGCGGCCAAGCACGGCGTGCTCGGGCTGACGAAGACCGCCGCGCTGGAGTACGCGCCGCTGGGCGTGCGGATCAACGCGGTCGGGCCCGGTTTCGTCGACACGCCGCTACTCGCGGGAGTGGACCCCGACCAGAAGCAGGCGCTGGCCGGGCTGCATCCCGCCGGCCGGATCGGCCGCGCGGAGGAGGTCGCCGAGTTGGTGGCGTTCCTGCTCTCGCCGCGCGCCTCCTTCGTGGCGGGCAGCTACCACCTCGTGGACGGCGCCTACTCCGCCCGCTGAACTCCGGCCGTCCGCGGTCACCTCGGGGCGATGGTCGCGGTGCCCCGGTCGATCACGACCGTGCCGTCCTGCTTGGCGGTGCGGAACATCGCGGTGTCGCCGTCCACCCACATCGACACGGTCAGGGACTCCCCGGGGAACACCGGTGCGCTGAACCGGCCCGACATTCCGGCGAAGCGCGCCGGGTCGGAGCCGGCGAGGGTGTGCAGGAGGGCGCGCCCGGTCACCCCGTAGGTGCACAGGCCGTGCAGGATCGGGCGGTCGAACCCGGCGCGCGCGGCGAACGCCGGGTCGGAGTGCAGCGGGTTGCGGTCCCCGGACAGGCGGTAGATCAGCGCCTGTTCCGGGCGGGTCCGGTAGGTGACCTCGTGGTCCGGCGGCACGTCGGGCACCTTCCATTGCGAGCCCGGCCCGCGTGACCCGCCGAAGCCGCCCTCGCCCCGGATGAACACCGAACTGCGCGAGGTGATCATCGGCTCCGCCGAGTCCGGATCCACCGCGAGCGCCTCACTGACCACCAGGGCTCCCGAACCCTTGTCGTAGATGCCGGTGACCTTCGAGGTGATCCGGACCGTGCCGGCCGGCGGCAGCGGCCGGTGCAGCCGGAACTCCTGCTCGGCGTGCACGAGCATCGCCCGGTCGAAGTCACCCAGATCCCGCCCGCGGGCGCCCTGCGCGGCCAGCACCGCGAACGTGGGCAGCACCTGTTGCCGGATGTCCGCGGAGTTCTCCGTCGTGAAGGCCAGTTCCCTGGTCGGATCGTCCAGCCCGGCGCCGACGCCCACCGCGTAGAGCAGCGTGTCCTTGCCGGTCCAGCTCCTCTCGACGGGCTCGGACTCGACGCCGATCACGTCGTGGTTCAGTGACATGTGCCCTCCTGGATGCCGATCCGCCCAGCCGGAAAATCCTAGAATAATATTCTATTATTGGATTCGTACGGCTTCCGCTGTCAAGACCGGCAGGGATGCGCCGGATTTCCGGCCGGACGATCAGTCCCCTCTTGACAGTGCCGCCCGTCGACCTAGAAGCTAATTCCAGAACTTCATTCTAAAATCATCCACCGCAGAGAGGCGGGTGGCCATGGGCCGGCTGGACGGACGGGTCGCGATCGTCACGGGAGCAGGCAGGGGTATCGGTGCCTCTGTGGCGCGGCTGCTGGCGCGGGAGGGCGCCCAGGTCGTGGTGAACGACCTCGGCGTGCAACTCGACGGATCGGGAACGAACAGCGGGCCGGCGGCGGGAGTGGTCGATGAGATCACCCAGGCCGGCGGCAAGGCGATCGCCGACTTCTCCGACGTCTCCGACCACGCTGCGGCCGAGCAGCTGATCGGCACCGCGATCGGCGAGTTCGGCCGGCTGGACGTGCTCGTGAACGTGGCCGGCATCCTCCGTGACCGGATGGTGTTCAACATGGCCGAGCGCGAGTGGGACGACGTGATCCGGGTGCATCTCAAGGGCACGTTCAACACCACCAAGTTCGCCGCGGCGCACTGGCGCTCGCTGCGCGACGCCGACGCGCAGAACCGGATCATCAACTTCACCTCGGTCTCCGGGCTGCACGGGGCGCCGGGACAGCCCAACTACGCGGCCGCCAAGATGGGCATCGTCGGGCTGACCTACTCCTGCGCCAATTCGCTGGCCAGGTACGGCGTCACGACCAACGCCATCTCACCCGGCGCGGCGACGCGGATGACCGCTTCGATCCCGGACGACAAGCGCCGTTCCCCCGCATCCGCCACCGACGAACATTCGCCGGACAATGTCGCGCCGGTCGTGGCGTACCTGGCCGGCTCCGAGTCCGGGTGGATCAACGGACGAATCCTGCACTCGGCCGGGTACCAGTTGGCGCTGTACGACAACCCGCAGCCGATCAGCCGGATCGCCGGCACCGGCCCATGGGATCTCGACACCCTGTCCACCCAGATCGAGCAAGCCTTCGGCCCGCTGCTCGGCCGCTGAGGGCTGAGGGAGCTGAGGGAGCTGAGGGCGGAGATGGGCGAACTCGACGGCCGGGTCGCACTCGTGACCGGGGCCAGCAGAGGCATCGGCGCCGCCATCGCGGCGCGGTTCGCGGCCGCGGGCGCCCGCGTGGCGGTCAGCGCGCGGACGATGGCGGCGGGCACGAGCCGGCTGCCCGGCACGCTGGAGGACACGGTGGGCGGCATCCGAGCCGCGGGTGGGACGGCGGAGGCCTTCGCGGCCGACCTGTCCGTGCCGGGGGACCGTGAACGGCTGGCCGAGCAGGTGCGCGAGCACTACGGCGACGTGGACATCCTGGTCAACAACGCCGCGGTCACCTACTTCACCCCGGTGGCCGACTTCACCGAGCGACGCCGGGCGCTCATGTTCGAGGTGCAGGTGACCGCGCCCATGCACCTGGCGCAACTGTTCGTCCCCGGCATGCGGGCGCGCGGGAGCGGCTGGATCCTGAACATCTCCTCCGTCGCCGCCCGGCACCCGGCGATGCCGCCGGGCCCGTACGCGGGTCGGGGAGGCACCGTCTACGGCATGTGCAAGGCGGCCATGGAGCGGTTCAGCACCGGACTCGCCGCCGAGCTCTACGCCGACGGGATCGCGGTCAACTCCCTCGCCCCGACCAAGGTGGTGCCCACCCCGGGCACGCTGTTCCACCACCTGACCACTGAGGACGACCCGAACGCGGAGCCGCCGGAGGTGATGGCCGCCGCCGCACTGGCCCTGTGCCAGGCCCCGGCGAGCGAGCTGACCGGCCGTATCGCCTACTCCCAGCAACTACTGGCCGAACTCGGGATCGCCCGTCCCACTCGCTGAAATCGTCCACGAAGGAGTTCCGTGTCCGCCAGAGCAAAGCCAGCACCCGTGCCGACACCGGAGACGCAACCCTACTTCGACGCCGCCGCCGAGGGAGAGCTGAAGATCCAGCGCTGCCTCGACTGCGGCAAGCCGTTCTTCTACCCGCGACCGTGCTGCCCGTTCTGCGCCTCCGACGCGCTGGAATGGATCACCACCAGCGGCCGCGGCACGCTGTACTCCTACACGATCAACCACCGACCGGCTCCCGGCTTCGAACAGGACGCTCCGTACGCGATCGCGGTGGTGCAGCTGTCCGAGGGCCCGCGCATGATGGCGAACATCGTCGGCATCGAGAACACCCCGGACAACCTGGTGCTGGACATGGACGTGGAGGTCACCTTCGAAAAGCGCGGTGATGTGACCATTCCCCAGTTCAGGCCGGCGGGAAGGGAGGCGATCTGATGGCACGGAGCGACGTGGTGATCGTCGGCGCGGCCGAGACCGACGAGGTCGGCGTGCTGCCCGGGCACTCCACACTGCGGTTGCACGTGGAGGGCGCCCGCAACGCGGTGTCCGATGCCGGCCTGCGCATGTCCGACATCGACGGCATCGCCAGTGTGTCCGCCCCCGGCCCGATCCAGGTGGCGCACACGCTGGGCATCAAGCCGCGATGGATCGACGGAACCGGCGTGGGCGGCACCTCGTTCCTGCTGCACGTCCGCCACGCGGTGGCGGCGATCCGAGCCGGCCACGCGACCACGGTGCTGGTCACCCATGGGGAGTCGGGCAGGTCCCAGGTCGGTTCCGCGCGGGGAGCCCTGCCGGCGTCGAGCCCCAACGCCCAGTTCGAGGCGCCCTACGGGGTCCTGGGGCCGCCGACCATGTTCACGATCCCGTTGCTGCGGTACATGAAGGAGTTCGGGCTGACCGCCGAGCAGTTGGCCTACGTTCCGGTGGCGCAGCGCAAGTGGGCGGCCCGCAATCCGCGGGCCCGCTACCGTGAGCCGATCACCGTCGAGGACGTGCTCAACTCGCGGATGATCTCCTACCCGCTGCACCTGCTGGAATGCTGCCTGGTCACCGATGGCGGCGGCGCACTGGTCATCACCTCGGCCGACCGGGCAGGGGACCTGCCGCAGCCCCCGGTGCACATCCTGGGAACGGGGGAGACCTTCGAGTCGCCGCTGATCTCCCAGATGGAGGACTTCACCACGTCCGCGGCGTTCCGGCGATCCAGCGCCGAGGCGTTCGCGGAGGCCGGCATCACGCACGGCGACGTCGACCATCTGATGATCTACGACGCGTTCGCGCATGTGCCGATCTACGGATTGGAGGACATGGGTTTCGTCGGCCGCGGCGAGGCCGGGGCGTTCATCGCCGAGGGCAACACCGAGCCCGGCGGAAGGCTGCCGCTGAACACCAACGGCGGAGGGCTGTCCTACACCCACACCGGCATGTACGGCATGTTCCTGATCCAGGAGTCGGTGCGGCAACTGCGCGGGCAGGCCGCGGCGCAGGTGCCGGGTGTGGAGATCAGCGTCGCCCAGGGCAACGGCGGCATGTTCACGGCCGCCGGAACGCTCGTGCTGAGCAACCGCACGCCGTGATCGCCGCGCCGGACCCGTCCCGGCCCGTCCCGCCGGGCCGGGTCCGGGTCGACTGTCATGTGCACACCGTCGAATCCGGTGACGCCGTCACCACACTCGACCAGTTGGCCGAGCGGGTCGCGGTCCACCGGATCGACGTGGTGTGCATCACCGATCACAACCACCTGGCGGGCACCCCGGAGAGGCTCTCCCGGGCGATCGGCGCGCGGGCGGTGCTCGGCGAGGAGATCCGCACCCGCTCCGGCGAACTGATCGGCCTGTTCCTCACCGAACGCGTGCCGTATGTGCTGCCCGCCCGCGAGGTGGTCGAGTTGATCCGCGCGCAGGGCGGCATCGTCTGCGCGCCGCACCCCTACGACCCGCTCCGCGCCGGCGTGGGCGCCGACCTCGACGCCATGTGCGACGCCGGGCTGATCGACGCGGTCGAGGTGTTCAACGCCAAGATCGCCGACCCGGAACACAACCGGGCGGCGGTGCGCACCGCCCGGGCGTACGGCCTGCCCGGTACCGTGGGCTCAGACGCGCACGACCCGCCGGGGGTCGGCGCCGCCTACCTTGAACTGCCCGACTTCGACGGTCCGGGGTCCTTCTTGGACGCCCTGCACGAGGCGGAGCACCGCGGCGAGTACAGGCCACACGCCCCCCGCTACATCCCCGGTCCTCCGGCGGCGTCACGGTCCGGCCGAGATCTCGGATCCCGCGGCCACGCACCGGATTCCGCGTGAGACGCCGCGTTTCACATAAGACGTGAACAGCTATCGAGGATGGGTCCCGATGCCTCTTGACCTGCAGATACGCGCGATGCTTGAGCGTGCTGCCGCTGCCCCCGCCATCCCGTTGAGTCAACTGCCGCCCGCCGTCGTCCGCGACGGTTTCCTGGCGTCCATTCTCGCCTCGCTCGGCGAGGGCTACGAACCCGTCCCACTGGCCGAGGTCCGCGACCACACGATCGACGGCTCCGTACCGGTGCGGATCTACCGGCCGCGAACCGAAGCCACGAGCGTCCCGGTCGTCGCGTTCGCCCACGCGGGCGGATGGGTGCTCGGCGATCTGGAGACCCACGACGAGGTCTGCCGCCACCTCAGCCGCTCGCTGCCGGCCGTGGTCGTCGCGGTGGACTACCGCCTCGCGCCTGAGCATCCGTACCCGGCCGCCGTCGACGACTATTGGACGGCGGTGTGCTGGCTCGCCGAACACGCGGCCGAGCTCGGCGGAGACGCCGACCGCCTCGCGGTGATCGGCGACAGCGCCGGCGGGAACCTCGCCGCCGCGGCCGCACTGCGCGCGCGGGAGGCGGGCGGCCCGCACATCGCGGTCCAGGCGCTGGCCTACCCGACGGTCGACGCGACACTCGAATACGGCACACGGCCGGGCGGTTCGTACACCACCTGCGGTGAGGGCTACGGGCTCACCCTGTCGACCATGCGGTGGTTCGTCGACTGCTACCTTCCCCACCGCGCCACCCGCACCGCCCCGGACGCCTCGCCCCTGCTCGTCGACGACCTGTCCGGTCTGCCACCGGCGATCGTGGCCACCGCGGAGTACGACCCGTTGCGCAGCGAGGGCGCGCACTACGCGGACCGGCTCGCACAGGCCGGCGTCACCGTCACCCACCTCGACGCCGGCGGGCTCGTGCACGGCTTTCTCTACCAGACCAGGGTGTCGCGCTCAGCCGCCCGGGCCAGACAGGCGTTCGTCGACGCCGTTCGCGAGGCCCTCGGCGCCCGGCTCGACGACTTGACGGAGGTGCAGGCGTGACCGGAACGACCACCACAGAGCCGATCGCCGACGGAGACGACGCCATCCGGCGGGCACTTCTCGACGCCGAGCTTCCCCCGCTGCTCGCGGCCCTGGCCGTCGCCACCGGTGATCCGGCCCTGCTTCCCGGCCACCTCCGCCCGGCCACGATCAACAGGCTGGTGCCGCAGGGCGGCTACTCGGCGGAGCAGCAGGACGAGGCGCGCTCCCTCGCGTTCACCACGCTGACCGCGATCCGCGACGGCCGCCTCACGCCCCGGCGAACGTCGGCGGGCGACGACGAGATGCTGCGAACGGCGGGGTTCCTGGCCGGCACCGACGCCGAGCGCTACCTGCCGCTGCTGATGGACGAGCTCGCCGCGCCGGACGACCCGGCGGCCCCCCGATGGCACAAGGGGGAGCTCGCCCCCGATCGCCCCTTCCACGTCGTCATCGTGGGCGCCGGGATGTCCGGCCTGCTCGCCGGGCACCGGCTGGACCAGGCCGGCATCCCGTACACGATCGTCGAGAAGAACGACGACGTGGGCGGCACCTGGCTGGAGAACACCTATCCGGGCTGCCGCGTCGACGTCAGCAGCCACCTGTACAACTACTCCTTCTTCAAGCACGACGACTGGCCCCACTACTTCTCCAGCCAGGACGTCCTGCTGGACTACTTCCGGCAGTTCGCCGACCGCAACGGCATCCGCGAGCACATCCGGTTCGGTACGGAGGTCCTGGCGGCCGAGTTCGACGACGACACGTGCACATGGACGGTCCGCGTGCGGACGCCGAGCGGCGACACCGAGGTCCTCGGCGCCCAGGCGGTCATCTCCGCGGTCGGCCAGCTCAACCGCCCCTCCTACCCGCGCATCGAGGGCAGGGACGACTTCACCGGGCCGAGCTTCCACTCGGCGCGCTGGGACCACGGCATCGACCTGGACGGCAAGCGGGTCGCGGTGATCGGCACGGGAGCGAGCGCCTTCCAGTTCGTGCCTGAGATCGCCCGCACCGTCGGCAGCATGGTCGTCTTCCAGCGCACCGCCCCCTGGCTGGGACCGACACCCGACTACCACGCCCCCGTCTCGGACGGCCTGCGCTGGTTGTTCCGGCACGTCCCCGGCTACACGCAGTGGTACCGCTTCTGGCTGTTCTCCAGTTCGGTGGAGGGCGGACTGCCGACCGTGGACGTCGATCCCACCTGGCGGGGCGGCGAACGTTCCGTGTCCGCCTTCAACGACGAACGACGCGCCCTGCTGACCATGTACCTGGAGCACATGTTCGCCGACCGCCCGGACCTGCTGCGCGCGGCGATCCCCGACTACCCTCCCGGTGCCAAGCGGATGCTGCGCGACAACGGAGTGTGGGCCGCGGCGCTGAAGCAGGACAACGTCGAACTGGTCACCGACCCGATCAGCCGCATCACCGAACGCGGGA
>Ga0310811_10009327_pt1 | contig 12659 bp, 12 predicted proteins | sample YCmetagenome_FD_207642 | JGI IMG/M metagenome (GOLD analysis project Ga0310811, IMG submission 207642) | Soil microbial communities from experimental microcosm in Duke University, North Carolina, United States - YC | ecosystem: Engineered > Artificial ecosystem > Soil microcosm > Unclassified ... | reverse complement strand
TCGTTCCCGCTCGCGCAGGCGCTGGCGACGGCGAAGACCGGACCGCGCAGCCCGAACTCCATCGAGACGTGCGCCGAGGCGGCGTTCGACATCAGCATCGGAACGAAGAACGGCGAGATGCGGTCCCAGCGCTCGTTCGGGCCGACTTCCAGCGTCGTGTTCTCGACGGTGATGATCCCGCCGATCCCGCTCGCGATGATCGCGCCGGTGCGCGCACGCACGTCGGGATCGTCGGGCAGGCCCGCGTCCTCCATCGCCTCGCGCGCCGCGACGAGGGCGAACTGCGCGTAGCGATCCATGCGACGCGCTTCCTTCTTGCCGATGAGCGCGTTCGCGTCGAAGTCCTTGACCTCGGCGGCGATCCGTGTGGTGAGCTTGGTGGGGTCGAAAGCCGTGACGGGGCCGACCCCGCTCCGGCCCGTGATCAGACCCTCCCAGAAGGATTCCCGGCTGTTGCCGAGCGGGGTAACGGCTCCGAGCCCCGTGATGACGACGCGGCGTTTCTCCAAAACTCCCACGGGTTCGGAGAGCACAGGAGCACACCTTCGGGGAATCAGGACGTATGAGCCGCTCCGCATTCGCTCCGGGGCCGCCGCCGCTCGCGGGGTTGCGCGGGATGACGCCCCGCCGCGATCTGGCCCACGTCCCGGCGTTCCTCGAGGCGACGGCCCGCCGCTACGGTCCCGTCTCGTCCTGGCGAGCCGGCCGCGCCCGGATGTGGCTGCTGGACGACCCGGCGCTGATCGAGCAGCTTCTGCTCGCGAGCGGCTACGACGTGATCAAGAGCCGCGGCTTGCAGCGGATGCGACGGCTCCTGGGCGAGGGGCTGCTCACGGCGAACGAGCCGCTCCACCTGCGCCAGCGCCGGCTCGTTCAACCTGCCTTCCACCGCGAGCGCATCGCCGGCTACGCTCGCACGATGGTCGACGCGGCCGTCGAGCTCGCCGGCCGGCTGCGCGACGGCGAGGTCGTCGCGATCGACCGACTGATGCACCGGCTGACGCTGCGGATCGCGGCGGCGACCCTCTTCTCGGCCGACGTCGAGGACGACGCCGACACGATCGGGCAGGCGGTGACCGAGGCGATGGAGGTCTTTCCCTCGGCGCTCGGCCCGTTCGGCGAGCTGCTCGACCTCATCCCGTTCCATCCGGCCACGCGCCGCTTTCGCCAGGCGCGGGCACGGCTCGACGCGGTCGTCTTCCGCCTCATCGACGCCCGGCGCGCCGAGGGCCGCGACCGGGGCGACCTGCTCTCCATCCTGCTCGCCGCCCGCGACGAGAGCGACCGGCCGATGCCCGCCGGGCAGGTCCGCGACGAGGCGCTGACCCTGCTGCTGGCCGGCCACGAGACGACGGCCAACGCCCTGACCTGGGCCTGGGACGCGCTGACCCGCAAACCGGAAGCCGAGGCGCGGCTCCACGCCGAGCTGGACGCGGTCCTGGGCGAGCGGGACCCCGTCCCGGACGATGCGGGCCGACTTCCGTTCGCCCGCGACGTGATCGCCGAGACGATGCGGCTGCGCCCGCCGGCCTGGATCCTCGGCCGCCGCGTCGTGCGGCCGATTCGCCTAGGCGGCTGGGAGCCGGCGGCGGGGAACATCGTGCTCGCCTCGCAGTACGTCACGCACCGCAACCCGGCGTACTGGCACGACCCGCTCGCCTTCCGCCCGGAGCGCTGGTCGAACGGGGAGACCGCCGCGCTCCCGCGCTGCGCCTACTTCCCCTTCGGCGGCGGCAACCGCGTCTGCATCGGCGAGGGCTTCGCCTGGACCGAGGCCGTCCTGATCCTCGCGACCCTGGCCCGGCGCTTCCGCTTCCATCCGCTGGACCCGACCCCGGTCCCGATCGACCCGCTCGTGACCCTGCGCCCGGGGCGCTCGATCGCGATGCGCGTCGAGGCCCGGGCCCCCGCCCCGGCAGGGGACGTCATCGGCGTTTGACCCGGGAGGCGGCGTCTGATATGATCTCGCGGCTATGTTCCGGTTCGATCTCCAGCTGTTCGCGTCCAAGAAGGGCGCCGGCTCGACGCGCAACGGTCGCGACTCGAATGCCCAGCGTCTGGGTGTGAAGCGCTTCGGCGGCGAGCACGTCGTCCCGGGCAACATCATCGTCCGCCAGCGCGGCACGAAGTTCTACCCCGGCCAGGGCGTCATGATCGGCAAGGATCACACGATCTTCGCCGTCGTCGAAGGCCACGTCACGTTCAGCAGCTCGCGCAACCGCAAGCACGTGAACGTCGTCCCCGCCGCTGCCTGACCTCGGCTTCTCCACCGATGCCGACGAGAGCCGCCCAGGCGGCTCTTTTTGTTTTGCGGTCTCCCTCTTGAGCGCCGGCTGACCATGCAGTTCATCGACGAAGCGACGATCACCGTCGCGGCCGGGAAGGGCGGCGACGGCGTCGTCGCGTGGCGCCGCGAGAAGTACGTCCCCAAGGGCGGCCCGGCCGGCGGCGACGGCGGCCGCGGGGGCGACGTGATCCTCGAGGCCGACCCCGAGCTCGGGACGCTGGTCGACTTCCGCTTCAAGAAAAACTACGCCGCCGAGAGCGGCAAGCCGGGTTCGACCTCCAACAAGTCCGGGCCAGCCGGGAAGGACCTGATCATCCGGGTTCCGGTCGGGACGCTGGTGACCCGCACGGAGCTCGACCCCGAAGGAAACCGCGGTCACTCGCGGCTCTTCGCCGACCTGAGCACGCCCGGCGAGCGCGTGCGCGCCGCCAAAGGCGGGCGCGGAGGCCTGGGCAACCAGCACTTCGCGACCGCCGCGCGGCAGGCGCCGCGCTTCGCCTACAACGGCGAGCCCGGCGAGCGCAGCGAGCTGCGCCTCGAGCTGAAGCTCCTCGCCGACGCGGGGCTGATCGGGCTCCCGAACGCCGGAAAGTCGACGCTGCTCTCCGTCGTGAGCGCGGCACGGCCGAAGATCGCCGACTACCCGTTCACCACGCTCGAGCCGCAGCTCGGCGTCGTGCGCGTCGCCGACTTCGAGTCGTTCGTGATGGTCGACGTCCCCGGGTTGATCGAAGGCGCGCATCAGGGCGCGGGTCTGGGAGACCAGTTCCTGCGCCACGTGGAACGCACGCGCGTCCTCGTCCACCTGATCGCCGGCGACAAGCCGGTCGACGACGTTCTCGCCGACAAGGAGACGATCGAGACCGAGCTGCGCGCGTGGAACCCCGCGCTGCTGGAGCGGCCGATCATCACCGTCGTCACGAAGCTCGATCTCCCGGAGGCGCGCGAGACGTTCGACGCGCTACGCGAGCGCATCGAGAACCTGCGCGGGATCTCGGCCGCGACCGGCGAGGGCGTGCAAGAGCTGATCTACGCGACCTGGGAGATCATCCGGGCGATGCCGCCCCCGGCGATTGCGCAGCTCGAGCCCGCGCAGATCCAGCTCACCGCCGACGAACCGTTCGAGATCCGCGTCGAGGACGGCGTGTACGTCGTCAGCGGCGAGCGCGTCGAACGGCTCGCGCGCATGACGGACTTCGACTCCGACGAAGCGCTCGCGCGCTTCGAGCAGATCCTCGCCAAGATGGGCGTCGACAAGAAGCTGCGCGAACTCGGCGTGCGAGAGGGCGACACCGTCCGCATCGCCGGCGTCGAATTCGATTACAGTTGAAAGGCGCTTCGGCTCCGCCTGCGCGCCCCCCACGCGATGCGTGGGGCCCCCGAACGCGGGCGCGCTCGCGATCCGGGGCGAAGCGCGATGCCCCGTGGGCGCGCCCAACGGCGTGTTGCCCTTCGCTCTGCATCGTCCGGGACGAGACGTGGTTCACTTAGGTGTTTTTGGCGGGTCGTTCGATCCCGTCCACAATGGGCATCTGTTCGTGGCGGAGGCCGTGCGCGAGGCGTGCGGGCTCGATCGCGTCCTGTTCGTGCCGACGCGTGAAGGGAAGCACTACCGCAACGGGGCGATGAACGCGAGCACGGAGCAGCGCGCGGAGATGATCCGGCTCGCGATCTCCGCCAACGTCGCCTTCGCGCTCGACGAGAGCGACCTCGCGCCCGATGCGAGCGGCTACACCGCCGACCTGCTGCCGCGGCTGCAGGAACGCTATCCCGACGCACGCTTCACGTTCATCGTCGGCGGCGACTCGCTGGTGCGCTCGCGTTGGAAGCGCCTCGACGAGGTCGTCGACGCGGTCGAGGCGTTCGTCGTCGCGCCGCGCGGCGAGGTGACGCAGACCGATCTCGACCACGCGCTCGCCGACCTCGCGCCGGCGCGGCGCGCGAAGATCACGATGATCGATCTCCCGCTCGTCGCCGAGTCGGCGACGCTGATCCGCGAGCGGCTCGGGGCCGGAAAGAGTGCGCGCTACCTGATCCCCGAACCCGTGCATCGCTACATCGCCGAGCAAGGTTTGTACACGAGATGATCCCCTCGGAGCTCGCCGCCGACAAGACGATCGCCGGCATCCCCGCGCGCGAACTCGCCGACGTCTACGGCACCCCGCTCTTCGTCATCGATCTCGACGAGCTCGATCTGGAGATCGACCGCTTCCTGCAAGCCTGCACGCCGCGCGGGATCGTCGTCGGGTATGCCGCCAAGGCGCTGCTCGTCACCGCGCTCGCGGAGCACCTCGCCGCGACGCCGGTGCGCCTGGACGTCTGCTCGCTCGGCGAGTTGGTGACCGCCGAGCGCGGCGGCTTCCCGGCCGGACGGATGTACTTCCACGGCTGCGGGAAGACCGACGAGGAGCTGCGCGCGATCGCCGACCGGCGCGTCGCGTTCGACGTGATCGACAACCGCGAGGAGCTGGAACGGCTCGCCGCGCTCGCCTCCTCCGACGCCCCGGTCGACGTCATGCTGCGCGTCAACACCGGGATCGAAGCGCACACGCACGCGTTCATCCGCACCGGCGGCGAGAACACCAAGTTCGGGATCGCGCTCGATCAGCTGCCCGTGCTGCTGGCGCGTGCTGCCGAGCTGCCGCAGCTGCGCCTGATCGGGCTGCACGGCCACATCGGCTCGCAAATCGCCGAGACGGCGCCGTTCCTGGCCAATGCAGACGAGCTGCTGCGCGCCGCAGAGCAGGCTCGCGCGCTCGGACACCCGATCGCGGAGCTCATCTGCGGCGGCGGGATCGGCGTCGAAGAGAACGTCGGCGATCCCCGGCCGCTCGAGATCGAGACGCTCGCGGAAGAGCTCGCGGCGCGAGTCGCCGGCCGGTACCGGGTGGCGATCGAACCGGGCCGCGCGCTGATCGCGCGTGCCGGGACCTCGCTCTACCGGATCATGGCGATCAAGAACCAGGGCCGGCGGCGCTTCGTCGTCGTCGACGGCGGGATGGCCGACAACCCGCGTCCGATGCTCTACGGCGCGCGTCACGTCCCCGAAGTGATGAGCGCCGCCGTGCTCGGTCCAGACGAGCCCGCGACGCTCGCGGGACGTTCGTGCGAGAACGACGAGATGGGCGACTACGTCCTTCCTGCGGGGCTTGCCGCCGGCGATTTGATCGCCATGCATACCACGGGGGCGTATACGTACAGCATGGCAAGCAACTACAACCGCTTCGGACGCCCGCCGGTCATCTTCGTGCGCTCGGGTCATCATCGCCGCGTCGTGCGCGGCGAGACGGCCGAAGAAGTCGCGCGCCGCGACCTTCTCTGACAAAAAGCGAGTGTCGCCGAACATAGTTCGCACATAGCCCGTTGTCACCGTGCGCCGGCGCACGTACACTGAGCGTATCGGACACGGAACGCCTCTCGACGCCGTCGCGCTCGCCAGCGCATCGCCTCGCCGACGCGAGCTCCTCGCGTCGCTGGGTCTGCGCGTCACTGTCGTTCCCAGCAGCTACGACGAGACGCCGTTGCCAGACGTCACGCCGCTCGAGCTCGCGACGTTGCACGCGCAAGGCAAGGCAAGCGGGGCGGCAGCCGACGACGCGCTCGTCGTTGCGGCCGACACCGTCGTCGACGTCGACGGCGAAGCGCTCGGCAAGCCGCGCGACGTCGCCGAAGCGGAGCGGATGCTCGCGCGCCTCTCGGGTCGCTGGCACGAGGTCCACACGGCGTTCGCGCTGCGGAACGGTCGTACGGCCGGCTCGCTCGTCGAGGTAGTAACGACGCGCGTGCGATTTGCCGATCTCGATGCTGGGACGATCGCGCGGTACGCGGCAAGCGGCGACGGGCTCGACAAAGCCGGCGCCTACGGGATCCAAGGCTTCGCGGCGACCCTCGTCGAGCGGATCGACGGCGACTACTTCACCGTCGTCGGCTTCCCGCTCGCTGCCTTCGCCGCCGCGCTTCCGCGCGTCGGCTATTTCCTTCGCCCCCTGGCCGCCGAAGCGGCGGCTCCCCCTTCCTCCGAGGTTTTCGCACGATGAGCTTGGCCGGGACGCTCCGCGCGACGTTCAGCCCCGACATCGGGATCGATCTGGGGACCGCCAACACGGTCGTCTACTCGCGTGACGAGGGGATCCTCGTGAGCGAACCGTCGGTCGTCGCCTACCGCACGACCGACGATGCGATCATCGCGGTCGGTCAGGCCGCCAAAGAGCTGGACGGCCGAGCCCCGGGCAGGGTGCGGGTCGTCCGCCCGCTGCGCGGCGGAACGATCTCGGACTTCCGCGGGGCGCACGCGCTGGTGAAGACCGTCGTCGACCGAGCGCTCGCGCGCGGCCAGCGCCTCGCGCCGCGCGTCGTCGCCTGCGTCCCCGGCTGCGCGACCGACATCGAGTGCAAGGCCGTCGAGGAGGCCGTTCGCGCCGCCGGCCCGCGCACGACGATGTTCGTCCCGCAGGCCGTCGCCGCCGCCGTCGGCGCGGGGATGGACATCACCGGAACGCGACCCTCGATGGTGATCGACATCGGCGGCGGGACGACCGAGATCGCCGTCCTCACGCTGAGCGGCGTCGTCGCGATGCACTCGATCAAGATCGGCGGCGACACGTTCGACGCCGCGATCGCGGCGCGGCTGCGCGCCGAGTTCTTCGGGGTCGGGCCGTTGACCGCGGAGCGTCTGAAGATCGAGCGCGGCTTCGCCGGGCGGCCGCCGGGCCGCGAAGGGTACCAGGTCGCGGGGACCGACATGGCGGCGCTGCGGCCCGGACGGCGCGTCGTCGACGAGACGCTGGTCGGCGACGCGATGCGCGACGGGATCGACAAGATCGCGCGCGCCGCGTGGTCGATCCTCGAGCAGACGCCGCCGGACCTAGCCGGCGAACTGCTGGAGCTCGGGATCGTCCTGACCGGCGGCGGCGCCTTGATCCCTGGGCTCGCAGGCGAGATCGGCCTGCGCACGAACGTGCCGACGACGGTCGCCGACGACCCGCTTGGGTGCGTGGCCCGTGGGGCCGGCGAGATTCTTGCGTCACCCGGTTTGCTCGAACGGCTACGGCCGCATGCGGATCGGTTGACGAGGTGGTATCAATCATTACGTATCGGGATGAGAGAAAGCTATTCGCGGTAATCGGCGCCGTCATCGTCGCCGCTCTCGTCGCGCTTCTCCAACTCGATTTCGCCCGGGCCGGGCGCACCTCGCCCCTCACCGTCACCGTCACGACGATCACCGCGTACGCGCAGCTCGCGTTCGCGACGGTCGTCAACGGGACGCGGACCGGATGGACGACGGTCGTGCGCACGCCGAGCCTGGCCGCCGAGAACGGGCGGTTGCGTGACGCGAACGCCGCGCTGCGCGTCCAGAACGACGAGCTGCAGGAGCGGCTGGCGCGCGTCCCGGCCGCGGTCGCACTCGAGCGCGCGCAACTCGCGCACCCCGACGGCTTGGCGGCGACCGTGATCGGCTACGATCCCGAAGCGACCACGCGCGTCGTCACGATCGATCGCGGCGCGAAGGACGGCGTGCGCCGCGACGACGGCGTCATCACCGGCGAAGGCGTCGTCGGGCGCATCGTCGAGGTCGATCCGCTCTCCTCGAAAGTCTTGCTGATCTCCGATGCGACCTCGAAGCTTCCCGCGGTCGTGCAGAAGGGCCGCTGGTGGGCGATCGCCGTCGGAACGTCGACGCGCATCAAGCTGCAGTACGTCTCACAAGACGCCAAGCTCCACGTCGGTGACCGCGTCGTCACCGGCGAGGGCCGCTCGTTCCACGCCGGGATCCTGATCGGACGGATCCGCCAGATCGACCCCATCGCCGCCGGCGCACTCGACCAGTCCGCCGTCGTTCAACCCGCCGCCGACCTGAGCGCGCTGAGCCGTGTCCTCGTCCTATCGCACCAGCTACCGCAGCGTTGAGATCGCGGTCGGCCCCGCCTATTGGCCGACCCTGGGCTGGACCGCGCTCCTCGCGCTCGCCCAGACGATCTTCGCCCCGCTGCTGACGTTCCGCGGCGCGGTCCCCTCGCTCGTCACGATCGCGGTCGTGCTGTACGCGTCGCGCGCGGGCGCTCGGCGCGGCGCGCAGCTCGCACTTCCGGCCGGCCTGCTGCTCGACATCTTCGCCGGAACCGACGGCGGGTTCACGGTCGCGACGACGGTCGTCGCGCTGCTCGTCGGCGGTCTCTCGCGGCGGATGTTCGCCGACGGCGTCTTCGCGCCGGCGTTTCTGTGTGCGGTCGCGATCCTCGTGCGCGATCTGGTGTTCTGGAGCGTGATGCGGCTCGAAGGCTTCCCGCGCGGCTTCGCCGTCACGCACCTGCACGAGGCGCTCTGGCGCGCGCTGCTCACCGCGCTCGTCACCTTCATCTGGCTGGTCGTGCGCGGCCGGCTCGTCACCGACAAGACCACGATCGAGCGCTACGCTTCGTGACCCGCCCCGTTCCCACGTGCGGAACGGCCGAAGGCCGAACGCGAAGGATTCGACGAAGTCGAATCCACTGATGGCTACCGTCGAGCGCCGCAAACCCGATCGTCCCCTGACGCGCGTGCTGGGTTTCGGCGCGTTCCTCGGCTTTGCGCTGGTCGCGCTCATCGCGCGCTTGGCCCAGGTACAGATCGTGCAGGGCGATCAGTTCGCCGCCGCCGCGCGCGCGAACCAGATCGAAGTGATCCCGGTCGCCGCGCCGCGCGGCCTCATCGTCGATCGCCACGGAACGGTCCTCGTGCGCTCGCGGCCGTCGTTCGTCTGCGCCCTGATCCCCTCCGAGATCACCGACATCGACAAGACGCTCGCGACGCTCTCGGGCGTCCTCGGGATCCCGGTCGAGAAGCTGCGCCATCGACTGCTCCACCACCACGACGTCAACTACGACAACTTCGAGCAGGTCCAAACCTACGAGCCGTACGGCCCCGTCATCCTCGCGAGTGATCTGACGCCTGCGCAGACGGCGCGCCTCGCCGAGGCGCAAGGCGACGTCCCGGGGCTCGACATGGAAGAGCAGCCGGTGCGGAACTATCCGTATCACGACGACGGCTCGCACATGTTCGGCTACGTCGGCGTGATCGACGAGGCCGAGTACAACGCGCGCAAGCACGACGGCTACTCGCCGAACGACGTCGTCGGTCAGGACGGCCTGGAGAGCGAGTACGATCGCTGGCTGCACGGACGCGCCGGCGGGGAGCAGGTCGAGGTCAACGCCTCGGGCGCGCTCGTTCGCCGCCTCAAACCGCTCGATCCCGTCCCCGGCGACACGCTGGTGACGACGATCGACTGGCGGATCCAGCAAAGCGCCGAGAAGAACCTGCGCGCCGAGCTCGCCAAGTGGGGGAAAGTGCAGCACCGCCGCCTCGCCGGCGCGGTCGTCGTGCTCGACCCGTACAGCGGCGGCGTCCTCGGGATGGCGTCGATGCCGGACTTCGATCCGAACAAGTTCGCGACGCCGATCGACGAGGCGGACTACTCGAAGCTGCTCAACGACAAGCTCAACCCGCTCTACAACCGCGCGATCGGCGCCGCCTCGCCGACCGGCTCGACCTTCAAGATGGTCAGCGGCTCCGGCGGCATCTCGAGCGGCGCGATCAAACCGAATCAGATCCTCTACGACTCGGGCGCGTGGAATTGCTACGGCGTGACGTTCCGCGACATCGTCTCGGGGGGCCTGGGCACGACGGGCTTCGTCAAGGCGCTCGCCGCGTCGTCGGACGGCTATTTCTATCAAGTCGGCTACCGTCTCGGCCACGCGCGCCTGCGCTATTACGCGCAGGAGTACGGGCTGGGCAAACGCCTGGGGATCGATCTCCCCGGCGAGTATCCCGGCAACTGGCCGACCGAGGCGTGGATGCAGGCGACGTTCGGCAAGGAGTATCACCTCGAGCCGAGCGACGTGTGCCAGCTCGCGATCGGACAAGGCGCGATGCAGGCGACACCGCTGCAGATGGCCGACGTCGTCGCGACCGTCGTCAACGGCGGAACGCTCTACCGCCCGCACGTCGTCGCGGAGATCCGCTCACCGCACGGCAAGGTCCTCAAGTCGTTCGACAACCAGATCATCCGCAAAGTCCCCGTCACCGCCGAATCCCTCAAAGAAGTGCGCGAGGGGATGGCGCAGGTCACCGAGCCGTGGGGCACCGCCTACGGCGTCGACGTCCCGGGCGTCCCCTACGGCGGCAAGACCGGGACCGCAGAAACGGAAGGCGGCAACGGCCCGAACACGACCTGGTTCGTCGCCTTCGCCCCCGTCGACCACCCCAAACTCGCCGTCGCCGTCTACATGGAAAAATCCGGCGGCTACGGCGCCAACGTCGCCGCCCCGATCGCCCAACACATCTTCGCCGACTACTTCCACAAAAAAATCCCGCCGATCTAAGAGCGCGCTCCGCTGTGGGCGGCCGCCCAGGCGCGCTTCGCACGGAGAGACGGGTCGGGGTCGGGATTGACCTTCAACGCTGCATCGTAGGCCTTGACGGCCTCGCCATACATGCGGTTTCCGATCAGCGCGTCTCCAAGTGCCTCATACGTGAAAGCGTCCTTTCCGCCGGCAGCGACGGCCGCCCCGGCGTCGCGCAGAGCAGCCGGAAAGTCGTGCGACGCGGTCTCCGCCAGCGAGCGGACACCGAATGCCATGACGTCGGGACGCTGCGCGAGCGCCACCGTCTCGTCCGCGATCGCACCGCGATAGTCGTCGACCAGCCACCGCGCGTAGCCCCGCATCGTTCTCGTATACGCATCGTTGCGTGACGCTTGCAATGCGTCATCCAGGTCTCTGAGTGCTCCGCGCGGATCGTCGGCGAACGCTTTGGCGGCACCACGAATGGAAATCGCCCAGGTATTCCGCGGGTCGATCGTGAGCGCGTCGTTCAAGTCGCTGACTGCGTCGGCATACTGACCGATCATGAAGCGTGCGGCGCCGCGGTAGTTGTGGGAGAATGCCGTCTCATGCAAGGCCAGTGCTCGCGTCTCGTCTGCGATGGCTTCCTGGTACCGATCGACCGCGTATTCGGACGCGCCGCGAACCTGCAGCGCCATCACGGCGGCCGGTTCGGTCGTCAGGACGATACTCTCGTCCGCGATCGCATCGTCATAGTGTCCGAGGTTGAAACTGGAAGTACCGTGGAACATCCGCGCGAATACGTCTCCCGGGTTCGCCTTCAGCGCACCGTTCGCCATCGCAAGCACGGCGTCCCAATTGCCTCGTTGCCACGCCTGCACGATCGCGACGTCGTCACGCGTCAGCGTGCGGCCGACGATTGCCGGAGTGTCCTTCGGCACCTGAAGCGTCGGCATCGGCGGCGCGCCCGACGCAGCAACCGCAACCGAAGGCCACACGGTACCCAGAACGGCACCGAAAAGAACCCAGTAACGTCGCCCCATATCACGGCCGCATTTTCCGCCCCGCCACCACGATCCCGCAAGGGCCCGGACGTCGTGCTTCCGGGCATCGCCAGCCGGGTACGGCGGCAACGTCGCCGCCCCCATCGCCCAACACATTAGCGTCGACGACTTCCACAAAAACATCCCGCCGATCTAACCCGTCGCTATGTGGTGGTGCTGCGCACGACCGACTGCGGAAGAAGCCCGCCGAGATCTTGCGACGGACACACCGGCGGAAAGCGATCGTCCGCAAGCCGCACGTCGAACGCGACCGCCGACGCCAACGAAAGATTCGTCGACGCGTACACCGTCGCCGTCGTCTGCGCCGACGGCACATACGCGGGCAGCGCACCGTTCACCCGCTGCAACGCCGTCCCCATCTCGTCAGTAACGACGTCCGCAGCATCCCGGCGCAACACCTCGACCGCAAGATACGCATCCGGCAGCCGCCCGAAAAACTCCACGTACATCGTCCCCGCGTATTCCGCGGTCGGCACCTGCCCCCGCACCGGATACAGCAGCTCCGCCTGATAGTTCGAACACCCCGGCGGCAGCACGGGCACCGGAATCGTCGTCACCTGCGGCGTCGGCGGCGTATACGGCGAGCACGAATTCGGATCGTTCGGATCGTCGCACAAGTACTGCGGGGACCCATTACCGCCGCACCCCGCAAACGCCGCCAACACCGCCACACACACGAGCAAAGAAGAGATGCGCAATGTCCACCTCCATGAAAGCGCAGAAGGCGGACGGCCGTCCGTGATACGAGGCTAACGCCGAATCCTGGCGCCTTTCTCAACAAACGATGAACGCCAGATAAGACCCACCCCCAGGTTCACCCACACCTCACGTCCCGGCGCCCCATGCTTCGACAAGCTCAGCATGACACGAGGCCGACTCCAATCCCGCAAACCCCACCGTTTTCTCGCCGCACGCCGAGATCGTGCCAGCGTCAGGCGCGGACGTCGCGGTGCCGGGGCGTCTTCGGCGAGCGGGAGCACAGGATGTGCG
>Ga0310811_10009326_pt1 | contig 12659 bp, 18 predicted proteins | sample YCmetagenome_FD_207642 | JGI IMG/M metagenome (GOLD analysis project Ga0310811, IMG submission 207642) | Soil microbial communities from experimental microcosm in Duke University, North Carolina, United States - YC | ecosystem: Engineered > Artificial ecosystem > Soil microcosm > Unclassified ... | reverse complement strand
CCGCAACCAGCAGCGCGGCAGGCCGCCGGTCGAACCGATCTACACCGCGCGAGACGTGGCCCCGACGCTGGCCCTGTTCCGCACCGTGAAGCTCGACGAGGAGGTGGAGATCGTTCCGGGGCTGCGGGCCCGCTATTGGGAAGCCGGCCATATCCTCGGCTCCGCCTCGATCGAGGTGACGGTCGACGGCGAGGACGGTCCCCAACGGCTGCTGTTCTCCGGCGACCTGGGTCCGGGCGGGCGCGAGTACGCCCGCGATCCGCAGGGCCCAGCGGGCGTCGACCACCTGATCCTGGAATCGACCTACGGCGACCGGGAACGGCCGCGGCTCGACAACGCCGCGCGCCGCCGGATGTTGGCTCAGGAACTGCGTGACGCCCACGCCGCGGGCGGGCCCGTCCTCATCCCGGCCTTCGCGGTCGAGCGCAGCCAGGAGCTGCTCGCCGACATCGTCGCCGTTATGGAGCAGGGCGACGTCCCTGAGGGCGATATCTTCCTGGATTCCCCCCTGGCCATCGAGGCGACCGAAGTCTTCCTGCGCCGAGGCTGGAACAAGGACGCCGGCCGCAATCCCTTCGAGACGATCCAAAGCTCAAAGCGCATCCGTTTCCTGGAGAAGCCCTGGGACAGTGACGGCCTGGACAGGCTGACCGGGTGGCACCTGATCGTCGCGGGCAGCGGGATGTGCGACGCTGGGCGAGTGCGCAAGCACCTGAAGCGCCTGCTGTGGCGACGGGAGGCGACCGTGCTGATCACCGGCTTCCAGGCGTCCGGCTCCCTTGGCCGCCTGCTCGTCGAAGGACGCGAAGTGGTGCGGATCCAGGGGGACGAGGTGCGGGTTCGCGCCCGCATCCGCGCCCTCGACATCTATTCCGGCCACGCCGACGCGGCGGGGCTGGTGGCCTGGGCGACGGCGCGCCAGCCGATCGCGGGGAACATTTTCCTCGCCCACGGCGAGCCGTCTTCCCTCGCGGGCCTGTCCCGGCGGCTCCAGGCGGCCGGCGTCGCCGGGGACCGTCTCCTCATCCCCGCCCTGGACCAGGGTTTCAACCTGGGGAAGCGGGCGGCCGAGGCCCTGCCGGCCCCGCCGCCCAGGCTGCCGGCCGAAGCGGCCACCGCCCTGGACTGGCACAATGCGCGCGCCGCGTTCCTGGGCGACCTGAACGAGAGGCTGGAGGCGGCTGCGGGTGACGCGGAACGGATGGGGCTGTTGCGCCGCCTGGCCGCCGAACTCAGCCCCGCCGGCTGACCCGCCCGCCGCGCCGAACGGCCACGGCGACCCCGATGAGCAGCAGCGAAAGGCCGGCCAGGCTCGCCAGCAGGGCGCCGGGTATGCCGAGGTCGATCAACACCTTCGACGCCTCGTGGTCGTAGAGGGCGAAGCCCAGGGCTGCCAGCAGGACAAGTCCCGCCGCCGCCATCACGCCGCCCAGGATCCGATATCGGGTCCGCATCGGGTTCAGCCGAACTCGACGGCGACGCACGCGCCGTTTCGGGTCGGTTCGACGACGACGCGTCCGCCCAGGCTCCTGGCGAGCTGCTCCACCAGCGTCAGGCCGAGGCCGCCGGGGCGGCTTCCCGCGGCAGGGAAGCCGGGGCCGTCGTCGGCGACGCTGAGGCGGTAGCGGCTTCCCTGCCGTTCCAAACGTACGGCGACCACCCCGCCGCGATCGGCGTAGGCGTGCTTAAGGCAGTTCGTCGCCAGCTCGTTCACGATGAGCGCCAGCGAACTCGCCCGGTCGCCGGGCTGTTCGCCGCCGTCGAGGGCGAGGTCGAAGCGGATGCCGCGGCGGTCGCAGCCGGCGCTCCGGGCGAGCTCGGTGCAAACGTCGAAGAGCAGGTCGCCGACGTCCACCCGTTCTGCGTTCGACCTTTGCAGGTGCTCGTGGAGTCGCGCCACGGCGGCCACGCGGCCCGCGGCCTCCTTGAGTTGCTCGCTCGCGCCTGCGGCCTCGGCCTCTCGGGCCTGTAGGTTCAGAAGGCTGGCGATCAGCTGCAGACCGTTCTTGATGCGGTGGTGGGTTTCCTGGCGCCGGTCGTCGTCCCGCAAGGTGTCCCACGACATGGCCCGGTCGCGGGGCGGGAGGTCCAGGTCGTCGATCAGAATCCGGTGCTCGGGCGAACCGCCGAAGGGCCGGGCGACGAAGCGCGGATGGAAGAAATCTGTGTGCTCCAACATTCCCGACCTCCCTCGTCGATAACCGAACCTTAAGATTATGGCCGGCGCGAAGTAGCTCGGATGATGCCTTAGGGGACTCTACGTAAGGCTACTGGGCCGTGTAGCCGCCGTCGATCACGAGTTCGCTGCCGGTCACGAACTTGGATTCGTCCGAGGCGAGGTAGAGCACGCCATAGGCGATGTCGTTGGGCTCGCCGATGTGGCCCAGCGGGTGCAGGGCGGCCAGCGCCCGCTTCATGCCCTCGGGATCGTCGCTGCCGGAGACGTAGCCCTCGACCATCGGCGTCCAGATGTATCCGGGGTGGATGGAGTTCACGCGGATGTTGTAGCCGCGGCCGGCGAAATCGAGCGCCATCGACTTGGTGAGGAGCCGCACCCCGCCCTTGCTGGCGTTGTAGGCGGCGAGGTTCGGGTCGCCGATCAGGCCCTCGATCGAGGACAGGTTGATGATGGAGCCGCCGTGCTCCCGCATGGCCGGCAGCACGTGCTTTGCGCCCAGGAACACGCCGTCGAGGTTGACGCCCATTAGCCAGCGCCACTGCTCGAGGCTGGTCGCCTCGACGCCGCCGGGCAGCGCCACGCCGGCGTTGTTCACCAGGACGTCGATCCGGCCGAAGCGCTGCGCCGCCAAGCGGACGGCCTCGATCCATTCGGGCTCGCTGGCGACATCGTGGCGAATGAACATCGCCTCGCCGCCGGTGGCGTTGATTTTCTCCGCCAAGGCCTCGCCTTCCTTGCCGTTGACGTCGGTGAGCACCAGGCGGGCGCCCTCCTGCGCCAGCAGCAACGCCGTGGCCCGGCCCAGGCCGACGCTGGCGCCCGTGATCATGCAGACCTTGCCTTCGACCCTGCGCATTTCAGGCTCCTTTTCGACAGCTGGCGCGGCCATGCCCGCCGTTCGGCAAGAGATCGCCCGGCCCGACCTGCGACGTTGTGAGCCCGATCAAGCCTCGGTCGGGGCGGTTGATCCGGATCAAGGCCGCGGCGGCCGCTTACTCCAACCTGCCCCCGGACTTCGGGAGACCCGCCGTGCGATCGATCAAGCTGACGCCGAGACCGATGGCCGACGGTCCCGTGAACATCGCCCTTCTCGTCGGAAGCGTACTGACCGTGCTTGCCGCCGGCGGCGCGCCCGTCATGGCCGCGACCGGCCCGGACGCCGCTGCAGGGCGTATCGTCGCCCAACGCGCCTGCGGCGGCTGTCATGCCGTCGCCGAGGGCCCAAGCCCGCTCGCCGTGGCGCCGCCGTTCCGCACGCTGCGCTCGCGGGGCGCGATAGACGCGCTCCTGGAGCGGGGTATGCTGGCGGACCATCCGCCGTCGCTGGAGGAGGGGCGCCGACCGCCCCATCCCGACATGCCCCAGGTCACCCTTGGGCCCGACGAGGTGGCCCACCTGAAGACCTATCTCCACGCCCTGAACGACCGGGATTGAATGTCCGGGGCGACCATCGGCGCGGGCAGGACGCGGCGCCTACTTCAGCGAATTGATGAATGTCCTCAGGTCGCGGGCGTCGAGCTCGTCGATCGGCACGGGCGGCATCTCGTCGTGGCCGCCTTCCGAGATCGCACGTGTCGTCCGCTCCCAGGTGATCTCGTTGAAGCGGATGCGCAGGACGCGGAACGGCGGGGCGCTCGCCCGGGGGCTGTCCGATGCGAGGTCGATCGCGTGGCAGCCGGAACATCGCGTCCGGGCGATCACGGCCCCCCGGGCGGCCAGGTCCTCGTAGCGGCCGACGCGGACGGGTCCGCCTTCGGCGGCGCAGCCGGCGGCCAGCACGGCGAGGCCGGCCAAGGCCACGGCGGTCGCGCAGGAATGGGCCATGGGAGAAATCTCCGTTCTGTCCGCTAACAATCGTCGCCCGGCCCGTCGCCCGCCTTGATCCGCCGCAAGGCCGACTTGCGGCCCGTCGGGGGCCGGCGGCGGGGTGACTTTCGCCTTCCTTGCGCCGCCGCAGCGGCGATCAGGCGGCCGCGGCGAGCGACACGAGGTCGGTGTGGGCGAAGCCCTTGCTGTAATCCAGCACCGAGATCACCTCCGGCTCCACCCGGAAGACCGCCATGCCTTGCAGGTCTGCGCCGGCCATCATGGTCCGGTATTCCGGGTACTTGGCGGGCAGGAGCTCGAACATGATGCGCCGGATCAATCCGGCGTCGCCCACGGGGTGGACACGCGCGGCCATGGACAGGCCGGTGATGGCCATGGGGTCCGGCGTGTCCCGGTCGATCGTCAGGGAAACGCGATTGTCGGCCGCGAGGTTGTGCGCCTTCTGGCTCTCCCGGCTGCACGTGAAGAACAGGGTCAAGCCTTCGCTGATGTAGGCCACGGTCGTCGCCTGCGGCCAGCCGTCGGGTCTCAGGGTGGCCAAGCTCATGATGCGGTGCTCGTCGAGCAGTTGCAGGATCTTGGCGCGGAGTGCGGGGTCCATCACGGCCTCCTTGGGCTTTGAGGCCTCGCCTTGGACCCGACCGGCGCATAGCGCCTTGCGCCGGCGCAAGGCCGTGGGCGCCGTCGGCCGAATTGATCCGGCGCATTACGGACCTTGCGCGAGATGGCGAAGCTTCGTTGGCGGCGATATGCGCCGCGGCCTGTTTTCCTCGGAGGGCGCGATGAACCAAACGCCAGACAGATCGACCCCGCACGCGGCCGCGGGCGCCTTGGAGACCGCGGTCGCCAAGGCGCTCGACGGCGTGCCCGAACTGGCCAACCAGGCGATCCACGCCAGGGTCGAGGGCGGCCGGATCGCCCTCGAAGGGTCGGTGGACTGCGACCGCGACCGGCGCCTTGCCGAACGCGCCGTCTGGGCCGTGCCTGGGGTGCGCGAGGTCGAGAACCATCTACGCACCGTGCGCCCGGAACCGGCGGCCTGACGCGCGGCGCTCCCGGGCGTCGATGCTCAATCCGAACCGCCAAGCGAGGCCACGGCCGCCCGCAGTTTGGCGCTCGCCTCGGCCGCCACCGCGGCGAGGCCGGGATTGTCCACCGTCGCCATGAGGGCCTCCGGATCGACAGCGGAGACTTCGACGCCCGTGGGCGTGGCCCGGACGACGACGTTGCACGGCAGGAGCAACCCGACCCGGTCCTCGGCCTGCAGCGCCCGCCAGGCCAGAGGCGGGTTGCACGCGCCGAGGATGCGGTAGGGCGGTATCGCGACGCCGAGCTTTTGCTTCATCGTCCCCTGGACGTCGATCTCGGTCAGGACGCCGAAGTCCTCTCGACGGAGGGCCTCGACCGTTCGCTGCAGGGCTTCTTCGAAGCTGCAATGGATTTGGGTGGAGAATGCGGGCGTCATGGCGATCCCTTTCGAGCGGACGTCACCTGTCCCACAGCGGGGGAGGGGGCGACTTGAGCCGGCGCAAGGCCCGCTGGCGCTCGGAGGCGGCCCAAGCCGCCCAAAGGCACGGCCTGGCTCCGCCGCGCCGATACCGACCGCCCGATCTTCGGCAGGTTTGATCGCGATCATGTCGCGAGCTTGGGGGACGCCGAATATGCCGGCGCGGCGCGACCACCGCGCTTCAACCACGGAGAATCCGACATGAACGACAAGATTCTACGTCAGAAGATCATCGACCAGCTGGATTTCGACCCCAGCATCGACTCCGCCGGCATCGGCGTCGCGGTCCATGGCGGGGTCGTGACCCTCAGCGGCCATGTCCCCACCTATATCCAGAAGCACCAGGCCGAGAGCGTCACCAAGGCGATCAAGGGCGTGCGTGGCATCGCCCAGGAGATCGAGGTGCAGTACGACGGCCTCGACGTGACCACCGACGAGGAAATCGCCAAGCGCGCCCTCGCGGCCATGGCCTTCAACGTCATGCTCCCCGCCGAAGGACTGCAGGTGCGGGTATCAAAGGGCTGGGTGACCCTCAGCGGCGAGGTCGAGTGGCAATACCAGCGCCATGTCGCCGAGGCCGACGTGCGCAAGCTGCGCGGCGTGGTGGGCATCACCAACAGCATCACCCTGAAGGCGTGCGCCGTCGCCGCCGACGTGGAAAAGCGCATCAAGGACGCCCTGGGCCGTGACGCGGCGCTCGACGCCCAGGCCATCCACGTGAAGGTGGCCGGCGACAAGGTCACCCTGGACGGTACGGTCGACTGCTGGCGCGATCGCGACCTGGTCGAGCGGGCGGCCTGGGCCGCGCCCGGAGTCCGCACCGTCGAGGACCACCTGCGTGTCGCCTGAACTCCATCGGCGGCGGAAGTCTCCGCCGCCACCCCTTCACCCAAGCCGTCAGGTGTTCCGATGCACAGGGAGCCTTCCCTAGCCTACCTTGTCGCCGACGCCGCCCGGGCCCGGCTGCTGCTCAGGCATGGCGACGGCCGCTATGAGGTCCGCGCCAGCTTCGACAACGAGCCCTTCCGTCGCCCCAGGCACGATACGCGCGGACGGGCCTTCGCCCCGACGGGGTCGGCTCGCTCGGCCATCGGCGGCCGCGACCGCGACCGCGAGAAGATGCGCTCCACCTTCGCCGGCGAGGTGGCGGCGGGGGTGGAGCGGTCCCTTGCCGGAGCCGGGGTGGAACGCCTGGCCCTGGTCGCGCCGCCCCGCATGTTGGCGGCGCTGCGGAGCAGGCTCGGGCCGGAGACGGCGCGTCGGGTGGTGGTCGAACTGGCCCGCGACCTGACAAAGCTGCCGGAGGCGGCGTTGCGTGAGACGCTCGCCGACCTCGTCCTTCTCCGCGACCTGCAGGCTTGATCCGGCGCAAGGCGGCGCTGGGCAGGGCGTTGTGAGATCGGCCTGGCCGCACAGGGCGGCCGGTGGAGGTCAGAATGCACACCAACGGTCCCGGTCCCGGCCGCACGGACAACCGCGCCCTCGCGCGCCGCGACAGCGCTTTCGGCGCGCTGCAGCATGAAGTCGACCGCCTTTTCGACAGCTTCGCCCATAGCTTCGGCAGCTTTCCTGCCGGCACGACGCCGACCATGGACGTGTCGGAGACGGACAAGGAAATCGAGATTACCGCCGAGCTTCCCGGCCTGGAAGAACGCGACGTGCAGATATCCATGGCCGGCGACGTCCTGAGCATCCGGGGTGAAAAGAAGTCGGAGCGGGAGGAGAAGGATCGCAACTACCGCTTGGTGGAACGCAGCTTCGGCGCGTTCTCCCGCGCGATCGAGTTGCCGGCGGACATCGATCCGAACGCGATCAAGGCCGTCATGGCCAAGGGCGTGCTCAAGATTTCGATCCCGAAGCCGGAGGCGAAGAACGCAACCCGCATCAAGGTGAAATCGGCCACCTGAAGCCGCAAGGCGCGGCGCTTTCCGAGGCGCCGACGCCCCGGCCGAGGGCCGCCATACCCGGAGACCTACCCCATGGCCGAACCCTATTCCGCCCCTGCCTTCCCTGCGGCCGCCGCACCCGGCCCGTCGCTCCTGTGGGGCGGCTGGACGTGGTGGGCCCGCATGGCGGGTCTCTATCTCGAAGGTCTCGCCGATCTGACCAAGGCGCAGACCGATTTGTCGAAAGCGACGGTGGAGGCCCTGGGCTTCTGGCGCGCCGACGCCTTCCTGCCGCGCCCAAAGAACGCCGAACTGCTTGTCGCGGGCACCCAGGCCGAGCGTTTCGCCGAAGGCCTGATGCTCACCGTCGACGCGTTCGCCGCGACGGACGCCGGGCCCAGGGTCGCGCCCCTGCCATTGCCCGAATAGGCGAGGCCTTTCGGGACGCGCGCGCCGTTACATGTCCGGGTCGGAACCGATCGAGACGCCAGCCGCCTCTCGGCGGGCGCTTCGTCGGCTGGGGCGTGGCCACGGCGGTTTATGCCCGCCTTGCGCCGGCGCAAGGCGGGCGCGGCCGGCCTGGGCGATCTTGGAGCGTCGCCAGCCGGCGGCGCCGAGGAGCGACGGCCATGGGCGTCCGGATCATTTCCTTCTTCATGCTGAGCGCGGCGGCGATGGGCGCGCTCAGCGCCGCCGCGTTGGACGCGGGCGCGGCCGAGCCGCCGGCCCACGGATCGACGGTCGCCCCGCTCACCGTCCGGCCACAGTCCGAACCGGTCGGCCGGGTGATCGCCAGCAGCGAGGCCGCGCCGCTCACGGCGCCCGATTTCACGGCCAAGGACGCGCAGCATCCCCCGTTGGCGGTCCGCATCGCGCCGGGCGCCGCTCTGGGTCGCCAGACGGTCCGCTCGGAACCCCCGCCGGGGCTGCTGAGGAACAACCCCGACCTGGGCCCCGACCCTGCTCAGGCAGAGGTCGGGATCACGGCGCTCTTCTGAACTCGCGCGGGAAAGCGTAGCCGTGACCGCCGCAGCTCCATGGCTTCGCGCCGTCGGCCCCGCCCTGGCGGTCGCGATCCTCGCCGGCTTGGCCGCCGCGCCGGTCAAGTCGTCCGCCGCCGGGGGCGGCTGGTTCGTCGTCCCGCACCCGCCGAAGAGTTCCGACGATTCCGGCGTCGACGCCTGGGTGAAGGACTACATCGAGGTCGGGGACTACCTTCAGACCGGCTACAACTCGAAAGTGCTGGGCTTCCTGTCGACCACGGAGGTGGAGCCGCTCGGTCCAGAGCGGATCAGGATATGGGTGCGGTTCGAGACCTTCCGCGCGGCCCAAGTCGGCGACGTCCGCGTGGGATCTTTCCGGATCCTGACGGAATTCGACTGTCGGCAGCACGCGCACCGCGAACTGGCGCACGAGTTCTTCCCCTCGAACAACCTCATGGGCGTCCCGGTGCGCCAGGTCAGCCCGGCCGCGCCGTGGGGGGTGGACGATCCCCAAGGCGTCTGGGCGGTCAACGGCGGGGTGGTCTGCGCCCTCATGGTCAGCGCTCGTGCGAGACTCGCGCGGAGCCTGGCGCCCGATGGGACGGAAGCGGCCCCGGCCGCGCCCTAGGTCCGCTCGGGGCAGACCAGCAAAGGCTTCGCCCGGTTTGATCCGGCTCAAGGCGGCGCCTTGTGACCGGCCCCAGCCTCTGTCCTGAAAAAGGAGGACCTTGGTTATGGCGGCGATGATCGGAAGCTTTGCGCTGGTGGCGGGCGGGGCCGGCCTTGTGGTGAGCGCCATGTCCTATGCCGCCGCATTCCGCTGTCGGCGGCGCTGAGTTCGGCCATGACCTACAAGACCATCCTCCTTCACGCCGACGAAGGCGAAGGGTCTGGCCGGCTCGTCGCCGCGGCCGCGTCCGTGGCGCGCCGTTTCGGGGCCACCTTGGCGGGGGTCGGCGCGGTTCCCATGGAGGCCTATGTGGATGCTGTGGTCGCGGAGCCCCAGCGCGATCCGATGGAATGGGTCGATGTGGACATCGGCCGCAGGCTGGCTGCCGCCGAGGACGCGTTCCGCCGCGCGGCCGACGGCGTCCCCGTGCTCTGGTTCGGCGAGGCGGCCTATCCGGACGAGGCGGTGGCCGCCCACGCCTGCGCGGCGGACCTGCTGGTGGCCCCGCGCCCTGCGGGCTGGTGCGACCTGAGGAAGACGGTGAAGCCGGGCGACCTTCTGATGAGCGTGGGCCTGCCCGTGCTGGCGGTTCCGCCCAAGGCCAAGCCGTTCGCGGGTGAGGTCGTCCTGGTGGCCTGGAAGCGGACCCGGGAAGCCGAGCGGGCGATCTCGGCGGCGCTGCCGTTCCTGCGCCATGCGGAAGATGTCGCCGTGGTCTCGGCTGCCGAGAAGGGGGCGGTCGATCGTGACGCCGACATCGAGGCCGTGCTCGGCCGGCTGCTGCGCCATGGCGTGGCGGCCCGCCGCCTCGACCCGCCCGCATTCGACGGACCGACCGGAGCGGTCCTGGTGAAGACAGCCGAGCGTATCGGGGCCGACCTGATCGTCTCCGGCGCCTACGGCCGCAGTCGCGCCTTGGAGTGGGCCTTCGGCGGCGTCACCCAGCACCTGCTCGAACACGCGCCCCAGTTCGTGCTGTTCAGCCGCTAACTCGCCGCGGCTTGATCCAGGTCATGTCGCCCGCGGCCCAGGGCGGCAAATGTGCGCCGGCGTCACGTTCGCGCCGGAGTCCGCCCATGACGTTGAGAACCGTTCTGGTCCAGGTCGAACCCGAGGAATCGCGCCTCGACCGCCTCCGCTGCGCCATATCGGTCGCGCAGCTCTTCGACGCCCAGCTTCTGGGGGTCGGGATCGCCATGCTGGACGAGTTCCTGCAACCGGCGGTGCGTTACATGCGGCCTCCCGTGCTGCGGGCGCTGCGCGAGGAGATCAGACAGAATTTGGCCCGGAGCGCGGATTTGTTCCGCCGCGCGGCAGCCCCCCTCAGCGACCGGGCCCTGTGGCGGGAGGTCGAGGGGCCGCCGCTGGCGACGCTATGCCAATCGGCGGCGCGGGCCGATCTCGTCATCGCCGACCACCCCGGCAAGACCAATCCCATCGCCTGTCCCAACCTCGGCGCGCTGATAATGGCGGCGGGAACCCCCGTCCTGGTCGTGCCCCCCGGTTGCGACCGGCTCGCCGCCCGCAACGTCCTCGTCGGATGGAAGAATACCCGCGAGGCCAGGCGCGCGGTCAACGACAGCCTGCCCTTCCTAAAGTGCGCCGAACGGGTCGTGCTCGTCGCCGCCGTCGAGGGGGGAGGGGAAAGGGACCTCGCCGCCGAGCTCGGGGACGTCGCGGCCCGCCTGGAACGCCATGGCGTGTCCGTCGAGGTCGAGCGGCGCGACGACGCCGGGCCTCCCGCGGACATCCTGATCGACCTCGCCCGGTCCACCGGGGCGGGCCTCATCGTCTGCGGCGCCTATGGCCACAGCCGCGTGCAGGAGTGGGTGTTCGGGGGCGTCACCGACGCGCTGTTGCACCGCTCTCCCGTTCCCGTCCTCTTCAGCCGGTAGCCCCGGCATGGACGGCCCTTCACAGGACGCCCGCTTCGTCCGCAGGGTGCTGATCGTCGGCAGCCTCGCCGTCCTCGCCTATGTGCTGGTCGCCGTCGCTCAGGTGCTGTTGCTCGCCTTCGGCGCGGTGCTGAGCGCGATCGTCCTGAGGGCGGTGGCCGATCCCATCCGCCGCCGCACGCCCCTGGGCCGCACCGGCAGCCTCGCCGGCGCGGTGGTGGTGCTGGCCCTGCTGGCGAGCCTGTCCCTGTGGCTGTTCGGCAGCCAGGCGGGACGCCAGCTCGCGAGCCTATCGGTGACGGTGCCCGCCGCCTGGGCCGAGCTTCAGGCCCGCCTGTCCGGTTCACCGCTGGGCGGGCGCATCCTGGCCGAGCTGCGGGCTCTGGACGGCCGCACGGGCTGGCTGCTGGCCTGGGCGCCGCGGCTGGCCGGAGGCGTGGCCTCTGCCGCCGCCTCCCTCGTCATCGTATTGTTCGCGGGCCTGTTCCTGGCCGCGCGGCCCGACAACTACCTGCAGGGTGTCCTGCGCCTGGCGCCGGTGGCGGTGCGCCCGAAGCTGGAGCAGGCGCTGGAGGCCTGCGGCGCGGCGCTTCGGCAATGGCTGGTCAGCCAGATGGGCTCGATGGTGCTGGTCGGGACCTGCGTCGGCGGCGCCCTATGGCTGGCGGGCGTGCGCTCGCCCCTGGCCTTGGGTCTGCTCGCCGGCATCGGCCAGTTCGTGCCTCTGGTCGGGCCCTTCGTCGTCGCCGCTCCGGGCGTCCTGCTCGCCTTGGCCGACGGACCGGACAAGCTTGTCTGGGCGGTGCTGATCTACGTCGGCGTAGGGCAGTTCGAGAGCAACCTGTTCAGCCCGCTGCTCCTGCGCCAGATGGCCCAGCTGCCCATGGCCCTGACCCTGTTCGCGGTCCTGGCCTTCGGCATCCTGTTCGGGCCGCTGGGCGTGCTCTTCGCCACGCCCCTGGCCGTCGTGATCTACGTCCTGGTCAAGACCCTCTATGTCGAAGGGCTCCTGGAGGGTGGCTCCAAGGCGCCTTGACCAGCCTCAAGCCGTCGGACCGCGCGGCCTGCTAATCGCGGACATGGAATCCACCCGACCCGTCGCATGGCACACGCTGGAAGCGTCGGAGGTGCTGTCGCGGCTTGACAGCCGTCCCGAGGGGCTAAGCGAGGCGGAGGCTCGCCGGCGGCTCGACCGCGACGGTCCCAATCGCCTGCCGGAGCCGAAACGGCCCGGAATCCTGCGCGTTTTCGCCGAGCAGTTCCGCAGTCCCCTCATCTACGTCCTTCTCGCGGCAACCGTGGTCTCCGCGGCCCTTGGGCGCTGGAGCGACGCGGCGTTCGTGCTGGTCGTGCTGCTGGTCGACGCGACCATCGGCGCGGTCCAGTCCTCGAAGGCCGAGGCCAGCGCGGCGGCCTTGAACAAGACCCTGGCGCTCGTCCCCACCGTGCTGCGCGACGGGCGCCGCCAGAAGCCGCCGGTCCAGACCCTGGTGCGCGGCGACGTGGTCCTGCTGGAGCCCGGGGCGGCGGCGCCCGCCGACCTTCGCCTCATCTCCAGCGAGCAGCTCAGGACGGACGAGTCCTTGCTCACCGGCGAATCCCAGGCGGTCGACAAGACCGCCGATCATCCGGCCGCCCTCGATGACGCCGTGGCCGACCGCTTCGACATGGTCTTCGCCGGGACGACCGTGCTGGCCGGCCGGGGCCTGGGC
>Ga0310811_10009325_pt1 | contig 12660 bp, 5 predicted proteins | sample YCmetagenome_FD_207642 | JGI IMG/M metagenome (GOLD analysis project Ga0310811, IMG submission 207642) | Soil microbial communities from experimental microcosm in Duke University, North Carolina, United States - YC | ecosystem: Engineered > Artificial ecosystem > Soil microcosm > Unclassified ... | reverse complement strand
ATGGAAGCGTCTATGACTACTTTCGTAACTCGTATCTGGATGCAAACGACTTTTTCTCCAATCAGGCGGGTGTCAAGCTTGCGAGCTTCAAGCGGAATCAGTTCGGTTTTAGCCTCGGTGGACCGGTCTACATTCCCGGTTTATATAACGGACGAGAGAAGACCTTTTTCTTCGTAGACTATGAGGGCCTGCGGCAGGGTAAATCGACCTCGCTGCTGACTACAGTGCCCACGCTTGCTGAGCGTGCCGGTGACTTCTCCGCAGATATGACAAACTCCGGAGCCCCCATCACCATCTACGATCCAGCGACAACAAAAGCGATCGTCTCTCCAACTGGAGCAACCAGCTATAGTAGAACACCTTTCGCTGGAAACCGAATCGGCCCTTCGCGCTTCGATCATGTATCTGCAAATATCTTGAAATACTTCCCGCTGCCGAACCACACCGGTACGTTTGGTCGCAACAATTACTTCGTCAACAGCTCGGCCCCATACACAATCGATCAGTACGACATCAAACTCGACGAAATCATCTCGCCACGGCAACGGATATCGTTCCGCTTTTCAAAGCGTAATCCCGTATCCGGCTTCGCCAAGATCCTGCCGGATGAGATTGCGGTGGCGCAGCCTTCAACCACCAGCTCACAGCCTGCGATAGGAGCAGGGTTGGACTATAGCTTTGCGAAAAGTTCGACTTATATCTTCGAATTTCGAGCGGGAGTCAGCCATGTCTACCAGAACGCAACTGCGCCCTCCAGCGGATTCGATCCGACGACGCTGGGGTTCCCGGGATATCTGGCCGCTTCGGCACTTGCGACCTCAAAGAGTGCGCTGACCTTTCCGGCGATTATTCCTGCCGGCTACTTACAGATCGGTGCCGGAAATTTTGGCTCGATTGGTACGGCTGGCTATCTGGCAGACACCTTTCTGATCAATAACATCAAGATCGTGGGACATCACACACTGAACTTCGGTGGTGAGTTCCGAATTCTTGCAAACAACGACAATCAAGTGGGACAAGCCTCAGGAAACTTCAGCTTCGGCACCAACTTTACTCAAGGTCCGAATGCGCTTACGGCTTCCAGTACCACAGGCGATGGCTTTGCCTCATTTCTGTTGGGATTAGGCTCCGGCACAGTGGTTCACTACTTCAAAGTAGTAAACACCGTTAGCCACTACGCTGCGGGGTACCTGCAAGATGACTGGAACCTTAGCAACCACCTCACGCTAAATCTTGGTCTGCGTTACGACCTCTTTGTTCCAAGAACAGAGCGCCATAACCAGACAACCTTTCTTGATCTGAATGCGACTTCGCCCCTCGCCGCGACAACCGGCCTCGACTTGAAAGGGGGACTGCAGTACGCCGGCGTGAATGGAAATCCGCGCAGTGTAACCGATACGGAATACACAAACTTCGCTCCACGCGTGGGCTTTTCCTATCAACTCGCGCGTGCTCTGGTAGTCCGTGGTGCATACGGCATCTTTTTCACAAATAATCCGAACCAGGCAGCTTCTACCATCCAGAACACGGGCTACCGTACCAGTACGTCTTTCTTCGGAACCATTGATGGCGCGACACCGAATGCGTATCTTTCCGATCCGTTTCCAGGTGGTGTCTTCACACCGGTCACAGGTAGCTCGCTTGGCCTGCTGACCAGCACAGGCGCCGGGATCTCGGCAAGCATTCGCAAACAACCTTCACCCTATACAGAGAACTACAACCTCGGGGTTGAATACCAACTGCCACAAAACTGGCTGATAGGTGTCTCGTACGTTGGCAATCGTGGTCTGCAGTTGCCTTATGCCCCCATCTACAACCAGCTTCCTGACTCCGCACTTGCCTTAGGGGGGCAGCTACTCACATCGGTGCCAAATCCGATGCGTGGACAGGTGCAGATCGCTGGACCTCTTTCAGGAGCAACGATTCAACGACGTTATTTGCTCTCGCCGTATCCGCAGTTCACGAGCGTGGGCGGTATCGTCGTCGCCGGTGCTATCTCTCGATATGATTCGCTGCAGATGCGAATCGAGAAGCGCTTCAGTCAGGGCGCGACTCTGCTGCTCTCCTATACAGGCAGTAAATCGATGGATGATAACTCGGTTGGTTTCGCCGGCAACTACGGAACTAATGGTGTCTATCAGGATGCGAGCATTCCTCTCAAGCAGGACTCCTACTCGCTTTCAACCTTCGATGTGTCGCGAAACCTGGTCCTGAGTGGTGTTTATAGTCTGCCTTTCGGTCGTGGCCGGCACTTCGGAAGCTCCTGGAACCGCTGGGTAGATATGGTGCTCGGAGGATATCAGTTGAACGGTATCCTTTCGGCGCACAACGGCAATCCGTTGGCGTTTTCGGCTAGTAATGTGGCAAACATTCTGAATCCAGGTGAGCGGCCAAACTATAACGGACAGGATGCAAGCTTGGGTGGCAGGGTAGAGGATAGATTGAGCCGTTATTTCAAAACAGCGAATTTCTTACAACCTGCAACCTACACCTTCGGGAACATGTCCCGAACTTCGGGTAATCTTCGTTCGCCCGGACTACGGAATCTCGACTTTTCCATCTTCAAGCAGTTCACAGTTACGGACTACGTCAAAACTGAGTTCCGTGCAGAGGCTTTCAACGCCTTCAACACGCCGCAATTCGGAGCGCCGGATACCAATGTCGCAAGTGCGACCTTCGGCGTGGTTTCAACACAGATCAACACGCCACGCCAGATTCAGCTGGCGGTAAAAATTCTGTTCTAAATAAAAACACAACCATTCAAAAACGAGGAAGCCTTCTCTCCTCGCAGACAAAGCAAAAAATCATTATTAAGGATAGTTATGTCGAAACGAATGCTGCTCTCTGCAACTGCTTTATTCCTTACATCTCTGATGACTTTCAATTCTTATGCGGAAGGACCGATCAAAATCATCGGCCACCGTGGTGGTGTTGTCGATGACCACCATCCGGAAAATTCAGCGGCTGCTGCCCAGGAAGCGATCAAGCGCGGGTACTGGATGCTTGAGATTGATCTCGACGAAACGAAGGATAACCATATCGTGGTACACCACATGAGCTTTCGCGACTTTGGAGTACCGCGGCTTCCCAAAGATCTGACAATGGATGAGATCAGCAAGCTGACCGCCCCTGAAGATCAATCGCATCCTTTGGAATTCGATCAATTCGCAGCTCTCTGCAAAGGCAAGATCCAGTTGATGATCGATACGAAGCAGTCCGGTCACCCCAACTCATACTATGAATCGATGGAGCGCACACTGAGAAAGAACGGGTTGCTGAAAGATGCGATGTTCATCGGCACAACTGAGACACGCAACTATTTCAAGAACAAGGCAAGAATCAGTCTAAGCGAAGCTGAATTAGAGAAGAAACTGGCAACAGAGGAAGATTTGTCCAAGACTTACTTCCTCTTCGAGCATGGAACGACAATCAATGAAAAGAGCATGGAGCTGGCGAAGCGCGCCAGGATTCCGGTGGTGGTCTCGATCAACGAATATCACTACGCCGGTCGCCCCGATCCAATGGCCGCCGCGCACGCGGATGTCGATCGCTCGCGTCAGTTAGGCGTGGAGTACTTCCAAATAGACTCGCCGTTTGATGTGTGGTTACGTTAGCTGCAAACCGATATCATCGGCGGCAAAGCCGGCACAACTTAGCTCGTTGCGAGCTAGATTTGGTGAAGTGTTTCTGGCATTGGAGTAAACAAATGAGTTGAAACCAGCACGAGACTTTTCATTCCCATTATGAGAGATTACCTGACGAAACGACCTGTCTCGTCAGGTAATCCTTTATGGAAACTGATCTGATCAGAAGAGTAGTTTGAACGCAGCCTGAATATTGCGGGGTGAATTTGCCTGACTGGTGATATAGCCAAAGGTTGCTGAGCCAAAGCTCGTATTGGGTACACCGAACTGAACCTTATTTAATAAGTTGAATGCCTCAAGTCGAAATTGCAGCCCTAGGTTCTCATGGATGGGGAACTGCTTTACCAGCGATAGATCATCTTGAAATCCTGTCGGGCTTCGCAGTCTGCCTGACGAGCGAGGTACATTGCCCAGTTCGAAAGCTGCTGCTTTGCGAAAGGCATTCATGTCAAGGTATGCGTTCGCCTGTCCGACTCCACCAAGGCGCTGATGTACGTCGCCCGAGGTGAGCGGCTTGCCTCCGGGCACGAAGAATGGACGCGAGCCCGAATATGCCTGACCTCCAGTTTGCGTAATTCCTAGAGCATAGCCGGACTGGACCGCGACGATTGTATTCAGCGACCAGCCTCCGACGAATTGATTTACCCAGCGCCGCATATTACCGCCAATACGCTGTCCTCGACCGAAGGGCAGATTGTAGTTGGCGTTTGCCACAAAGCGGTGCGGGATGTCAGTTGCCATAATTGACCACTCTTTATCTCGAAGATGATAACTGTTCTGAAAACCTGGCGTTCCATTCACGTTAAGAAATCCGGTCAGAAGAGGAGAAGTATTGCCCATCAACTTCGAGAAGGTATAGCTGATAGTTGCCAGGAGATTCCTCGTACGCTGAATCGTGATGAAAGCCTGGGCAGCGTTGAAGATTGACGCTCCTATACCCAACTGGTTGACTGTCAAAGAACTATTTGCCATACCAGTATTTGGTGTGAACTGAGGGTACTGCGAGAGAAGTTGAACACGCTGCACCGTAGTTGGAAGAGCCAACGGACCCGCCGCAGTCTGGCCGTAGAAGGGGTTCGCTACTGAAGCATTGAGAAAATTGATCTGAGACTGGCTTCCCGGATCTCCCCAATACTGATCGCGTAGATCGTTTGGCCGATAATTGATGGGCAGATGTACGCCGTGGCTACCTACATAATTAAGATGGAGTACGATGCCTTGCGCAATCTGAGCCTCAACTCCCGCGTTGATCTGCTGAAAGTAGGGAAGGGGATTGTTATAGACCGCTCCTCCCACTGAGGTTCCTGTTCCTGCCGTCACACCAGCACTAGGGCCAGCCGGTAGAATTACGCCGTTTGGAAATGGATTGGTTATCGTTGCCATTGGAACATTAGTGCTTGTATATACAGTCTGGGTTTGCTGAGCGTAGCCGAGCGTTGAGGTTCCATAAAAACGTTGCGAGGTCGGAAGATACATTAGTGCGTATCCTCCTCGTAATACGACGCGATCAGAGGCTTGAAAAGCAAGGCCAATACGAGGACCAAACTTGTTGTATGCCGTCTTCCAGGTGCGTTTGGGAAAATCACTGCCAAGATACCGAGCTCCGCCTGTGAAGGGAAGTGCCGCCGATGAGAGCGGATTTGCAACGCTAAGATCGAGATCCGCCCAGCGATTGTGACGTTCTGCGTAGCCCGTCTCAATGTCATAACGCAAGCCGACATTAAGGGTTAATCGAGAGTTTACGCGCCAGTCGTCCTGCAGATACATTGCGTGATACCACGAATCGTACGCGGGCAGCACTTGCCGTGTAAGGGTAGCGTTAGTGAAGGTTCCCATCAGGAATGCAGCGAAAGCATCGAACTGGGCCTGATTCGATGCGGCTGCGCTGGTAACGTTAGGACCGTTTGTCAGCGTCGTGTCGAACGACAAGGAACCAGGTCCATTGCTTGCGCTCTGTTGGTGTTCAAGAATCAAGCGGCCGTCATAACCGAAGGTCAGGCTGTGTGTCCCCAGCTGCCAGAGGGCGATTGATTCGAGAAAATGACTGTAGTGTTCCCAGCGGTTCGTATTGGTTGCGTTTGAGAGGTTGGCATAGCCTGAGATGCCAATAAAGGGAAGTCCAGGCAGTTGCTGCTGGCTGGCAAGGTTGGTGAACCCGTAGTCTGAAGCGTTGTAGCCTGTATAGTTCTGAGGAATCTGAAAGTTCTTCTGGTATGCGAAACCATAGTTCGTCTGAAGAATTAATTGGGGCGTAATCGTCCAGGTATTGCCTAGCGCAAAAAGATAGGCACGCAGGGTCTGATTGATAGCACTCGGACCGTCAGGCTGATTGAAAAGATCGTTCTCATGGTGCGTGTTGGTGTCCCGTGTGCCACGTGCAAAGACGCGTTGCTTCGAAGAGAAGTTTTGATCCACACGAAAGTTAAATTGATCTACCTGGTCACTGGTGCGATTGGCATAGACATAGTTGTTGGTAAGACCAGCAACATTCGGCAATGGAAGAAATTGCAATAACTTCTGCGAAACCGGATTAATCTTTGCCACGACTTTGCCCTCGGTGAAGCAACCCGCAGAGTTGCAGCCCGCGGTCAGCGGCTGACGCGTATTACCAATCGTGCTGTAGGGGTCATAAATAAGACCAGGGGCCTCCGTGAAGATGCCCTGACGCTGAAGGTCGGTGGGAACAGTCGTTGTAGTCGGAGCATAAAGCACATTACGCGAGGCTTCCCATCCGAACGTAAAGAAGGTTTTATCACGGCCGTTGTAAATCTTCGGCAAGAGTAGGGGGCCATTGACAAACAAACCATATTGATTGAACTTATGCGGAGCACGGAAGTCGTCGCGGCCACGGATGGGCGGCGTGTTGTTGTACTTCAAAAAGTAAGGCGCAGCATCGAGCTTCTCGTTCCTTAGATATTCATAAACAGTGCCATGAAGATGGTTAGTGCCGGTCTTCGAAACAATATTAAGAATCCCACCGGAGGATCGTCCAAACTGGGCAGGAGGAGTCGAGGTGATGACTTTAAATTGATCGACAACCTCCACCGATGGAGTGAGCGCCGGCTGACCCTGGCAACAGACTGTCACCGGAACGCCATCGAAGAAGATCTCATTCGAGCCGGACTGTCCCCCATTTGATTCGAAGTTATTCGTTCCGGCGGCGACGACTGCTCCACGAACCTGACTGACACCCTGGCCAAAGCCGCCACCAGGATTGATACCTGGAGAGAGTGAGGCGAGGCCGTAAGGATTGCGCCCGTTCAGAGGAAGGTCACTCACCTGACGAGCTCCAACCGTATAGCTCACAGTTGAATCTGAGATCTCTAAGTCGGCCATTCCGGCAGACTCGACATTAATTGTCTCCGTACTGGAACCTACAGAGAGGTTCAGATCGATGTTAGCTGTCTGACCTACTGCCAAAGTGAGCGTGGTCTCCGCGTTTTTGAATCCACTCTGGGCAACCTGGATTTTGTATGGTCCTGTCTGAAGCGACGAAAATGTGTAGATGCCATTGCTATTGCTCTGAGTCGTGACTGTAAGACCGGTATCGATCTTAGTGAGAATTATCTGAGCATTACTCAGAATGGCACCTGTTGTATCTGTGAGACGACCTGTGATGACGCCGTTTGCGACCTGCCCCTGGAGCGGGATTGAAAAGAGGAAGAAGAGACACAGTGCGAATAGTTGAGCTATGAGCTTTAAAAGCTGTTTCATATGGCCTCACCTGAAAGTTGTGCTGAGTCGGCACAGATGTCGTTTAGGTAACGGAATGCTCTGTGCCACTATGGTTCGCAACTATCGTTTGGCCAAGGAAGATGTGGAAGTTCCAAGCTGTTACGTTACGTAACAGCAATATTGTTTTCAGATGTTTAGGCCTACCTGATTTAGATTCCAGGATCTTGCTGTTCAATATGAAGAATTGCCTTCTGGCTACGCAGCTTTTTTTGGAGCTCTACGACACTCACGTTTTGGACCGGAATGTCGCCTTTGATGGCGAGCGCAGCGATGATACCCGCTGCCTGGCCCATCATCATGTACTGCGGTTCCATGCGCACAGAGGAATACGCCACATGTGAGGCCGAGAGGCAGACCGGAACAAGCAGGTTGTCCGTCTGATCCTTCTTGGGCAGGATGGTTCCAAAGGCAATCTCATAGGGCTGTACAGAGACCTGCACATCGCCTTCATTCCGGACACTGCCATCCGGCATAGCGACACGCTGAATATTATGCGAGTCGCTGTTATAAGAGCCCATGGCGATCGAGTCGGGTTTGGTACGGTTGGTCTGCAGGTCAGACTGCTTCATAACGTACATGCCGATCATTCGGCGACCCTCGCGGATGTAAAGCTGATTGGGCCAACCTTCGGTGTCCAGGAACTCGTCTTTTGGCCTTCCCCATTGATTGATCTCATCCTGCAGCGGTTTGGGGACGCGGGGATCTGAGGCTAAAAACCAGACCAACGATTGCGTATAGAGCAGATGAGCATCCCAGATCTTTTTACGCTCTGCGTAGCTGGCGTCAGGATAGGTCCAGCTGTGACCGATGAAGTCCGTCGAAAAAGCTCCATTGTTGTTAAAGTCGGCCTTCTCATTAGGAATTTCCACTGGATTCATGACATCGCCCATTCGAGGCTCGCGGTGCATGTGGTCTTTCCATTGGTTGAGGTATTTAGCCAGCAACTCAAACTGAGCACTGTCATAGCCCTTGGGCTTCGTCCAGGGCAGTTTGTTCTCTCGGTCCTTGGTAAGGATCAGGCGAAAGTTATAGGTCTGCACCTTTTTATCGCTGGCACCGTTAGCTCCCATCGGACCAGAATCTACCTCGGGGAGCAATTTACCTTTCTCGTTGTAAGCAGAGATCTTCCAGAGGAATTGGTGCTTTGGAGTATCAACGCGCACGCCCGCCAGATCCTCATTGTAGACATCCACTCCCTCACGACCCACGGTGTACTTCACTCCGGCCTCAGCCATCAGGTCGCCCTCGTAGCTACAGTCGGCAAAGATCTTTGCCTGCCAGGTCTTGCCGTCCTCGGTAGTAATAGAGTGCAGACGAAGACCAGACTTGGACACCCCTTTTTTCTCTTTCAGCCGCTCATGAAAGTGCACCTCAACCCCGGTCTCTTTTAGCCAGTCATTAAATATGGCCTCACCAACTTTCGGTTCCGAAAGCCAGTCGCTATGCTTGTTGAGGGTGTGGACACCGTAGTGAGCAGCGGCTTCACGATAAAAGTTCCGGGCGTAGCCACCGATAATCTGGAAATGGGCAACATCGGTTGCAGACAGTCCACCGGTAACCATCCCGCCCAAATGCGCTCCCGGCTCAAGGAGGATGACATGCAGTCCCTCCTTCGCTGCAGCATAGGCTGTAACAACCCCCGAGGCTGTGCCTCCATAAACTACAAGGTCTGCCGAAGCGGAAGCGGCATAGGCTGGAAAAGTTGCAAGCGAAGTGAAAAGGACGGCGAAGCGAAGCAGCAATCGATGTTTGGGTGACATATTAGGACATACTGCCATCTTCAATCTGTCGCTGACACGTTTCGAGGGGTATGTTACGTGCTGTTACATTGAATTTGCTGGGATTTGAGCGGTGAATGTGTGGATAGCAACTGGCCAGGTGCGCAGTGGGGTGGTATTTCCTTGTACTTCGGTATAGGTAACCATCTCGAAATATTGCGGCGAACCTTCCTTCTTCCACATCTCTTCGATCGAGTTCGACCCGGCTGCTGAAGAAATGAGAGAGACAAGTGCACCGGTGTCCCTCGATTGCAACAACATCACCTTCAGTCCAGGGGCTCTCCCCGGAAGTACCGCCAGAATAGATGGCCTTACCTCGCGATCCTTGTTTTTTTTGATAATCTCGTACGTCGCTTGCTCTCCTGGGCGCGGTTTCGCATTCATGACTCGCAACTCAGCCGGAGCAAGTGAAAAGTTCATCGCTTGCAAATAGTCGGCCAGTGGTTGCAGCGTCTGGTGCGTTCCGACAGCGATGACGTTTGAGTTCTCCAGAAACAGGGGAGAGAGATCTCGAGTCACATTGAAGGAGACACGATCCTTGGCACCCACGCTATCAAGATAGCGTGCCATATCGATCGCTGCCAGCGTATCCCATGTGACGGTGTAAGTCTGCTCAAAGGTCCGAACCCCAAGATCTTTGGTCAACATTGCGAACTCAGGGTCTTTGGGAACATCATTGAACTCGTTGACTGATGTGGAACGCAACCGTAAGGTTGGATGATTCTTGAACCCGAAAAAAATCGGAGTCGGAAGAATGATTCTGATGGGTGCTGCGCCCACAAGGAATGACTTCCAGAATGCATTTGGCTTCCGAAGCTTTACCACGGGCTGTAAATCTTTGTACGCCCATCCAAGCCAGCTGACTGCAACGAGCAGCATAACAATGATGGCTGACAGTATTGGTACTGTATAAGAACGTGTAACGGTTGGATGAGGTTCAACTTTTTCCGATACAGGTATGGCCTGCAAAGGTTGATCGAGCACAATCAACTGATGTGTACCTGTCGGAATTACAAGCAGCTCCGGCTCTCCGAGCTCTAAATAGTAGTCCTTTAGTTTTCTACGCAGGCGAGAGATATGAACCCGTACAGAGGCGTCGGTAGTCGGATCGAAGTTCACACTGCGACCCAATGCCTCAGTCGCCAGTGCATATTCGCTGACATTTTCGTCGCGGTGCTCCCATAAGTACAGTAACAACTTGCGTTGTGTCTCAGCGCGAGCGAAGTGGGCGCTCTGGAGTACCCAATGAACATGCGCTTGAATAGCCTCAGTTATTTCAGGGGTTTCGCGCACCGGTGGTGCAAGCGTTGTAGACATGCACGGCATTCTACCCGGCAAAAGATTCAGTTGTCTTATTTAAGAAGAGCACGGAGTTGCGCCGGATAAGTAACGGCGGTTTCCGGAGCGCCTTTCGCCGGTCGCACTCCGATACCGTAGGTCAAGCTGTCTCCGAAACACAAGACCGTGGCATCCGCAGACAGATGTTTCGGGAGTTGGGCGCGAACTTTCGCAGCAAGAAGTCCATACCCCCTGGCCGTAAGGTGGACACCGTCTGTGCTGAACTCCGTATTCGTTCCACCGGCTTTCCGCAGCACCGTTGAAAATGAGACAAGTCGCGCATCCTCAAGTCGCGCCACTCGGAGCACCTGTTTGTTGACTTGTGCAAGCCGTTGTAATGGCGGTCGGTCGCCGTAAGCCTCTGGCTTATGTCGCTCCATCAAACGCGTGAGATCAGGATCGTGAATGGTCACCATAATCAACTGAGCTCCATGAGCCTTGATGCGTCGCGCCATTGCATCCAGATGTGATCCGGTCTCTTGTACAGGAAGAAATTTCTTTTCATTGAGTGCATCGTTAGCGCCCGCAAACAATACGACATAGTTGGGCCGGACCTGAGCAAGCGCTCCGTCTAGGCGAGAGTCTAATTCAGCTGTGTTCTCGCCGGGAAAGCCGTCATTGACCACGCGAATCTGACCAATTGCGTGTACGGCAAAGAAGAAAGTTAGAAGAAAGGGAATCATATGAAATTGGGAATGCTTGTAACCGCCATCCTAACTAACCGAGCCAATACTATACGTAATATGTGTTATCGGACATTAACGACTCAAGTAATCACTTCTGATGTTGATGCTATGTGTCTCTTAACCCAAATAAAAGCTGGACGGGGCTTAGCCCGTCCAGCTCAAGATGTTCAACCTCAACCTGCTGTTGAGGCAAGCCACTTTAGAAGATGATCTTGCCCGCAATCTGAAGAGACCGTGAGTTCCAGTTTGTTTGTGTCCCCGAGATCGTTCCAAAGGAAGCTCCTCCAAAGGTCGTGTTCGGGTTGGCTGGGTTGGGATGATTGAAGACGTTGAAGGTTTCCGCACGGAGTTGGAAGGCTACGTTCTCCCAAATAGGAAAGTTCTTGAATAAGGAGAAGTTGGTATTTTCCAATCCTGGGCCGTGCAGTGCGTTCCGATGGAGGTTACCGTAGGTACCGGGAGCCGGCAAGGCGTACGCAGTTGCATCCAGACAGCTGTTTTTGGTGGACCCTCCGGGACCGGTCACAGTATTCCGGCTGCAGGTTGACTTGCCGAGGTGGACGTAGTTAGGACGCTGTGTGGTTCCATTGACTCCGACATTGGCCCGGTCGGAGCTGTTGGTGATGTTCATAGCGATTCCAGTGCGAAGGTCGACGATTGCGTTCGCCTGCCATCCTCCTAGAAACTCATGAACGACGAAGCTCTTCCCTTCAAAAGTAGGCAAAGCATAAGTAACCGTGCCGACAAACCGGTTCCGAATATCGTAGCCGGAGTCGCCATAATCAAGTTTGACATGTCCCTGCCACATGGCGGAACCACCGTCGTTGGAGCTGTCGGAGGTATCCATAGCATGGGCCCATGTATAGCTGAGATTGGCGCTGATTCCATGACTGAGGCGCTGACGCAGAACTGCCGTCAGACCGTTGTAGGTGGCAAATCCATCGTTGAAGATATCCCGGATCTGCCCGATTGCAGGATTCGGCCGTCGCGATTGTGCGAACGGAGTGGCCGAAGGCTGCGGCTGATTAGGATAGAAACTCTCGTCCAGATGGATGGTTCTCGAACCCAAATACTGAAGTTCGAATCCGGCGTTTGGCCACATCTCCTGACCGATGTCGAGGTTCCATTGATACATACGACCTGTCGGAAGTCTGTGATCGACTGTGAAATTTGCATAAGGACTTGACGCAGGACCCGGCCATGCAGCAGGGGCAGGAACGTTGGGATTTTGCAGGGTAAAAGCAGGAGTTGCTCCAAATCCTGCCGACGGTGTTACGACGGCCGAATAAGGATAATTGGTGGAAGAGAGCGTATAGGAGTTGAGCTGGTTGGCGTTGTAATAGATGCCGCCGCCGCCGCGGATCACAGTCTTATCAGTAGCGCGATAAGCGAATCCTACACGCGGGCTGATATTGTCATGGTTGGGTCCACTGAATTCAAAGCCCTTGAAGGTCTGAGCATTCAGAGCATTGGTCCCCC
>Ga0310811_10009323_pt1 | contig 12662 bp, 11 predicted proteins | sample YCmetagenome_FD_207642 | JGI IMG/M metagenome (GOLD analysis project Ga0310811, IMG submission 207642) | Soil microbial communities from experimental microcosm in Duke University, North Carolina, United States - YC | ecosystem: Engineered > Artificial ecosystem > Soil microcosm > Unclassified ... | reverse complement strand
GCCGACGCGACGAACGAGACGGCGTCGACGAGGATCGCGAACGGCGCACTCGCGACCTGCACGATCGCGCCTGCGAGGCCGGGTCCGCCGACCTCCGCGACCGAAGCGCTCAGCGACAGCTTCGCGTTGCCCTCGAGGAGCCGGTCCACGCCGACCAGCGACGGCAGGTACGAGTGATACGCGGAGTCGAAGAGCGTGCCGAGGCACGCCTCGAGGAACGCGACCAGGTACAGCTGCTCGATGCGGAGCGTGCCCGCTGCGGCGGCGACCGGGATCGAGAAGAGCAGTCCGGCGCGGATCACATCGGTCCAGATGAGCACCGGGCGGCGCGGCAGCCGATCGACCCACGCGCCGGCCACGAGCCCGACGAGCAGGACGCCCGACGATGCCGCGACGACGAGATAGGCCATCTCGGCGGCGCCGGCACCGAGCGTGAGCAGGGCCACGAGGCGGAGCGCGGTCCGGGTCACGGTCGACCCGAGGTCCGAGACGGTCTGGCCGGCCCAGAGCTTGAGGAAGTCCGCGTGGCGCCAGAGCGAAGCTGACACGGTCACGCGAGCCTACCGTCGCGACCTTCCTCGCTGTCGTCTGATAATCGGTGCGTGCCCAAGTCGGCTGCGATCGAAGCATGGTTCGCGCGGACGAAGCCGCCGTCCGAGACGGCCCTCCGACGGGTGCGGGACATCATCCTGGGCGCCGATCCGAGCATGCGCGAACGCGTGCAGTACGGCATCACCTTCTCGTCGACGAAGAGCGGCGACTTCGGCGCGTTCGTGCGGTACAGCGAGCCCGGGGTGAATCTGCGACTCCACCGTGGCGGCCGCCTGCGGGGGCACTACCCGCACCTGGAAGGGACGGTCGCCAAACGGATGCGGATCGCCGACCCGAGGCAGGCGAGCGCGCGCGCGGCGGAGCTGCGTGCCATGGTCAAGGAGTGGTGCGCCCTCGGTGACGCGGCACGGCGAGCGCCCAAGCCTCGCTGAAGGGTCAGTCCGAGAGCATCACCGAGAACCCTTCGCGGCCGTCGTAGCGCGGCCGGAACCGCTCGGTGTTGTAGTAGCGAGCGACGTCGACGGTGCGTGGACCGAGCCTCGGGTCGGGCACCGCGACGTGGGTGTACCGGCCGCTGCGGATCGCGATCATGCGGCCAGAAGCCCCGTCGGCGATGAGGTCGACGGCGATGTTCGCGAACGTGGTCGCGACCATCTGGTCGAACGAGTCCGGATCGCCGCTCCGCAGGTCGTACGTAAGCTGGCTCACGATCGCATCCTCCCCGCTGCGGCGCCGGATCTCCTCGGCCAGCGCCTCGCCGACGTCCACTTTTCGCCGATGGCCGAACCCATCCGGCTCGCCGAGCTCGCCGACCTTCGCGCCGATCCACGTCGCACCCTCGGCCACGATGACGAATGCGTAGCGGCTCGGATTCGCGCGTTTATCCGCGGCGAGGAGCGCGACGAGCCGCTCGACGTCGAACGGCGATTCGGGGATCAGGCAGCGCGCCGAGGTGACGTACGCGATGTGGAGGGCGCTGAAGCCGGAATCGCGACCAAAGATCCGAAAGACACCGATGCGCTCGTGCGATCCGAGCGTCGTGCGCTGGCGGTTGATGAGCTCCTTCGCCCGGGTGACCGCGGTGGAGAAGCCGATGCAGTACTCCGTATCGCGCACGTCGTTGTCCATCGTCTTCGGGATCGCGACGAGCGAGATGCCGCTTGCGGCGATGCGGTGCGCGTAGCCGAGTGTGTCGTCCCCGCCGATCACGACCAAGTGGTCGAGGCCGAGCCGAGCGATGTTCTCCAGCACCACGGGTGTGAGGTCGTAGACGCCATCGGCCGTCAGGTAGCGGGCTGCATCCGCGGCGAGATGCGGAGGCAGGCCATCGCGCGTCATCCGGGCCGGGTTCGTCCGCGAGGTGTGCAGCATCGTCCCGCCGGTGCGATCGATCCTCCGCGTATTCGCACGGTCGAGCGGCAGGACGTGTTCGGGATCGCTATCCGAGCCCGGCGCGAGGTTCGTGAGCCCAAGCCAGCCGCGACGGATCCCCAGCACAGCAAAGCCGAGCTCGGTCGAGCGATACACGACGCTCTTGATGACCGAGTTCAGACCGGGAACGTCACCGCCGCCGGTGAGGATCCCGATGCGGCGTGTGCCCGGCATTCTTCCCCCACTCCCTCGGCGATCGTCGATGGGCGTGCCGCTCCTCAGACCTCGATCGGGAGCTCGTAGACCTCGGCGGTCGGGTGCCCGGCGCGCTCGTGGATCTTCATGATCGCTTCCTTGTTCGGGCCCGACGAGAGGCAGAAGACCTTGCCGCTCTTCGGATCGAGCCACGCGTGCTCGAAGTGCACCTGCTCGTCCTTCTCGATCGCCAGGTCCGCTTCATGCGCCTGCTTCAGCTGATCCGCGGTCACGCCAACGAACCCGCTGTGGACGTCCATGAACTTCGGCATGCCATTCCTCCCGATCTCGTGTCGAACGATGCGGAGCCTACACGCGCGCGCGAAGACGCCCGGCGGGGTGATCCCGCCGGGCGCCGCTCACTGATCGCCTGTGAGCTAGCGAGCGCCGACGAGCTCGGGCTCGCGCGTCGGGGTGGCTTGCGATGCCGGGACGACACCCAGCTGCTGGAGGAGACCGAGCGAGTCGAAGAGCGACCAGGCCTCGATGACCTTGCCGTCCTTGATCTTGCTCGTCATGACGCCGGTGACGGTGGTGTTCTTGCCGGTCGCGGGCATGCCGTTGAAGTCGCCCGTGTTCTTACCGGTCGCGACAAGGTGCTGGACGACGAAGTCGCCTTCAGCGATCTCCCGCTCGATCGAGATCTTCATGTCCGGGAACGCCCTGAGGTACGTCGCGAGGGTGCTCTTGGCGCCCTGAGGGCCCTTGACGATCGTCTTGTTCTGCGGGTCGTGCAGGATCGCGTCGCTCGAGAAGAGCGTGTCGAGGATGCTCGGGTCGTGCTTCGTCCAAGCCTCGTCGACGATGCGACGAGCGATGGCCTTGTTCTGATCCGTTGACATGGTGTGCTCCCTTTTCTCATATCGGTGCGTGCGTGAGGTGCGCGACTGGGCCGCCAGCGATCGCGAGCGCTCACCGGCGCTGAGCTCGGCGTGCGTGGGATCCATCGGACCCAGTGGAACCTCACTGTCCACCCGATCCCGATGAACACAAGTGGCCGCGGGGACATCGTTGGGAGTTCGGCAGGCAGATCGTTGGGGGATCGTCATGTGGGCCGTTCGTACTACGGCGGTGCCGTTCGTAGGAGGACCCTTCCGTCCCTTGTTGGCCGGTCGGGCCTTCGCCTTTACTCCCCTCCGTTGGTGTGAGGAGGTGTCCCGTGTTCGCTCTATTCCATCGTCTTGGTGCGCTGCGCATGATCGTGATCGCGGTGATCGCCTGCCTCATCGGCACCGGCACCGTTGGCGCCGCGAGGACCGGGCCGTTCAACAGCCCGACCGGCAGTATCCAGGCCTGCTACAAGCCTGACGGCACGCTGCGGCTCGTCATGGACCCGACCGATTGCCGGTCCAACGAGGTGAGCCTGACCTGGGACCAGAGCGGACCCGCGGGCCCGACCGGCGCGACAGGCCCGACCGGCGCCGACGGGGCGACCGGGGCAACAGGGCCGACCGGAGCCACCGGGGCGACCGGCCCCGCGGGTGCGACGGGTGACACCGGCGCGCAGGGCCCGCAGGGTGCGACTGGAGCGACCGGCGCGACGGGTGACACGGGCCCGAAAGGCGATACCGGCGCGACAGGCGCCACGGGGGCGACGGGCGCCACGGGTCCTGCCGGAGCCGGCGACCCGCAGGCCGAAGCCGACAGCGGACGATCGTGCTCCGGATTCTGCGATGAGAACTGGGTGTCCAACGGCGGCAACACGCTGCCCCACAATCTCGCATCGCTGGCCACGACCCACGCCGGCGGGCAGATGCTCCTGCAGGCGACCGGACACTGCGGCGTGACCGGCGCGAACCGGGTCTATGTCACGATCGAGGACAGCCCGAGCGTCGTGCAGACCGACGGGACCCGTCGCTACGCGCTCGTCGGCACTCCGTCGATCTTCGCGAACAACGGAACGCAGACGAGCGTCAACGTGAATGCGAGCGGCACGTGGGATCTCTCATTCGCCACGGTGCGCGTGGACGTCCCTGCGGGTCCGAAGACCTACTACCTGAACTTCAAGTCCGCGACGACCGGGCCCGTGTACTGCGCGGGCGAGCTCGTCGCGACCTGGTCGAGCCAGGTCGATCCGTGACGCGCTAGAGCCGCAACTCCTCGGGCCTCGGCCCGTTGGCGGGCGCCCGGTCACCGGACCGGCGCCCGGGCGGAAGGCGAATAATCGAACGATGCCGGCACTCAGCGCCACCGACCGCGCCAAGCTGCCGGCCAGCGCGTTCGCCTACGTCGACGCGAAGGGCCGCCGCCGCCTGCCGATCCACGACGCCTCGCACGTCCGGAACGCCCTGTCACGGTTCGACCAGACCTCGTTCGAGAGCGACGCCGCGCGCGAGAGGGCACGCCAACGCCTGCTCGCCGCGGCGAAGAGATACGGCATCGTGCCGATCGGATTCTTCGACGGGCAGCTGCGCAATGAGCGCCTGCAGGCCGAGACTCGGCGGCCGGCGACGGATGTCGCGAGCCTGCCACGGGGGACGGTCACGTTCCTGATGACCGACATCGAGGGCTCGACCGAGCTCCTGCGGGCGCTCGGCGACGGATACGCGAGGCTCCTTCGCGACGTGCGCACGCTCATCCGAGGCGCGGTGCGCAAGGCGAGCGGACACGAGGTCGACGCGCGGGCCGATGAGTTCTTCGCGGCCTTCCGTCGACCGGCTCAGGCGCTCGCCGCGGCGGTCGCGATCCAGCGTGGGTTACAGGGACGCGCGTGGCCCGACGATATCCAGGTCTGTGTTCGGGTCGGCATCCACACCGGGCGCACGACGCTCGCCGAGACCGGCTACGTCGGCATCGCCGTGCACACGGCATCGCGGGTGTGCTCGGCGGGACATGGCGGGCAGATCCTGCTCTCGACGGCGGCCCGGGACGCGATGGACGTCGCGCGGTCGGATGGCATCACGTTCCGAACGCTTGGGCGCTACACGCTTGCGGGCCTGCCTGAGCCCGAGGGCCTGTTCCAGGTGAACGTGACGGACCTGCGGGTCAAGTTCCCGAAGCTGCGCGCGGCCGTAGTGAGGGCCGGAGGCCCGGCAACGCGACGCTCGTGATCCGGCCCTACCGCTTCGCGGCCGGCTGACTGACCTCCTTCAGGGTCTCGCCGACCGCGTCGACCGATTCGCGACGGGCGAGCTGTCCGATCGTGAGGATCCCCACCAGACGCCCGTCGTCGACGACCGGCAGCCGCCGCACCTGCTTTTCGGACATGAGCTTGGACGCGTCCTCGGCCCGCGTCGCCGGCGCGATCGTGACCGGCGCGGCCGTCATGATCTCGGATACCGCGACCCGGGTCGGATCTTTCGTGGCGGCCAGGACGCGGAGGACGATATCGCGGTCCGTCACGATGCCGATGAGCTTTCCGTCCTTCACCACCGGAAGGGAGCCGCAGTCCCGGCTCTTCATGAGCGCTGCCGCTTCCGTGCACGTCGACTGCGGACGAAGCGTTGCCGGTTCGCGGGTCATGAGCTCTTCGACCTTCACGCCTGTTACCTCCTCGAGATGTCGGAGCACCACTCAGCAGGTCGTGCGCCGCCTGGCGCATGGCCGGTCGCCATGGAAGCAGTGGCCCGGTCGATCGCAGGGCAGGCAGCGATTGGATCATCGGCGGATCAGCACGCTTCCGGCGCCGTGTCCCGTGAGCGAAGCGGGCGTTCCGTCCCACGATGGGACGGGGACCTTTGCTGCGCATGCGCATCGCGATCGGGGCTCTCTTGCTCGCTTCGGTCGCGGCGATGACCAGCGGGCACCCGACCAGCGTCACCGGCCTGGCAGCGACGGCCGTCGGTGACATCGCGTCCCGAGCGGTGGCCTACGCGCGGGGCTTGCCACCCGCGACCGGCACGATCGAGGGGCTCGACCCGAAGGTCGTGCGCCAGACCGCCGTGTACACCGGCTACCCGCAGGGGCCCCTCGCACCCGGCGAGACCCACGCGATCCCGGTCACGGTCCGGAATCAGGGCGACGACACATGGGAGCGCACCGGCCCGCACGCGGTGAAGCTCGCGTACCACGTCTACGACGCGTCGGGGACGCTCGTCGCGTGGGACGGCCTGCGGTCCGCCCTCCCGGAGGATGTCGCCCCGGGCAGCGAGGCGACGGTCGCGATGGTGCTGACAGCCCCGCCCGTCACCGGTAGCTACACGGTCAAGCCCGACCTCATCCGCGAGGGCGAGGCGTGGTTCTCGTCGGGGGACGCCGCTCCAGGCGCGTTCACGCTCCGCGTGACGACCGACCTCGACGCCGGGTACGGACCGACGACCGCGCCGGCGACGATCGTCCCGGGTGGGGACGTGCCGATCGAAGTGCATGTCGAGAACACCGGGCTCCAGGCCTGGCCGGCCGGCGGCGCGACGCCGGTCCGCCTCGGCTATCACTGGCTCGACGGCACGCCGGTCGCGGTCCTCTGGGACGGCGCACGCGCGGTCCTCTCGCACGACGTCCAGCCCGGAGAGGAGGTCGCGGTCACCGTGACGGTGCACGCGCCGCGCGCCGAGGGCACGTTCATCCTGGCCTGGGACATGGTCCAGGAGGGCGTCGGCTGGTTCTCGGGCCACGCGGTCGCCGCGAAGCACGAGCTCGTGCGCGTGCAGGACGGCGTGACCTTCTACGGCAAAGGGTGGGGGCACGGGATCGGGCTCTCGCAGTGGGGCGCGCAGGGCTGGGCGGAGGGTGCGACCGGCGTGAAGCTCACCGGCGAGCAGATCGTGGCGCGCTACTTCCCCGGCGCGCAGCTCGCGAACCAGCCGGTCACGCGTCCGTTCCGCGTGCTGCTCTCCGCGCCGTCGACCGGGTGCGTCGGTCGCACGATCGAGGACGTGGCGCGGATGTACTCGGCCGGTGGGATGCGGCTCGTCTACACGCTGGACCAGAGCGTCGTGTATTTCGATCTCGGTCCGGATCAGGGCCTTCGCATCTGGACGGACGGTGACGCGCTCTATGCGCGCGACGACGCGGGCACCCGCACGGCACGCCTGAATTCGGACGAGTCGTTCACACTGGTGCCGAAGCAGTTCTGGGACCCGATCGCGATCGACCAGAAGGGCCTCTCCTATCGCGGCACGCTCGTCTTCCAGGTGCGCGATGGATCGGCGCTCCGCGTGGTCAACGATGTGTCCTCCGACGACTACATGGCCGGCGCGCTCCCCGGCGAGATGCCGAGCCAGTGGCAGATCGAGGCGCTTCGCGCGCAGGCGATCACCGCGCGCACCTACGCGGCCTGGCGCCAGTCCACCGCGGGCGATCGCACCTGGGACGTGCGCGACGACACGGCCGACCAGTGCTACGGCGGCCACTCCTTCGAGAGCGCGCGCACGACGGCGGCGGTGGCCTCGACGGCCGGCCTGATCCTCACCTATGCCGGCGCGCCGATCCGCGCGCTCTATTCATCGGCCGATGGCGGGATCACCGAGAACGTGGGCTGCGTGCTCGACGCGGAGCGGATCGGGACCACCTGGCGGTGCCAGGATGGCTGGCCGTACCTGCCAGAGGCGCCGGACCCGGCCGAGGCCGCCGCGTACGACGCGCGCGGACCGATGCCGCATACGCTCTGGTCCGCGTCGTTCAGCGGACCCGAGATCCGCGAACAGGTCATCGAGGACTACGGGACGGACATCGGGAGCTTCATCTCGATGGAGTTCAACATGAGCCCCGGCGGACGTCCGATCTCGGTCCGCGTGCGCGGCACCGACGCGTCGGTGGACCTCAAGGGCGACCGGTTCCTGCGTACGACCCTCGGCCTCAAGAGCACCCTCGTCCGCACCATCCCCTTCTAGCCGCCATCGGCTACCGTCCGCGGCTGTGAGGCCGCGCGTCGCGATCGGCGGCATGGCGATCGAATCGAGCACGTTCAGCCCGCACCGGAGCGGCGCCGCTGATTTCACGGTCGTCCGCGGGTCCACGCTCCTCGCGAAGTACGACGTGCTTCCGTCGAGCGTCGAGTGGATCGGGCTCGTCCACGCGCGCGCGCTCCCTGGCGGCGCGGTCGAGCGGGCGTTCTACGAGTCGATCAAGACCGAGCTGCTCGCCGGCCTGCGCGCGGCGCTGCCCCTCGATGGGGTGTACCTCGACATCCATGGCGCGATGACCGTGGCCGGATCGACCGACGCCGAGGGCGACCTCGCCGCCGCGATCCGGGAGGTCGTCGGCCCGGCCTGCCTGATCTCGGCGTCGATGGATCCGCACGGCAACATGTCGCGCCGGCTCATCGGCGCGCTCGACCTTGCGACCTCGCACCGGATGTCGCCGCACGATGACGCACCGCTGACCAGGCGACGCGCGATCGCGAACCTGGTCGGCTGCCTCGAGGGCGGGGTGCGGCCGCTGCGGGCGTGGGTCCGCGTCCCCGTGCTGCTCCCGGGTGAACGCGCCTGCACGCGAGACGAGCCCGCACGATCGATCTACGGCAGCCTGAGCGAGATCGAGCGCCGCGACGGGATCATCGATGCGGCGGTCTGGATCGGCTACGCGTGGGCCGACGAGCCGCGCTGCAGCGCGGCGGTCGTCGTGACCGGCACCGACGAGGCGGCGATCAAGTCGGCCGCACGCGAGCTCGGGCGACGGTACTGGGATGCGCGCACCGCCTTCGACTTCAGCGTGCCTGCCGCGGACGCCGAGGCGTGCATCGCGAGCGGACTCTCCCGGACGGCGCGGCCGTTCTTCATCAGCGACTCGGGCGACAACCCCACCGCGGGAGGTGCCGGCGACGCCTCGTACATGCTCGAGCGGCTGCTCGCCGATCCGCGCATCGCGTCCGGGCAGGCGACGGCGATCTGGGCGAGCTGCGCCGACCCGGCCGGGGTCGCGGCCTGCGTGCGGGCGGGAGCCGGCGCGGAGGTCGACGTGCCGGTGGGCGGCGCCTTCGGCTCACCCTGGTCGACGCGGCTGCAGGGTCGGGTGGAGCGCCTGCGCGCCGCCGATCCGGTCGGTGGCGACATCGCGGTGGTCGCAGCGGGAGGCGTTCGCGCGGTCCTCACCACCCGGCGCAAGCCGTATCACTACCTCAGGGACTTCACGGACCTCGGTCTCGACCCGGCCGCACACGATCTGACCGTCGTCAAGATCGGGTACCTCGTGCCCGACCTCTTCGCCGCCGCGCGCGGCTGGATGATCGCGCTCACGCCGGGCGGCGTGGATCAGCACATCACCCGGCTGCCGTACCGCGCGCTCGCGCGGCCGATCTACCCGCTCGATCCGGACATGGCCGACCCGGAGCTCGAGCCCCTCATCACGCGGAGCTAACGAAGAGGCCCGCCTCGCGGCGGGCCCCCTCTCGCGACGAACCGCGTTGGGCTAGCGCTTGACCTCGGTGACCTCGGTCTCACGCACCGGTCGCTCGTTCCGGGTCTCGTAGTCGTAGCCGTTGCGACGGCGAACGATGTCGCTCGCGTCGCTGTACCGCTGGTCGGCCTTCACGGTCATGAGCGTGCGGCCGTCGCGGAACTGCTGGTCGTAGTACTTGGCCTCGACCTCGGGAATGCCAAGGCCGACGAGCGCGCCCGCGATGCCGCCGGAGACGCCGCCGGCCACCGCGCCGGTCACGCCGCCCGCAAGCGCGGTGGCGAGCAGGCCGCCGGAGACCACCGGCCCGATGCCCGGGATGAGGAGCGCCGCGCCGGCGCCGATGATCCCGCCGAGCACGACACCGGTCCCCGCCCCAGAGGCGGCCATCTGGCCGGACTTGTTGCCCTGGGCGTGGGTCTTCCCGGAATCGTCACGCCAGGCGTACCCGATCTGGTCGTCCTTGAAGCCCTTCGCGCGCAGGTCACGCGCCGCGAGCTCGGCATCATTGCGATCGTCGAATACCCCCACGTAGTGAGAGCGCGTGGTGGTGCGTTCTGGTGTCTGCGTCATATGAACTCTTCTCCCGGCGCGAACGTGCGCCGATCGATACGACGAGCAGGTTCGGGACCTCTCCTTCGCGCACACCCTGCGGTGCCGGCGCGATGCGCCGACGACGCGGTAACGGCGAGCGAGCGGCCCCCCAGCAGCCGGGTCAGCGCGCGCGCACGACGCCGACCTTCGGACACATGTCGTTGAGCACGCACTGCGAGCAGATCGGTCGCAGCGCGACGCACACGTGCCGGCCGTGCCGGATGAGATTCATGTGGGCCTCGTACATCTGATCCGGCGCGAGCGCGGCCTGTAGCTGTGCCTGCGTCTGCACCGCGGTCGACCGTGGCGCGACCAGGCCGAGGCGGATCGCGACCCGGTGGACGTGCGTGTCGACCGGGAAGTACGGGCGATCGAGCGAGAACAACAGCACACAGGCCGCGGTCTTGGGCCCGACACCGGGAAGCGCGACCAGCAGGTCGAACAGCCGGTCGGGCCGGATGCGGCGCAGCGCACGGTCATCGAGCGCGATGCCCCGGTCACGGAGCGCACGCAGCACCGCGCGGATCCGCGGCGCCTTCGTGGGCGCGAGCCCGCCGCTGCGGATGGCGCGCTCGATCACCGGCAGCGGCGCGTCGGCGACGTCGTCCCACCCGGGTAGCCTGGTCCGCAGGTCCGCGTACGCGCGATCGCGATTGGTGTCGTTCGTGTTCTGCGACAGGATCGTGAGCACGAGCTCGTCGAGCGGGGGTAGGCGCCGCGGCGCGGGCGGCGCGCCGTACGCGCGGCGGAGGCGGCGGGCGATCTGTCTGAGCCGCGCCGCAACGGTGACCGGCACGCGCTAGAGGAGGCCGAGCAGGTGCCAGTACGGGAGGCACAGCGCGAGACCCGCGAGCGCGATCGCCTCGTACACGAAGGCCATCCGGCGCGCCTGCGCGTGCGAGTACAGGCGTCCGTGGGTCGCGCCGTACGCGACCAGGTACTCCGGCGACTGCGCCGGCACGTGCCAGCTCAGTCCGAGTGCCAGGATCGCCACGGCCGCCAGCCACGGGCTGATGCCGACCGCGGTCGCGACGGGGATGAGTGCCAGCGCGAGCAGCAGGATCGCCTGGTCCGCGGCGAGCACTGACTTCACGAAGATCGTGAGCACGCCGGCGAGGATCACGAACGCGGCGCCACCCAGGCCGAGCTGGGTGAGCCACGTCGCGGCCTGCAGGCCGACGATCTTGTCCAGGGACAATCCCTCCGCGATCGAGGCGACCGAGAGCGCGACCCCGAAGAAGATCAGGTACTCCCAGTCGAGGTCCTTCAGCTCCGACACACCGCTGACCACCATCACGGCGATGAACGCGAACAGCGCGACGAGACCGGGCGGCCAGAGGAGCTTCGGCCCGATGATCCACCCAACGAGCATGCACGCCACGATCGCGAGGATCAGCCACTCTCTTGTGGTTGGAGCGCCGAGGATCGCCCGCTGCAGACGGAGCGGCGCGCGCGCCGGCGCCGGTAGCGGTCCGGTCGGGAACAGGATGCGCAGCGCGAAGAACGAGCCGACGGCGATGATCACGCCGAGCGGCGCAGCCGCGAGCAGCCATTCGAGCCAGGTGAACTGGACCTGGTCGGGGATCGGCATGAGGCTCCAGGCCATGAGGCAGACCGGCGAGCCGTTCAGGAACAGGAAGATGAACGGCCCAGATCCGATCCAGGCCGAGAGCCCGAGCGTGGCGCTCGCAGGCCCCCGGGCGCCCAGCTTCAAGGTGTCCGAGACGCCTTCGGCGAGCGGTGCCGTGATCGCAGCACGAGCCATCGCGAGCGGAAGGAGCGGCGTGAGCACGATGCCCGTCACGAGGAACGCGGCGGACTGCCACGACGGGCGCGCCGGCACGCGCTCGATGAGCAGGAGCCCCAGGCGCATGAGGAGACCGGAACGGGCCACCGCCGCCGCCACGCCGAGCACGGACAGGACGAAGACCCAGTTGAGGGTCGCGAAGCCCTGGAGCACCGCGTAGGACGGAGCCATGCCGGTCAGGACGAGCGCGCCCACCAACCCGAGCGAGACGACCACGTTCGGCACAGGCTCGCTGACCCAGAGCGCCGCCGCCGCGAACAGCAGCAACGCGAAGCGCCACTGCGCGAGATCGACGAGCGGCGAGAAGGCCGCAGCGCCGAGCGCGACCGCGATGACCAGACCCACGATCTTCGTGATCGGCGCGCGCGCCGATCGCGGACGACGCACCGGGATCGCGGCGATGGTGGCCTCGGCCTCATCGGACAGCGCGCCGTCGCGCCGGCGCAGCCTGCGGGCGAGCGTCGTGGCCACGGCACGCGCGGCCGGCGCATCGCGGCCCAAGAGATCCATGAACTGCTGACGCTCGAGGCGAAGGACCTCGCCATCGGTGTCCGCGCGGATCGTCGCCGACCGCGGCTCGTCGACGAGGAGCGCGAGCTCACCGACGTAGTGCCCCGGCCCGATCGTGTTCAGGCGATGGCCATCCGGGCCGGCGAACACCGCGAAGGTCCCGCGCACGATGATGTAGAGCGCGTCGCCGGTCTCGCCTTCGGTGATGATGGTGTCGCCCGCCATCACGGCGACTGGATCCATGTACGCGGCCAGGCGGGCGAGCGCGACCCGGTCCAGACCGGACGTCAGATCGACG
>Ga0310811_10009322_pt1 | contig 12663 bp, 11 predicted proteins | sample YCmetagenome_FD_207642 | JGI IMG/M metagenome (GOLD analysis project Ga0310811, IMG submission 207642) | Soil microbial communities from experimental microcosm in Duke University, North Carolina, United States - YC | ecosystem: Engineered > Artificial ecosystem > Soil microcosm > Unclassified ... | reverse complement strand
AAACGGGCTTGTTTGGTATCGTAACGACTGCACGCGTGCTTGCGATCCGTCATCATCTCCTCGAGCGCTCAACACAAGCACGACTCTCGGCTGTCGCTTCGCTTGGCCACGGGGGCGATGCCGATCTCGATGCGCTGGCGCGCGCACAAGAGGTCTTCATCGACCTTATTCTTGGACAGCAACTTACCGATATGCACGGCGGTCTTCCGCCCAGCAGCCAGGTTGCGATCAAGCCACTCTCGCGCGATCAGCGCGTCCGATTGCGTGAATCGCTCGGCGCGGTCCGCCATCTCGACGCGCTTATGCGAGATCTCTTGTTTTAGGAAGCGATAGCATCGGATACGGCATTGCGGGTATGTCGATCCGCATTTGACGCGGCTGCGCCCGCGCGGCATTGATCGCGCAGGTGCGCCCGGTTCCGTGAAAGCCCTGCCTTGTCTGCAACGTTCTCCAGCACTCGCCTCTCCGTTTTGGGCCGCCTGACCGAAACGCTGGTCACAGCCGCCATCGGCGGCGCCGCGCTCGGCCTCATAGGTGTTCCTGCCGGTTGGCTGTCAGGCTCGATTCTCGCAGTCGCCGGATCGGCGATCGCCGGCCGGCCCATGCTGATCCCGACGTTGCTGATGCGCGCGATCTTCGTGCTGATCGGCGCCTCGCTTGGCGCCGTGGTTACGCCCGAGACGCTGCATGGAATGGCAACCTATCCGTTGAGCATTGCCGTCATGGTCCTGGCGATGGCGGTCATTTCCGTTGGCGGCGCAGGTTATCTGCGCCTTGTGCACAAGTGGGGGACAGTCGACTCCTACCTTGCAGCGGCCCCGGGCGGCATGTCGCAAGTGCTGGCGCTCGGCGCCGAGCTCGGTGGTGATCTTCGGGCGATCGCGATCGTGCAAAGCATCCGTGTTGTCGTGATCGCCGTCGGTCTTCCGGCCGGTCTTTCACTGCTCGGGCTCGTTGGCCATGCGGCACCGAGAATGACCGCTCCGCTCAGCGTCGATGTCCTCGACGAGCTGGCCATCCTGCTCGCGGCATCGACCGTCGTCGCGATCATCGCCTATCGAATCCGCTTTCCGGGCGGACTGCTCTTCGGCGCCATGCTCACCTCCGCTATCCTGCACGGCAGCGGCCTCATTCATGCAGTGATGCCATGGTGGGTCGCGATCGCGGCAATGATCGCGATGGGTGCGATCACCGGATCGCGCTTTGCCAACACTTCGCCGCGGATGCTGTTGAATTTCTTTGCCGCGGCCTTCGGTTCGTTCGCGGTCGCGGTCGCGATATCCGCGGTTTTTGCGGCGTTACTCATCAGCATGCTGTCGCTGCGCGCTGCCGAGGTGATGATCGCCTTTGCGCCGGGAGCCGTCGACGCCATGATGCTGCTGGCGCTCGCACTCAGCCTCGATCCCGTCTACGTCGGTGCGCACCACCTCACGCGCATCTTCTTCGTGTCGCTCACCATGCCGCTGCTGGCGCGCTACAGCGCCCGCGCGCAAAAGACGGCAGGTGAAAGCGCGAAACGGCCGATAAAGCCGCCACCATTCCAGGATTGACAGGTAGAATGGATTATTCCGCTGCGGCCGCCTGCTTGCCCCGGCGCAATCCGAGCCGATCCCAGACGTCGACCAGCGCTTCGGCAAGCGCATCGACCAGCACGTCGTCGTGATACGGCGAAGGGGTGATGCGCAGACGTTCCATGCCGCGCGGCACGGTCGGATAGTTGATCGGCTGGATATAGACGCCATGCTCGGCAAGCAGCAGGTCGCTTGCCGCTTTGCACTTCTCGGGGTCGCCGACGAGGACCGGCACAATATGTGTCGTGCTCGGCATCACCGGAAGGCCCGCCGCATTGAGCACAGCTTTTACGCGGGCGGCGCGTTCCTGGTGGCGCTCGCGCTCCCAGCCTGACGTCTTGAGATGACGGATTGCTGCGGAAGCCGCCGCGCAGATTGCGGGCGGCAGCGCCGTGGTGAAGATGAAGCCCGGTGCATAGGAGCGCACCGCATCGACCACGTCCTCGCTGGTCGCGATGTAGCCGCCAAGGCAGCCGAACGCCTTGGCGAGCGTTCCCTCGATCACGTCGACGCGTCCCATTGCATTGTCGCGCTCGCAGATGCCGCCGCCGCGCGGTCCGTACATGCCGACCGCGTGCACTTCGTCGCAGTAAGTCATCGCGTTGTAGCGCTTGGCGAGGTCGCAGATCGCATGCACCGGCGCAATATCGCCGTCCATGGAATAGAGGCTCTCGAAGACAATGAGCTTCGGTTGCGCCGGATCGGCAGCCTTGAGCAGTTCCTCGAGGTGCTGAAGGTCGTTGTGGCGCCAGATCTTCTTCTCGCTGCCGGACTGGCGGACGCCTTCGATCATGGAATTATGATTGAGCGCGTCGGACAGGATCATGCAATTCGGCAACAGCTTCGCGATCGTGGAGATGCCGGTCTCGTTCGAGACATAGCCCGACGTGAACACCAGCGCCGCCGGCTTGTTGTGCAGGTCGGCGAGTTCACGCTCGAGCTCGACCAGCGGATGGTTGGTGCCGGCGATGTTACGTGTACCGCCCGCGCCGGTGCCCATTCGGGTTGCGGCCTCGACCATGGCACCGATCACCTTCGGGTGCTGAGCCATGCCGAGGTAGTCGTTCGAGCACCAGATCACGACGTCGCTTTGGCCCTGCGGGGAGTGCCAGATCGCGTGCGGGAAGCGCCCGGCGACACGCTCAAGATCGGCGAAAACCCTATAACGACGCTCGTCTCGCAACTTGCCCAGCGCAGACGCGAAATAGCCCTTGTAGTCCATGTCTTATTACTTTCTGGCCCCCGCGAAGCCCTCTTTTAGAAGGGTTCCAGGCTATTTGTCGAGGCGAGATTCGTCGCATTCCAAACTCAGATATCGCCCATGCAGCGGGGACTGGGGTCTACCGGAACGCAGCAATATCGAGATGCCCTCGCAAAGCCGCGAGCAGCAGCGCGCCGACATGCAGCTGCAAAGTGAAATCCCCCGAAAGGATGAGCGAGGCGAGTTCCTGCGGCGAGACGAGCTTGACTTCGATGCCGTCTTCCCCGCTACCCGCGCGTGGACCGGTCTCCACAAAGAATGAATGTATTGTGTTCGACAAGCGCGCAGTGCACGGCGAGTAGCTGCCGAGCGCATGGACCGTGCGAGCTGGATATCCGGTTTCCTCAAGCAGCTCGCGACGGCATGAATCCTCAGGCGGCTCGCCTTGTTCGATCGTGCCAGCGGGCAATTCCCAGGTGAACTTTTCCAAGGCGGGCCGGAACTGTCGGACGATCGGAAACTTTCCGTCCGGGGTGCGCGCGACGATCGCAACATAATCGCGTTGGGCGATGGCGTGATACAGCTCGGGAGCGCCGCCCGAGTTCAACTCAACGCCACGCTCGATGATTTCCACCCAGGGTGAAACGCGCGTCGTGCGGCGGCTTACAATCTTCGGCCAGGACATTGCTGGTGCCCCCAATCAGGTCACAGGCTGGCGGCGAACGGTTTTCGCCGGCCGGCGGAGATAGCTCGTGGCAAACGCGTAGCGATACCAGCGCAGGTAATCCGGCAACCACTTGACCACCTGAAACCGGCTGGCTCCGTGCGCCCGCTCGAACCAGCGGGCTGGCACCTCGCCGATCCGCCAGCCGAGACGATGGCACTTCACCAGCAGTTCGATGCTGTAACAGAAGCCGCGTTCCGACTCGATTGGAATCTCGGTCGTAACGCGGCGCGAAAAAAGGCGGAAACCGTTGCTGGCGTCGTGGGTCGGCAGGCGCGCCAGATGATAAAGCGTAAAATTTGCGGTGCGGACGAGGGCGGCCTTCAGCCATGGGCAGCCGACCATGCTTCCTCCGGCCATGAAGCGGCTGGCGCAAACGATATCGCAGCCCTTGGCGGCCTCGGCCATCATCGGGTCCAGTATGGCTGCGTTGTAGTCGTCATCGGCCGGATACACGACCACGAAGGGGGCATTGCTCGCTGCAAATCCGGTGAGCACCGCGCCATGCGCGCCGCGGCCGCGGTTGCGGACAAACTCGATCATCGTGGCGCCGAGCGCGCCGCGGTTTTGCGTGATGACCGGCAGGGTGTCGTCTTCCTCGTGGTCGTAACAGATCAGCACGCGATGCGGCGTTTTCACCTCGCGCGCGATCGCGCGCAGCGTCGTAACGATATTGGCCCCCTCGTTGTAGACGGGGATGACAATGTCGAGGCGAGGCCGCGCGCTTTCGGTCACGGCTTTTCGCCGCTGGTCAGCACGAAGGGGCGAAACGGGCTCATGAATCCGAGATTGAATACTGTCGTGTCGATGAAATTATACACTGGCAGCAGCACGCGCGCCCGCCCGGACGCGACGTAGCGATAGGCCAGGCCTGCCAGATAGTCGCTTTGAACGCGAAAGCCTTCATTGCGAAAGATGTCGGCAACGCGCCAGGCGAGTATCGGCCGCTCGTTCTCGGTAACGCCAACGGAGCTGTAAAAGGGGGATGAGCGGTCGCGGTAGAGCCACATGAACGGGTTCATGCGGTTGGGGTCGAAAGCGACAAACCGGCCGCCGCTCCTGAGCACCCGCCGGACTTCGCCGGCGAGCCTGCGCGGATCCGGAAAATGATGAACCAGGCCGCTCAACAGAACGCCATCGAGGCTCGCGGTTTCGAACGGCAGGTTTTCGGCGTCGCCTTCGATCAGCTCAAGACCGGGATATTTACGGCGGCCGAGCTCAATCAATTTGGGGCTGATATCGAGGCCGACACTCCGAAAACCCTGCCGCCGGAGCAGTTCCGTGAACACGCCGGAGCCGCAACCGAGATCGGCAACCCGCGCACCGCGTGGCAGCCCGCTCAGCCGCACGAACGCCGCGATGATCCGTTCGTTCGCCTGTGGCGTGAAAACGTCATAGGCGTCGTGCTCGGCATGCGCATCGAAGAACGCGATTTCCTTGTTCTTGTCCTGCGCGTGATCGCTGGTCATCGGCGAAAACCTAGAGCACGCGCGGCTCGGGCAGGGGTGTGATCAGTTTTCCGCGGAAACCTTTGGCCTTGAGCTTGCGTGCAAGCTCGTCGGCAATGTGCCAGGAAAAGATGATCGCGCAGTCGGGCTGTTCCTCGAAAAGACGTGCCTCGTCGACGACCGGAATCTGCGTGCCCGGCATGTATTTTCCGATCTTCAGGGAGCCGGCGATCTCGCAAACATAGTCAACCAGCCCTTCGTCGAGCCCGACGTAATTGACCAACGTGCTGGCGCGCGATGGGGCGCTGATGCCGACGATGCGCGCGCCTTTTTCTTTCAGTCCGCTCAGCATTGAGAGCAACTTGAGTTTGGAAAGAATGACATCATTTCTGAACGCGGCGAGACGCTTTGTCATTGCGTGCCCGTGCGGTTCCTCGGCGAGCATATGCCGCACGCTTGCCTCAACCGGATGCGCGCCGGGGCGCGCGGCGTACACGCGAATGGAGCCGCCATGGCTGGGAATGGGTCTTGCGTGAAAGACCTCGAGATCATGCATCTCGAGCAGGTATTTGAGGCTGGAAAGCGAATAGTAACGCAGGTGCTCGTGATAGATCGTGTCGTATTGGAGCGTGTCGAGCAGCGGGATCAGATAGTGCGATTCGGAAATGAAGACGCCGTCCGGTTTGAGCAGCTCGACGATACCGTCGACGATGGCGTGCACATCTTCCATATGCGCGAAGCAGTTGGCGGCCGTCACGACGCTGGCCGGTCCGTTCTCGCGCCTGACCTGGCGCGCCGTGTCCAGTCCGAAGTAGCGTTTGATCGTCGGGATACCGCGCTGGTTGGCAATGTCGCCGACGTCCGTCGGCTCGATCCCGAGCACGCGCTGACCGCCATTTTTGAAATTCGACAATAGCGTGCCGTCATTCGACCCGATGTCGATGACGAGATCCTTCTCGGAGAGCTTGAACATGGCCGCGCTCTCGCGCTGCAGATCGGCAAAGTTGTCCCGCAGGAGCTTGGTCGTGCCGCTCGTGTAGGGATATTCCGGCGGGAAAATGATCACCGGATCGACGGCAAGTCCCAGCTGCACGAGTTCGCAATTCTGGCAACGCAGCAGCGTGGTCGGGAACCATGGTTGCTGCCGGGGGACCTCGCCGATCGGCACCATCTGGTTGACGGGCGGCATGTAGCCGAGCGAGAGCACCGTTTCGAGCGGCGCGTGTCCGCACACCTGGCAGCATTCGACCGGGACGCTTGCGCCGGTTCCTGCGGCGCGCGCAATCTTGCTTGGACGCTTGGCGACAGTCATTCGATATCAGGCCTTCGGCGCGCGCTCGGCATTCTGCCGGTACCAGTCGAGCGTCGGCCTGAGGCCTTCGCTTAGCGGCACGCGCGGCTTATAGCCGAGCTTTGCCAGTTTCGAAATATCGGGACAACGGCGCGCGGTGCCGCCCGGTGCGGGTTTTCCCGCGACCAACGCGATCTCGCGTCCGTAAATGCCTGCAATCCGGTGCGCGAGGTCGGCGATCGTCACTTCTTCCATGGTGCCGACATGATAGATGCCGAGGTGCTCACCCTTGTCGCGCATGACCATAACGCCGGCGACGAGGTCGTCGATGAAGCAGAAGCTGCGCGTCTCTTTCCCGGTGCCCTGGATCTCGAGCCGAATCGTCCCCGAAGGCTGCGCCTGGGCGGCGGTGTTCAATCGCAACGCCAGTTGGGGGACGACGTGTTCCCAACCCATGTCGGGCCCGTAGACATTATGCGGGCGAAAGATCAGCACGCGGTCGAAGTACTTGCGCCCGTAGTTGATTGCCATCAACTCGCTGATCAACTTTCCGCCGCCATACGAGTAACGCGGATTGAGCGGATCGGGAATCGCAAGGGGCGCCGTTTCATCCGTCGGGACCTTGGGCGGCGTCTGGTAGACCTCGGAGCTTGACGCAAGCGCCAGTGTGCCGATGCCACGCTTGCGGCAGGCGTCGATGACATTGATCATCCCGCGCACGCCGACATCGAGAACGAGATCGGGCTGGCTATAGAAGAATGCCGTGCCGTTGACGAAGGCGAGGTGATGGACTTCGTCCATGCCTGCTGTCGCCTTCTCGACCTGGGCGGCATCGCGGATATCGCCGGCTACGAACTCGATATCCTTCGCGACTTCGGCGAGGCGGCGAGGGCTTCCGCGCGAATTGTCATCGAGCACGCGCACGCTGTGACCGGCCTTGACCAGCGCCTTGACCAGGCCTGAGCCGACGAAGCCGCTGCCGCCGGTGACGAGGATCCGGCTCACGCGCGCGCTCCCTCTTTCGCTGTCTCATGAGCGACGTCGATCCATTTGCCTTGTTGATGCGACCGGCGGGCGGCGTCGATGAGCATCTGAACACGGTAGCCTTCGGCAAAACCGGGCGAGGCTGTCGTACCGGTCTCAATGGCGTCAAAAAACATCTTCGCCAGGCGTGAGACCGGTGCAATGCGTCCATCCGGATATTTTGCGTCGACCGGATCCTGCACCGGAATTCGCTCAATGGCAGTTGCAGACCGCTTGGCGTGCATCAGGTCAAACCCGCGCATGTAGTCGGCGGTGGGGTTATGCAACACCAGCGTGCCGTCTTCGCCGAAAAATTCGATCTTGTGACCGGCGCCGAGAAAAGATGCGCAGCTCATCGACAGGCTGACCAGCGGGCCCGCCGCGAGTTGAATCGCCATCGCCACCGTCGTTTCCAGCTCCTTGTCGTCCGGCAATCCCGAAACGCGTGCAGACAGCCCTGCAATCGGTCCGCAGAACCATTCGAGATAGTGAAAGCAATGCGAGATGAAATTGCCAAGCACGCCGCCGCCGTCATCGCCGACCGTTTTCCAGCTGCGCATGCGCATTTGAATGGCGCGGCTTTCAACGTGCCAGTGAACGGTGACATGCCGCAGCGTGCCGATCGCATTTGCATCGAGCATGGATTTGGCGCGCTGCCAGGCCATGATCTGGTGGAAGTTGAAGTCGATCATTGTCGGCTTGCGGCTCGCGCTCGCCTGCTTGAGCATGGTGCGCGCAGCGCCGAGATCGCTCGCCAGCGGTTTTTCCGCGAAAACCGGCTTGCCGAGCTCGAGCGCGCGAATCGCGATTTGCGCCTGCAGGCTTGGCAGCGTTGCGATGGCGACCGCCTGCACGTTGGAGTCCTCGACCAAGGCTCGCCAGTCGCCATAAGCCTTCGGAATATTGTCAGCGCGGGCAAGCTCGGCAGTCCGCGCGGCGTTGCTGCCGGCGAGCGCAACCACCTCGCAGCGGGGATCGGCACGGAACGCGGGCAGTTGCACGGTGCGCCCGTAATTGGTCCCGACTATCCCCAATCGGATCACGGCTCGACACTCCGCGGCGTAGAATCTGCAATGCCCGGCATGGATTTGGGCTAAATCGTCATGCTACGCAAGGGCGATTTGGCGCGGGGCCAGGCGACTTCCATGACCGCAGTGCGCGACGACGCCGACGGTGGCGGCTGGCACAGGCTGGGTGTGCTTGTCCTCGCCGTGATCGTCATCGGTCTGCCGATCAACAATGCCGTCGACTACGTAGCGCTGCTGGCCGTTGTGCTCGTCGTTGTTTGCGGCAACGTCCGCAGGCATCCACGTGCCTGGTTAGAGGCTCTCGGACTGGTCATTTTTGTAGTGATTGCGCAGCTGCTTTTGTCGCCGCCGCGAATCGAGGAGGGGCACAACGTTTTTCTGCCGGGCGCCGCGCTCGAGAAAGCGCTTCCCGCCGACGTCTACCGCCAGATGCTTGCCGAGTTTGACGCGCAGTATCCGGCCGCGCAACGCTGCGATCCGAAGCAACCCGGCTGCTGGCAACAGGGCGGTTTTCCCGACCGGTCTTTCGCATTTTCGGCCGACAGCATCTGGCGCGGCGCCGCCGCATCGCGCACGTCGACGGCGCTCGATTTTGACGACCCCGTCTGGCTGCGGCTCGGCTTCGTCAATGACTGGCGATACAACTGGACAAGCGGCAACGATGTGACGCGCGCGACGCGTGACCGCCGGCTCTGGATGGGCTGGCATCGCTGGCATCTCAAGATGCCGTGGTTCGAGATGATCGGCATTCCGGCTGGTTACGTTGGCGGCACGCTGTGCTGGCGCGGCACCGTGATGTGGGAAAGCGAAAACGACCGCTTCACGCGTTGGCCTGGTGAAGGCTGCCGCGCGATAGAGGCGGTTGATGCCGGTCGTAGGGTTTTCGGCCTTGCGATTGTTCCCGAGACGCTCGCCATGCGGATCGATCCGCCGTGGACCATTTGGCTGCGGCAACTGCTGGTCGGTGCTTTCGCTTTTGCCGGTCTTGCAGGCCTTGTCATAGTGTTGGTGCGCGTTCAGAGGTCGCGGACCATCCTGCCGTTAGCCGCTGTTGGCCTTTCGGCCCTTGTCATCGCGATTGATGACGCGAGCTTTCTCGGTGGCGTTCGCCCGTTCGACGGCGGCGACGATGGACTTTTCTATGACGGTGTTGGCCGCGCCATCCTGCAAAGGTTTTTGGACGGCGATTTTGCGGGCTTCCTCCAAGGCGGTGAAAGCGTTTTCTACTATGGGGGGCCAGGCCTGCGATATTTCCGTGCGATCGAGCACATATTCTTTGGCGAGAGCTATCTTGGCTATCTTTCGCTCGTCCTGCTGTTTCCGTTTCTCGCCTACAGACTTTTCAGGCGCTTCTTGCCGGGCGACTGGTCGCTTGCGCTTGCGTTCATCTTTATTGCAATTCCGGTCGGAGCTTTGTTTGGCACAAGCTTCTTGCACTATGCGCAACTCGCAGCGCGCGGGTTCGCTGATCCGGCCGCATACATCCTGTTCGTTGCCGGGATGCTGCCGATCATCGGCCGGCCGGGCGAACATCGGAATTTCTTTTCGGCCTTTTTCGGCGCGTTGCTGCTCGCGCTAGCGATCTGGATGAAGCCTATCGTTGCGCCGGCCGCTGCGGTTTTGCTCGGCGGGGCCGGTGTCGCCGCACTCTATTTATGGCAATGGCCCCGGTTCATCGGCCTGAGCATTGGAATCGTGCCGGTCTTCCTCATGACGTTGCACAACTGGGTCTTCGGCCACGTCTTTGTGCTGTTCAGCGCGAATGCGCAGCATTCCGATGTGCTCGTCATGCCGCCGTCCGCCTATGCCGGCGCGGCACGCGAAATCCTCAGTCTGGATGTTCATGGTGCGTTTCTGGGACGCCTCGTTCGGCAAATCGCGAACTGGCTGAGCGGTCCGGCGGAGTCCTTTGCGACCATTCCGCTGAATGCCGCAGGGGTGGCCGTGCTCATTTACGTCGTCTTTCGCGGCCGCCCATTCGATCCGTGGCTGCGGCTGATCGGCGCGTCGGCGCTCGCGCAACACGCCGTCGCTCTATTCTATACGGCCGCCATCGCGCGTTATCACTTCCTGGCCTGGTTTCTCACCATGCTGGTGGTGATGGTCTGGCTGCAACAGCTGGGGGTCGTCTGGATGCAGCGGCGCTATCCGGCGCTGTCGGAGCAGTTCATGGCAAATCCCCTGTACCGGCGGCTTGCATCCTGGCTCGCGCGGCTGCAAAAAGTATCGGCATGAGCAAAAAACCCACAGGCATTGCCAACGGCCTCACCAACTATGGCGACCGCGACTTCTCGCTGTATCTGCGCCGGTCCTTCGCGCAGTCGATGGGCTATTCGCGGCCGATGCTGGAAAAACCGGTTGTCGGCATCGCCTATACGCCGTCAGGCTTCAACAATTGCCATCGGCACTTCCCGGAACTGCTCGAGGCGGTCAAGCGCGGCGTGCTGGCGTCCGGCGCTCTGCCGATCGAATTTCCGACGATCTCACTCGGCGAGGTCTTCCTCAACCCGACCAGCCTGAAATTCCGCAACCTGATGTCGATGGACACCGAGGAGATGGTGCGCGCGCAGCCCATGGATGCGGTCGTGCTGATGGGTGGTTGCGACAAGACAGTGCCGGCCCAGCTCATGGGCGCGGTGTCGGCGGCAAAGCCGGCAATCATGCTGGTCGCCGGGCCGATGATGACGGGCCGGCATCACGGCGAGCGGCTCGGCGCCTGCACCGATTGCCGCCGTTTCTGGGCGCAATACCGCGCCGGCAAGATTGATGATGATGAAATTTCGGAAGTCGAGGGACGTCTCGCGACCACCGCCGGCACCTGCGCCGTCATGGGCACCGCTTCGACCATGGCCTGCATCGTCGAAGCGCTCGGCATGATCTTGCCGGGTACGGCGGCAATTCCGGCCGTACACGCCGATCGCCTGCGCGCGGCCGAGGCAACCGGCGCGGCCGCGGTGAAGCTGATCGGCTCGCAGCTGACGCCCGACAAGATTGTCAATCAGAAGTCCGTCGAGAACGCGCTGCGCGTGCTGCTGGCGATCGGAGGCTCGACCAACGCGGTCATTCACCTGACTGCAATTGCCGGGCGCGCCGGGATTCCGGTGTCCTTGCAGCGGCTCAATGAATTGTCCGACACGACTCCCGTTCTGGTGAACCTCAAACCGGTCGGCAACGGCTACATGGAGGATTTTTTCGCCGCCGGCGGCATGGGCGCGCTGCTGCGCGAGCTGAAGGACCTCTTGCATCTGGACTGCAAGACCGTGACCGGCGATACGCTTGGCGAGCGGCTTGCGCACGAAGGCGACGAATGGGTGGACCGCACCATTATTGCCGAGCGCAAGAAGCCGTTGGAGCCGCACGGAGGGCTGGTCGCTTTGTTCGGCAATCTCGCGCCGCAGGGCGCGATCCTCAAGCGCTCGGCCGCGGATGCAAATCTGTTCGAGCACGAGGGCAAAGCAGTTGTCTTCTCGTCGCTCGAGGATCTTGCGGCCCGCATTGACGATCCGAACCTCGATGTCGATGCCAAGGATATCCTTGTCCTGCAGAATGCCGGCCCGCATTCCGCCTCGGCCATGCCCGAGGCCGGCTATTTGCCGATTCCCAAGAAGCTCGCGTCAAAAGGCATCAAGGACATGGTGCGCGTGTCGGACGCGCGCATGAGCGGCACCGCATTCGGCACGATCGTTCTTCATGTGACGCCCGACAGCGCATCGGGCGGGGTGCTCGGGCTGGTGAGGAACGGCGATCGCCTGCGCCTTTCGGTCAAGCAGAAACGCATCGACCTTCTCGTCGACGACGCCGAACTCAAGCGCCGCGCGGCGGACTCAAAACGCGACGTGCCGGCGCCTGCGCGCGGCTACTCCCGTCTATATGCCCAGGAAATCCTCGGCGCCGATCAGGGCTGCGATTTCGCTTTCCTGAAGCCCAACTGATCCGCTTTTCCCGGAGCCATGTCGAAAGATTGCGGACGCATGTTCACGCATGCGTAGCGTTAATTTCCATTAACCGTCAGGTGTCTCGAAATTTAACAGGACACCAGAGTTGATCGTCCACAATTGCAAAATATCGGCAACTTTGAACCATTGCGTCCACCAAATCGGCGCAGGTCATGTTTCGTGGATCGGCAAATTTCGCGACGCAGCGCGACTGGCGATTGACTGCATTCGCCGGCCTGGTTGGCGCCATCGCAAGTTTGGCGGCGATGGGAATCATTTTCTTTCTCACCGGCATTGCGTCCACTTCATTCGCTGAGGCGATGCTCCTCGCCGGGGCATCGCTTGCGCTGGTGGCATCGATATTCGGTTGGCAGATTCGCAGAAACGGCGGCGAGCAGCATCTTCGGCTCGACGAAGCTCTCAATAACATGAATCAAGGCCT
>Ga0310811_10009321_pt1 | contig 12663 bp, 10 predicted proteins | sample YCmetagenome_FD_207642 | JGI IMG/M metagenome (GOLD analysis project Ga0310811, IMG submission 207642) | Soil microbial communities from experimental microcosm in Duke University, North Carolina, United States - YC | ecosystem: Engineered > Artificial ecosystem > Soil microcosm > Unclassified ... | reverse complement strand
CGCGTCGGTCAGGGCGACGGAATCGAGCACCGCGTTCGAACGCTCGCACTGCTCCCGGTAGTACGCGAGGATGTCCGCGACGGGTCGCTCGCACGTGAACGCCGTCTGCGGCTCGTAGTCCGGCATCCCTTCGTCCCCGGGCAGCTCGTCCGCGCGGCCGAGGACGACTTGCTGGAACCAGTGCCGTTCCGCGCCGCCAAGGTGCGCGACGAGACCGGCCGGGGTCCAGCCGGAGTCTACGATCGGGCGGTGCCAGGCAGATTCGTCGAGCCCTTCGACGACACCGAGCACCGCCGAACGCTGATAGTCGAGAAAGAACCGCAGTGCCGTCTTCTCATCCGCGGGCGTTTCAGGGTTGATCATCACTGGTCCACTTCGGTGTAGGGACGCAGCTCGAACGTGCCGAACCGCGCGGTGGGATGCCGGGAGGCGACGTCGACGGCCTCGTCCAGGTCGGCGCACTCGAGTACGCAGTATCCGGCGATCTGCTCCTTCGTCTCGGCGAACGGGCCGTCCGTGATCAGCAGATCGCCGTCGCGCACGCGCAGTGTGGTGGTCGAACGCGGCACCGCGAGTCTGCCGCCGCCCACAAGGATTCCGCGCCGTTGCATCTCCTCGTCCCAGGCCTCGATCTCCCGGTCGTCCTCCGGATCCGACACGACCTCGCCGTCCTCCCAGGCGTTCAGCAGCGCTTCGTCGATGTAATGGATCAGCATGTATCTCATGGTTCTTCCTATTCTCCTTCTCTCTGCTCGTTCAGAGCGGCTGCCCTGCTATCGGTTGCGTCCTCGGCCTCGGCAAGGCGGCGGGCGAGGTAGCGGCGCTCTGCGTCGGCGGCAGAGGTCGCGGCCAGGCGCAGCGCTGTGCCGAAGCTCTCTGCGGCTTCGGCGCGCCGGCCAAGGCGTTCCAGCAGGTCCGCGCGCGTGGCGTGAAGCAGGTAGTAGTCCGCCAACTCGCCGGACGCCGTGATGTCCGCGACCAGGGTCAGCCCTGCTCCCGGCCCGTCCGCCATAGCGGCCGCCACGGCACGGTTGAGCGCGACGACCGGGGAGGGCGCGACTCGCAGCAGCCGATCATAGAGCTTTGCGATGCGCACCCAGTCGGTGTCCGCGGGATCGGCGGCGAAGGCGTGGCACGCGGCGATCGCCGCCTGCAGTTCGTACGGTCCGGGCCTGCCGTGCCGCAGCGCCTCCGAGAGAGCCGCGGCACCCTCGTCGATCATCTGCCGGTCCCATCGCGAACGGTCCTGGTCCTCCAGCCGCACAAGCTCCCCGGCCGCGTCGACGCGTGCGTCGCGTCGCGCGTCCTGAAAACAGAGGAGCGCCAACAGCCCTAGGATTTCGGGCTCGTCGGGCATCAGCTCATTGAGCGCACGTGCGAGCCCGATCGCCTCCGAGCACAGGCCCGTTCGCACGAGGTCGGCTCCCGGGCCGGCCGCATAGCCTTCATTGAAGAGCAGGTAAATGACAGCGAGCACTCCGGATGTGCGTTCGGGCAGCAGATGCGGCGGCGGAACGCGGTAGGGGATGCGCGCATCGCGGATCTTGCCCTTGGCCCGCACCAGGCGCTTGGCCATGGTCGATTCCGTGGTGAGGAACGCGCGCGCGATCTCCGCGGTCGTCAGCCCGGCGAGCGTGCGCAGGGTGAGTGCGACGCGCGCCTGCATCGACAACGCCGGATGACAGCAGGTGAAGATCAGGCGGAGACGGTCGTCGGGGAAGTCCGCGCCCGCAGCGCCGCCACCGCCGTCGCCGCCGTGGTTGTCGCTGCCACCGCCGTCATCATCACCGCCGCCGCCGTCCATACCGTCGAGACCGCCGTCGTCCACGCCGGCCGGCAGGAGCGTCGCCGCGTCGGCGAGCCGGGCCGCCTCGCGCGAGGCGCGCCGGTACCGGTCGATCGCACCGTTGCGCGCCACAGTGGTCAGCCACGCCCCCGGTCGCCGCGGCACGCCGTCCCGCGGCCAGGTCCTGGCCGCGCGCACGAACGCCTCCTGCGCGCACTCCTCCGCCAGGTCCCAGTCCCCCGTCAGCCCGATCAGCGTCGCGAGGACGCGCCCCCACTCTTGTCGGAACGCCTCGGCCACGGCACCCTCCGCGGCCGCGCCGCCCGCATCACCCGCATCACCCGCCACCGTGATCCGCCGCCTCTCCGCGCTCGTGCCGAGTCCCATCCGCCGTCCACCGCCCTTCGTCGTCCCGAGCTCTCACCCTCACGACGACGGACCCCGGCTTTTCTGGACAGCCTCGCGGAAAAATCTGGTCGAGGCGGGCGCCGCACGAGTCGACTCCACTCGTGCGCGCCCGCCTCGACTGGCGTGTCGGCCTGCGTCGGCCAGCGCGGCTACGCGGGCTGACGCTCGGCAGGGCGGCGCTCCGCGGCGGCGGCCTGGGTCACCGCGGTAGCCACGTCTGCGACGGAGGTGTAGTGCGACGCGTCGCCCTTGATCGAGTAGCTGGATCGGCCGTGCACGCCGACCGGGATGTCGCCGGCGACGGTGACACGGTGCAGGCGGCGCGGCAGGTCGTCGTAGTTGTCGATGGCGTAGTGCTGGGTGATGCGGTTGTCGAACAGCACGAGCTCGTTCGGCGACCAGCGCCAGCGCAGCACGTTCTCCGGGCGGGTGACGTAGGCCTGCAGAATCTCGAGGATCTTGCGGGACTCGCTGTTGGACAGGCCGACGATGCGCTGTGCGAAGCCGCCGATGAACAGCCCGCGCTCACCGGTCAGCGGATGCACCCGCACCACCGGGTGCGCGGTCTGGAACTCGATCGAGGTGAAGATGCGGCGGCGCTCCTCGTAGTCGGTGTCGAGCTCGCGGTCCGGCACGGCGTAGTCGTGCACGTTGGAATGCACCGCCCAGAGCGTGTCGGCGAACGCGCGCAGCGGCTCGGGCAGGTCCCGGTAGGCCGTGGCCGAGTTGGCGATCAGTGTCTCGCCGCCGTAGGGCGGGAGCACGACGCTTCGCAGGGTGCTGGCCTGCGGCGGGCTGACCACGAAGGTGACGTCGGTGTGCCAGTGGTTGGCGCGGCCTCCGCGCTCGCTGTCGACCGGCAGCACGTTGGGTGCGCCGACAAGCGCGGGGACGGTCGGGTGCGCGGTGGTCAGTTCGCCGAAGTGCCGGGCGAAGCGCTGCTGTCCGTCGTCGTCGAGTCCGGTGGCGTCGAACACCAGCGCCTTGTGCTCGTTGAGCGCGGCACGGATCGCGGCGACGACGGTCGGGGCGAGGTCGCGAGTGAGGTCGACGCCCGCGACGCGGGCGCCGATGCGCGCGGTGACCTTGGTGACCTCGAGCCCTGCCGCGGCGAGGAGGTCGGCGGACGCGGTCGGGGCCGGGGCTTCGGCCGGTGCGGCGGCGGAAGCGGCGGGCACCGTGGTCGGGTGGACGGGATCGGCGGATGCGGTGACTGCGGTCATGGCGGGCTCCTTCACGAGGGTGCTGATGATGCCGATGGTGCTTGCGCTGGTGCTGGTGCTGGTGCTGGTTGTGCCGGATCGGGTCGGGGCGAGGCCGTAGCGGGCGCGCAGGGTCTGGCCGGGGACGTATGCGCCGCGGAAAAGCCTGCGGCGGCGCAGGATCGGAACGACCTCGTCGACAAACAGTTCGAGGCCTGACGGCAGCACCGGCGGCATGATGTTGAAGCCGTCGGCGGCGCCGTCCCCGAACCAGGTCTCGATCTGGTCGGCGACCTGCTCGGGGGTTCCGGCGAAGGTACGGTGGCCGCGCCCGCCACCGAGGCGGCCGATCAGCTCGCGCACGGTGAGCCGGTCGCGCCGGGCGAGGCTGACGACGAGCTCGTATCTGCTCTGCGCGCCGTTGACCTCTTCGGGCGGCGGCAGGTCGGCCGGCAGACGGTCGTCGAGGCCGAGCAGGTCGAGCGGGACGTGGAGCAGCTCGGCCAGCCTGCGTCGGCCGTGCTCGAAGGTGATCAGTACCTCGAGCTCTGCATCCCGGGCGCGCGCTTCCGCCTCGGTAGAGCCGATCACCGGCACCAGCCCTGGCAGGATCTTGATTCCGTCCGGGTCGCGTCCGGCGGCCGCGGTGCGCGCCTTCAGGTCCGCGTAGAAGGCTTTCGCGTCGACGAGCGTCTGCTGGGCGGTGAACACGGCCTCTGCGTGGCGTGCGGCGAAATCCTTGCCGTCCTCGGACGATCCGGCCTGCACGATCAGCGGCGCGCCTTGCGGCGAGCGCGGGATGTTGAGCGCGCCCTCGACCGCGTAGAAGCGACCGCGGTGGCGCGGCGGATGCACCTTCCGGTCGTCGCCCCACACGCCGAGTTCCTTGTCCCCGACGAGTACGTCGGGTTCCCAGCTGTCCCAGAGCTTGAGCGCCACGTCGGTGAACTCGGAAGCGCGCGCGTAGCGTTCGGTATGCGCCGGGGCGTCGTCGAGCCCGAAGTTGCGGGCCGCGGCGGCGCCCGCGGTGGTGACGATGTTCCAGCCGGCACGGCCACCGCTGACGTGGTCGAGGGAGGCGAAGCGGCGGGCGAGGTCGTAAGGCGAGTTGTAGGACGTTGATGCAGTGGCGATCAGGCCGATGTGCTCGGTTACGGTGGACAGCACCGTCAGCAGCGTCAGCGGTTCGATCACGCCGGACGGTCGCTGCGCCACGTCGCCCCAGAGCGCGGGGCTGTCGGCGAGGAAGAGCGAGTCGAAGGTGCCACGTTCGGCGGTGCGGGCCAGAGTCTTGTAGTGCTCGATATCGGTGTTGGCGCGCGGATCACTCTCCGGCAGCCGCCACGAGGCCTCGTGGTGGCCGGTGCTCATCAGGAACGCGTTGAGATGCAGGGTTCTGCCGCTCATGCCGCCGCCTTCGCCGGCGCGGTTTCGGCGACTTCGTGCTCTGCCGAGCCGAAACCTGCCGAGCTGGGATCTGCCGGCTCCGCCTCGTCTTCCCGCACGCCGAGCGCAGCGATCAACTGCTCGCGGTACCCGGCCAGGCGCGGGTCGCGCAGGGTGCGCGGATGCGGCAGGTCGACGGCCAGATCGAGGCTGAAGCGTCCCTCCTCGAGCACGAGCACCCGGTCGGCGAGCACCACCGCTTCGTCCACATCGTGCGTGACGAGCAGCACGGTCGGCCGATGCCGCTGCCACAGTTCGCGCAGCAGTGCGTGCATCTTGATCCGGGTCAGCGCGTCGAGCGCGCCGAACGGCTCGTCGGCCAGCAGCAGTTCCGGTTCGCGGGCGAGCGAGCGGGCCAGCGCAGCCCGTTGCGCCTCGCCGCCGGACAGCTCGCCCGGCCACGCGTCCTCCCGGCCGGCCAGCCCGACCTCGGCGAGCGCGGCGCGGGCACGCCGGTCGGCCTCCGCACGGGCCGCGGCGCCCCGGCGCGGCAGGCCGAGCAGCACGTTGGCCAGCACCCGGCGCCACGGCAGCAGCCGGGAGTCCTGGAAGACCACGGACACCCGTCCCGGCGCGCTGATCCCGCCGTCGCCCTCGACCTCGTGATCGATGCCTGCGACGGCACGCAGGAGGGTGGACTTGCCCGAGCCGCTGCGCCCGACGAGGGCGACGAACTGGCCGCTCGGGATACTCAGCGCGAGCCGGTCGAGCACGGTGCGCGCGCCGAAGCGGCGGGTGAGGCCGTCGAGCACGACGGCGGGCGGGGGCGGGGTCAGCCCAACGTGCGCCGCCATGACAGGACCCTCCTTTCGATGAGGCGGACGGCGAGGTCGGAGACGAAGCCCCAGACGCCGTAGATGGCCAGGCCCACCACGACGCTGTCGATCAGCCCGTAGGTCGCCTGCTGGTACATCAGGTAGCCGAGCCCGCTGGTGGCGTTGACCTCCTCGACCACGACCAGCGCCAGCCACGCGCCGGTCACCCCGAGGCGCAGCCCGGTGAAGAAGCCGGGCAGCGCGCCCGGGACGACCACCTCGCGCAGGAAGCTCCGTCGGCTCAGGCCCAGCGTCTCGGCGAGCTCGACGTAGCGCAGGTCGATCGCGGACAGCGCGGCAGAGAGGTTGATGTAGATCGGGATGTAGACGGCGATCGCGATAATGGAGATCTTGAAGGTCTCCCCGATGCCGAGCCAGAGGATGAACAGCGGGATCATGCCGAGGATCGGCAGGGCCCTGTTGATCTGCACGTTGCCGTCGATCAGGGCGGCGCCGACCCGGCTGAGCCCGGCAAGCAACGCGAGTACGACGCCGGCGGCCAGGCCCGCGGCGAAGCCCTCCGCCGCACGCTGCAACGAGATCGCGAGGTCGGGGCCGAGGGTGCCGGCCCGCCACAGCTGCCAGCCGGTGTCGACCACGGTCCAAGGGGCGGGCAGCACCCGCGGGTCGAGCCGTCCGCTGCCCGCGGCGGCGGACCAGGCGGCGACAAGTGCCAGCGGGCCGATGCCGCGGGAGAACGGGATGCGGCGGCCCGGGCCGAGACGGCGCACCCGGTGCCGGGCCTGCGGCGGCTGTGCGGCCGGCTCTGCGGCCGATCGTGTTGCCGGATCTGCGGCCGACTGTCTAGCCGACCCTGCAGCCCGCCGTGTTTCGATGACGTCTGCCACGGTGATCAACTCCGGTAGGTCGCGGGCACCGCGGCGGCGGCCAGGGGCTCGAAACGGCGGTCGAACAGCGACGTGGGATCGAAGGACTTGATGAAGCCGCCCTCCGCGAGCAGGTCGACGGTCGTCTTCTCCCAGGCGATGGCCGAGTCCCAGCTCGTGGGGAACCACGGCTTGGGCGTCAGCTGCACCACCTGCTTCGCCTGTGCCGCTGTGATGTTCTGCGTCTTGACGTAGTAGTCCTGCTCCCATTCGTCAGGGTGCTCGTATACCCAGACGGTGGCCTTGGCCCAGATCGGTACGAACGCGGCGACGGCCGCGGCTTTCGCCGCGTCCTGCAGGACCGGTAGCGGTGCCCAGAGCAGGGTCAGGTAGTCGACGACGTCGGTAGTGATCGAGTGCGCGCCGTCCTTGCCGTAGCTGTTGAGGTAGTTGGGCAGTTGCGAGACGGCGAGCGGCGCGATGTCCACCTGGCCCGCCTCGAGCGCGACCAGGAACTGGTCGCTGGTGAGGTTGACGAGGTTGACGTCCTTGTAGCTGATCCCGGCCTTCTGCAAAGCTCGCAGCAGCACCACGCCCTGCGCCTGGCCTTGCGAGAACGCCAGGTTCTTGCCGCGGAACTCGGCGACCGAGGAGATGGTGCTGTGCGGCTTGGTGGCGAAGACGTAGGTGGGCGTGCGGGTGAGGTTGATCGCGACGATCCGGGTCTGATAGCCCTGGTTGTAAGCCTCGATCGGCGGTATTCCGGCATTGATGCCGATGTCGAGCGAGCCGGCGCGGAACGCGGCGAGCACGTCGGGTCCGGCGCCCAGGTTCGGCCAGCCGGAGACCTTGAACGGCAGGGCGCCGATCAGCCCGGCGAGCTGTAGCTGCAGTCGCTCGGCGCCGAGGCTGGAGGCGATGGACAGACTGGTTCCGGTGGGTACGGACCGGGGCAGCGCGGCATCCGCGGCGAGCGTGGCGGCCCCACCGCCGCCGGGCGCGACGCAGGCGCCGAGACCTAGGGCGGCTCCGGTGGCCAGGACCGAGCGCAACAGGGCTCTGCGATCCAGGCCGGTACCGGTATGGACGGGGTGCGGGATGTCGATGGGCATGGAGGGAATTCCCGTTCTTCGTGTAGCCGGGCAGACGCCATCGACGCGCGGCGCCGACCGGAAAGAGGGCGTGGCGCGGCGCGCAGGGGCGCAAGGTGAAAGAAAAAGGATGAGGGAGAGAGTGCGATGATCCGGCCGCGGAAAGCGGCGGGATAGGTCAGCCGACTACCGGCTACAGGAGGATCGGCCCACGCGCATCAGGTCGATGACCCGGCGCTTGACCAGGTTGACGCGGTGTCGGTCCATGCTTTCCATGGTCACCGAGGCCGTACGGGGGTGTCAACATTGCAACCTTCTGAATTAATGCCCGGCTCGGCGAGGCCGAACGGGTCGCGGTAAAGGGCGTCGAGCAGTACCGCCCCTGCGGCTGTTTCCTGCACTGCGCCGGGAAATCCCGTCGAGATCAGGGCGCTGTCGACATCGATGTCGGTGTGGGTGCCGCGCGCCGCGGATTCCCGCAATGCCGCGAGTGCGGACGGGAGGAACGGCAGCACGGAGTCGGTGACGATGGTCAGCTCCGGTGCCAGCGCGTCCATCAGCAGCGCCACCGCGGCGCCGAGATGGCGGGCGCGCTCGTCGAGCAGCGCGACGGCAGCGGGTTCGCCGGCCCGAGCGGCCTCGAACAGCAGTGGGAACTCCGCCGCCGCGACGATGCCGCGATCGTGCGCGCGTCGGGCCAGCGTCAACTCGGAGACGGTGGCCTCCAGGCAGCCGACCCGCCCGCACGAGCACGGCTCCCGGCTCCCCGGGACCGGCAGGTGGGCGATGGCCCCGGCCTGGGCACGGGATCCGGGGTGCGGCTCGCCGCGGAAGGCGAACGCGGCGTCGACGACGTTGCCCGCGTACACGTGCAGCACGCTGCCGACGTGCCGGGCGCGGCCGAGCAGCACCTCGGCGTGCAGCAGCGCGCGGGAGTGTCCGTCCACGCGAACCGGCAGGCCGGTCAGGTCGCCGAGCCGCTCGCGAACCGGAACGCCGGACCAGCCGAGCCGGATGTGCTCGACCACGGTCCCGGCCACGGGATCGACCCATCCGCCCGTGGCCACGCCGATCCCGAGCGGCCGCGCGTCGCCGCCGTAAGCACGGCACAGGGCCCTGATGCTCTCGGCGGCCGCGGTTAACACGGCATCAGGATCCGTCGACACGTGCGGCGTCACGCAGCGCGCGAGCACACGGCCGCGCAGGTCCAACAGCGCGGTCATGGTCGTCGGCACACTGACATGCGCGGCTGCCACCAGATGCTTCGCGACGTCGATGTCGACCGGGACGTGCGGCCGGCCCGCGCCGTTCGAACGCACCTGCTCGGCGCGCTCACACAGCAGGCCGAGCCGGACCAGGTCGGCACAGTGGCCGGTCACCGAGGCAGGCGAGAGTCCGGTGATCCGGGCGATGGTGCTGCGGGCTAGCGGCCCGGACTCAAGGACGGTGCGCAGCACGCCGCCGCCGGTGGCCGCGCGGCGGCCGGGGTCGGCCACGCGCGCGGCGGCGGTCTGCGGTGCGGTGGTGGTGCGGGTGACGGCGACGCGGCCGCCGTCCCGCCCCGGAGGACGGCCGGGCAAACGAGGTCTCCGCTCGTGCGAAGGGAATCGGGCTGACTCACTCGTTCGCTACGCCGGACACAGCGCGCTGTGCACGCGGGCGAGGTCGACGTGCCTGCGGCAGGTCAATCGCCCCATCGCTCCTCGCCACCTCCTCTTTTCCGGGACGCTAGGCGCCCCGCGCACTCACTGTCAACGCATGTCCACGATTCGGGTACGGTTCAGCCTTTGCGCCCGGCGTCGACGAGTTCGTCGAGGACCTCGTCGAGGTGCGCGAGGAACACCGAGATGTGCCCCTCCCCCGGCAGCAGGTGCGCGGCCATGCCGGGCACGTGCTCGGCGAGCCAGCGCCCGTGCGCGTACGGCACCATCAGATCCTCATCGCCCTGCCACAGGAACGTCGGCACGCTGATATCGCCGACGTCGAAGCCCCACGGAGAGACGAACGCGAGGTCGTCGTCGAGCCATCCGTCCGAACCGGGGCGCAGCGCCTCGGCGAGTTGGGCGGCGAACTCCTCGCCGCCCTCGCCGGCCAGCGCGGCGCGGTCGACCGCCGGCAACAGTCCGGACATCGCTTCGACCACTTGCGCGGCGCCGCTGTCGCGCAACTGCTCGGCGGCCGCGGACAGCGCAGGGGCGAGCGTCGCCTCGCCGGCCACCGCGGCGCCGAACTCCTCGACGTTGTCGGCGCCCATGCCCGCCATGAAGTCGAGGCCGTCCGCGCCGTACGGGGCGATGCTCGCGATCGTGGTGGCCGCGGCGACGCGGTCGGGCCGCAGCGCGGCCGAGGCGAGCGCGTGCGGACCGCCGCCGGACCAGCCGAGGGTGACGCAGCGTTCTGCGCCGAGATGGTCGAGTATCGCGGCGAGGTCGTCCGCAACGTCGGCCACCCGGCGTCCGGCGACCCGCGTGGAGGATCCGTAACCGGGCCGGGAGTAGGTCACCATGCGCAGTCCGCGCCGGTGCACGGCGGACTCGATCTCGCGGAAACGCATCCGGCTGCCCGGGGTGCCGTGGTGCATCACGAACGGAAGGCCGCGCTCGGGACCGGTGACTTCGAGGTCGAGGATCCGATCGACGGCTATGTCGATGAGTGTCATGCCCGCAGGTATCCCCTGAAGCGCTCCATGCGTAACCGTGTGGGATTCAGCTCTCTGACAGGAGCGCGAACGCCTCCACCTCGAGCAGCAGTTCGGGGCGGAACAACGCGGCGACCTGGACGGCGGTGCTCGCCGGCGGACGGGCGGTGTCGATGTTTTCGTCGCGGGCCTTGCGGATCGCGGGCAGGTGGGCGACGTCGGTGACGAAGAACGTCAGCTTGACGACGTCGGCGAAGGTGCCTCCGGCGGCCGTCAGGCAGCGGCGCAGGTTCTCGAACACCTGGCGTGCCTGCGCCTCGGGATCATCGACGCCGACGACGTTGCCGTCCGCGTCGAGTGCGATCTGGCCGGAGATCGCCACCCAGCGGCCGGTCCCCATGACCACATGGGTGTAGCCGTTGCCCGGGGCGACGCCCTCGGGCGCGGCGATGTGGGTGAGTCTCGTTTCCGTCATGGGCGGCATCCTCGTCCATGATCGCCACCGTCCGCCAGTGCTTGTCTCGGCGGCCCGACGGCGCTGCCGACACGGTCTCGACGGCGCTGGTCGCGCCGACGCGGTCTCGACGGCGCACGCGCGTGGCCGCGCTCCCGCCGGTGTGCCGCTTTCGCTCCGAAGCGGCTCGACACGACGGGTCACGCCCCTATCCTTGGGGTTGGCATTTGCTACACCGTCGGTTTCAGGGGAGGGACGGCGCGTGACCGTGCCGCACGCCACCGGGTTCGACGCGCGGTTCGATCCGCGCCGCAACAGTCTCAATGCTCTGCGGCTCGTCCTCGCCGCGCTCGTGATCGTCTCGCATGCGTGGCCGCTCGGCGGTTTCGGCGCCGATCCGAGCCCGGCACGCCAGTCGCTGGGCCACTGGGCGGTGCTGGGCTTCTTCGCGATCTCCGGCTACCTGATCGCGGCCAGCCGTGCCCGGAGCGGCTTCGGCAGCTTCCTCGCCGCCCGGGTGCTGCGCATCTACCCGGCGTTCCTGGTGTGCCTGCTGCTGGTGGCGTTCGTCGCCGCGCCGCTGAGCACGGCCCTCACGCCGGGCCACTGGACGCCCGGCTCCGGCGCATCCTACGTGGTTCACGACGTCCTGTTGAAGATCGAAGCCAACGCGGTGGGCGGGACCATCCCGCACGCGCCGTACGGGCCTGCGTGGAACGGCTCGCTCTGGACGTTGTTCTACGAGTTCGTCTGCTACCTGCTGATCGGCATCCTGCTCAGCGCTCCTCGACGCTGGCAGGGACCGCTTACCGCATCAGCGTTCGTCATCACCGCGATCGGCGGACAGCTGACGGTGCACCGAACCGGAACCGCTGCGGACTTCCTGTCGCTCGCGCCGGTGTTCCTGGCCGGCTCGCTCCTCCACCTGTACGCCGATCGGGTTCCGGTGGCATGGCCGTACGGCGTGATCGCGCTTCTGCTGCTGCCGGTCGTCGGCGAACTCAACGTGGTCTCCTCGATCGGCGCGCCGGTCATCGTGTACGTGTGCTTATGGCTGGGCATCGTGCTGCCGTTGCCGAAGGTCGGCCACCGCAACGACATCTCCTACGGCGTGTACATATACGCCTATCCCGTGCAGCAGCTCGCGGTGGCCGCCGGCTGGAACCGGCACGGCGTCGGCGTGTACATCCTGCTGTCGATTCTGCTGACGCTGCCGTTCGCCGCCGCGAGCTGGTTCGCCGTCGAGCGCCCGGCCTTGCAGCTGAAGAAACGGTTGCGGCACGGCCGGATCGGCGTGGGCGGCGCAGCGACAGCGGGCGTGCCGGGCGCTCCGGCCGTGTCCGCGGAATCGCCGTCACTGTGAATCAGCCCTCGATGGTGTTGAGAACGGCGTTCGCATCGGGCCCGGCCACGGCGGCGCCGAAGCCTCCGTCCACGGCGAGCGCACAGATCGCATAGTCGCCCTTGAACGCGATGGTCCAGCTGTTGTTCGAGGTCCCGACTTCCGCTGTGCCGGTCTTCGCGTACGCGTGCTTGTCGTCGATGACGTCTGCGAGAGTGCCCTGGGTGACGACCGCGCGCATCAGTGTATGGAGATCCGAGTCGACCGCGGCGGGCAACGGCGTCGCCGTCACCTGCCTGGTGCCGGGGATGAGGATCGGCTGCTTGAAGGTGCCGGTGTCGATCGTCGCCGCGACCGACGCCATCGCGAGCGGCGAGGTGCCTATCTTGTCCTGCCCGACGAGTTCCTCGGCGACCGAGTCGCTCGCCGCGTCGGGCACCGTGCCATACGTGGTCGGCTGGCTCAGGCCGACGTCCCAAGGCTCGTTGAAGCCGTAGTACTTTTGCGCCGTCTGTGCGACATCCGCCGTGATCCGCACGCTCTGCCCCGGCGTGCCGGCGTCGGCGGCCGAGGCGTCCTTCTCCAGGGCCGCGACGATGTTCGTCAGGCTCGGCGCGTCGGCGCCGGTGATCGCGCGGCCGGTGGAGTCGTCGA
>Ga0310811_10009320_pt1 | contig 12663 bp, 7 predicted proteins | sample YCmetagenome_FD_207642 | JGI IMG/M metagenome (GOLD analysis project Ga0310811, IMG submission 207642) | Soil microbial communities from experimental microcosm in Duke University, North Carolina, United States - YC | ecosystem: Engineered > Artificial ecosystem > Soil microcosm > Unclassified ... | reverse complement strand
TCCGTATTTCCTGAGTGGCTATTGTAACGGGGCGCTACTGGCCTACGAGATGGCGCGGCAACTCCTGGCACAGGGGCAGACGGTTGGCCTGTTGCTCTTGATGGACCCGGATTTTCCTGCCCGTCATGGATGGGTCCGTCAGGGCATCGGTCGCTTTTGCAACGTGCTGCACATTGGACCTGAGAAGCAATTTGTCTCGTTTGTCGGCTTGCAGCATATATACCGGTATCTGCGTTTTGCCCACTACAGACTGCCGATAGATGCGGAGATCCAGGGAAACAGCAAGCGGCGCAAAACGGGTCCGGCGGCTCTGGGCCAGAGGCTGAAGGCCCTGCTGCCGAAGGTCGAGCTGCTCCGCTGGGATTGGTCAAACATCTATGACTGGCTGGTGGCAAACTACACACCAGGTCTCTATCCGGGCAGAATCACGTTCTTCTGGACGAGCGAAGAGCCGCACCGCTCGGATGGCTGGCAGAAAGTGATGGAAGCCAAGAAAGGGGAGATAGAGGTGTATATGAATCCAGGTAATCACATCAGTGGCCGCACGGAGTATCTCCCCGTTCTGGCGGAACGCCTGCGCGTCTGCCTCAAGAAGGCGCAAGCAGCGAGCCAATCGCTCACCGATCATTGAACCGATCGATGGTTTTGCTGACGGGTGAACCCATAGGCTTGCGGAGAATGCGCGTCTCCTGAGCCTGGGCGAAAAGGATGGCTAACTACGTGGAGCATTTATGTCGCTCGCCATCTTGATGAGGAAGCATAGTTTTGCAGAAAAACTTCAGTTAAAGTGAAATCGTCTATCTGCCGAGATTGAAGCCTTTCTTTCTTTCTTATCTAGCCTCGATATGTATCTGCATCTGCTTACGACTTGATCGCAAGCAATCCGTCGGTATTGCCCCTACTATCGACGTAGAAGCCGACCAGGTCTGCTTTGTCATTGAGCCCGTTGATGGTAGTGGTTCCAATCCCCAGCGGGTCGTCGATGGTCTGCCACTGGGCATGATGCAAGGGATTGGATAACAGAAAACCATGCATCTGGGCCGCGTTGCCCTTGCCCACCGTATAGCTACCCACAATCTAGTCATTGCTATTGATGCCCAGGAATGTCGTGCCCGTTACGTGCGCAATGCCCGGGTAGTCGAACACGCTGACTCTGCTCTCTTTCAACAAAAAGCCATGCATCGTGCCGCTGGCATCCGTGTAGCTACCCACCACATCACCATCGTTATTAATGCCTGTTGCCATCGCACTGACCGCACCGGGGATGCTTGCAGTCGGGATTTCGCTGAATTTGCCCTTATTCTGATCTAATGTATAGGCATGATCGTTACCTTTGCTGTCGGTATAGAAGCCTACTGCGATTCCCTTATCGTTGAGGCCGAGCAACTGATTGACCTGTACGCCGTTGGATGTTCCCGTGTGTGGGTCCTTATAGGAAGTGAAGCCCCCCTGCCACTGGACAAAACCGAAGTTGTTGCCTATGCTATCCACCCAGAAGCCTGCCGTGTAATCGGCGTTGTTGAGATCTGTGACCTGAGTTTGGACGGAACCAGGGAAGTTCTCACTGGTGTAATTCCCCTGATCATACAGCGGGGAGAGGGTGTAGCCCTTGTTCGCGCGCAGCATCCCATTGACGATCATCCCACTGCCAAAGTAGCCAGCGATCACGCCATGCTTGTTGATGCCGAGCAACTGATTAAAGGTCAGATCCGCGCTGTCATTGAGGGTGAGAAACTGATACGGCATGTGAGGGGAGGTGGCGCTCCCCGACGTATGGATGAAGCTCGGATCGAGGGATGATACTGATGCTGTGGTCGCTGCAACGGCTGTGCCGTCTGTCATTATGAGTAGGAGGAGTCCCAGGATGGTGGTCACGATCAGCAGGTAAGTGGTCTCTCGATAGAGATGAAACATGATATATCTCCTTGTACGTTTTGTTTCACACCCCTGCACAATTTCACGAGCCGCAGAAGTGCTGATTTTGCCAATAAAGTAATGGTGAGAGCGCCTTGCCTCTTTTTCAGTATACGTACATGCTGAACAAGGATCGTTCGCTTGACCGTCCTCTTTCGACTCCCTGGCAAAAAACAGGAAAGGGACAACATCAGCTTCTAAAAATGCCTGGCAGCTGTTGCTGGTCTGATCCCTTCCCCTGGCTATTCGGTTTTCACGAAATGTTTTATGTGTTTGTGCTCATCGGGAGCATGGCGTTTGCGATCGTGGCGTGTATATGGGGGTAAATTTCATCCTCTCCAAACAACAGAGAGCTTTCCTTACTTTCTTATCTCCCTGTTTTGAATGTACCATTGATTACCTGCGTAATAAACCGAAGAAGACACGTGGTTGCAGCAAACCAGACGTATAGACCAACTTACAGGTAGGGATAAGCAACTTCCCTGCTCGCAGCCAATGAAAATGGCGTATATAGAGGCGCAGCAACACGAGCGAGACCGCAATAACCCTGCGTACATTGCCTATCTCTTTGTAGATAGCGAGCGTTACTTCTAGCAGACGTATTGCCTCTAATGGCTGTTTCAGGTGTACATAAAGGATAGCTTTAGAGAAGATTGTCTGTGCCTTCGCTGATTTGTCATCAAATTGCTCCTTTTCAAACGTTTTCAAGATCTCATTGTAGATCTGCATTGCCAGGCTATAGTTTCCTGACGCAACTTCCAACTCGCCAAGCAAGCGTTTCGTCGCAATTTCCCTGCGGATAATGCCTGCTTGTTGTACGCGTTGCAGGCTCTCTTCCAGGTATCCTCGCGCCTTCTCTAACTGTTTTTGTTGCAATGCGGCTTCACCAAGAAAATAGAGACATTGTCCTATCATCGCTATCTCGTCTGTGCCTGCTAGAAGCGCCAGACTTTCTTCGACGAAGATTACTGCTTGCTGGATATTTCCCTGATCGCGTGTGAGGAGCGCTAAAACATAGAGGGGATGTGCCAGCCAGATTTCCAGGTGTAATTGCCGTGCTTCATCCATCGTTGATTGACTTAATTGCCGTGCTTCATTTGTTCTTCCTTGTGCTCGTACCACCATTGAGCGCATATGTCGGCTCTTCAGTGCCCATTCAGGCTGATCCAGGCTACGATAGATATGTTCACTCTTTTGATAAAGTTGTTCTGCTTCTCGATAGTCCCCCTGTTGATTGAGAATATCAGCGTGATCATGGGTCCAGCGTGCTTCATTAAAACGATCTTCGTGTGCTTTTGCAGCCTCCTCAACCCACGCATTCAAAGAAAGGCTATAGTGCCAGTAGCCACGCAGATCGAAGAACGATTGTAGCGCTTCACGAAAAGCTATCAGGCGTTCCCAATCTTGTTGTGCGTAACACTGCCATATATCCTCCCAGAAAAGTTCCACATCTTTTTCTAGTGACGGATAATTCTTTGACTCCCTTTGAGCACGTGCCAGACGGTGCGTGAGAGCAATATTTGCTACATGCGCAGCGAATTGTTGTGCTTTTGCCTGTTTTTCGTTCATGGGTTACCTGATAGTATCTGGTAGTTGCCAGCGAAATGTTTACCCCTGTCCATGCTCTTGCCAGAGTTGAGGTAAATCGCTGATAACGAATTTTCGGGTCAACTGGTGAATGCCATAGCGTGTTTGGTCAGGGAGGTGGTAGACGTCTAGAAGAGAATAGTCTATTAACTGACGAATAGCCTCCAGAAACTGCTGTTCGTTCTCAGCGATCTCCTCTAGCTCAGCCAGTTCCTCATGACTCACCGTCGTCACCACCGTCTTTCCGATATAAATAAGGATCAATTGGGCCTCTAATGAAAGCTCTTCCCAGCTTTGGCGAAAAACAAAGGGATAGATATTCCCTTTTGCCTGCTCCAACTCATGAAGCACATGCGTTGGGTCGAGATGCAATGCCTGAGCCACTACGAGTTTCATCGCTAAGGGGGCTCCTTGCGTCACGCGGTAGATATCAAGCAGCCTCTCCTGTGAAAGTGATAGGGAGTGATAGCGACCGCGCTGGGCAATATCCTGTTGGAGAAAAAAGAGTGAATCATCCTGGCTCAATTCGTGTAGAGAGAGAGGGAGCACAAAATCATGATGCACTTTCTGCCGACTCGTGACCAGCACACGACTCTTATTCAGAAAGCCGCGCAGTTTAGCAAGCAGTTCTTGAGCGTTATCAACCGTTTCAAGGTTGTCTACAAGGATCAGGTAGGGCGTCTGGCGCAGGAGTTGAGCCAATCTGGTATGCTTTTCCTCAACTGGGAGGGTGGGGATTTCCCAGTGATCGAGTTGTCGGGCAATTGCATCGAGTAGACGTTCAAAATCCAGTATGGCTTCGCTAATACGGACGATCGCGCCTCCGGTAAATTGTTCCTGTTTGGCACTTTCCCCGACAACTTTTATAAAAAACTGCTGTTTCAAAGCACGGCGAATAACTTCAACAACAAAGGCTGTCTTCCCCATTCCACCTAACCCATCAATGACAATTGCGGGCGCTCCCTGTGGATCAGCCAATGCAGACAGAAGTTGCCGCAAACGCTCTTCACGCCCGGGTAAATGATAGTATGGTTCGTCTGGAATATGCGATGGGAGAAAAACGGTGTCCCTATTGTCTGGTAACGTGGCTAATGAAGCCTGCGTTGTTCCCGGGTATCCAGCAGCGTCCAGAAACTCTTTTTTTTCGCCGTCAGTCAGAGCTAACAAAGCACACACGCGTACTGCATCTTGATAGGATATTCTATTCATGCCACTGATCCACTTATTTACGGTGCTCAGATCCACGAAAAGCTCCTCCGCAAGATGTGTCTGCGTGGAATGTTTTTGCTTGAGCAACCTTTTGAACACATCTCCAAATGTCATCTTCTCCATTGTTTATCCTCAGAGCGGTGTTCCTGTTATTGACGAAACGTCAATATATCCATCCATTTTTATGTTTCGCATCAAGCCTTAACAAACTATGCTATTACCAGATTTATCTATAGTAACGAATCAGGCGAACAGAAGTATCTAAAACCCTTCTGGCCCCTGATACTTGCAGGAATGTCGACGAGAAGGACAGAAGACATGATGACAAAACAACATACGTCAATCGCGATAATCGGAGGGGGCTGCGCTGGTTGGTCACTGGCGCTCGAACTGGCTCAGAGAAGCGTTTCATGTATCGTTATCGATCAAAATCCGCCTGCCGCTTTTGCGTCGACGCGTAACCAGGGATGGTTACAAAGTGGTGCTTTATATGCCATGCTAGAAGATCCTGTCACCCTGGACTTTTGCCAGCGAGGACATCATTTGATACGATCACAATTTGCTGACGTGATTCGCCCTGGCATTCCAGGATATTTCCTCTTCTATCGTCGAGAAGATTTGGAACAGGCTGTTGAGCAGTGCCATAGATATAATATTGCAGCGCGATCTGTCTCCATGCAAGAGCTAAGGAAACACGAGACTATCTTAGGAAAGAGTCGGCTTGCCTACGCGTTACAGGTGCCGGATGTTCCTCTGGATACCTCTAAACTATTACAAAAGGTTGCACATATGGCGTGTCAGAAGGGAGCACAATTTTATCCCGCTGAAGATCTGACCACTTTTTCTCCTCAGTGGGATGGTAAAAAATGGCATATCATGCTCGATCACGAGCACGAAATTGTGTGTAAAGGTATCGCATTGACATGTGGAGCATATATACCAGAAGCACTTGCAAAATGTAGCCCGGTGCAACCACATTTCAAGCGCACAAAGCATCCGGTCCTCGTGTTGCAAGGGGATGTTGCGAATTCGATGTTTATGATTCTGCATCAACCGCATAGTCCCCAGCTGATCCCCTTCAATGGTCCCCTGGGTAGAGGCGTTACCATTTGTCTCTCTCATGTCGAGGAAGAGATACGAGACTATCGGGACAAACAATTACCTCCTCTCTATCTGGAACAGTGTGCCGAGGCGCTGGCAGATTTTTATGAGGGCTTCAAAACTGCCGCTATCCATAATCAGTATCGGGCATATGCCTATGTTTGTCAAAAGCTTTCACTTGACACAAAGATGTCTAACGACAGGTACAGCAGAGGACCGGTCATCCAGTCATATTCTCCCTTCGATGAAATGTGGCAAAGTGTCTTCGTGTTTTATCCTGGGAAGTTTACTTCAGCTTTGATAGCTGCGGCTGACTGCATGAGGTTGTTGGAAGCCAGTCTGGGTGATCTCGCTGAGTGCAAGAGACAGAGCCCCCGGAGAACTCCCACCATGGCCCTACAGCAATATTATCATCAGCCTCAATATGCTCTCACGGTCAGGGGAGAGCGCCTGATCTTTGAGCCTGTTCTCTCTGGCAAAACAAGCGAGGTTTAATAAAAACCTCGCTGCGTGCTGGCATCCCTGATCATTTGTATGAGACAAGGGTGATAGATGTCAGCGCGAGAAGTAATCTCATCAGGTAAGGCCCATTGAACATCGTGATACTCTTCATTGGGACAAAGGAAAGGAATTTCGTTCTCGGTCAAAGGAAGCATCATCGTAATACTGATCATATGGCAACCGTTTTCGGTCGGGGCCTGTGCGCGTGTGTCCCACAGCAGATTGTAGATACCAATGAGAGTGAACCTGTCAGGATCGATCTCGATCTTTTCTGTATCGCAAAAAAGTTCTCGTAGCGCGTTGCGTTGAGCTGCAATCTGATAGAGTTCTCCTTTGCGCATACGTCCCCCGAAGCACCACCAGTCTTGCTGAGGCTCCCAGCTGCGTCGCCCAAGCAATATACGTTCTCCATGGACAGGCAGAATATCTACGCATGCAATTACCAGCGTATCCAGTGCCTGGCTATAAATGGCGTCAGGAAGAAGACCTCCCGTAGCAATTTCTTTCCCAGTGACATATTGTTTATTGGGGTGAGGGGTCACGAGCTGTGAGTAGTTATGAAAACTCAACTCCGCTCCTTTGTATCTAGAAAACAAACCTGTTCTAATAGTATAACAAAGGTAAAGGCCTCATTCAAGAAGAAACCTCACGAGAATCAATTCTCAGCTGAGACGATTTCTTTGACATTCTCGATCGCCCCTAGTGCTCTAAGAACTGCCTTCTGAGGCTCGGCCAGTCCTTTGATGCTCGTAATATTCATACGCTCATATGGAAGTTCGCTCTTAAGAACGTATCGACATCGGCGCTGTAGAACTTCCCATAAATGACAGGTACCATCGTCGCTGCCGCTGGCAAGTAAGGTGCAATCGGAGCTAAAGGACAGCGTCCAGATCGGAGCCGTATGTCCGCGTAGAATCGCGAGGTTTGCCCCTGAAGCGCTATCCCAAAGCCGTACGGTGGAATCGTGGCTGCCACTGGCGAGCATCGTACTGTCGGGACTAAATGTGACCGCCCAGATCGGCTGAGAATGACCTTCCAGCACATGTTGACAACGACCGCTACTCACCTGCCAGATACGCACGGTATGATCTTCGCTACTACTGGCAAGCATCTCGCCATTGGGACTGAACGCTATCGCCCAGATCGGGTTTGTATGCCCTTCCAGAATTGACAGACATTTACCTGTCGCAACATCCCATACACGGGCCGTCGTATCCTCACTGCCTGTAGCCAGAAACCGACCGTCAGGGCTAAATGCAATAGACCAGACGCGATTCGTATGGTCCTGGAGAATATGTACTGGTTGCTCTGTTTCTGTGTTCCATACGCGCACTGTCCGATCATCACTGCCACTGGCAAATGTCTTACCATCAGGATTGAAGGCGACTGAGCGAATGCGATTCGTATGGCCGCGTAAGCATCTGATCCGCCGCCCGAAGCGCATATCCCATAAACAGACCGTCTGATCATCACTGCCACTGACAAGCAGCAGGTTATCAGGGCTGAAGGCAATCGATTTCACACGATTCGTATGGCCGGTCAACGTGTAGATGTGTTGTGCTGTATGTACTTTCCAGATTCGTATTGTCTGATCATCGCTGCCGCTTGCGAGCAGCGTACTATCGCTGCTAAAAGCAAGTGCGCGAATCCAGGGGCTATGGCCTGAAAGCGTAGCCAGACTCTGTCCGCTTTTCACATCCCAAAGATGTACTATGCGTTCTCCGCTGGCGAGTACATTTTTCTGGGGACTGAAAGCAACTGAGCGTATTGAGGTGCTATATCCATGTAATGTCATCAAACAATGGCCGGTATTCGTCTCCCAAATACGCACTGTCTGATCGTGACTTCCGCTGGCAAGGGTCTTACCGGTTGGCGCAAAACTGACCGAGTTTACCCAATTTTTATGCCCCAGTAGGGTTTGCAATAAATGTCCCTCAACCACGTCCCATACACGTACAGTGCCATCCGCGCTGCCACTCACCAGATGCCTGTTATCGGGACCAAAAGCGAGAGAGCAGATCCAATTCGTATGCCCCGAGAGCACCTTCAAATTTGTTCCAGTTGCCAGATCCCAGATTCGTATACTGCGGTCATCACCTCCGCTGGCAATGGTACGTCCATCTGGACTTAAAGCCAGAGACCAGATCTGGCTGCTGTGCCCTGTCAGAACATGAATGCAGCGTTCTTCTTCAATTGCCCATATCCGCACGGTATGGTCGTCACTTCCACTGATCAGAGTTTTACCGTCAGGCGTAAAAGCAACCGCACGCACTGGATTTGTATGTCCGCTGAGTGTGTGAAGCAGCACACCATCGACAACGTTCCAGATACGGATTTCATGGTCTTCACTGGAACTGGCCAGGCGAGTGTTATCTGCGCTAAAGCTAATCCCACGAATGCGATGACGATGACCACGTAGGATATGAATACACTGCTCGTTGGCGACATGCCATACACGAATGGTTCGATCACTGCTGCCGCTAGCAAGATACGTGCCATCAGGGCTAAATGTGAGCCCCCATATCCAATCTGTGTGTCCAGAGAAAGTCGCAAAGAGCATCCCGTCGCTCACTCGCCAGAGACGAATCTCACCTGCATCCGTTCCCGCTGCTACAATTGTCCCGTCTGGACTAAATGCCACTGAGAGAATGCTGCCAAACATGTCAGTGAAGGTAGACCTGCTGAGGTCGGCATGGGTGAAGTTTACATCAACAAGTCTGGCTTCTCGTAAATAGGCCTGCCAGACTGGCAAAGAAGAGAAATCGGTACCGGCCAGATCAGCATTGATCTGAAGCAAGCAATTCAGTATATTTCCGGCCGCATAACCCGGTGGTAGCGTTATGGTATGGAGTACCGTCAGGAGGTGTTTGAGTTGCTGCTCGCGGTCGTTCTCTCCATACATGGTCAGGAGCGATTGTAGCAAAGGGTGCAGGATAAGACGAGCCTGGCTTTCGCGCACATAATCTTTCGTCACGGCTTTCATGAGCGCATACGTATTCAGCAGCTGAAACTGCTGGTGTGTCATTTCCGCAAGAACTCCCTCTACTAATCGCTCAACCATGTATTCCATGAGCACTGGCTGGAGGCTAAAGCCATTCCCGGTTTTCTCTAAAGGGATTGAACGCTGAAGCAGATCCAGTGTAGATGAGATTTGGGCCTTTGCTTTTTGCGAGATAATATCTTCTTTCAACTCTATAAGCGACTTTGGTTCCCGGTTGATTGCCAGCCAGTACATTAATTCTTTCTCGGAAGGAGCGAGACGTTGGAAATGCCAGTCGAGCAAACCACGCAAATCAGAGAAAATTTGTTCTCTACCATCCAGAAAAGCGGTGATGCTGCCGGAAAAGACTTTCTGGATATGCCTGGCGGCAAGCTCTAGTGCCAGGGGATTGCCATTGTAAAACTGAATGAGTCTCTGCCAGTCTTCGCTCGATCCGCGAAACTTCCCAAAGGCGGCAAAAATTTTCTTCCCATCCTTATAATCCAGCCCCCCCAATTTCAGTGAGCGAACCGGATGAATTCCCCCTTCCATTTGCGCGATGTCCTGAGGAGTTTCCCGACTGGTCAGCAACAAACAGCTTTGATGCGCAACTTCTCCAATCTGCCGAAAGAGTTGACCGTAACCCTCATACCCTTCACGGTACTGTGTTGCCTGCTTGCCACCTTCCAGGATAGTCTCGGCATTATCGAAAATAAGTAAACATCTATGTTTCTGTAGATAGTGAAGAAGATGTTCGATTTGTTCATCAATGCCTTTAGGGAGCATGATTTCTCGTTGATCTGAAAGAAATGAAACCAGATTGGTCAGAACCTCTGTCAGGCTAGGAGCATTGAGTAATCTTTGCCAGATAACATAGTCAAATTGTTGGCATATTCCGTGTGCTAGCTTGAGTGACAGGTCTGTTTTGCCAATGCCTCCTTTTCCCAACTTCATCATCGGTTCCGTCTGATTTTCATCGCCCTGGCCCAATTTGACCGACAACCAGGTCTTGCCTCCGCCTTTCATACCGACAATTGCGATAAGGCGATAATTCTCAACCAGTATCCATTGCTGAAGGGTATCCAGCTCTTTCGACCGCCCAAAAAAATTACTCACCTCTGGCGCATTTCCCCAATCTATGCGGGGAGTATGCTGGCCATTTTCCGTCTGGCTGCTGGCTGCTACGGGTGATTGACGCTGGCCTGCCCCTTTGAGCGTTTCACAGATCTCCTCCACAATTTCATTCCACACCTTATCTCTGTTCAGTGCATGTGCTACCGGTTGCTTGTCACGTGGCAGATATTGCAAATCAGCCAATGGCGCTTCGTGGAGGAGAGGCGTTGCCCGTAGAAGAATGGGGATAACAATTGCCTCACCAGCCTGAGAGCGAGCGAGCGCATGTTGCATCTCTTGCTCACATTCAGCATTGGCACGGTAATCCGCACTCATGAGAAGGAGGATGAGTACGGCGTTATTCAGTGCTCTATCAAGTACCTCGCGCCGCCGACTACCCACCTCTATTTTTCCTTGATGTACGATGCTGATGGTGCCCTGTTTTTGCAGTTGTGTAAGATAGGTCTCAAGCTCTTTCAAGAAAGCCACGTCTTCACGGGCATAGGAAATGAAAAGCACAACAGGAGCGCTCGCATTCTGATTCATAGCTGCCGTCCTCAGGTTAGGAAACAATACTATTTTTTTTGTTGCTTGTAACTCTTCAGGGCATTTCGCTGGAAACACTGAGCCGTCAAAAGGGCAACCTGAAGAGTTACTGCCACAAATTACTTCTTCGACATCCCTGCAAATACTGCTGTTATGATCCAAAGAGCAATGATAAATTCCAGGATTGCTGCTATGATACAGATAGGTCCAAGCCAGCGGATAAACGCATGACCATATGTTCCGTCAGCCCTGCTCCAGCGTTGAAAGTAATTGGTCGTATATGCGGCATAGGTGACCAACCCGCTAATGAGCAGGCCCAGCAGTAACAGAATAACTCCGCCAGCTATGTTGCTGGACGGATTCTCGTAGCTGCTGATTGAAATACGGGACGTGAGCAACAGTATGCCATAGACGATACCTATCAGCCCTACAATGCCAGATAGTATCGTAGATGTGGTCGGGTATACCCTTGGTAGCCTCCAGAAAACTCTTATTAATGCTCCAGCCATTATTACTACTCCTTTGCATGCTAAAAAACGCCGTGGGAGTATCTTAGCATACCAGGGGGATGAAGGAGATATCCAAACATTAACATCTAGTTATCTTTTTTTTTCATGGCCCATTTCATCCGTGGGAACGTCTGTATGAGACTCCCTGGTATGTTCGATTGCCCCCAATGCTTTTAACGCGTTCTTCTGAAAGAGCGTTAAACCTGTTGTGCCGGTAATATTCATACCTTCGTATGGCCTTTCGCCTCTGAGCGTTTTGATCTGCTGATACGTTTCCATACTCCACAGGTGAACTGTGCCATCATGGCAACCACTGGCTACTATCATTCCGTTATGGCTAAAGCCGATGGACCAGATCCAACTGGCATGTCCTTGTAATGTTGCAAGACACTGACCTGTCTGTACTGACCATAGTTTTACGGTTTGATCTTGACTTCCACTGGCGAGAACCAGACTATTCGGGCTAAAGGCCAGTGTTCTCACCGCATGCGTATGATCCTGAAAAATACCGATGCATTTTCCTCTGCTGAGATCCCATAAACGCACGGCCTGATCATCGCTACTGGCCAGGTAATGTTTATCAGGACTGAATGCTATCGCCCGGATGTTCTGGGTATGTCCTTGTAGTACACTGCTACGCTGGCCGCTATGCACCTCCCATAGTTGGATAAGATACTCTTCATTCCCACTGGCGATAGCGTTTCCATCATCGCTAAAGGCAACCGGGCCGATGAGATGATCATTATGCCGAATAGCAAAACATTGCCCGGTGTCGATGTTCCATTGTCGTAGCGTTTGATCATAGCTGCTACTGACAAGTGTTGTGCCATCGGAGCCAAAGGCGATAGCACTGACAAGGTTCGTGTGTCCCACTAAAACCTTTATGCACTGCATTGTCGAGATATCCCACATGCGAATAGTACGATCCTCGCTACAACTCGCAAGATAGCGTGCATCACTACTAAAAGAGACGGCCCTGATTCTGTTGGTATGCCCATGGAGAATCGCTATATTTTGCCCGGTGCGGATGTTCCATATACTGACGGTGTGATCGTCGTTGCCAGATGCGAGTAACATATCATGTGGGTGAAAGGCGACAGACCAGATCTGCTGATGATATCCCTGCACTGTTTTTATGCAATGCCCAGTGCTGCTATCCCAAAAACGCACCGTCTGATCTTCACTGCCACTGACAAGCATCTG
>Ga0310811_10009319_pt1 | contig 12664 bp, 8 predicted proteins | sample YCmetagenome_FD_207642 | JGI IMG/M metagenome (GOLD analysis project Ga0310811, IMG submission 207642) | Soil microbial communities from experimental microcosm in Duke University, North Carolina, United States - YC | ecosystem: Engineered > Artificial ecosystem > Soil microcosm > Unclassified ... | reverse complement strand
CCAATTCTCGCCTTGACCAGGTCGGCCGGCATTCCGGTCGCACCGAGATTGCTGACCGTTCCCTGCCAGGACAGCGACACGCCCTTGGCATCCGATTTGGCAGTCACGTCCCAGGTGCCCTGTCCGGCAAGCGGCTGGCCGGCCAAGGCCGAGAACACAGCGAAGTCCGGCACGGTGATGGTCGCCTTCCCGTCTCCGACCCGGCTCGCCAGGACGTAGGAGCCCTCGCCCTTCACCGACGCCGGAGTGGTTCCGAGATCGAGCGACGTCACGGTGACCTTGCCGTCGGCAAAGCCGAGATTGGCTTGCAGCCGTACCGGACCCGAGGCGGGCAGCTGCGCATCGATTGCCGCCAGGGAGACGTCGTCGACGGTGCCCGACAGGACGACCGAGCCCTGCGGCAGCGTCGCCACCGATCCGAGATCGGCCTTGATCTGCAACTGCAGGCCACGCCAGATGACACCGCCCGCCAGGGGGCCAAGCGCGCCCGGTTCGCTCGACGCGACCGTCGCCGTCGCATCCAGGCGGTCGCCCGTCCGGTCGTAGCGCGCCGATGCGTCGACCGTAAGCGGCGCGGTGGCGAGCTTGAAGGCGTTCAGCACGACGAGCTTGTCATCGATCGTTGCGTCGGCATCGAGGCGGATGGGAGCGCGCAGCGCGTCAGCCACCGGGTTCCGCGGCAGGCCGGGCGCCGCCGAGTCGATGCGGGCGACGACACCGGTCGCGCCGCCCTTGGGCTCCCAGGTGAGCTTCCCGGTGACGCGGACCGCGTCGGCCGCCGCGACGTTCAGCTCGGCGTTGCCGGTGTGGGCATCGCCGCGCGCCACCAGGCGCATCGACAGGTCCTCGATGTCGGGCCGCTCGAGCAGCACGGCGACGACCCCGCCACGCTGCTCGGTCAGGCTGACCTCGCCGTCGACCGATTTCTGCCGGGCGTCGAATTGGACATTGGCTGCGAGCTTGCCGGCCGGCCCATCGATGCGCGTGCCGTCGAGCACCAGCCTTCCCTTCACGAGGTCGGGTGGCAAGTGTGCGTTGCCCGTGATCTTCCAGCGCGAATCGATGCCGGCCAGCGCGGCGCCGAGATGGAGGTCGGCAATCGATAGGTTCTGAAGATCGACCTCGACGGGCAGCGACAGGGGCTCGTTGCTCTTCTGCGTGTCCGGCTGCTTGTCGGGCAGCGGCGGACGCACGACGCTGATTCGATCGGCAGAGAGCACCTCGATCTGCAGTCGCCGCGCGAGCAACGGCATGAACGACCAGCGAAGCCGCAGATTCTCGGCGGTCAACCACGGGCCGTCGCGATCGCGATAGGCGAGCCGCTCGATCGTCAGGTCGGTCGGAAAGAAGCCGTGAAGGCCGACGATCTCCAGGCCGCCCTCTTCCGTCGTCGTTAGCTCGGACACCAGGGAAGCGAGCGCGCGCTGACCCGGCGCGGTCTGAAGTGCCGCGAAGGCGAACGCGAGGACGGCCACCAGGCCGACGACGATCCTGCCGAGGAGTCGCAGCCAGCGCATCAGAAGGCCTGGCCCAGGCTGACATAGACGCCGAACGCCGGGTCGCCTTCGCGCCGGTTCACCGGGAAGCCGACATCGACGCGCACCGGCCCGAAGTCGGTGTAATAGCGGATACCCGCGCCCGCGCCCACCCGCGGCGCGAACAGCGAGAAGTCGGGAAAGAAATACGGATAAGAGCTGCCGGCATCGACGAACGCCACGGCGCCGAACGCCTTGCCGATGCGCTGGCGCAATTCGACGCTCGCCTCGACGACGCTGGCGCCGCCCAGCGGATTGTTGAACGCATCACGCAACCCCGCGCTCTGGTAGACGAAACCGCGCACCGAGCCGCCGCCGCCGGCATAGAAGTACTTGTCGGGCGGAATGCCGCCGATGCTGATCGCCGGCTCGCTGCCGAGCGAGGCGCGGGTCGCCAGCACCGTCCGCCCCGGCTCGGCGAGATCGAAATAGCTGCGACCGGTGACGCGCAGAACGGTGAAGAAGTCAGTGGTGGCGACCCACGGCGTCACGTCGACATCGATGCGATAGCCCTTGGTCGGATCGACGTCGCTGTTGGCGCGATTGTAGAGGATGGAGAACGGCAGGCCGATCAACTGGTAATCCATGGTGATGCCGTTGCGCGTGATGCGCGACAGCTCCCCGGCAAGCCCCAGCCGTGCCGTGATCCTGGGCGAGATCACCCGATCGAACCCGGCGTAGGTCGTCGCCGCTTTGCGCGTGTAGGCGTCCAGCACCTCGCGCAGGGCCGCCGCCTCCAGCCGGGCGTCCTGGCCGGACAGCCACCAATCCGGCTTGCGGAACGCGGCGCGGAAGGCGAACCCCGTGTCGAGGATGGCATAGCCCTGGCCGAGATGATTGATCTCCGCCGACAGGCGCAGGCTCTCCGCCTGGCCGAACAGGTTGCGATGAGTCCAGAAGCCGTTGAGCGCAAAGCCGAGCTGCGTCTCGTAGCTGATGCCGAACCCGATCGTCCTTGGCGCCCGGTCGGTCAGCTCGACATCGAACGGCAGTTGACCGTTGGCGTCCAGGGCCGTTGCCTGGTTGATGCGTACGGAATTGAACGTTCCGAGCGAGGTCAGCCTGCCGCGCATCGCCTCGACCTTGTCCGGGTCGTACGGCTCGCCTTCCTTGAACGGAACTCGCCGCTGCAGCCACACCGTGTCGACCTTGTCGGTGCCGGAGAACCGCACGGGTCCCATCCTGGCGACCGGTCCGGTCTCGACGGTGAAGGTGATCTCCGCCGCGTGCGTGGCGTGATCGACCACGACCTCGCGCTTGATTTGCGCAAGGGCGTAGCCGTGCCGGCGCAGTTCGCCGAGCAACTTGCCCTGGGCGGCGATGATGGCGGCGGCGTCCGCCGGGTCACCCGGCGCGAGGCCGAGCTTATCGCGATCGATGTCGGGCAAGGAGCTCTGCGACTGCGGCGGCCGGATCGCAATGTCGGTGACGCGAAAGCGCGGTCCGGTGGCGACGTCGACCGCGAACGAGACAGGGGCGTTCTCCGGACGGGCATCGACGGCGTCGAGCGCGCTGGCCTCGGTGATCGGGCGGTTGTCGACCGTGGCCTTGATCGTCGCGTCGTAAAAGCCGCGCGAGCGCAGCGCGTTGTTGATCCGGGCAACGACCGACTGTGCGCCCTGCAGCAGGCTGAGGCTGTCGCCCGACAGTGGCTGCGATTTTTCGAAACCCTCGACGAGTTCCTTGAGCTCGCCCTGCATTGCCTCGTCTCCTGTCACGACGAGGGCGATGCTGCCGGTTCGCGCCTCGGCGATCCCGCACGGTCCAAGGAGGAAGACAGTCGTCACCAGGACGCAGCCCAGCCAAGCCCATCCCCTGGTGTGCAGGCACCAGACCACACCGAGTGCATAGCAACGACGCATATCTACCGTATATCAACGCTCGGCGGCGCGAATGGATGCGTGCCGCAGCGGAATTGTGCCAGACTTGAGCCAGCGAGGAGACCGCGATGACCGACCTGTGGATTCAACCGACCGGTGGCGCGCTGGGCGCCGACATCAATGGTGTCGACCTCTCCAGGCCGATCAGCGATGCCGCCTTTGCGCACATTCTGCAGGCCTGGGGCGAGCATCTCGTCCTGCGTTTCTCGGGGCAGAAGATCGACGATGCCATGCTGATGGCCTTCAGCGCGCGCTTCGGCGAGCTCGATCGCGTCCCGATCGCCGCCGCCAGCCTCGACCGCACCAATTCGGGGCTGTCGACGGACGCCGAGGCCTGGGTCGCGGTGATCTCCAACGTCATGCAAGCCGGTAAGCCGGTCGGAGGCCTGGGAAACTACGAGCTCGTCTGGCACACCGACATGTCCTACAACCCCTTGCCGCCGCGCGCGAGTCTGCTCTACGCGCTGGAGGTGCCGCCCGATGGCGGCAACACTGGTTTCCTCAACATGTATTCTGCCTACGAGACGTTGCCGGACGATCTCAAGCGCGCCATCGACGGCAGGACCTGCATCCACGATTCCAGCCGGAACTCGGCAGGCGAGCTGCGCAAGGGCTTCCAGCGCACACTCGATGTCCGCCAGACTCCGGGCGCGGTCCATCCCCTCGTCCGCCGACACCCGGTGACCGGGCGCAAGGCACTGTTCCTCGGCCGCCGGCCCGGCGCCTACATCCACGGTCTGTCGATCGAGGACAGCGAGGCGCTGCTCGACGCGGTGTGGAAGCATGCCACACAGGAACGCTTCGCGTGGTACCAGAAGTGGCGCGTCGGCGACCTCGTGATGTGGGACAATCGCTGTGTCATGCATCGCCGCGACGCCTTCGATGAAAGTTTGAATCGCCTGATGCATCGCACGCAGATCGTCGGCGAGGCGGTGCTGGCTGGGTAATTTCCGTCATCCTGAGTAAGGCGCGGTTTACCGCGCCGTTAGCGAAGGATCTCATCGCCGTTGGCCGCAAGTGTGCTTTGAAACATCCGGCGATGAGATCCTTCGCTACGCTCAGGATGACAAAAGATCCTTACTGCAGCCTCAAGGATCCCTCGCTGCGCTCGGGATGACACCGTTTCGTCACTGCTACTTCTTCCCCGGCATCCTGATCGCCGCGCTGCGCCGCTCGACCATCGTCTCCTCGAAAGCGCGGGGATAGCGGTGCGGTTGGGCCGATACCTTGTTCAGCCGCTCCAGCGCCTCGGCCGGCAAGCGCCAGCCGCCGGCGCTCAGCGTCTCGCCGAGCTGTTGGACGTTGCGCGCGCCGACGATGGCGCTGGTGATGGCCGGCTGGTCCATCACCCAGCGCAGCGCCGTCTCGGCCGGTGAGCGGTTGATCTCGCGCGCCGTGTCGAGCAGCGTCTGCAGTATGTCGGCGTGATTGTGGGCGAAGAAGCGGCCCTGCGAGCCCCAGCCTTCGGTCGACCGCGTGCCGTCGGCCTTGAGGCTGCCGGGCTTGTATTTGCCGGCGAGGTAGCCGCCGGCGAGCGGCGACCACACGACGACGCCCACACCCTTGGCCTCGCAGGCCGGCACCAGCTCCTCGTCGATGTCGCGCACGACCAGGCTGTATTGCGGCTGGTAGGCGTCGAAGCGCACCCAGCCGTTGGTGTCGCTGATCCACAGCGCCTCCATCATGCGCCACGTCTCGTAGTTGGAGCAGCCGGTGTAGAGCACCTTGCCCTGGCGCACGAGGTCATCGAAGGCGCGCAGCATTTCCTCGAGCGGCGTCTGCACGTCGACATGATGGATGAAGTAGAGGTCGATATAGTCGGTCTGCAGGCGGCGCAGACTGTCCTCGACCGCCTGCTTGATGTGCAGGCGCGACATGCCCGAATCGTTGACCCGGCCGCCGGTCGGATTGAACACCTTGGTGGCCACGACAGCGTCCTGCCGGCGGCCCTTCAGCGCCTTGCCCAGGATCGTTTCCGACACGCCGCCGACATAGGTGTTGGCGGTGTCGAAGAAGTTCACGCCGGCGTCGAACGCGGCATGGACCATGCGCGCCGCCTCGGCCTCGTCGGCGCCGTTGCCGAATGTCATGGTCCCGAGACAGATCTCAGAGACCTTGAGGCCGGCCCGGCCGAGACGACGGTAATCCATGGTGGTTCCTTCTTTTTGTCATCCCTGAGCGCAGCGAAGGATCTCATCGCCCCAGCTTCAGAGCACACTCGTGCCAGGCGGCGATGAGGTCCTTCATTTCGTTCAGGACGACGGAAGTACAGAGGCCTCGGCAGCGGATGATCACAGCCCCAGCATCGCCTTGGCCAGCACGTTCCTCTGCACTTCGGACGAGCCGCCGTAGATCGTGGTCTTGCGGGTGTTGAAATAGCGCGGCGAGACGTCGTCGACGTATTCGCCGCCGACCGGGACGACGTTGCTGTCGTAGTTGCGCAGCTCGGTGAACGGTGCGCCGTACCAGCCGACCGCCTCGACGGCGAGCTCGGTCACCTTCTGGCCGACCTCGGTGCCGCGCATCTTGACCACCGAGGCCATGTTGCCCGGCGCGTCGCCGGTCTTGAGGCTCGAGTAGAACATCAGCTCGTTCATCTCGACGGCGTCGATCTCCATCTCGAGCTGCGCCATCTTCTCGCGCCAGGCAGCGTTGGCGGAGAGCGGCTCGCCGGCATCCATCTGGCTCGTCGACAACGTCTGCAGATGGCGAAACGCCTTGCGCAGGCGCGGCCCATGGGCCTGGCCGCCGCGCTCGAATTCGAGCAGGTACTTGGCGTAGGTCCAGCCCTTGTTCTCCTCACCGACCCGGTTCTCGACCGGCACCTTGACGTCGGTGAAGAACACCTGGTTGACCTCGTGGCGCATCGGCGTGCGCGTGCCGTCGACCAGGTAGATCGGATCGATCCTGATGCCCGGCGACTTCATGTCGATCAGCAGGAAGGAGATGCCCTCCTGGCGCTTGCCCTCGTTCGAGGTGCGCACCAGGCAGAAGATCCAGTCGGCGAAATGCGCGTTGGTCGTCCAGATCTTCTGGCCGTTGACGATGTAGTGGTCGCCCTGGCGCTCGGCCTTGGTACGCAGGCTCGCGAGATCGGAGCCCGAGCCCGGCTCGGAATAGCCCTGGCACCACAGTTCCTCGGCAGCGGCGATCTTAGGCAGAAAACGCTTCTTCTGCGCCTCGCTGCCGTACTTCATCAGCACGGGCGCCACCATCTTGATGCTGAACGACGAGAGATAGGGCGAATCAGCGCGCGCCATCTCCATCTCGAAGATGAATTTCTGCGTCGAGTTCCAGCCCGTCCCGCCATGCTCCTTGGGCCAGTTGGGACAGAGCCAGCCGCGCTCGGCGAGCTTCCTCTGCCACTGCAGCAGGCGTTCCTTGGAGACGTGGCTTGTGCGGCTGCGCCGGCTCTCCTCCGCCACCTCGGCCGGCATGTTGGCGGTGATCCAATCGCGCACTTCCTTTTGGAAGGCGAGTTCCTCGGCGTTGAAGGACAGGCGCATGGCTCAGAGCCCCAGCATGACTTTCGACATGATGCCGCGCTGAACCTCGGACGAGCCGCCGTAGATCGTCATCTTGCGGCCGTTGAAGTAGCGCGGCGCCAGCACGTCGACGCCCTCCGGCCCGATCGGCTCGACGTTGGCGTTCCAGGCGCGCTGCTCAGGGAACGGCTGGCTGTAGTAGCCGGCCGCCTCGACCGCCGATTCCTGGACCTGCTGCATCACCTCGGTGCCGCGCAGCTTGATCATCGACGACAGCGGCCCCGGGTTCTGTCCCGAGGCGAGCCGCGAATAGAATTCCTGCTCGAACATCTCGAGGCCGGAGATCTCGATGTCCATGCGTGCGAGCTTCTCGCGCCACGACACGTCGGCCATGATCGAGTCCTCGCCGTCCGGCATGGCCTGCGACAGCCGCTTCAGCCGCTCGAACGCCGAGCGCAGGCGCGGGCTGTAGGGATTGCCGCCGCGCTCGAACTCGAGCAGGTACTTGGCGTAGGTCCAGCCCTTGTTCTCCTCGCCGACGCGATTCTCGACCGGCACCCTGACGTCGGTGAAGAACACCGAGTTGACCTCCTGCGTGCTGGCGCGGTTGCCGTCGGCGGTGATGATCGGCTCGACCGAGATGCCCGGCGTCTTCATGTCGATCAACAGGAAGGAGATGCCCTCCTGCGGCTTGCCCGCGCTGGAGGTGCGCACCAGGCAGAAGATCCAGTCGGCGGTCTGCGCCAGGGTCGTCCAGGTCTTCTGGCCGTTGACGACGTAATGGTCGCCCTCGAGCACCGCCTTGGTGCGCAGCGAGGCGAGATCGGAGCCCGAGCCGGGCTCGGAGTAGCCCTGGCACCAGATCAGGTCGGAATTCAGCATCGGCGGCAGGTGGCGCGCCTTCTGCTCGGGCGAGCCGTACTTCATGATAACCGGCGCGCACATCTTGGGGCCGAACGGCGAGGTGCCGGGCGCACCGGCGCGCGCCATCTCCATCTCGAAGATGTACTTCTGCGTCGTCGTGAAGCCCGGCCCGCCGAATTCCGTCGGCCAGCCGGTGCACAGCCAGCCCTTCTTGGCCAGCCGCTTCTGCCAGTCGATCAGCCGCTCCTTCGGCATGTAGGCGTTGCGGGCGACCTTCAGCTCGCCGACGATCTCGGGCGTCAGGTTCTCCTTCAGCCAGTCGCGCACTTCCTGCTGGAAGGCGATCTCTTCCTTGCCGAATGTCAGGTCCATTGGGGGCTCCTCTCAGGGCCGAAAAGTACCGCGCAGGGCTCGCGGGCGTAACCCCTTATCATTGCTCCGATGAAAATGGGGCGGGTTACCGCCCCATTTTCATCGGAGGCAAGCACGAATGAGCTCACGCCACCTTCTTTGCGAGGTGCGGGAACATGGCGACCCGGGCCGTCTCGTCCATCTCGGTCTTGAAGGTGTAGCGGTCCTTCAGGGCGAGGGTGCGGACGGCGGCCGGCCGGGCGCTGATCTCGGCGAGGTGGCGCTGGACGTTGGGCAGCTTCGCCGCCGCCTCCTGGCCGAGCACAAACGGCGTCAGCCGCGACCAGCCCCACAGCGCCATGTCGACGACGGTGTAGGTGTCGCCGCACATGTAGCGCTGCTCGCCGAGGTGGGCGTCGACGATGCCCCAGTGGCGCTCGGCCTCGAAGGCGTAACGGTTGACGGCGTAGTCGTTGGGCTTGGGCGCATAGGTCTTGAAATGCACCGCCTGGCCCGAATAGGGGCCGATGCCCGACGCCACGAACATCAGCCACGACAGCATCTCGCCGCGTGCCTTGAGGCCGGGCGCCGGCAGGAAGGTGGCGGTCTTCTCGGCGAGGTAGAGCAGGATCGCGTTGCTGTCGAACACCGTGGTGTCGCCGTCGACGATCGCCGGCACCTTGGCGTTGGGATTGACCGCCAGGAAAGCCGGCGTGTGCTGCTCGCCCTTGCGCGTGTCGACCGGCACGATCTCGTAGGGCAGGCCCATCTCTTCGAGGCACAGGGCGACCTTCGTCGGATTCGGCGCCGTGTTGAAATAGAACTTGATCATGATGTCCCCTCCTGGATTGCAAAGGCCATGCAGGCCCTACTCCGGCTTGGCACCCGATGCCTTGATGATCGGATCCCAGAACGCCATCTGGTCATCGTAGAACTTCTTGGCCGACGTGGGTGTAGAATCATCGACCACGTCGATGGCGAGCTCTTGGTGCGAGCCACCAGGTAAGCTGCTTCACGGCCTGATTGAAGGCGGCATTCAGCTTGTCGATGATCGACGAGCAGGTAGCTCGCTCTACGGCTATGCTGCACCCTGACAACCCTCGCGGGGACATAGGAGGAAACACCATGGCAAAGCGCATCAATCGCGCCATCGAGCTCCTGCAAGCCGACCAGGCGATCTACTACGACGGTCCCCATACCGGGCATGTGCTGACCTACGAGCAGGGCCGCAAGGACGCCAAGACGTGGGCCGACTACATCAATGTCGGCATGGAGCACGGCGACTTCGACATGAAGGGGCTGTCCGACTACATGCGTGGCCTGGTCGATGGCGGCCCGACCAACTCGGGCCATCGCACGCCCACCGTCATCGTCGAGGCGCCAGTCAACGGCATCGACGGTCCGAACGTCGCCTACAACGCCTGGCAGTTCCGCCAGATCCTGGGACGCGGCGTCCACGGCATCCTGCTGTGCCAGGCGGAATCGGTCGATGCCGTGCGCGAGTTCGTGCGCGCCTGCCGTTTCCCGCACCACAAGGCAGGCGTCGACAAGCTCGGGATCGGCAGCCGCGGGCGCGGCTCGGAGCCGACGGCGGCGCCGATCTGGGGGATCGATCAGATGGAGTATTTCGCAAAGTGCGAGCCGTGGCCGCTCAACCCCGAGGGCGAACTGCTGCTCGGCGTCAAGATCGAGAGCCCGCCCGGTGTCGCCCATTGCGAGGAGATCCTGGCGGTGCCTGGATTGGGATTCGCCGAGCTGGGCCCCGGCGATCTCGGCCTGTCGCTCGGTTACACCAGCCTGCAGCGCCGCCCCTACCCGCCGGAGATGGAGGAGGCCCGCGCGCGTGTGTTCTCCGCCTGCAAGTGGAACCGCCTCGCCTTCCTCGAAGGCGCCACGCCCGACAAGATCGCCGCCAGCCTCGACGAAGGGGTCCGCGTGATCTCCGGCCACAATCCGGAGTCGGCGAAAGTCGGCCGCGCCCATCAGAAGCGCACCATGCCCGTGTAGGAATTGCACAGGCGCCGCATCCAGAAAAAAGCGAGCCCGACTGCGGCGACGAGGGATTGACACATGAAAATGTCCATCCTTTCAAAGCTTGGTTCACGTCCTCGGGCGCCTCGCCCGGTGAGGAGCAGGGAACTCGAACAGGGAAGGCAAAAAAATTAACAGGGATTTTGGCGGCACCAGATCAGGGAAAACACCAGAACAGGGAATGCCTTGCGTCAGCGGCGCGTCGGTTGGCGTCGATGCTGGAGATCATGGGCAAGGGTCGTCCTTCGCAGTTTCACGCTCCGAGCTATCACGACCCTGCACGCGCGGGCAGACACACCAGCCGAACTGGCTCGCTGCCGCAGCCACGAGCGTGTGCAATTGATTGCATGCGCCCACCTGCGGCACAGCATCGTCCATCCCTCTCCTGTCGTCGGGCACTTACCGGACGGAGAGGACACTCAGATGGCGATCACCACGCCGTCGTGGCCGGGATCGGCGCCGCCGTCGAGGCCGTTGTCGTGGATGCGGATCGCGTGCACGGCGGCGAAGCCGAACGTGTAGGGGCTGCGCACCACGGGATAGCCGTCGGCCTGCAGCTCGCGCTCGACGCGGCCCTGGATGCGGTTGGAGATGTCGATCGTGTCGGAGGTCGCCGAGAAGCGCGGCGCGCTCACCGCCTCGACCATGGTCATGTCGAAATCGAGCGCGTTCAGCACGACATGCAGCACGCCCATGGCGATCTGCGTGGCGCCCGGTGCGCCGATCACGAGATGCGGCTTGCCGTCCTTGAAGATGATCGACGGCACCACCGAGCTGAAGCGCGCCTTGCCAGGGGCGACCGAGCCGGCGCGGCCGGGCCGCGGGTCGAACACGCCCATGCAGCCGTTGTACATGAAGCCCAGGCCTGGCGTGACGACGCCCGACGGCATGCCGAGCGAATGGGTCATCGAGAAACAGTTGCCTTCCTTGTCGAGCACCGAGATGTGCGTGGTGTCCTTGGAGACGGCGCCGGAATTGAAGCGCGGCACCTCGGCCTTCACCCGCCGGGCGATCTCGCCTGCCATGGTCCGGGCGTATGATTTCGAGATCAGCCGATCGACCGGCACCTCGACGAACCTCGGATCGCCGACATGGGCGTCCTTGTCGATCGTCGCCCGCTTCATCGCCTCGCTGACGACGCGCAGGTACTCCGTCGAATTGTGCTCCATCGCTGCGAGATCGAAGTTCTCGAGGATGTTCAGCATCTCGAGCAGCATGACGCCGCCGCCCGGCGGCTGGTTGGTCGAGACGCGATAGCCGCGATAGCCGCCCCACAGCGGCGGATTGCGCACCGGCTTCCAGGCGCGCAGGTCGTCGAGCGACAGCAGCGCCTCGTTCTTCCGCATGTCGTCGGCGATCGCCTGAGCGATCTCGCCCGAATAGAAGACGTCGGCGCCGCCCCTGGCGATGGCGCGTAGGGTCTGGCCGTAATCGCGATTGACGACCCGGTCGCCGACCCGCTTGGGCGTGCCGTCCGGACGGCAGTAGAGCGTGCGCGCCGCATCGGTGAAGCCGGTGCGCTCGTGATTGGGCGCCCGGCCGAAGGCACCGTCGTCGCTCCACCAGTAGTGCACGTGCGGCCGCACCGTCCAGCCGCCCTCGGCCCAGGCGATCGCCGGCTCGACGATGCGCGACCACGGCAGCTTGCCGTGCTCCTGGTGGGCCTCGTAGTACATCTTGAGATTTGCCGGCGCGCAGATCGACTTGTAGCCGATGTCGTTCACCCGGCCCTTCAGGATGAAGCCGTAGCCGTCGCGCGCCTCGCTCTCGATCAGGTTGGCCCACATGTCGGGGCGCGCGCCGAGCGGCGCTGGGGCGTGGGCGTCGATGTAGCCGTGGAATTTCTTGCCCGGCATGTAGATGGCGCAGCTGCCGAAGCCGGCAATGCCGCACATCAGCGGATCGACGACGCCCTGGACCAGCGCACAGGCAATACCGGCATCGACGGCGTTGCCGCCTTCGCGCAAAACGTCCGCGCCCGCCTCCGTCGGCTCGGGCTGCGGTGCCACGATCATTGCCTTCTTCGCATAACGCACGATGCTTCCTCCCGACACGAGCTGGTCACCCTACTCCGAGACCCTCTCTCGGGGCAGCACTGAACTCATTCTCATGTTCAGAGGACCGCGGGCGTTTCGCCCGCTCATGGGCTCGAGCGGGCGGCACGCTCCCGGACAAGAAGAGAGCATGAGCGGGCGAGACGCCCGCGGTCCTCTGAACATGACCATGAGCGGGCGGGCCGCGTCGCTGAGCGGCTTGTCGGCAGCCTTGCCAATGACCAATCCCACCGTTTGACACTGGCCAATCGGCCGATGTCGGGTTAGGGATGCAGTTGCGCAAAAAGCGCATGGATGATGATCACGTCTCGGTAATGAATAAGGGGGTTTTGTCATGATGCAATCAAGCCGCCGGTCGGCCTTGAAGCTGCTGGGGGGCGCCGCACTCACAGCGACGGCGATGCCGGTGCTGCCGGCGATGGCACAGACGGATCTGGTCGTGCCGAACAGCTATCAGAACTTCA
>Ga0310811_10009315_pt1 | contig 12666 bp, 11 predicted proteins | sample YCmetagenome_FD_207642 | JGI IMG/M metagenome (GOLD analysis project Ga0310811, IMG submission 207642) | Soil microbial communities from experimental microcosm in Duke University, North Carolina, United States - YC | ecosystem: Engineered > Artificial ecosystem > Soil microcosm > Unclassified ... | reverse complement strand
TCGTTGTGCTCGTGGGCGGCGCGGGCGCCGCTTATCTCGTCAGGCGCCACGCTCTGGCCGAGGAACGCAGCCTCAACACCGGCACCTACCCGTCAGGCACAAGCTTTAGCGCCGATATCGGGCAGATCGTTACCTACGGTGACATCATCATGGCCAATGAAGGCACGAAACCGATCTCGATCCAAAGTGCCGAGTTACTGACCGACGGCTCCGGCGCTGACGTCGAGGACGTTCGCCTGCTCGACCCGGACGACGTACCCAAAGGGTCCCTAGTGGGAACGGCCCACGGCTACGACCCGCCGGCGGCGGCGAAACACCTTCCCGCCGTGATGGAGCCGACCAGCCCCGACCGGAAGAAGGCGTATCAGCTCCTGTACGGGATACGAGTAAAAACAGCCGCACCGGGCTGGTTTCACTCCGTGCGCATCCGCTACAAGGTCGGCGACAACGAATACCAGCAGACTGCCGTCTATCGTTTGCTGCTCTGTACACCTAAGGGCATTATTTGCCCACTCCCGCCGAGACCGACGTTCAACTGACGCATCAACGGGGCGGAGCCACCATCGGCTCCGCCCCAGCTCTCTGCTACCAGGCGGCCATCTCGCCGTGGGCTACGGCAACCAAGTCGCCGTCGTGCGCCCATCCGCCGACCTTCGCTAAAGGCACCCGACAAGAGGCGCCGTACCGCCCACGTACGCCAGCGAACGCTTGCGGAGCAACGTGCGGTCCATAGCAGTACAGCGAACGACGGCGGGTCGACTCTCGCCGAGATCGCGATGATGCACCCCGTCGGGCTGGTCGCCGGCGGCGTGGCGGGCGCCGGCTTCGTCGTCGCCGGCACGGTCGTGACAGCGGCGGCCGCCGTGGTCGGCGGGTGCGCTGGGCTGGACGGCCGGCGCGGGTGCTGCACGACCGTGCCGACAGCGGCGGGCGGCGTCCGGCGGGCGTCGCGATCCTGCGGCAGGCCGACCGGCCTCATCGTGGGCACCGCCGAGCTGGCCGGATGAGGCTGCCATGATCAGCCGCATCGCCGAATGCAGGTGTGAGGTTTGCAGGTTCTCCACCTCGCCAGGTACCTCGCGGATTACTCTCGGCCTCGGTCAGAAAACGCCGGATGTCCGAGCGGTTTCCCAGGTTGACCGCACCGTGGAGAGCCACCTCGTGGGTTCGTTCACGACGATCCGCCCACCAATTGTCTGAGCAATCCGCCTCGCTCGCAGGCGGCCCTTCCGGCCTGCGTACCGGGACGCCTTACTTCGCACCCGCCCTGCCGCGGTGCGGCGCACCTTCCTCAGCATGCCTACCGGTCGACGCCCGGGAGGCGAGTCGCCGCGCCCATCAGCAACAGCAGCACAACTACGTGATTGGAGAAACGAATGCGTCGCATGACTCGACTGATCGCCAGCGCGCTCGTCCTCGGGGCGGTCGTAGCCGGTGGAGCTGTGGCCAGGAGTGCCACGGCCTCAGCGTCCAACAAGAATTGGTTCCCCGAACAGGTACACCTCAAGCTCACGCCGTCGTCAAAGCAACTTGCCGACTGCATGCCTAATGTCCGAGTCAACGTCGACGTCCAGCTGACCACCGAACGGCTGGGATTCGACACCTTCACGGTCAACGCCTTCAATCTGCCGCCGAACACGACGTTCACGGTCTTCCTGCTGCAACAGGCAGGCCCGCCGTTCGGGGCCGCCGAATACATCGGCGACTTCACGTCCGACTGGCGCGGCCGCGCGCTGAACAGCTTCAAGCTGATCGTCCAGGAGGCCTTCTCATCCACGCTCGTGAACGGGCAGCGGACGCGCGTCGACCTCAACCAGGTCGGTGCCTGGTTCGCCGACCCGGCGGGCGACGACTTCTGCCTCGGCCCCAACAGCCCGGTGACACCGTTCGACGGCGACGGCGAGGCCGGCGTGCAGGCGTTCAACTCGGCCAACACCACGCCGTTGCCGGCACCCTGACCTGCATCGTGTGATCACTGGCCCCACAAGACCGAGGCCGAATGCGGCGCACCGGGCTCAGCGGCGAGCCCGGTGCGCCACCCGTCTGACGTTTGCCGCGGTCAGTCCCACCAGAAGTACCACTGATCGGCGGCCACCTGTTCGCGCGCTACTTGGGCGGGCAGCCCGACGGTCTGGTTCAGGTCGTCGCAGTACGCGTACTGCGCCACCGCCACCGCCGCGATCTCGGCCGGCTCGGTGGGCGGCGCGCCGACGACGAGGTCGAGCCAGTACGTATGCAGCCCGCGCACGCACGCGTCGAACCGGCGATGCCACGAGCCCAGGAACGCCGTGTGGTGCACCGGGTCGAGCCGCGGATGACGGGACGTCACCCAGTTCGGCGCGTGCGGGTTGCCCAGCAGGTACGGCAGCTGCCACCCGCCCTCCGGCGTGGCGGTCAGGCACAGCCAGCGCACCTCGGTCCACCGCCGCCGCTCCGGCTCGGCCGCGCCGCCCGGCGGCGGGGCCGGCGGGTCGGCCGCCAGCGCCGCGACGAGGGCCGGCAGGTCGACCGCGGCCAGCTCGTGGTCCTCGGCGCGCTGGGTCGCCACGAGCTCGGCCATCAGTGCCTCGGAGTCCGCCACCGGCGCGAGCCGGTCGCGCCACCGCGCCGGATCGCCCTGGGCCAGCCGGGCCGGGCTCTCGCTGCTCAGGAACGGCCACCAGCCGGTCACCGGGTACAGCTCCCGCAGCCGCTGCCACAGCCCGTCCTGGGTCGCGCCGGGCACGGCGAAGCCGAACACCTCATGCCCGCTGACGAGCTCGGCGAGGAACGGCTCCGGCAGCTCCACCCCGAGCGCGGCGAGGTGGTCCCGCACCTCGGTGGTGCGCTCCCCCGGGCGCGGCCGGTCGGCGAACGCCGCCGCCTCGACCATGGCCGAGTCCTCCGGCGCCCAGCCCGCCGCGCCGTCGAGGTCAGCGCCGGGCGTCTGCAGCGCCTCGAGGATCCGCGGGTGCACCGACTCGCCCGGCCGGAACTCGCCGCGGAGGAACCGCGCGATCTGATACTCGTCGCTGCGCGCGGACACCAGGCCGAGCTCGCGGGCGATCTCGAACCCGGCCTCCCGCCGCGCGTCGTCGCCGGCGCTGATGAGCTCGGCCAGGGTGGTGCCGGGCGCGACACCGGTGCAGCGCACCCAGCCCTCCCATGGCGTCAGCGACTCGGGCATTCGCAGGCGCTCCTGTGGTACCCATTTCTGCTCCCCCGACAGGCGTTCCGGCACCCCCGACGAGTCGCACGAGAACAGGTACATTGACCGGACCCCGAGGCTGACCAGCCGCAGCCGCGCGCCCCGCCAGCCCTCCCACTCCACGCAATGCGTCGGCGGCATCCCGAACGCCGCCTGGCCGGGCGGCCGCCACGGGTCCTCCGGACGCGGCCGGCTCACCAGCAGCCGACCGTCCCCATCGGTGACGACCACCCGGTACTGCGTATCCACCGCTGAATCCTCCCCCTTCACCCAGCCGTGCGCGGCGGCGGGTCAACTCAGCAGGTCAACTCAGAAGGTCAGGAAGTACTGGTTGGCTCCGCCGTTGTACGGCCGGGCGTCGATCGCCGCGCCGGCGGCCGTGCTGCCCCCGCTGACGTCGACGTACAGGTCGTAGGCCGGGTTGCGGATCACCGAGCCGTTGGTCCCGTAGCCGAAGGCGCCGGGCACCTGCCACAGTTGCTGCGCCTGCACGAAGCAGGGCCACACGAACAACTGGTCCCCGGCGGCGCCGTCGGTGGTCAGGCACTGCCCGGTCGCCTGGTTGACGATTTGGTACAGCGAACCCTGCGCCGTCAGCCGCCACAGCTGGCTGCTCGCACCGGACGGCGCCTGCTGGACCACGTTGATGCCGGCGACGTCCAGGGTCAGTGAGCTGCGCGACGCGGGCGCCAGCCGGAACGCGGTCCGGTACGTGATCGTCACCGCCGGATTCTCCGTAACCACCGAGTACTGGGCGCCCGCGGGACCGTAGCTGGACCCTCCGCCGCCGCCGTTGCCGTACACGACGAAGCCCAACTCGGCGCTGGACGCGCCGGCTTCCCCGCAGTAGTAGCCGCCACCGCCACCACCCGTGCCGAAGATCGCGTCGTCGCGGCCCGCGCAGTGCGCCGCCGGTCCCGCACCGGCGACCGTAGGCCTACCGGCGTGGAACCCGGTGCCGAGTCCGGCGGCACCGCCGCCGCCCCCGGCCACCAGCAGCAGCGCCGGCGAGCCGGTGTTGATGGGCTGGCAGGTGGCCACGGAGCAGGTCTGAATGTCCGACGCGCCGCCGCCCCCGGCGCCGGAAGCCGGGACGAACCCCTCGCTCTGCGCAAGCTCAGCGTCCGTCCAGGCGCCCCCAGGCCCGCCGCCGTTCGCTCCGCCCGCGGCGGTGTGTCCGGGTTCCGTCGTTTCCGGCGCGCCGTTCCCGCCGACCTCGGCGTAGATCGTGGTGCCGGGGATCACCCGCAGGTCGCCCTCGACCCGCGCACCGAAACCACCGAATGCCATCAGGGATGTGTCGCCACCCCGGCCGCCGACGGCGACCACATGGATCGACGTGACACCCGGCGGCACCGTGAAGGCGTGCTCCCCCACCTGCGTGAACGAGACGGTGGCCGTCGGGACGCCACCCCCATCCGCCGACGCGGGGCCGGCCGGCCCGGCGATCGCCGCCATACTGCCGGCGAACACCGCCGCCAGCGCACCCCAGGTCTTCATCGAAAGCATTCCGCCGTACCGCCGGCCCTGGTCAGCCATCTCGACACCCCTGTTCAACATGCGGTATCCAACGGCCTCAACACTGCGGCTAAGGCACTCGAGCGGGCATCGGGCAACCGCCGTATCCGCGCGCGCCGGCTTGCGGGCTCAGGCGGCTTAGGCCGGGCCGCATCCGCCTTAGGCGTGTTCTACGGACGAACAGTGACCGTCGTGCCGACCGGAAATCACCCGGCGTTGCGGCGCCCGCACGGCGGCGCGGCCGATAACGTCGAGCGGTGACGACTGACGGGCCGGCCTCGGCGGCGCCGGACGCGCGGTACGCGGCCGCGCTGGACACCGCCGAGCGCCTGCTCGGATTCCGCCTGGAGCGCTTCCTCGGTACTGCGCCGAGCGAGCCCGCCAACGCCGCGGACTTCAAGCGCATCGCGACGGTGCACGCGTTCGGCGACGTCTGGCCGCGCACGGAGCACCTGGACACGCGGGCGCGGGCGGTGGCGTCGGTGGCCATTGCGGCGGCCCTCGGCGTCCACGAGCCGCTGCGCGGCCAGCTGCGCATCGCGCTGAACTCCGGCGTGACCAAGGAGGCGATCGCCGAGGTCTTCCTTCAGGTCGCGGTGTACGCCGGGGTGGCCCGCGCGTTCGAGGGCTACCAGATCGCTGCCGAGGTGTTCGCGGAGGCCGCGGAGAACTGAGCCGATGTTGCGCGCCCTCAGCAGGATTCGAACCTGCGGCCTCGACGTTCGTAGCGTCGCGCGCTATCCAGCTGCGCCATGAGGGCTCGAGTACCGCCGGGTGGAGTCGAACCACCTACCTCCTCGTTATCGGCGAGGCGCCCTTACCACGCGGGCCACGACGGTGTGACGTGAGAGCCATCGCGGGGATTCGAACCCACGGACCTCGCCCGTACCAGGGGCGCGCTCTTCCGACTGAGCTACGACGGCAAGCAGTGCCCCGCGCCCGGATCGAACGGGCAACCTCCGGTTCTTCACACCGGCGCTCTGCCTTCTGAGCTTGCAGGGCATGCTGTGTCCACTGTGGAGTTTTCAAGAACACGGTAACGAAAAAACCGCCCGGTCCCTGGCGGGGCGGGCGGCTTCGGAAAGCTTCTAGGCTTACCGTTGCCGCCGTCCCGTGAAGAAGCGTCGCGTAATCGTGGACAGCGCAGCGCCGAACGCCGGCAGGTGCCGGGTTTCGGTGGCGGTCCAGATCGTCATGGCCGCAACGGTACGAGTCCGAGCCGACGACGGCAATCGAATTACGACGCGTCGAGGAGGCGGGTGACGGTCGAGCGCACGTACGGCTCCAGTACTGCCGGGTCGTCCAGCGAGCCGCCCGCGACGATGCCGTCGCGGATGGCCATGAGGACCGTCGCGGTGCCGTCCGGGTCGGGGTGATCGGCGGACGCCAGCAGTGTGCGGTACAGCTCCCGGTTCCAGCGGCGGTAGTCGGCGATGGTCCGGCGGACCGGGTGAGCCGGGTCGGGGTACTCCACCGCGGCGTTCGTGAACGGGCAGCCCCGGAACCGAGGTCGGACGGCGTTGTCGAGCAGCAGGTCGAACATGCCCAGCAGGGCCGCGCGCGGGTCGGGCGTCGCGCGCCGCACCGCCTCCAGGGCGTCGCGCTGGCGCTGATACTCCTCGACCAGGTAGGCGCGGACGAGCTCGTCCTTGCTCGGGAAGTGGTGGTAGAAGGTCGCCTTCGCCACCGCGGCCTCGGCGATGATGCGGTCGATGCCGACCGCGTGGATGCCCTCGGCGTAGAACAGCGCCGTGGCCACGGACATGAGGCGCTCGCGGGCGGAGCGCGAGCGCGCGGCGACGGTCACCCTGCAACCCTAGCAGACAGGTCTGTCTAGAAGGAGTACGCCGAAGGCCCGCCGCCGCGGGTGCGGCAACGGGCCCCGGCGTACCGGATGATCAGGCGAACTGGGCCAGCAGCGCCGCGGGGGCGGGCTGGATCTCGGCGTCCGCCGGCTTGGTGATCGTGACCGGCTTGCCGAAGTCGCTGAACGTCGACTTCGACTTCGTCGCCGGGACCTGGCCGGCGGCGGGCACGTCCATGCTGACCGACGTGACGTAGCCGTCGGCGCCGACGGTCGCCTCGAACGGCACCGACTTCGCGGCGTCGCCCATCTGCTGGAGCAGGGCGGCGCTGTTGGACGGCACCTTGCGCTTGGTCAGGTCGATCGTGCCCTTGAACGAGCCCGCGCCGGTCCGCTCGACCGTCACGAAGGCGTCGGTGAGGCCCTTGACGTTGGCCGGGTCGTCGGGGTCGCCGAGGCCCAGCTTGCTCAGCGAGGTCTTGGACCCGTCGACGTACATCCACTTCTTCGGGTCGACGCCCGGAATCGGCAGGCCCAGCTTCAGGTACACGTCCGTGCCCAGGACGATGACGTCGGCCTTGATGGTCTGGCCCGCCGCGGTGATGGTCATCGAGCCGCTGTTGGCCTTCTTGGCCGGGTCACTGGAGCCCGTCAGCGCCGTGCTGGCCACGGCGCCGGTCTCGGCCGTCGTCGTGTAGCTGATGGTGACGCCGTTGAGCTTGTTGAAGGCGTTGGTGAGCTCCGTGCGCGCGTCGAGCGTCGGGGACGCCGCCGCGCTGGACGGAGCGGCCGCGGGTGCGGCGCCGCCGTTGTCGGTCTTGTCGCCGCAGGCCGCGGTGACGGTAAGTGCGCCGGTCAGTACCAGAGCGGTCAGCGCGCTTCTGCCGGACTTCATCCGTATTCCTCCCGTTGGGCGGCTCCGTGCCGCCGACGCGAGGGTAGCGATGCCGCGCCAGCCGGCCCGCTCAGTAGCCGATCGCGGTGGCGGCCGTCTCACGCAGCGGCGAGGCGACCGGCCCGGGCAGGTACAGGTCCGCCAAGGTCCGCGGCGACTCGCCGGACAGGATGCCGTACAGCGTCGCCGCGTCCAGGTAGACGGCCGTGTCGTTCGGGTGCTTGCCGTCGGGCTCGATGAGGTGCGCGGCGCCCTGCGCGGCGATGATCGACTCGAACTCGTCGCCGATCGGGGCCAGCAGGTTCGGCGTGACCAGCGCGGCCGACAGGGCCGCGTAGTTGGTGTCGATCGCCGTCGTCGCGGCAGCGCGGGACGGGAACGGCGCCGGGTCGACCAGCGCCCAGTTCTTGAACAGCACCACCCGCCCGCCCGGCTTCAGGGCGCGGGCGAACGTGGGCGCATACGTGTTGAGCAGGGTGTTCGTCGCCGCCGACGGGTTGCTGTACTCCTGCAGCACGATGAAGTCGTATCGCTTCGCGCCGCCGAGGGCCGTCGCGACCAGGCCGTCGTCCCAGGTCTGCCGCAGCGTGTACCCAGAATGGATGACCTTGGTCACGTTGATCTCCCGGCCGGCCGCGGCGGCCAGGTGCCGCACCAGCGTCGGCGTGTCCTCGCCGGAGGTCTTGTTGACGGTGCCGAGCAGGCTGTTGCCGACGAACAGCACGTCGACGGGGCGCGCCGGCGCGGTCGCGGCCACCGAGAAGCGGACCGTGAACGGCGCGCCCAGCTCGATGTCGTCCGAGTAGGCCTGGACGGTCAGGGTGTACTCGTCCGGCCTGGCCAGCAGCGGGCAGTCCACGTAGTCGTCGCAGAGGAAGTACGGCGCCCGCGAGTCGGTGTGCGTGTAGGTGGCGCCGTTCGCGCCGGTCATCGTGAACCTGACACTCGACGGCTTCGCGTCGCCGGCCGGATCGGCCCGCAGGCTGAGCCGGGCGCCGGCCAGCCGTGCGAGGTCGACCACGGTGCCGTCGGTGACCGGCGTCAGCCCCAGGACGGGCCGCCGGGTAGCGTCGTTGACCAGCGCGACGCCGCCGATCGCGCGGCCGACACCGCTGCCGCTGGCCGAACCGCGCGGCGCGAGCCACAGCAGGCCGGTGGCGAGCGCGGCGACGGCCAGCGCGGCGGCGACGGGCAGCCAGTGACGGTACGACATCTCGCGGTGACTCCTTGAACAAACAACTGGTGGCGCCCGCCCAGGGTGGTCAACCGCCGCGCGCGCTGTCAAATGGTGCACAACCGAACCGGTGGCCGGTCCACTCTTCCTTGGCGGGAGGTCCGGGTGCGGGATGAGCGGGAGTTCGTCGAGTACGTGCGGGCGCGCATGCCCTGGCTGCGGCGCCTTGCCTACCGGCTGTGCGGTGAGTGGGCGGGCGCCGACGACCTGGTGCAGGAGTGCCTCGTGGCGCTGTACCGGCACTGGCGCAAGGCGGCCGCGGCCGAGTCGCTCGACGCGTACGTGCGGGCGATCCTCGTGCACGCGTACCTCGCGGAGCGCAGGCGGCCGTGGGCGCGGCGGGTCCAGCCGGCCGCGGATCTCGAGGACGGCGCCGTGAGCGGCCCGGGGATCGAGAGCCGCGTCGACGTGCGGGCGGCGCTCGCGCGGCTCACGCGGGGGCAGCGGGCGGTGCTCGTGCTGCGGTACTGGGAGGACCTCGATGTCGCGCAGACCGCGGCGGCGCTGGGGTGTTCGGCCGGGACGGTCAAGAGCCAGACGGCGTACGCCATCGCGGCGCTGCGCCGGCTGCTGCCGAACTACACGCCGGGAGGTGGGGACGCGTGGTGAAGGAGCTGTTCGCGGCGCTGCCGGACGATCCCGCGCCGCCGCTGGCCGACGGATACCTCGACGAGGTGCTCGTGCGCGGGCGGCGGTCGGTGCGGCGTCGCCGGCTCGCGAACGCCGGCGTCTGGGCGGTCGTGTTGCTCGCGCTCGCCGCTCTGGTGATTCCCGCGGTACCGCTGGACGCCCGCCCGGCCGCCCCCGCGCGCCACCCGTCGTTGCCCGACCGCTTCGCCGGCTACTCGCTGCTGACCAGCAGCGTGGAACGCTCGGCGCCGGGACGGGTGATCGCGATCTACGGATACGGCAACGGCGAGACGTTCAACATGTTCCAGCCGCTCGTCGTCGGCGCGGACGCGGACACGTACCGGCGCGTGAGCGCGATGGAGGAGCGCGGCGGCGCGCTGGGCCTGCTGTCGCCGGACGGCACCCGGGTGCTCGTCGGCGACGATCGCGGCGCCGCCGGCGACCTCGTGCTCGTCGAGCTCACCAGCGGGCGGCGGCGCACGATCGCGCTGGGCGCGCCGGTCGGGGTGCGGCTGTTGGCCTGGTCGCCGGACGGGCGGTACGTCGCCTACAGCGCGGCGCCGATCGGGGCGTCCGACGGGGCCATCGACTTCGTCGAGTCCGAGGTGCTGCGCCACGGGACGCTGCGGCTGCTCGACGTCGCGAGCGGGCGCATCGCCGAACTCGGGTCGCTGTCCGGGGTATCGACGGCGGCGTTCGCACCGGACGGTGCGCGGGTCGCGGTTCAGGTGGCCGCACAGGTACACCTGCTGGATCTGAACGGACACGAGGACGGTGTCGTGGCCCTCGACAGCGGGCGCGGGCTCGTCGCCGGGGTCGGCTGGTCGCCGGACGGGCGGTTCCTGGCCACCGCGCCGTGGAGCGGCGGATCCGGGCACGGGTCCTTCCTCACCGACCCCGGGGACGTCCAGTTCGTTCCCGTGGCGCCACAGGCCACGCCGCCGGGGGCGGTCGAGGACGTGGTGCGGATGCTGGGGTGGCGCGACGCCGGGCGCATCGTCGCGGCCACGGTCGACTCCCCCGGCGGGCGGCTGTCGCTGAGCGAGATCGACCTGGGCTCCGGGCAGCGGCGGGTGCTGTCGCGGTTCGACACCGGCAGGTCGTGCGAGCTGGGTATGCAGCAATGCGAGGTGTACGACCTGCAGCTCGCCGCCGGGCTGCTGCCGGACCTGGCCGTGCGGCACGCCGGATCGCCGGACCGCGGGCCGTGGCCGTGGATCCTGCGGATACCGGCGGCGGTCCTGCTCGCCGGGGCGCTGCTGCTCTGGTGGCGGCTCAGCCGGCCGCGGAGGGCGGCGCCTTGATGCCGCCGAACTCCTCATCATTGGTCGTGCACAGGGTGGGGGTGGGGGTGCCCGAGAACAAGGCGGCCGCGGCACATTACCGCTCTGCCACTGAGCTACCGCCCGATGGTTTGTCGGACGGGCAGGAGTCGAACCTGCGACCTGTCGATCCCAATTCGAAGTATCCGCAACCTACGCAGCGGGCACCCCCAAGTCGTGGGCCTCGGTGTCGATCCGAGCACTCCGCCGTTATGAGCGGCGGCCGAGCAGCCAGCGCTCCGCCCACGTCGGTCCACAGTGGATGGCATCCGTGCTCGCGGCAGGCTTCGAACCTGCGACCTCCGCTGTGTGAAAGCGGCGCTCGTACCGGGCTGAGCTACGCGAGCATTGCGTGCGCCGTGCAGGATTCGAACCTGCGAACCATCCGCTTAAGAGGCGGCCGCTCTACCGGACTGAGCTAACGGCGCGAGAAAAGCTCCGAGACAGGGATTCGAACCCCAACCTCCGCGTCCAGAGCGCGGCGTCACTGCCGGTTAGACCATCTCGGAACGAGAACCGTCGACGGGAGTCGAACCCGTTACTCCTGTTTGGAAGACAGGCATGTCACCGTGCACACCCCGACGGCAAAGTAGCGAGTAGGGGAGTCGAACCCCTGTCTCCGCGCTGAGAACGCGGCGGCCTGACCGCTAGCCGAACCCGCCAAAGCGTGCCCTCCCCCAAGGGCACTCGTGGACCGCAGGGGGGTCGAACCCCTCACGCGCTGCATGCCGAGCAGCGCCGCACACCGGTGACGTGCAGCCCGTCGTCGGGAACCGGGGAGTCGAACCCCGCACTTCCTGGTCCCAGGCCAGGTCCGGTCACCGCGCCGGTCGTTCCCGAAAGAAATGCCATCCACTGTGGAGTTTTCAAAGCACAAATGCCTCGGTGGTACCGCGGCAGCACGCGCAGGGGCGACAGGACTCGAACCTGCAACCTTCGGTTTTGGAGACCGACGCTCAGCCAGTTGAGCTACGCCCCTATGAAAAAACCGCCCGGGTCCCTCGACGGGGCGGGCGGCTTCGGGAAAGCGTCTCGCTTACCCGCGCCACCGTCCCGACGGTCGCCCCATCTGCTTGCCGGCCTGGGCGGCCGGTCGCGGCTCGCCGACCATGGGCCACGCAGCACCGGACACCGGCATCGGCCGGTTCTCGGTGGCGGTCCAGGTCGTCATCTCGGGCTCCTCGTTTCGGGCTTGCTGCGTCGTGTTCGTAAATGACGATACGGATCGGTGGCGGTGAACGGCAACGCATTTAACGCGTCGAAATTTTCAGGCCCAGCCCTTGCGCGCGGCGTGCCAGCCGAGCTGGATGCGGGTGCCGGCGCCCGCGCGCTGCATCAGGGCGTGTATGCGGCGCTGGACGGTGCGCAGGCTGGTGTCGAGCTGCCCGGCGATCGCCTGGTCGGTGAGGCCGGCCAGCAGCAGCGTGAGGATGCGGCGGTCCAGCGGCTCCAGGCCGAGCTCGCCGGCCTCGCGGACCTCGGGGCCGTCCGTCCACAGTGGATAGGCGTGCGCCCACAGCTCCTCGAACAGGGCGATGAGGGCGTCGAGCAGGCCGCTGGCGTGCACGAGTACCGACGCGGGGGCGGTGTGTTGCCCGGACAGCAACGGCAGCATCGCGACCTGGCTGTCCACGATGATCATCTTGATCGGCGTCCTCTCGACGACGCGGATCTCCTCGCCCTCGGCGATGCTCGCCGCGGCCAGCTGCACCAGGCCGGGCTCGGCCAGGGACTCCCGGTCGACGACGACCCGGTAGGCGACGCCGCGGCGCAGGCCGTCGTCGCCGGCGGCGTTGTCGCGGTGCGGCACGACGGCCAGGCCCGGCACGACGAGCGAGCGCACATCGTGCCGGGCGGCGTGCTGCACCTGGGCGAAGCGGTGGCGCACCGCCTCGACGTCGGTGATGACCTCGACGACGCCGGTGCCGCGGCCGGCCTCGGTGCGGCGGTGCTCGTCGGCGAGGGCGAGCAGGGCGAGCTCGGCGGCGTGCAGGCGGTCGCGCTGCTGGCGAAGGAGCGCGCCGAGCGCGATGGACGGCGGCGCGGCCTCGAACGTGCCGTGCGGCCCGGCGACCG